>Ga0136634_10000230_pt1 | contig 27233 bp, 24 predicted proteins | sample AntDrymUQ8332106_2_FD_104654 | JGI IMG/M metagenome (GOLD analysis project Ga0136634, IMG submission 104654) | Polar desert sand microbial communities from Dry Valleys, Antarctica - metaG UQ833 (21.06) | ecosystem: Environmental > Terrestrial > Soil > Desert | place: Antarctica: Dry Valley... | reverse complement strand
TTCCGCGCCGATGATGTCGAGGGCGCAAGTCTCCGATGCCAGCACATAGGAGCCGTCGAGCTTGCCCAGCATCAGCGGCCGGATGCCGAGCGGGTCGCGCGCGCCGATGAGCTTTTTGTTGGTTAGGCAGACGAGGGCATACGCGCCTTCGATCTGCAGCAGCGCCTCGATGAAGCGCTCGATAACGCCTGTTTTCTTACTGCGCGCGAGGAGGTGCAAGATCACCTCGGTGTCGGAGGTGGATTGATAGATGGCGCCGGCATTGACCAGGCGCTCGCGCACCGTTCTGGCGTTGGTCAAATTTCCGTTATGGGCCAGCGCGAAGCCGCCCAATTCGAGATGCGCGAAGAGCGGCTGCACATTGCGCAGAATCGTTTCGCCCTGAGTCGAATAGCGCACATGCCCGACGGCGTTGCGGCCCTGAAGGTGTTCGACGACCTGCTTCTTGGTGAAATTCTCGCTGACCAGACCCAGGCGGCGTTCGGAATGAAACTGCTCGCCGTCAAACGTGACGATGCCGGCCGCCTCTTGTCCGCGGTGTTGCAGGGCATGCAGACCCAGCACGGTGAGCGTGGTGGCGTCGGGATGGTCGAATACGCCGAAAACGCCGCATTCCTCGCGCAGCCGGTCGTCATCGGCCCAAGCGGGAAAGGACTCTTCGTCACTGTCTTCGGCAGTATCCAGCATGTCGCCCATCGCTCGCCACCTTCCGGCATCAGCTCTTGAGGGATGCAACCCGCGCCCTGTCACGAGGGCGACGCTAACACAAATTCTTTTCGAATCCGCAAGGCGGTATGCCGTTCTCCAGAGCGAAGATGTCCCGACCGTTCGCCGCGGAACATCGAGGCGGGATTGTCTGGCAATAGAGAGATGATAGCGCGGCCCGTTCTTTCAATGACCGGGAGCGAACGCGCTTCCGTGACCCAGCGCGGCAGCGACTCCTTCGGCACGATCGCGGCGAACAATTCATAGGCGATCACCACCAGGATCAGCCCGCGCACAAGCCCGAATATAAAGCCGAGCGTCCTATCCACCGCGCCGACACGGCTATCCAGCACGCGGTTGGAGAGGCGCACGGTGATGAGGCTGACCGCGATCAGGACGATGACGAAAACGATGATGATGAGCACGGCGTCCGCCAAGATTTGCGGCTCGATGAGCTGGCGGACGCGTTCGCGGTAGAGCTGGTAGAAAAACAACGCGGCCAAGGCGGCCAGCGCCCAGGACATGATGGAGAGCATCTCACGTGTCAGGCCGCGCAGCATGGCCAAAAACGCAGAGATAAGCATGATCAAAATCAGGATCACATCGAGCCACTGTATGGGCATGAAACTCATCCTCTCCCCAAAGGCCTACCACCAGCCATGCCGAGCTTATCGGCGCGCTGCCTCGCCCCCGTGCTGCAGCGCGGACATGCTATGGCCTTAGCCCCTCGCCATATTCTTGCGCTCTCTGGGCGCCGTCGTCTCGCCTGCGAAACGCGCCGCTAAATCGGAAAGATGTTTCAGCGGCGTGATCCTCATACCCGGTCCAGCTTCCGCAGCGTCGCCGAATGCCGGCGCCGCGGCCGCCGTGAACCCTAGCTTTTGCGCTTCCCTGAGGCGCATCGCGGCATGGCTGACGGGTCGGATCGCGCCGGATAGACTTGCTTCACCGAAATAGACGCTATCGCCGCCCAAGGCAACGCCGGAATGGGCCGACAGCAACGCCGCGGCGACCGCCACATCAGCCGCGGGCTCGGAAATGCGCAAGCCCCCAGCAACATTAAGGTAAACGTCGAAGGGGCCAAGGCGAATGCCGCAGCGCGCATCGAGCACAGCGAGCAGCATCGACAGCCGGTTTGCGTCCCATCCGACGACGGCGCGCCGCGGCGCAGCAAAGGGCGAAGGCGCGATCAGCGCCTGGATCTCGACGAGGAGGGGTCTGGTACCCTCGATTCCGGCAAACACCGCGGTGCCGGGGCTGGTCGTGTCGCGCTCGCCCAGGAACAGACCAGAGGGATTGGTGACCTCCTTCAGCCCGCTGCCCGACATTTCAAAGACGCCAACTTCGTTCGCCGGGCCAAAACGGTTCTTCACCGAGCGCAGCAGGCGGAACAGATGCGCGTTGTCGCCTTCGAAATACAGCACGGTGTCGACCATGTGCTCGACCACCTTCGGCCCAGCGAGCTGGCCGTCCTTGGTGACGTGACCGACGAGAATGATGGTGGAGCCGCGCCGTTTGGCATAGCTGATCAGCGCCTGCACCGAAGCGCGCACCTGGCTCACTGTGCCAGGCGCGGCGTCGAGCATATCCGTCCACAGCGTTTGGATGGAATCGATGACCGTCAGGTCTGGCGGCGGGCCGGCCTCGAGCGCGGAAAGGATGGCGGCGGTGTTCGTCTCGGCGGCAAGCGCCATGGGTGCGTCGCCGACGCCGAGGCGCTTGGCGCGCAGGCGAATTTGCGACGTCGCTTCCTCGCCGGAGAAATACAGCGTGCGTTTGCCGTTCCCGGCGAGCTTGGCGGCAATCTGCAAGAGCAGCGTCGATTTGCCGATGCCGGGATCGCCGCCAATGAGGATCGCCGAGCCTTGCGCCAGCCCGCCGCCGATCACGCGGTCGAACTCGCTGACGCCGGTTTCCAGCCGCGGCGCGGGCGGGCTGTCGTCGTTCAGCGTCTCCATGATCGCCGATGTCGAGCGGCCGCGCCGCTTCGCCTTGGCTTCCAGCGGCGAGTCGGCGCTGGCTTCCTCGGCGAGCGAATTCCAGGCGCCGCAAGCCGGGCAGCGGCCCGTCCAGCGCGGATTGGCGGCTCCGCAGCTCTGGCAAACGAATTCCCGTTGCGCCTTACCCATCGCCGCACCCTTTATCTGTTGTCCATTGGCTCTTGGCGCGTTTGCAGCCCAGTGTAAATGCGGTGATAGCGCTGTCCTAAGCTTGTCAACACGTCATAAGCGATTGTGCCCGCACAGGAAGCCGCATCGTCGACGGTGAAGCGTTCGCCGATCAATTCCACCCAGCCGCCGCGCACCACCCGGTTCTCCGGAACGTCCGTGACGTCGAAGACGATAAGGTCCATGGAAACGCGGCCAAGTATGGGCAGCTTGCAGTCTCCGAGCCATGCGACCGCCCCTTCGCGCCCGTCACGGGAGCCGAGCGCGCGCGAATACCCGTCGGCATAGCCGGCCGTGACCGCCGCGTAACGGGTGCGGCGGGTCAGCGTGCGCGCCGCGCCATAGCCGACGGTTTCGCCGCGTTCGGCCTCGCCGAGCTGGGCGATGCGGCCGTACAGGCAAACGACCGGCTGCATGGGGTTCGGCCGCGATGAAAAGGGGTTGCCGCCGTAAAGCGCGACCCCTGGGCGGACGAGATCGAACGCGTAATCCCGCCCAAGAAATAGACCGGGAGAATTGGCCAGGCTGCGCCACGCCGGCGGAAGCTGGGCCGTGATCGCGGCGAAAGCTGCGCCTTGAGCAGCGTTCTTGGGGTGCTCCGGCGCGTCCGCGCAGGCGAGGTGGCTCATGACGAGCCCGACAGGCAGCGCTTCCAGCAGCTCGCGCGCCGCGATCAATTCCGCATAGTCGGCCGGCTTCACGCCGAGGCGGTTCATGCCGGTATCGATGTGGAGCGCGGCGGGGAGAGCCGGCTCTTGAGCGCCGGACATACAAGCCGCCCATTCCTTTATCTCTTCCATGCTGCCGAGCACGGGCTGTGCAGCGATGTCGCGGAACATGGGCGCTGTGCGGGGGAAAAGGCCATTCAGCACATAAAGGCTTGCCGTGGGCACGGCTTGGCGCAGCACGATCGCTTCCGCCAGCGTCGCCACGAAGAATGTCCGGCAGCCCGCCGCGGCAAGGGCGGCCGCGATTTGGCGCGTTCCCAGGCCATAGGCGTCCGCCTTCACGACGGCGGCGCATTCGGCCGGCCCGGCTTCCACGCAGAGCTTGCGGTAATTGCGCTGGATTGCGTGGAGATCGATAGTCAACACACCGGTCGCCGACGCGGGCGCGGAAACAAGTTCGGGCGGGCTATCCTGCTGTGGTTTTCGCGGATCGTGTTTCAAGCCGCCCGCCATCGGACGCGAGAGAATCGTGCGCAAAAGTGGGAACCGGTTTTGCGCGAAAACCTTAGGACAAAACAAAGACTTAGAGAGGAATGCGCGATTCCCTTTAAGCGCATTTCGCTTTAATGCCCTTGCGCCCGCATCCGGCTGTCATCGGCCAGATCGGAAAAGCGCGTGAACTCGGCGGTGAATTGCAGGCGCACGGTGCCGGTCGGCCCGTGGCGCTGTTTGCCGATGATCACCTCGCCGATGCCTTGCACCTGATCCATCTCATCCTGCCACTTCTGATGGTCTTCGACCTTGGTGATGTTGGGCTCCTTGCGCTGAACGTAATATTCCTCGCGGAACACGAACATAACCACATCGGCGTCCTGTTCGATAGAGCCCGATTCGCGCAAATCCGAGAGCTGCGGCCGCTTGTCGTCACGGTTCTCCACCTGCCGCGAGAGCTGCGACAGCGCTAGGATCGGCACCTCCAACTCCTTTGCGAGCGCCTTCAAGCCGGTGGTGATCTCGGTGACTTCTTGAACCCGGCCCTCGCCCGCGCGCTTCGTTCCCGAAAGCAGTTGCAGATAATCGACGATGAGAAGGCCAAGGCCGCGCTGACGCTTAAGTTTGCGCGCGCGCGCGGCGAGCTGGGCGATGGAGATGCCGCCGGTGTGGTCGATATAGAGCGGCAAGGATTGCAGGTCTTGCGTTGCGCGGACGAGCCGGTGGAACTCGTCCTCGCTGATGAGGCCGCGCCGGATTTTTTCCGAAGGCAGCTCCGCCTGCTCGGAGATGATGCGGGTCGCGAGCTGCTCGGCCGACATTTCCAGCGAGAAGAAACCGATCACCGCGCCATCCACCACCTCCTCCACGCCGCTCGCTCCCGTCTGCGCGCGAAAAGCCTTGGCGATGTTGAAGGCGATATTTGTCGCAAGCGCCGTTTTCCCCATGGATGGGCGTCCGGCGAGGATCAGCAGATCGGAATTTTGCAAGCCGCCCAGCGCCCGGTCCAAATCGCGCAGACCTGTCGACAGGCCCGACAAGCCGCCCTCGCGCTGGTACGCCTTGGAGGCCATCTCGATGGCGTCGGTCAGGGCGGTCGAGAAGCTCAGGAAGCCGGAGCCGTATTTGCCTTTCTCGGCGAGATTGTAAAGCCGCTGCTCGGACTCTTCGATCTGCTTTTCCGGAGGCATTTCAACCGGCGAGTCATAAGCGACATTCACCATGTCGTCGCCGAGGAGGATCAGGTCGCGGCGTACCGAGAGATCGTAAATCGTGCGGCCGTAATCCTCGGCGTTGATGACGCTGGTGGCATGGACGGCAAGCCGGCCTAGATATTGCGGAACGGTGATGCTGCCGATCGGCTCTTCATTGTCGAAGAAGGTTTTCAGCGTCACCGGGGTGGCGTGCTTGCCGCTCTGCACAAGCTTGCCGGCGATCTCATAAATGCGCCCATGCAGCGGATCGAAGAAATGATGCGGCTCCAAGAAATTGGAGACGCGGTCGAACGCCTCGTTGTTGATCAGCACCGCGCCGAGAAGCGCCTGCTCGGCTTCGATATTGTGCGGCGCCTTGCGGAAGGGCAGATTCGCTTCGGCGGTGATAGAATGCAGCTGGGCTGAGGCGGCGGGCGTTTGTCTCATGGCCAGAACCTATCCGATTCCGAACTGTGCGAAATGCCCTAAGGCTGCCAAGGGCTGCTCGTGCACCTTTTGCACAGGCGCAAGCCGGGTTGGTTGACGCTTATCATTGCAACTTTGCCCGATTCGGCAAGGGTTTAGCCCACCGAATTGCAGCTCGAGCGTGAGGCGTCTGTGGCTTTACCCGGAAACGGCTTGGCTCGGCGCGATGGGCGAGCGCGTCAACACGGCGTCCGCTGCGCGGAGCCGGGCTTCCTCCTCGGCGATGTAATCCCGGGTGATGGGAAGCGCGTCGATCGCAGCGGCGATTTGCAGTTGCAAGACCGTCAGCCCGCCCCAGCGAAAGCCCGCCTCGCAGGATTGCAAGTAAAACTCCCACATGCGGCAGAAGCGCTCGTCGTAAAGCTGGGCAATCCGCTCCCGGTTGCTCTGAAAGCGCTCATGCCAGGCGGCGAGCGTGTAGGCATAGTGCAGGCGCAAATTTTCCAGGTCGGTGAGCCAGAAACGCCGCTTTTTTTCCAAATGGGGTATCAATTGCGACAAGCCTGGAAGATAGGCGCCAGGAAAGATATTCCGCCGCAGCCAGGGATTGATCCCCCCGTAAGGGGTCTGATAGGCGATGGTATGGATCAGCGCCGCGCCTTTTGGCTTAAGCAGCGCCGCGACCTTGTCGAAGAATGTGCCGAAATGCGGTTTGCCGACATGCTCGAACATGCCCACCGAAACGATGCGGTCGTAAACGCCGTTTTCTTGCCGGTAGTCCATGAGCTTAAAGGTGACGCGGTCCGAAAGCCCCAATTGCCTGGCACGTTCGGTGGAGGCTTGCAGCTGTTCCGCCGACAAGGTGAGACCTGTCACGCGAACGGTCGGGTAGTGGCGGGCAAGGTAAAGCGCTAGGCCGCCCCAGCCCGAACCGATATCGAGCACATGTTGGCCGGGATGGATAAACAGCTTGGCGGCGATATGCTGTTTTTTGGCAAGCTGCGCCGTTTCCAGGTCGTTGCCTTCGGCGCGGAAATAGGCGCAGGAATATTGGCGGTCGCTGTCGAGGAACAACGCGAAAAGAGCGCCGGACAGATCGTAATGGTGCGCCGCGTTCCGGCGGGAGCCAGGGATGCGATTGACGACGGCTGGCAAAGTGGCCAGTTCGTCCAGTTTGTAGAGAAGACGGACGGCGCGCGTCTTGTTGAGCTCCGCGGTATTGCTCAGAACCAGGCCGAGAAGGGAAAGAAGCGAGCCTTCGTCGAGCGTCAGCACGCCGTCGGTGAAAGCTTGCCCGAGGTGATAGGCCGGATTGTGCGCCAGACGCCAGGGAAGATGGGCGTCATGCAGACGGACCGCGGCATCGAGCGGACGCGCTTTATCGCCGTAATGGTGTGTCCGCCCTCGATGGTCGGTAACCAACAGGTGACCCTGCCGGACGAACCGTCGCAAAAGCGGGTCCAACGGAAACATGGCGCGCCACGTACCTATGCACTGAAGTCTCCATATTAACCTTGTTCAACGGGAGTTCAAGGCACCTGGAGGCTGCTTGCCCGAAGCGCCTGCGATGGCTGGATGGGGCTGAGCAATGTGTTTAGCCCCGGCCGCGTTATGCATCGTCCTCGGCGCTCTGTTCTGAGCTGGACAGCTCCAAGCCGTCTTCGCCGGTCTCGTCTTCTTCCGTGTCGCTTTCATCCGCGTCGTATGGGTCGCGAAGCATGGTGGTATCCTCCCCGCGCGCTTGACGTTCGGCCTCTTCCGGCGTGCGGGCAACATTGACGGCAATGCGGATTTCCACCTCCGGATGCAGACTAAGACGCACCTCATGGACGCCGAGGTTTTTGATCGGGCGGTCCTGCATCACTTGCGCGCGGCCGATGCTGAACCCGCCTTCCGTCACCAGATCGGAAATGTCGCGCGTCGAAACCGAGCCGTAGAGCTGCCCTGTGTCGCTCGCCTGACGGATGGCCGTGAAGCGTTTGCCTTTGAGCTTGACCGCGACGGCGTCGGCTTCTTTCTTGAGTTCCAAATTGCGCGCTTCCAGCTGAACGCGATCACCCTCGAAACGCGAGAGATTGTCCTTTGTGGCCCTGAGCGCCTTCCCCTGCGGCAGCAGAAAATTGCGGGCAAAGCCGTCGCGTACCTTGACGACGTCGCCCATCTGGCCCAGCCGTCCAATTCGTTCAAGCAGAATGACTTGCATCTCTACGTCTCCTTCTCGATTAGGTTTGCCCGCCCTTGGGCGGAGGCGCCGATCGTCTAAGCGCGCGCTGGCGCAGTTCCAAAAGCGGTTCGGCAAGACCGATCACCGCGACGACCACAGCGGCCCAATTCAGAAGCACAATGGCCAGATAAAGGGCCATCAACAGCACGACTTTAAGCGGGGACTCAGCAATCACCTGATGCAGGACGACAAGCCCCAGCAGCAGATAGGCAAAGCCGAACGCGCCGACGAAGCTCATGGCCATGATGCCCGTCATTCCGGGCAGAAGCGCGAGCCCGACGCTGGCGACGAAGCCAACCGTCATCAGCGGGGGATATTCGAGCGCGGCGAAATTCGGCCAAGGCCGCTTGAACAGTCCGGAAATCGTTGCGCTTTTTGCCGCCAGCCAGAGGTTGAGCAGCATGATGAAGATCCACGCGATCGCCGAGACGGCCGGCAACAGCACACGGCTGACCGTGGTGACAAAGCGCTCGCTGCGCGCAGGATCCATGGGCACGCCCGCCGATTGCAGTTCCGGGAGAACGACCTCCTGAAAAATCTTGCGGATCGCCTGGTGGTACACATCCGCGCTTCCGCCCAGCACGAGGATGGCTAGGGCGACCAGCCCGCCTCCCATGACAGCCGCCCAAGCGATGATGTGGCCGGCCGGATACCATTCCGTGACCGGGGGCATGCTGGGAAGCGCGCGCCCCTCCGAATCCTCCGGCGTCATCGTCCGGCTCAGGATCGCAAGATAGGAGAGGACGAGCGCGGGCAGCGCGATCGCCAAACCGTAAACGACAGCCGTTTTAAGTCCGATGATAAAGCTGACCAGGCCGATCGCCACGATGAAGGCGAGCTGCCCCGCGAGCCTGCCCCAGCCGAGACGGGCGAGCAGGAGAGGCAGGGGCGTGACGTAGAACAACAGCATGGCCAGCGCCGTATTGGTCGCCAGCGAGGCGAACAGAACGGCGGCCACTATTCCCGCACCAATGCCTATGACGTAAGGCGATGCCATCATCTTTGCTGTCCCGCTCGTCGCGGTTAGAGGCGGCTTGTTCGGCGCGCCTCAACCCGGGTTTTCCGCAAGGCTGCCGCGCAGCCTGCTTGCCCCGTCAATATCTCACAGGCGGCGCGCCGCCGTAAGCCATGCGCCTATTTCAACAGATATGGCATAAGGCCGAGAAAACGCGCCCGCTTTATGGCTTGAGCCAGTTCCCTTTGCTTCTTGGCGGAAACAGCCGTGATCCGGCTCGGCACGATCTTGCCACGCTCGGAAACGAAGCGCTGCAGCAGCTTCACGTCCTTATAGTCGATCTGCGGCGCGCTATCGCTGGAGAAGGGGCACGTCTTGCGGCGGCGGTGGAAAGGCCGGCGCACCTGCGTGGTCATGGCGTTCATGCGATGCCTCCTTCTTCGCCGGCCTCATTGCCGCGGCTAAAGCGCGGCGGGCCGTCGCGGTCGCTGCGCTCGGGCCGGTCACGGCCGCCGCGGTCATCGCGGTCGCGGCGCGGGCCGCGCCGGTCGCCGCGATCGCCACGGTCTCCGCGATCGCCCCGGTCGCGGTCGCCGCGGTCACGGTCGTCCGCACGCCGCATCATTGCGGTCGGCTTATCGTCGAGTTCCTTCATGCGCAGCGTGATGAAGCGTAAAATATCCGCCGAGATGCGCATCTGCCGCTCCATCTCCGCGACCGCCGCATGCGGGGCTTCGATGTTCATCAGCGTATAATGCGCCTTGCGGTTCTTCTTAATCTTATAGGAGAGGGATTTCAGACCCCAATATTCCGTCTTGCCTACGCTCCCGCCATTTTCCTCGATGACGGTCTGCAGCGTTTTCTGCAAAGCGTTCACTTGCTGCTGGGTAATGTCTTGACGCGCAAGGAACACGTGTTCGTAAAGCGGCATTTCTGCGCCTTTCCGTTAGGTCAAAGCCATGCTTCGGCGCGAAGCCCCTTTTGAGCCCGATACGGAAAGGCCCAAGGAGGAAGACTCGAAAGAGCGGAGACACCGGGAGCGGCGCAAAAAGCGCCATCTTCTCAGGATCGGGCAGTCGTCACCCGGCCCCGTTCAGCCTCCAACCGAAGCGAGAAGCTTTTCTTATAGTGAAATCCCGGGATTTGACAAGAGGCACGAGGCGAATGCGTTTGCGGAGGTCCTCAAGCAAATGTGAACGAAAGCTTGACACAAGGACTACAATCGTTGTCTGTGGCGCGCACCGCCGCACAGGCGGTGTTTAGGGGTCTTTTTCAAACGTTTTCGGTCCTTCATGGGCATCGCCTTCACATTCCCAGGGCAGGGAAGTCAGTTCGTCGGCATGGGCAAGGATTTGGCTGACGCCTTTCGCGAGGCGCGGGCTGTCTTTGACGAAGTCGATGACGCGCTCGGCGAAAAGCTCTCGCAGATCATGTGGGACGGGTCGGCCGAAGCGCTGACGCTGACCCAGAACACACAGCCTGCCTTGATGGCCGTCTCGTGCGCGGCGATGCGCGTGCTCGAGCATGACTTCGCCATCGGTGTCAGGGCCGCCAGATTCGTCGCCGGCCATTCCCTGGGAGAATATTCCGCGCTCGCGGCGGCGGGCGCGATTTCCGTGGCGGACGCGGCGTGCTTGCTGCGCATTCGCGGCAAGGCCATGCAGGAGGCCGTTCCGGTCGGGGAGGGCGCGATGGCCGCGCTTCTGGGTGTCGATGTGGAAGCGGCGGCAAAGATCGCGGCGGAGGCTCACGGCGCGACCGGGCTTGTCTGCGACGTTGCCAACGACAATGCGCCCGGCCAGGTGGTGATCAGCGGAGCCAAGGCCGCTGTCGAACGCGCCATGGCGCTGGGCAAGGATTATGGCGTGCGGCGCGCCATTCCGCTTCCGGTGAGCGCGCCGTTCCATTGCACGCTGATGCGGCCGGCCGCCGATCGCATGGCGGCGGCTCTTGCCGAGGTGGAGATTCAGGCGCCCGCGGTGCCTCTCGTCGCCAATGTGCTCGCGCAGGCTATCAGCGAGCCCGACGCGATTAGGCGGTGCCTTGTGGAACAAGTCACCGGCGCGGTCCGTTGGCGGGAGAGCGTCGCCTTCATGGCCGACCAAGATGTGCGCACGCTTTACGAGGTGGGCGCGGGACGTGTGCTGACCGGCCTTGTGCGGCGCATCGACGAACGCCTGGAAGGGCGTGCGCTTGGAACGCCCGCGGAAATTGAGAGCGCATGCCGCCAATTGGCCGCGGCGGTTTAGCCATCGAAGATCGAATGAAGGTGCAAAGAAGTGGCCATGTTTGACCTCAGCGGCAAAGCTGCGCTTGTCACGGGCGCGACCGGTGGAATTGGCGGCGAGATCGCGCGCGCTCTCAAACAGCAAGGCGCGAAAGTCGCGATTTCCGGCACGCGCGAGGATCGCCTTCGCGCCGTCGCGGAAGAACTCGGCGACGTGGCCGTGCTGCCTTGCGACCTGAAGGATCGCGACGCGGTTGCCGCCTTGCCGGGGCAGGCCGAAGCCGCGCTCGGCTCGCTCGACATTCTCGTCAACAATGCCGGCATCGCGCGGGACAATCTTTTCATCCGCATGAAGGATGAGGAGTGGGACGAGGTCATTGCCGTCAATCTGACCGCCACCTTCGTGCTCTGCCGGGCAGCATCGCGCAACATGCTGCGCCGCCGCTACGGCCGAATCATCAACATCGCCTCGATAAGCGGCGTGCTCGGCAATCCAGGCCAGGGCAACTACGCCGCCTCCAAAGCCGGCATGGTCGGCATGACGAAGTCATTGGCCCGCGAAATCGCCACACGCGGCGTCACCGCGAATTGCATTGCTCCAGGCTTTATCGAGACGCCGATGACCGGGGCGCTGAACGCAAAGCAAGTCGAAATGATTGCGGCGGCAATCCCCGTTGGAATTTTCGGAAAACCCCAGGATATAGCCGCTGCCGTGGTGTATTTGGCCAGCGCCGAGGCCGGTTATGTCACGGGTGAGACGCTCCATGTCAATGGCGGGATGGCGATGATTTAGGGTGTGTGGGACTGTGGCACGCCAGCGATGGTATCGGGCCGCGAACTATGTTACCAGGCGCGGACCTCTTCACGCCGAACGAAAATCCTTTCTAGGATTTCGGTTCGATGGTACCAGCCCAAAACTGTAGCGTTGCGGTACTCGAGGTCACGGGTTTGGCTTCTGATGGCAGCATTGAAATTCCTAGTCGGCAAACGCCCAGCGGCAGCTTGGGAACAATGGTGAGGCAATAGAATGAGCGAGAATATTTCAGAACGCGTCAAGAAGATCGTCATTGAGCATTTGGGCGTGGAAGCCGATAAGGTTACCGAAAACGCCAGCTTTATCGACGATCTCGGCGCGGACAGTCTCGACACCGTCGAACTGGTGATGGCTTTCGAGGAAGAATTCGGCTGCGAAATTCCCGATGACGCCGCCGAGACCATTCAGACCGTCGGCGATGCGGTGAAGTTTTTGGAGGAGCACGCCAGCGCCTGAGCTTGGCGGCTCACAATCTCCCGCATTGGGCTCTCGCGCCGATGCTGGGGCGTAGCGCCGCCGTTGGAAGGCGTGGGCAATGGATGGGAGGCAGAGCGGAGGCATAATGCGGCGCGTCGTCATTACCGGCCTTGGCATGGTTTCACCGCTGGGTTGTGGAGTCGAGGCGAGTTGGAAACGGCTGACTGCAGGCGGAAGCGGCGCGCGCCGGATTACCGAGTTCGATGTCTCCGACCTCACCTGCCAGATCGCCGGCTGTCTGCCGCGGGGACGCTATTCCGAGGGCCGGTACGATCCCGACGAGTGGATGGAGCCGAAAGAGCAGCGCAAGGTCGATGATTTCATCATCTATGCCATGGCCGCTGCGGATCAGGCGCTGACCGACGCGGATTGGCATCCAAACAGCGAAGACGACTGCGCCCGCAGCGGCGTGATGATCGGATCGGGCATAGGCGGACTGCAAGGCATCGAGAAAGCCGCGCTGCTCCTGGCGGAAAAAGGGCCCAAACGCATCAGCCCCTTCTTCATCCCCGGACGGTTGATCAACCTCGCCTCCGGCTACGTTTCCATCAAGCACAAGCTCAAAGGGCCGAACAGCGCCGTGGTAACGGCTTGCTCGACCGGCGCTCACGCCATCGGCGATGCCTCGCGCATGATCGCCTTGGGGGATGCCGACGTCATGCTCGCGGGCGGGACCGAAAGCCCGGTTTGCCGTCTGGCGATTGCCGGTTTCGCGGCCTGCCGGGCGCTGTCCACCCATTTCAACCACGAGCCCGAGCGGGCGTCGCGTCCTTACGACAAGGATCGGGATGGCTTCGTCATGGGGGAGGGCGCGGGCGTCGTCGTGCTGGAGGACTATGCGCATGCCAAAGCGCGCGGCGCCAAAATCTATGCCGAAGTGATCGGCTACGGTCTGTCGGGCGACGCCTATCACATCACGGCGCCGGCCGAGGATGGAGACGGTGCCTTGCGCTGCATGACCATGGCCGTCAAGCGCGCCGGGATCGCCCCGGCCGACATCGACTACGTCAATGCACACGGCACTTCGACGCCCATGGGCGACGAACTCGAACTTGCGGCGGTCGAGCGCCTGTTCGGGAACAGCGCCGGCAAGCTCACGATGTCATCGACCAAATCGGCCACGGGACATCTCTTGGGCGCGGCGGGTTCGGTGGAAGCCATCTTCTCCGTGCTTTCCATTCGCGACAATATCGCGCCGCCCACCCTCAACCTCGACAATCCTTCGGTGCGGACGGCCATCAATCTGGTGCCTCACAAGGCGGAGGAGATGGAAATCAATACCGTTCTGAGCAACTCTTTCGGCTTTGGCGGCACCAACGCTTCGCTTATCTTCCGCCGTGTCGTAAACTGATAAGCTGCGGAAGGCTCCTCGCGAGCTTTTCGCTGGTGCGGCCAACCTCCCTTTCGCCATATTTGGTTGGTCATTCTTGCCCAAGCTTTTGGGGTCGGAGAGCGTTTCCACAATGCCGAGCGATGTGAACCATTGGGACCAGGATCGCAGGTATCACGGAGCGCATAGGGATTTCGCCGTGTTGCCGCGCAGTCCGTCGGAGGCGTTGGAGCCCGACCATGCGCCCGAGCCGCCTCCCGGTCGCAAGGTGAGGCGGCAGCACCCCATCCTCGCTTTCATGCATAATCTCATGACGCTGCTCTTTGTCGGCGTCATCGGGCTGACCGCCCTGTTTTATTTCGTGCGCACGCAGTTCGACCAGCCGGGACCTCTCGGTTACGCAACCGTCGTCGTGATCCCGAAAGGCGAAGGCCTGAGCGCGATTGCCGATCGCCTCGAACGCGAGGGCGTTATCGGCGACCGCCGTATTTTCACGGCCAGCGCCATGTATTTCCGTGCCCAGGACAAGCTCAAGGCCGGCGAATACGCGATCAAGAAAAACGCCAGCATCCGCGAGGTGCTCGACACACTGGTCGAGGGCAAGGCGATCCTCTACTCGGTGTCCTTGCCGGAGGGTTTGACGAGCTTGCAAATCGTGGAGCGTTTGAAGAGCCACCCGGAACTGACCGGCCCGGTGCTGCTGGTGCCGACGGAGGGAACGCTGTTGCCGGACACCTACCGGTTCGCAAGGGCAACGACCCGGGAAGATCTTTTGGCGCGCATGCAGAGCGAACAGCAGAAATACATCGAAAAGCTCTGGTCGGCGCGCGCGAGCGGATTGCCATTAAAGACCAAGCAGGAGGCCGTCACGCTCGCCTCCATCGTGGAAAAGGAAACCGGTCGCGCCGATGAGCGTCCGCGTGTGGCGGCGGTCTTCGTGAACAGACTGAAATCCAATATGCGGCTCGAATCCGACCCGACCATCATTTACGGCCTGTCGGGCGGCAAGGGCACCCTGGGGCGTCCCATCATGCGCTCGGAAATCGACCAGATGACGCCCTACAACACCTACCGCATCAAGGGCCTGCCGCCCACGCCCATCGCCAATCCCGGCCGTGCCGCGCTCGAGGCGGTGCTGCGCCCCGCAAAGACCAGCGATCTTTTCTTCGTCGCCGATGGAACGGGCGGGCATGCCTTCGCGGAAAAATACGAGGATCATCAGAAGAACGTCACGAAATGGCGTGTGATCGAAAAGGAAATGCGCGCCAAGGAAGAAGAGGCCGAAAAGCAAGCTGGCGCCGCGGCGGCCGCGGCCACGACGGCTGCGACGGCTCAGCCCGCGGGCGGCACGGCCAGCGCGGTCATTCCCGGGATTGCGATCACCTCCGCGTCCACCGAGGCGGCCAGTCCTGGACCGCTCGGCGAAGACGTGCCGATCCCGACGCGCAAACCAAAGCGCTAGAAGCCGCAGCAGCGCAGCGACCGGACGGCGGAGCTTGGTGTTACGCTTGCTCTAAGACCCCAGGCGCTCCACCGGGAACGCTTTGGTGAAGACTTTGCCTTCCGTGTCCTCCGCCCTGACGCTCAGCTCGCCGCTCCCCGCCTTGCGGAACGCGACACGAAAGCTGGGGTTCTCGCTCAGCGAAATGCCGCCTTCCATTTTGAACACCAGCGCCTCGCCGCGCCGCAGCTCGATCTCGCGGATGAAATTGGCTGGGATGTACAGCCGCGTGAGCTGATCCATCTGCAGGCCGGAGTAGTTCGGATGGCGGATCATGATTTGCGCTTCGTTGCCGGCGTTGTCCTTGGATGTCAGCGCGTAGTCTTTCGCCTCGGGGTCATCGGATGCGAATTGGCGCAGCCGCAGCTGCCCCATCTCAGACACGCTTTTATCCTGGTCTTTTAACGCCGGCGCCGAGCAGCCGCCGGAAGCCTTGACGAACTTTTTGATCATGCGCAAGGAGCCATCGTTCATCTCGGCGACTGCGCGGATATAGGAATAAGCGTTCACGCGCAGCCGCGTCGAGAATGAAGCCGTTGCCGCTCCAGGGCCGAAGCTGACGGTGGCGGCCAAGGGCGCGGGGTTCTCATCCACCACCAGGGTGATGGCCCTGACAGCGGCGTCGCCGGTCTGCGGCCTTAGCGTTCGCACCGTGATGGGCACCACCGCGGCGTCTTCCGCGCGCATCGGCGCCTCCATCTCGAGGATGTCGGCGCCGTCGGCGATGGCCCTGTCACCAAAGATGTCGGACTTGATGCTTATCCAGGTTTGTTCGGATTGCTGCGCAAATGCGGGCGTAGAAAGGGCAAAGGCAAGCAACAGCACTGCTAGGCGTTTCGTCCCCGGTTGGCGAAAAAAAGCTGCCATAATGCCGCTCCTTGCTGGAGTGCGTTCCACTGCGCCGTTTCCTCGCGCTATGGTAGCGCAGCGGCGCGGCATGGCAAGGGTCGTCGAGCAAGTCGCTGTCCGCGCGGGAAGGCTCATATCAGATGCCGTCCCGAGTTTTGCAAAGATCGTGTTCGAATCTGCAGTGAATTTGCTGTATATTGTATGCCACCGTCGATGAGAGGCGCTTCCCCTTACATTCGCAAAGGCTTGGGGACAATAACAATGAAGCGACCAGGAGGAAGAGAATGCCCGAGGGCTCAGGCTTCGGCAGACAGGAGAAGGGCCCCCGCCCGCGGCCGCGTCCAAAAGGCCGGCAGATAGATCATGAGGCGCTGGCCGAAATCCGCGCGCTGTTGGGAAACCGGGAGCGCCGGCACGACTTGCTGATCGAGTTCTTGCACCTCATTCAGGATCGGTACGGCCACCTCTCGGCGCCGCATCTGCGCGCGCTGGGCGAGGATATCGGCCTGCCAATGGCCGCGGTCTACGAGGTTGCCACCTTCTACCATCATTTCGATGTGGTGAAGGAAGACGAGACCCCGCCGCCGCCGCTCACCATCCGCGTCTGTGATTCCCTGTCCTGCGCCATGGCCGGTGCGGAAACGCTTTTCGCCGCGCTGAAAGACGGCCTCGACCCCGCCAAGGTCCGCGTCTTGCACGCGCCCTGTATGGGCCGCTGCGCAACGGCACCGGTGTGCGTGGTGGGCCAGCGCCATATCGACAATGCCAGCGCCGAGCGGGTGACGCAGATCGTCAAGGCGAGCGCCGGCCATCACGCCATCATCCCCCGTTATCAGACCTTGCGCGAATACCGCGCGGGCGGCGGCTATGCCTTGCTGGAGGCGTGCCTTGCGGGCCAGCATACGCGCGAGGAACTCATCGACACGTTGTCCAACGCCGGGTTACGCGGTCTGGGCGGCGCTGGCTTTCCGGCAGGCCGCAAATGGTCGATCGTGCGCTCTTATCCCGCCCCGCGGCTGATGACCATCAATGCCGATGAGGGCGAGCCGGGCACCTTCAAGGACCGCTATTTCCTCGAAAGCGATCCGCACAGGATGCTGGAAGGGGCGCTGATCGCGGCCTGGGCCGCCGAGGCCGGAGCCTGCTACATCTACCTGCGCGACGAATATCCAGCGGTGCGCGAAATCCTCATTCGCGAGATCGCCGAACTGGATCGCGCCGGGCTTACCCGGCATTGCACGTTCCACCTGCGGCGCGGGGCGGGCGCTTACATTTGCGGCGAAGAGTCGGCGATGATCGAATCGATCGAGGGCAGGCGCGGCTATCCCCGCCACCGTCCGCCCTATATCGCAGAATTCGGGCTGTTCGGACGGCCGACGCTGAACCACAATGTCGAAACGCTCTGGTGGGTGCGCGACATCGTGGAAAAGGGCGCCGCGTGGTTCGCCGCGCAAGGCGCGAACGGCTCCAAGGGCCTGCGCTCCTATTCCGTCTCGGGCCGTGTCAACAATCCGGGCGTCGTCGTCGCTCCGGCGGGCAGCACGGTGCGCGATCTGATCGCCAGCACGGGCGGGATGCGCGATGGGCAAAGTTTTAAGGGCTATTTGCCGGGCGGGGCATCGGGCGGCATTCTGCCGGCGAGCATGGGCGATATCCCGCTCGATTTCGGCACGCTGGAGCAATATGGTTCCTTTGTCGGCTCGCACGCCGTTGTCATTCTGTCCGATGTGGACAATATGAAAGATGTCGCCGTTAACTTGCTGAAGTTCTTCGAGGACGAAAGCTGCGGCCAGTGCACGCCATGCCGGGTCGGCTGCGAGAAGGCGGTAAAGCTGATGAGCAACGGCCCCTGGCCTGAGCCGCTCCTGCTCGAGCTGTCGCAAAGCATGAACGATGCCTCGATCTGCGGCTTGGGGCAGGCCGCGCCCAATCCAATCCGTTCCACGCTGACCCACTTTCGGGAGGACGTCCTGTGATATCGCGTTTGCTGATTGCCGGAATTGCCAGTGTCGTCCTCGCGGCCTCCAGTGCGGCCGATAATGGCCATCACGCCGCCTCGCCCTATGCCGGAGAGGAGAGCCGCGACACCTCCAGCCTATCCGGCAAAGACGTCGCCGATCTTCTGGACGGCAAAGGCTGGGGTTTCGCCAAGCCAGCTGAATTGAACGGCTATCCAGGCCCGTCACATGTTCTTGAGCTGAGCGAAAAACTCAAGCTCAGCGCGGAACAGCGCACGCAGGTCCAGGCGGTCTTCGATCGCATGGCGACAGCGGCGCGGGAAACCGGTGTGAAATTCGTCGGGGCGGAGCGCCTGCTGGATGCCGCCTTCAAGGACCGCGCCGTCGATGCGGCCATCCTGCGCCAGCGCATCGACGCGGCGGAGGTGCTGCGCGCCGAACTGCGTCACATTCATCTTGCCGCTCATCTCGAGACCACCCCGATCCTCACGCCCGAGCAACGGCACGCTTATGTTCAGCTTCGTGGCTACACGATGCAGCACACACCGCAGCATGGGCAACACCACGCGCCGAAGGCGGAGTAGAGGCCATCATGACCGCGATCACTTTCACCCTCGACGGCAGACAGGTCCGCGCCGATAGCGGCGAAACCATTTGGCAGATCGCCAAGCGCGAGGGGATCGAGATTCCGCATCTGTGCTGGCTGCCGGAGCCGGGCTACCGCGCCGACGGCAATTGCCGCGCTTGCATGGTGGAAATCGAGGGCGAGCGCGTGCTCGCGGCCTCGTGCATCCGCCGCCCGGGTCAGGACATGGTCGTCAAGACGGCGACCGAGCGGGCGAAGAAGGCGCGCTCGATGGTCATAGAGCTGCTCATGAGCGACCAGCCCAAGCGCCCCGAGGCCCATGACGGCATTTCGAAATTTTGGCACTGGTCCGACCGCGTCGGCATCACGGGATCGCGTTTTCCCGCCCGCGAGAAACCGGCTGCGGACATGTCGCATCCGGCGATGGCGGTCAATCTCGACGCTTGCATCCATTGCAATCTATGCGTTCGCGCCTGCCGCGAGGTGCAGGTGAACGACGTGATCGGCATGGCGTTTCGCGGCTATGGCGTCAAGGTCGTGTTCGACTTCGACGACCCCATGGGAAATTCGACTTGCGTGGCTTGCGGCGAATGCGTGCAGGCCTGCCCGACAGGCGCGCTGATGCCGTCCTCGATCGTCGATCTCGCCACCATGAAAGGCACGCGCGCCGTCGCGCGCGAGGTGAATTCCGTCTGCCCGTATTGCGGGGTCGGCTGTCAGATCACCTATAAGATCAAGGATGAGGAAATCGCTTTCGTCGAGGGTCTGGAAGGACCGGCCAACGAGAACCGCCTTTGCGTGAAGGGACGCTTCGGCTTCGACTATGTCACCCATCCGCACCGGCTGACCAAGCCGATGATCCGTATCCCCGGCGCACCAAAGGTGATGACCATGGATCCCGCCAATCCGTGGACCCATTTCCGCGAGGCAAGCTGGGAGGAAGCGCTGGGTCTGGCCGCCGCCAGCCTGACAAGCGTGCGCGATGCGTATGGCCCAAACGCCCTCGCCGGCTTTGGCTCGGCGAAATGCTCCAATGAGGAGGCCTATCTCTTTCAAAAGCTGGTGCGCACCGGTTTTGGCACCAACAATGTCGATCACTGCACGCGGCTGTGCCACGCCTCCTCTGTCGCCGCGCTGATGGAAGGCATCGGCTCCGGCGCGGTGACGGCCAGCTTCAACGAAGCGCTGAATTCCGACGTCATCCTGATCATCGGCGCCAATCCGACCGAAAATCACCCTGTCGCGGCGACCTACTTCAAGCAGGCCGCCAAGCGCGGCGCCACGCTCATCGTCGCGGACCCGCGCGGCCAGGCGATGAAGCAGCACGCCACGCACATGCTGCAATTCCGGCCCGGCTCGGACGTCGCCATGCTGAATGCGATCATGCATGTGATCGTCAGCGAGGGGCTGCACGACAAGCAATACATTCAGGCGCACACCGAAGGGTTTGAAAAACTTGCAGAGCATCTGAAGCCCTACACGCCGGAGGCCATGGCGCCGATTTGCGGCATCGCGCCCGACGAGCTGCGCGCGGTCGCCCGCGCCTGGGGCAATGCCTCGCGCGCCATGGTGTTTTGGGGGATGGGCATTTCCCAGCACATCCACGGCACCGACAATTCGCGCTGCCTGATCGCCCTGGTGATGATCTGCGGCCAGGTCGGGCGTCCCGGTACCGGGCTGCATCCGTTGCGCGGGCAGAACAATGTGCAAGGCGCATCCGACGCCGGCCTTATCCCGATGTTCTTTCCGGACTATCTGCCGGTGGCCAGCGACAAGGTGCGGCTGCGTTTCGAGGAGCTTTGGGACGCGCCGCTCGATCCCACGCCAGGGCTGACCGTCGTCGAGGTCATGAACGCGGCCTATGACGGCCATATCAAGGGCATGTACATCATGGGCGAGAACCCTGCGATGTCCGACCCCGACGCCGCCCATGCCCGTGAGGGGCTTGCGCGCCTCGACCATCTCGTGGTGCAGGACATCTTCCTCACCGAGACGGCGATGTACGCCGATGTCGTGCTGCCCGCGACCGCCTGGCCGGAAAAGGACGGCACCGTCACCAACACCAACCGCACGGTGCAGATGGGCCGCAAGGCGCTGAATGCGCCAGGCGGCGCGCGCGAGGATTGGTGGATCACCCAGGAGCTCGCCAAGCGCATGGGGCTGGCGTGGAATTACGCCGGCCCCGCCGATGTGTTCGCCGAGATGAAATTGGGCATGCCCTCGCTCGACAACATCACCTGGGAGCGGCTGGAGCGGGAATCCGCCGTGACTTATCCCTGCGATGCGCCGGACAAGCCGGGAAATGTGGTCGTGTTCGGCGACCGTTTCCCGACCGCCACCGGGCGCGCCAAGCTCGTGGCCGCCGGGATCGTCTCGCCCGCCGAGATCCCCGACGCTGACTTCCCCATGGTCCTGACCACCGGACGCCAGCTCGAACATTGGCACACCGGCGCCATGACCCGCCGCGCTTCCAATCTCGATGCGCTGGAGCCCGCGCCGACCGCCGCGCTCAATCCGCGCACGCTGGCGCGCCTCGGGGTGAAGGCCGGCGAGCGCGTGCGCATCGCCACCAGGCGCGGCGAGATCGAGCTATGGGCGCGCGCCGACGAGGGGCTGCAGGACGACATGGTCTTCGTGCCTTTCGCCTATGTGGAAGCGGCGGCGAACCTGCTGACCAATCCGCAGCTCGACCCCTACGGCAAAATCCCGGAGTTCAAATATTGCGCCGCGCGCGTCGAACGCCTCGGCGCGCAGGTCGCGGCGGAATAGCTGGGACGCCTGATCCGTATCGCCCCGGCCGCAAGAGCCGGGCGCAATTGCCTGACCTCCTCACATGAGATCGCGGCCATGCAAGGGGATGCCGGCGCGGCGTTGCGTTGCCGTCGCGCGGCTCGAAGCTCTTCATCGACGCCAAAGCCTCGCTCAGCGTGCCGTCGACTAGTCCGTCTCCACCGCGCATGACCACTCCCGCTCTTCACGGAAAGAGTGAATCGCGAACCAGAACCGTCGCGAGCCCTTTTGCAAGAGCCTGCTAGGCCGCCGTCCTTGTGTCGGGACGGGCGAAAAGCGCGCCGATCACCCCGGAGAACGCGCTGGTACGCTTAGCCCCGCGATGGGACCTTGCAGCCAGTCTGCGGCCGCGTAACTCGCGCACGAGCGCGGCATAGGGATTGCTCACGTTCTCGACATCGACGTGATCATGCGCGAGACGCTGCAGAATTGTTGCCAGCGGCCGCCGGGTTTTCTGCTCGATGCCTCCCAGCGCAAGAATCGCGACATAGGGGAACATGGCTTCCAAGAGCTGCGGTGCGACAGGCAGGACCTTAGCCCGGTTGTCGATGATCTTGCGAATCTGCTGCCCGCGCGGAAACAGCGCCTCGAGTACGCCCCGGCCATGATCTTGTACATGCGTATGACCGAAGATCCCGGCATCGGCCAAGTAAAGGTCGAAGCGGCGCGCGCCAAGAAATTCAAGGAACTGCAGCAGTCCTTGCGAACTCTCGGTCTGACGGCTGATGCTCTTAATAATGGGGGGAAGAAAATAACGGACAACCTGCGCGGCAAGCTCGTCGCTTATCCCGAAAGCTGTTCCCATATTCGCGAACACCTTTCCCCCCTGGGCGCCCGCTATTGTGCGATATAGTCTCATCGTTTCTCTCGTAATGCCGGCACAGGACGCTCTTCGGCGCCAATCATGCGTAAACACACGCAAACGCGACGAACCAAACGCACTTAACCGAGACTAGGGATGAACGCGGGACGAGGCACCAGCTTCGCCATGCAGCCGTCAAATCGCGGCGGGCGAATCACAAAAGTCCTAATAGAGTGTAAATGACTTCGGTGAGGGGACTAGCAATCCCGATGGATTCGCGGGGCGGGAGGACCAAACGGCTGCAGGTCTGTGACGAAAAAGCGACAGGGGCATTGAGTGGGCCAGGCGTCGAAACCCCGCCGCGTCAGTTGAGTTTGGTGACCCCGTCAGAAAAGCCAGGCAGTGAAATCGGCACGCCAATGCCAAATTCAGGCGTTTGGAAGATGATGAACACCGCGCTCGAACCGGTTTTCATTTTGCCGATCAAATCATCGTTCGCCACGACTTCGGCAACGCAACCGACAGGCCCGCATTTCAAGAACGGCGCGTGTCCGACATCCACATTGTCGATTTTTAGCCCTAAGCCTGTCGGCAGAAGCACGCCGAGCGGCGCGATGACGCGCAAGATCCGCGTCTTGCCGTCGTAAGAGCGGATGAAAATCACGGTCAACGAGACATTCGGGCGGTCTTCCGCTTTCACGCTTTGGACGAGCGCGCATTTCTCCTGGCGAGCGCCGGGCGGTTGTCCACAGCGCAGCTGCCAGGAGCCGTGCGTGGCTTTGACCTGACTTGAGCTCAGCTCTGGCCCTACCGCCAGCACGCCGCTGACGCTTGAGGCAAGCAGGAGGCTGGCGAAAATAACGAAGCGTCCTAGGGAAGGCACCTGGGTGGTTCTCCGCGAGAGCAGGTAAATCAGCCTGCTCGTCCGCGATTCGGGGACAAGCCGACGTTCCTGCAGACGATATCGGCTAGGTCAGCCTGTCGGGCAGGAATGAGGCCAAAGTGAGACTGGGCGGGGCTGGAGCGCTATGGCGAAATCCGCCGCGCGAGAATATGTCGCGAACGGGCGAACTCCCCGTGGCTCACAAATATTGTATATCTTCCGGAAAGCAGCTTAAAAATGCGTCACGCGGCGCAGACCTATCCTGGCTGCAATTGGGTTCGCGATCATGAACACGCACATTTCCGGAGCAAGCGGCAGTCGAGGTGCCAAATGAGGCTTAGGGGCTTGTCACAAGGGTTTTTGCAAGCCGCAAGCGGGGCAGCGGCGACGTTGGCGTTTTTGTCGCCAGCCTTTGCCGGCGACGGCCAGCCGGTGAACTGGCAGCTCGGCTTTCAGGACGCGGCCACGCCGATTGCCGAGCAGATGAATGGCTTCCACAATCTCCTGCTCGTCATTATCGCAGCGATTGTGGCGCTGGTGCTCGGCCTCCTCGTCTGGGTTGTTATCCGATACAACGCCAGCGCCAATCCGACACCGTCCCGGAACTCGCACAACACCGTGCTGGAGATCGCCTGGACGATCGTGCCCGTGCTGATCCTGCTTGTTATCGCGATCCCGTCATTCAGGCTGCTCTACGCCCAATACGATTTCCCGAAAGCGGACTTGACCATAAAGACGTCAGGGAAGCAGTGGTATTGGAGTTATACCTATCCCGACCAGGGCGGTTTCAGCTTCGACTCCATCATGGTAGAGGACTCCGACCTGAAGCCGGGACAGCCGCGCCTCCTTGCCGTGGACAATGAGGTGGTGGTTCCAGCCAACAAGGTCGTGCATGTGCTGGTCACGGCCGATGACGTCCTCCACAACTGGGCGATTCCGGCCTTCGGCCTGAAGATGGATGCCGTGCCGGGACGTGTCGCCCGCATCTGGTTTCAGGCACGCGAGCCCGGCGTTTACTACGGACAATGCTCCGAGTTGTGCGGCGAAAGGCATGCCTACATGCCGATCGCGGTTCGCGTGGTGACGGACGCCGAATTTGCCGCTTGGGTCGAGAGCGCGAAGCAGCGCTTCGCCGGGAACAGCAGCGCCGGGCCGAAAATCCGTGCCGCTGGAAGCCAAGACAATCAGGGCCGGGCCGCGGCAAAGCTTGCCGCTGCGGGCGCGCAGTAACAATCAACCGTTGCTTTCCTGCCCGCATGAAAGCGGCACGCGGCGGTTAAGTGTGATAAGGATCGAACGATGGCGACGCAAGCTGAGGCAGGGTATCACGACGACCACGCGCCTGGCTTTATCAAGCGCTGGTTTTTCTCCACCAACCATAAAGACATCGGAACCCTGTACCTGATCTTCGCGATCGTCGGCGGGTTGGTCGGTGGAGCGCTTTCCGTCGCCATGCGCATGGAGCTGCAAGAGCCGGGCATCCAGATCTTCGCCAATCCGCATGCCTATAATGTCTTCGTCACCTCGCATGGTCTGATCATGGTGTTCTTCATGGTCATGCCGGCGATGATCGGCGGTTTTGGCAATTGGCTGGTGCCGCTGATGATTGGCGCGCCGGACATGGCTTTTCCGCGCATGAACAACATCTCCTTTTGGCTGTTGCCGGTGGCTTTAGCGCTCCTGGTTTTATCGCTGTTTGTGGAAGGGCCGGCAGGCCGTGACGGCCCAGGAACGGGTTGGACGGTGTATCCGCCGCTTTCAACCACCGGCCATCCGGGCCCTGCGGTCGACTTCGGCATACTGTCCCTGCATCTCGCGGGCGCTTCCTCCATCCTCGGCGCCATCAATTTCATCACCACGATTTTCAATATGCGCGCGCCGGGAATGACGCTGCACAAAATGCCATTATTCGTGTGGTCGGTGCTGGTGACGGCCTTCTTGCTGCTTCTGTCGCTGCCGGTTCTGGCGGGCGCTATCACCATGCTGCTGACCGACCGCAATTTCGGTACGACCTTCTTTAATCCAGCGGGTGGCGGCGATCCGGTGCTCTATCAGCATCTGTTCTGGTTCTTCGGCCATCCGGAGGTGTACATCCTCATCCTCCCCGGCTTCGGCATGATCAGTCATGTGATCTCCACCTTTTCCCGCAAGCCGGTGTTCGGCTATCTCGGCATGGCGTACGCAATGGTGGCCATCGGCGTGATCGGCTTCATCGTCTGGGCGCATCACATGTTCACCGCCGGGCTCAGCGTCGACACGCAGGCCTATTTCGTATTCGCGACGATGGTCATCGCCGTGCCGACGGGGATCAAGATCTTTTCCTGGATCGCGACCATGTGGGGCGGCTCGATCGACTTCCGCACACCGATGCTATGGGCAATCGGCTTCATCTTCCTGTTCACGGTGGGCGGTGTTACAGGCGTGGTGCTTGCCAATGCCGGTGTCGACCGCGCGTTCCACGACACCTATTATGTCGTGGCGCATTTCCACTATGTGCTTTCCCTGGGCGCGGTCTTTGCCATTTTTGCGGGCTGGTACTACTGGTTCCCGAAAATGAGCGGCTACACCTATTCCGAGTACATCGGCAAGCTGCACTTCTGGACCACGTTCGTCGGCGTGAATATTTTGTTTTTCCCGCAGCATTTCCTTGGCCTTGCGGGTATGCCGCGCCGCTATGTGGATTATCCGGACGCTTTTGCCGGCTGGAATTATGTCTCCTCGATCGGGTCCTATATTTCCGCGGCCAGCGTGTTTATCTTTCTCGCCGGCGTTGTGCAGGCTTTTATGCGGGCCGAGCGCGCGGGAGACAATCCGTGGGGCGCGAGCGCCACAACCCTGGAATGGACGCTGCCTTCCCCGCCGCCTTTCCACTCCTTTGAGGAACTGCCGCGGATCAAATGACACCCGTCCGGCCGCTCGCATCGCGAGCGGTCGGACTTTCCCGCCGGGCAAGCGGCTTCGGACTGTGCGAGGCGGATTATCCGGCAGGGCGTTGACGAAACGATTGCCATGACCGAGACGAGCGCCGCCATCGCCGCCGAAACAGCCGGGCCCGACACGGCCGCGCAGGGTGCATTGCGCGATTACCTCGTGTTGATGAAGCCGCGCGTCATGTCGCTCGCAATTTTCACCGCACTGGCCGCAATGGTGGCCGCCCCCGGCTCCGTGCATCCCGTGATCGCGGTAACGGCGCTGATCTTCATCGCCATGGGCGCGGGAGCGGCGGGCGCGCTGAACATGTGGTACGACGCCGATATTGACCGGCTGATGGCGCGAACCGCGCTGCGTCCCATTCCGCGCAACAAGGTGCCGCCCGAGGAAGCCCTCGCCTTCGGCATGGTGCTTTCCATCGGCTCCGTGTTCTGCCTGGGCGTGCTGGTGAACTGGACAGCAAGCGCGCTCCTTGCACTCACGATCCTCTATTATGTCTTTATCTATACGATGTGGCTGAAGCGGCGGACGCCGCTGAACATCGTCATCGGCGGCGCCGCCGGTTCCTTTCCCCCGATGATCGGCTGGGCCGTGGCGACGGGGGGCGTGGCGTTGGAAAGCGTTTTGCTGTTCATCGTGATCTTTCTGTGGACGCCACCGCATTTTTGGGCCTTGGCGCTGGTGCGCTCGCGGGATTATGAGCGCGCGGGCGTACCGATGCTGCCGGTGGTGGCGGGGAAGGATCACACCCGCACGCAGATCCTGGTCTATAGCGTGGTGATGGCGGTTGCCGGTGTCGCGCCAAGTTATTTCGGTCCAGGCGGGATGTTCTATCTGGCGGTTTCGGCCCTTGGCGGCGCGGTCTTCGTTGGACTTGCCTTGCGTGTCTATCAGCGGCGCGAAGGCGCGGCCGCCGATCGTGCCGCCCGCGCGCTTTTCGCATTTTCCATCTTCTATCTTTTTGGTGTGTTTGCCGCCCTTATCATCGAGCAAGCGCTGGGATGGGTATGATGGCAACGCCTGATGCCGAACGGCCCCTGGTGCTGACCGAGGAGGAAAAGCGGCGTCAGCGCATCCGTTCCCTCGCCATCGCCTTCGCCCTGGCTGCGCTGGTCGTGATTTTCTTTCTTGTCACGATCGTGCGCCTCAGCGGCAATGTCATGAACCGGCCGATATGAGCAGCCACCCAACGCGCCAGTCTTCGCCAGATGACGCGCGCCGCCAGCACGGACGCGTCGCTCTTTCCTTGGTGTT
>Ga0136634_10000229_pt1 | contig 27327 bp, 23 predicted proteins | sample AntDrymUQ8332106_2_FD_104654 | JGI IMG/M metagenome (GOLD analysis project Ga0136634, IMG submission 104654) | Polar desert sand microbial communities from Dry Valleys, Antarctica - metaG UQ833 (21.06) | ecosystem: Environmental > Terrestrial > Soil > Desert | place: Antarctica: Dry Valley... | reverse complement strand
TTGATCCTGAAGGCCTTAGACATCCCTCATGATCACCAGCGGGGCCGTGTCCGCCCGCTTCTACACCATCACCGGCGTGTCGCCCCACGACACGCCCAAGAACGCGACTTTGCCGGGGCCCTGCACCGGGACCTCCCGCAATTGATGGCTCTACCAGCCCGGACTCAACCCCGGGCCGGCAACCCACGACAACTTGCGAGTGAGGTCCCGGCCCAAGAACCGGGCACCTCCATACCGTCTAGACAGCCCTCGCGTCAGACATTGGCATTCCGGACGACACCGACCCCGACCGGGTGCCAAACTTGACTCGTCCGGCTGGCGGTGACCGGTCCGTTGCGCTGGTCACACGTCCGTTGCCGACTGTTGGCGCCGCCGTCCGTCTCGACAGAAGGGGATAGGTCATGCCTGCACGTGGTTCGGCGCCGTCCCCGCAAGGGACTGACGACGGCCAGTCCGTCAACCAAGGGAAGGCCAAGAGCCGCCGAGGTTCCAATGCTCGATACGTGGCCACCTACGTGCTCACGCTGCTCTTCGGCGCACTCGCCCTGATAGTCGCTGTGCCGATGGGTCAGAGCACGGAAGCCGCACCCCAAGCACCGCCGCTGGGTGTCGTCACGGGCCCGATGGCGCAATGCTGGGGTGATCGGGTCGCGACCGTTCAATCCGGTGTCTACTTGGATCTGCAACAAGTCAGAGCGCCGGGCGCACCAGCCGCTGATGAAGGTCTCATCGGTGGGACCCGCCTCGACCGTGAGACCGGCACGGGCCAACTCCGCGGCGTGTGCCCGCCCGGAACCTCTGAAGCTGGCAAGGCATTCGTCTTCGACCTCACCGTCAGCAACGACGCGATCTCGGGATCGGCCCTCTTGGGTGGCAATCGAGTCCCGGTTTCAATCGAGCGTTCGGAGGCCACCAACGAGTCCGTCGAGTTTGAACGGCTAGAACGGTCGGAGCTCGCCGGCCGCATATTCCTATCCGTCGCTGTGGTGATCATCGCCGCTCGGGGAGCGGGCCTGCTCTTCAGCCGAATCCGGCAGCCACGGGTCGTCGGCGAAATAGTCGCCGGGATCGTTTTGGGCCCAAGCCTCGTAGGCGCGTACTTTCCCGCCGTCACGGCCTACCTGTTCCCGCCCGAAGTGACCGCGATATTGAGCACCCTGGCGAATTTCGGACTGATCTTCTTCATGTTTCTCATCGGTCTCGAGCTTGATCACCGGCTCATGCGGGGATCAGGGCGAACGGCCCTGCTGGTGAGCCACGTATCGATCGTGGTTCCGTTCGCGCTGGGCCTGTTGCTGGCTGTCGGGTTGTACCCGCTCCTGGGCGCCGGCAACTTCCTCGGCTTCGGGCTCTTCATGGGCGCCGCCATGGCGATCACGGCTTTCCCCGTGCTCGCCCGCATCCTCACCGACACCGGCATCCACCGCACCCGCATCGGTGCGCTCGCGATCACGTGTGCGGCGGTGGGCGACGTGACTGCCTGGTGCATCCTCGCGGTGGTCGTGGCCGTGGTGACGTCGGCCGGACCCGGCGGCGCGATTCAAACGATCGCTCTGTCAGGCGTCTTCGTACTTCTCATGCTGTTCCTCGTACGGCCCCTTATCGCCCGCCTCGCGGTCGTGCACGAAGCTCGCGGCCGGCTCAACCCGCCGGTGATGGCCGCAATCATCATCGCGTTGCTGCTGTCATCTTGGATGACCGAGCAGATCGGCATCCACGCGATCTTCGGCGCGTTCCTTCTCGGGGCCGTGATGCCAAGGTCACCTCGCCTGATCGAGGAGATCAGTGGCAAGTTGGAGGACATCACCGTCCTACTGCTGCTGCCGATCTTCTTTGCGGTGATGGGCCTCTCGACCAGATTCGACCTGCTCAACCGCGGGGAGCTCTGGATCGCTGCGGCCCTTGTGCTCGCGGTTGCGGTGATCGGGAAATGGGGCGGGTCGATGGTAGCCGCCCTGGCTGCTGGGCAGCGCTGGCGGCAGTCCGCGGCCCTGGGCATCCTGATGAACGCTCGAGGGCTCACCGAGATCGTGATCCTCACCATCGGCAGGGACCTGGGCATCATCTCCCCCGCCCTCTTCACGATCATGGTGTTGATGGCCCTCGTGACGACCTTCATGGCGACGCCTTTGCTCTCGATCGTCTTTCCCCGAAGGACGGTCGACTGGGAGGTATACCGTGACAGCGCGGCGGCGCGCGGTGTCCGTCGCGAGGGCACCCACCGCGTCATGGTGGCCCTCGGCGACTCGAGCCGCGATGAGGCCCTGCTGACCCTGGCGTCCGCCCTGCGCGGACCGGATGGCGTGCGCCCGGACCTGGTTCTCACGCAGGTTGTCCCGCCGCCCGGTCGGGAGGAGGTCCGCGCGCGGGTCGCCGCGCTGGACGAGGCGGTGCAGGACGCCGCGGCTGGGCTCGAGCCGCTCCAAGCGCGGCTGGCGCATGCAGATCGCAGCGTCGAGCTGCGCGCCGCCGCCGCGGTCAACGTGGGCGCCGAGGTGGCCCGGCTCGCGACCGAGGAGCGTGCCGACCTGGTCCTGCTCGGTTGGCATCGGCCCTACCTCAACCGGAACCTGCTCGAGGGCGTGCCGGGCGAGGTGCTCCAGATCGGCATGCAGGACGTGGCCGTGTTGGTCGATGACGAGGACCGCGTCACGCCCGGCGACGGCCCGGTCTGCGTCTGGTACAACGGCCCGGCGACCGGCGGCGCGGCGCTCGAGGTCGCCGCGGGTCTGGCACGCGGTTTGGGGACCTCCCTTCGGGTCGCCCACGACGCCCATGTTGAGACCTCCGCGCTGCTCGACACGGGTGTGCCGACCGAGCGTCTCTCCTTCGAGGAGCTCGATGTAGAGCTCGTCCGGGAGGCGTTCAGCGATGCGCGTCTCGTCGTGATGGGAGAGTTCCAGCGGCGTACGTGGCGCCCCTCGCGGCGTGAGGAGCTCGTCCGTGCCGTCACGTGCCCGGTGCTGGTGGTCCAAGGCGCTCGACGTCCGTTGGGGACCGGACCAGCTGCAGCGGATTCCGCACCTGCCGAGCAGGTCCCCACCGCCCACTGACGCCCCAGCTGTTGAGTACAGCCGTTGCGTACAGCGGTTGAGCACAGCCCGTTTAGCGCAGCCGGTTGAGCACAGCCCGTTGAGCGCAGGCGTGGTCAAGGGGCAGTTCGCCAATGCCGCCACCCGACGCCGACACGCCATATACGGTGATCTCTGGACTGCCTTGCGATGCCCACCGGCGAGGGTCCGCCTCCGGCACACCGTCAGGTCTGCACCGCCGCGCCACCTTGAGGACGGGCGGCGCGTGACCTGTGTGCTCCCTAGCACTACCCGCAAACGCCATCGAACGCGACACCCGCGCGGCTAGGCTCGCGCTGAAGGAAAGGGGGCTCGATGCTGGGTCAGACTGGACAGCTCGGCGCAGAACGAGTTGACCGTGGGTCCGGCATCCGCGAGCGGGCGGCGTTCCTGCCGTTCGGCGCCGGCGACGATCAGCTCTTCGTGTGCACGTACGAGCCGGCCGGCGAGTCGGTGGGCTCGGTGCTCATCTGCTCGTCCATCCTCGCCGACTTCCTCGCCAACTACCAGCGCGAGGTCAATCTGGCGCGCGCCTTCGCCAAGGCCGGCATGACGGCGGTCCGGTTCCACTACCGCGGCACCGGTCACAGCGACGGGGACCCGGCGGCAATGACGCTGGCCTCGCTCGAGGCCGATGCGCGCTGGGCGGCTGAGCAGCTCACGTCCTGGCGCCCCGATCTCCCGATCGCCTTCCTGGGGACCCGGTGGGGCGCGCTGAGCGCCACGGCGGCAGCACGCGACTACGGGGATGCGCCGGTCGAGCTGTGCGAACCGATCATCGACTTCGGTCGCTACTACTCCGACGCCATGCGCAGCCGTTCGATGAGCGCCATGGCGACCGGCAAGTCACGCAAGGACGCCACCCAGGTCAGCGAGCTGCTAGCCCGCGACGGTCACGCGGACATCGTGGGCAACGTCATCCACTCCGCCCTGTACGACAGCACCGTGGGTGTCGACCCGGTTGCTCTCCTCAGCGAGGGCAAGGCCCGCGCGGCGCTGCTCGTCCAGTTCGGCGGGAAGGACGTCCGCGCGCCGCTGCGCAAGGTCGAGCAGAAGCTCGTCGGCGCCGGCTGGCGCGCCACCTCGCGGACCGTTGATGTCGCCGAGAACTGGTGGTTCCGCACCGGGCGGCGCATGGTCGCGCAGGACGAGCTCGACGACGCGTCCAGAACCTGGCTCAGGACCGAGCTCGAGACCACGAGGCAGGACGAGCGATGACAGTCACAACCAGCCTCGAGACACCGATCTACTTCGACGCCGGCGGCGACGACCTGTTCGGGATCTTCACGCGGCCGGACGTGGAGCCCAACGGCATCGCGGTGCTGACGATCTTCGGCGCCGGACCCTTTCCCACCCTCGGCAAGAACCAGGCACGGGTCCGCCTCGCGCGTGGCCTGGCCGGGCTCGGCTATCACGCTTTGCGGATCGACTATCGGGGCATCGGCGAGAGCGGCGGCGAGGCCCGCGAGCCCAAGCTCTCCGAGCTGTGGATCGAAGATGTCCGCGGTGCGATCGGCTGGCTGACGGCGCAGGGCTTCGACCGCATCCTGATCGTCGGTGTGTGCTTCGGTGCGCGCACGGCACTCGCGATGCTGGACGAGATCCCCGGCCTCGTCGGGATGGCGATGGTCGCCCCACCGGTCGGCGAGGCCAACCATCGCGAGTCGATCATCGCCCAACCCATCTCCTGGTATCTCAAGCGCGCGCTGTCGCCCAGCGCGGTGCGCCTGGTGATCGGCTCCGACGCATCCGCAAAGCGGCGCCGCGCGACGCTCACCGCACGTGCCCGCCGGGCCGTCGGCCGTGAAGAGACACCGAACGCGACTCCGAAGGCGGCGCATGCGAGCCCGCAGTTCCTCGAGCCGATGGCGGCGCTCCTGGGCTCGCGCACTCCCGTGCTGCTCCTGTACGGACGCGGTGACGACTTCTTCGCCAGCTTCGAGCGGTCCCTTGACGGTCGGCTCGGCCGCCTGATCGAGGAGGCCGGCTCGACGATGACCTTGCACGTCGCGGAGGAGCCGCTCGCCGGCCTCGGCAGCATCGAGACCCAGGACATGGTCCTCGATGAGGTCCTCGACTTCGCGCGCAAGGTCGCCGCCGCCCAGGATCCTCTGGTCGCCCAGAATCTTTCGGTCGCCCAGCACACATCCCAACCGAAGGAGCAGGGTGGACTTCGACTGGACTGAGGAGCAGATCGCGCTCCGGGAGTCGATCGTCCGCTTCGGGCAGCGAGAGCTGTCCGTCGACGTGACGGCGAACGAACAGGCTCATCAGTTCCCGCACGAGGCGTGGAAGAAGTGCGCCGAGTTGGGCATCCAGGGCCTCGGGGTCTCCGAGGAGTACGGCGGCTCGGGCTCGGACACGCTGAGCATCATCGTCGCGCTCGAGGCCCTCGGGTACGGCTGCACGGACAACGGGCTGATCTTCTCGCTCACCGCCCAGATGCTTGCGTGCATGCACCCGATCGTGCGTTTCGGCAACGAGGAGCAGAAACGCCACTACCTCCCTGGGTTGTGCGACGGCTCCATCATCGCCGCACACGCCATGAGCGAGCCGGGGTCAGGCTCCGACGCTGCACAGATGGCCACGACCGCCCGGCTCGATGACGACGGCAACTACGTCCTCAACGGCTCGAAGACTTTTGCGACCAACGCACCCGTCGCCGATCTGTTCGTGACGTTCGCCAAGACCGACGGCGCGCGCTCTTTCGCCGGGCTCACGTGCTTTCTCATCGACCGTGGCACACCCGGCCTCACCGTCGGGCCGCCGATCCACAAGATGGGACTGCGCACCTCTCCGATGGGCGAGGTGTTCTTCGACAACTGCGTCGTCCCGGCGACCGCGGTGTTGGGTGCGCCCGGCGTCGGCATGGTGGTGTTCAACGCCGGTATGGAGCGGGAGCGCGGGCTGATCCTCGCCTCCACGATCGGCTCGATGGAGCGGACGCTGGAGCGCAGTATCGCGCACGCGCGTGCACGCCAGCAGTTCGGGCAGCCGATCGGCAAGTTCCAGGCCGTCTCGCATCGACTTGTCGACATGAAGCTGAGACTCGAAACCGCTCGGCTACTGTTGTACCGGCTCGGTTGGATGGTTGACCAGGGCCGATCGGCGCTCCTCGACTCCACCCTCGTGAAGCTCTATCTGAGCGAGTGTTTTGTGGACTCGAGTCTTGAGGCGCTGCAGGTGTTCGGCGGTTACGGCTACATGGAGGAGTACGAGCTCGAGCGCGGCGTGCGCGACGCGATCGGAAGTCGTCTCTACTCCGGCACCTCGGAAATTCAACGCAATCTCGCAGCCCGATTTCTAGGACTTTAGGAGCCATGGAATGAGCACTGCAGATCGTATCCGGAGCATGATCGTCAACGATCTGGCCTGGACGGGTTCACCCGATGTGTTGACCCCGGACTACCCGCTGATCGACAACCAGGTGCTGGACTCGCTCGGCATCTATCAGATGGTGACGTTCATCCAGGACGAGTTCGACATCGAGGTCGACGCCATGGAGCTCGTCCCGGACAACTTCGAGACGATCGGTGCGATCGAGCGGCTCGTGAACGACAAGTCGGCCTGAGGTCATGCGGGCCGTTCTTGGAGACCTGCTGCGGGACGCCGCCCGTCGCCATCCCGACGGCACGGCCGTCGTCGACGGTGCGAGCCGTCTCACGTATAGAGAGCTCGACGAGCGGACCGACCGCCTGGCCCGCCTCCTCGCCGACCTCGGCGTCGGGCGCGGTGACCGGGTCGGCATCTTCCTCGACAAGTCGGCGCATGCCGTCGTCGGTCTGTGGGGCGTGCTGAAGGCTGGCGCGGCGTACGTGCCTATCGACGCCCAATCGCCGGTGGCCCGGGCGGGCTATATCGCCGGCAACTGTCGCGTTCGCTGTCTGATCACCGCGAGCGGCAGCAAGGCCGCGTGGCCCGAGCTCGTGCGCCTCGCGCCGAGCATCGAGCACGTCATCGTGCTCGACGCCGACACGGACGACCTCGGCGCCGGGACTCTGCCCGTCGTGGGCGCCGAGCGGCTGGCCGACCAGATCGACGGGCCCTCGGCGGTGTCGGTGCTCGACCAGGATGTCGCGTACATCCTGTACACCTCCGGCTCCACGGGCGAGCCCAAAGGTGTGACGCTGACGCATCGCAACGCGATGGCGTTCGTGACGTGGGCCGCCGAGGAGTTCGCCATCGGCCCGAGTGACCGGCTCTCCAGTCATGCGCCGTTCCATTTCGACCTCTCGGTCTTCGACCTCTTCGCCGCGGCCTGGGGCGCGGCGACACTGGTCCTCGTCCCGCGCCGGGCGTCCGTCTTTCCCTCCGAAATCGCGAAGTTCATGCGCAACGAGCAGATCACGGTGTGGTACTCCGTGCCGTCGATCCTCACCACGCTAACCACCCAGGGCGCGATCACCGCGGCAGATGTGCCGTCACTGCGGACACTTCTCTTCGCCGGCGAGGTCTTCCCGACCAAGCACCTGCGGACGTTGATGTCGCTGCTGCCGGGCGTTCGGTTCGCGAACCTGTTCGGCCCCACCGAAACCAATGTGTGCACGTGGTACGACGTGCCGCCGCTGCCCGTCGACATGGTCGAGACGATCCCGATCGGGCGGGCGATCACGAACGACCACACGTACGTCGTCACCGAGGACGGGACCCTGGCCAAGACGGGCGAGGCGGGCGAGCTCTACGTCCGCGGCGCCACCGTCATGCGCGGATACTGGGCCGATCCCGAGCGGACCGAACGCCTGCTCGTGACCGACCCCTTCGCCGCGGCGTTCCCGGATCCCGTCTACCGCACCGGCGACCTCGTCCGCGAGGACGAGGACGGCAACCTGCGCTACCTCGGCCGGCGCGACGCCCAGATCAAGAGCCGCGGCTACCGCATCGAGCTCGGCGAGATCGAAGCCGCGATCGACGCGCACCCGGACATCACCGAGTGTGCCGTCGTCGCCATCCCGGATGACCTCATCACCAACCGGATCAAGGCATTCGTCGTGGGCGGCGCTGACGAGCGGGAGCTGGTCAAGTACTGCAACGACCGAATTCCGAAGTACATGATCCCCCAGACGTTCGAGTTTCGGACCGAACTCCCGAAGACATCGAACGGGAAAACTGATCGACGAGCTCTCCAGGCAGCAGAAGTGTGATGATGACGAGTAACAGTGACGGAGAGCACCTCTATGACAGGCCCTATGACGTTCAACCCAGTGAGAGTTAGCCGCGCATGACCGAAACTACAACAGACAGAGAAGGCAGCTATGAGCTGCGTCATTACCTGCAGGTGCTGTGGCGGCGCAAGCTCAGCATTCTCGTGCCGATGGTCCTGCTCGCGTTCGTCGGCTGGCTCCTCGGCTCCGGGCTGACGACCAGCTACACCTCCGTCGCCGAGGTGCAGGCCAAGCCGGTGCAGACCGCGAGCACCGTCACCGACACGTCCAAGGACGACACGACGGTCGGCGACGAGATGGCACTGCTGTCCTCCGACAAGGTCAAGAACGCCGTCGAGGACACGGTCGGGCACGAGGTCGAGGTGGAGATCACCCAGGAGAACAGCGACTCGAACACCATCACCATCACGGTCACCGGTGACGAGGACGATGTCGCCGCCGACGCGCAGGCCTACGCCGACACCTACGTAACGGTCCGGCGGGCCGAGCTCGCGCAGGGCGCGACGACTGCCACCGAGACCCTGACCACCCGGCTGGCCGACGTGGACGCCCAGCTCGCCGTCCTCACCCCGCAGATCACGGCCAAGGATGCGGAGATCGTGGCCGAGATCGACGAGATCGTGCTGCGCGGCCTCAACAGCCAGCGCGACGACTTGCTGACGCAACGCGACGTCCTCAACAGTCGTCGCGGCGGCGTCCAGGCAGAGCTCGATGCTCTCGAGCTGACGATCGCCGTAAACCCCACGCTGGGGATCGAGGTGCTCTCGAGTGCCTCCGACGCGGAGATCGCGACGGGTGCGACCCGCATCCAGTACGCCAGCGCCGGGCTCGCGATCGGGTTGATCATCGGCGTGCTCCTTGCCTTCGCCCGCGAACACTTCGACCAGTCCGTCCGCACGACGCGCGATGTCGAGCAGGCGGGCCGGGGCGTCCGCGTGCTGGGCGCCGTACCGCGACACCCCCGAGGAGCAACCCAGTGACCCCCAACCTCAACCCGTTCCAACGCCACCGTTCCGTCGAGGCGCTGGTCTCACCGCAATCCCGGACCGCTGAGACGTACCGGCGACTGCGGGCCATGGTGGACCTGGCCGCAGGCGAGCAGGGCGGCGTCCGGCTGGTGACCAGCCCGAGCGCTGGCGACGGCACGACCACCGTGGTCGCGAACATCGGGGTCTCCCTCGCGACCGCCGCCCGGCCGGTGCTGCTGATCGACGGCAACCTCTACCGACCCCGGCTGCACACAGTGTTCGGGCTGCCCAACGACATCGGTCTGACCTCGGTGATCTCCGGTGACGCGACCCTGGACGCCGCGATCCACGTCCTGCCGGAGCATCCGGGCGTGCATGTGCTCACGGCCGGTCCACCGGTCGCGGATCCTGCTTCGCTGCTCGCCGGCCCGGCCGCCGAGCAGATCATGGCTGCCGCTGCAAGCTCCGCACCTGTCGTCTTCGTCGACGGTCCGCCGCTGCTGCCCGTCACTGGTGGCGTGGTGCTCGCCGACCTTGCCGCTGGTGTTCTTGTGGTGACACGTGCCGGCCGGACCTCGCGGTCCGAGCTCGCTTCGGCCCTCGAGCTAGTCGCACGGACCGGCACTCCGGTGCTCGGCGTGGTCCTCAACGCCGTGCGCGGCAAGCGTGTGGACCGGGCCCGCTACCGCGACCGGCGCTACTCCATCCAGCACGGGACGACCGAGACCTCCGGCGGGTCCGGCTCGACGGCGTACGGCTCATCGGTCAGCGACGAGGTTCCCGAACGCGCCGTGGCCGACGATCGGCAGCTCTCGGGCGAGAACGAGGTGGTCCCGACGTCAACCGCAGCTCCGGTCCGGGTCGCACCCTGATGCAGGGACCTGCGCACACACCGATGCGGGTGCTTGTCCACGACTACTCGGGGCACCCATTTCAGGCTGAGCTCAGCCGCGGTCTGGCGGGTCGTGGTCACGAGGTGCTCCACGTCCACTGCCGCTCGTTCCAGACCGGGAAGGGTGACCTCGAGACCAGCCCCGACGACCCGGTCGGCCTGCGGTTCGAGGGAATCGAGCTCGGCCAGACGTTCCAGCGCTACTCCCCCGTGCGACGGATGCGGCAGGAGCTCGACTACGGTCGACGCTTCAACCGCCTGGCCGCCTCGTACCGCCCCGACGTCATCCTCTCCTCAAACGACCCGCTGTTCGCCAAGACCAGGGCAGCCGTGTGGTGCCGGCGCACCCGGACGCCATGGGTCTTCTGGCTGCAGGACATCTACAGCGTTGCGATGACGCGGTACGCCGAGAAGAGGATCGGTGTCGCGGGTTCCGCTGCGGGCGCCGGGTTCAAGGCCCTCGAGCGCCGGCTGTTGCACCAGGCTAGTTCCGTCGTCATGATCACCGAGGACTTCCGCCCCACGCTGCGCGACTGGGGCGTCCCGGATGAGGACTGTCACGTCATCGAGAACTGGGCGCCGCTGGACGAGCTGCACCCCGGCCCAAAGGACAACCCGTGGGCCAGCGAGCACGACCTGGTCGACGCGCGAGTCCTGCTCTATTCGGGCACGCTGGGCCTCAAGCACGACCCCGAGCCGTTGATCGCACTTGCCGAGCGGTACGCCTCGGAGCCTGACATCCGCGTTGTCGTGGTGTCCGAGGGCAGTGGGGCGGACTGGCTTGCGCAGGAAAAGGCGCGCCGGGGTGTGACGAACCTCGTGCTCCTGCCCTACCAGCCCTACGACCGCTTAGGCGAGGTCTTCGCCAGCGCGGACGTGCTGCTCGCGCTCCTCTCGCCGTCGGCGGGCGCCTTCTCGGTGCCCTCGAAGATCCTCAGCTACCTGTGCGCGGGTCGACCGATCCTGGCGATCCTCCCGGAGGCAAACCTCGCCGTCCGCACGATCGAGCGCGCCGCTGCCGGCATCGTCGTGTCGCCGGGCGATCACGACGGTTTCCTGGCCGCCGCGGAGAAGCTCCTGTCAGACCCCCAGCTGCGCGAGATCGTCGGCACGAACGCACGCACGTACGCCCAGAAGCAGTTCGACATCGCCTCCATCGCCGCCCGGTTCGAGTCCATCCTCGCAACCGCCGCGCAGCGTTCTAACAGACCGGAATCGGCTCGCGCACCGTCAATCCCATGATCACCTTCGTACGACGGACGATGTCGGTTCTCGACCGGCCCGCCCGTGTTCGGTTCCTCGCCTTCGCACTGCTCTCCGTCCTGGTCGCCGTCATCGAGGCGATCGGCGTAGCGACGATGATCCCGCTGACGGAGCTGCTCGTCACGGCGAACGGGTCCGAGTCCTCGATCCGCATGGTGGACCGCTTCATCGATGTGTCTACGCCAGGTCAGGCGGCGGCAGCGCTCGCCGTGGTGGTGCTCGTTGCGTTCACCGTCAAGGCGATCGCGGCGATCGTGCTGCTGCGATGGGCGATCGGCAACTCCTTGCGCCAAGAGGCCCGCATCGCGCGCCGGCTCTTCGGTCGCTACCTCACCGCTCCGGCGACGTACCACTTCGCGCACAACTCCGCGGAGTTCCAGCGCACCCTGAACGAGTCACTTCTCATCGTCTTTCGGCGGTCACTGCCCTGGGTGCTCGCCGCGACCGCGGACGTCTTCACCCTCGTGGCCATCGCTATCGTCATCGCGGTCAGCGATCCCGGGCTCGCCGGCTTGGCGATCGGTTACTTCATCGTCGTCGCGCTGGTCTACCAGCGCTGGATCGGCGGTCGGCAGAAGCTCGCGGCACGCCGCGCCCACGAAGAGATCGCGGTTCGGTACCAGCAGGTGCAGGAGCCCCTGCAGGCCACCAAGGACCTCGCCATCCTGCATCGCGAGGAGTTCTTCGTCGAGCGCTTCTACCAGACCAAGCTCAACCTGGCCGATGCCCTGCGCCAGCTCGCGTTCTATCAGCTGCTGCCGCGCCAGTTCCTGGATCTCGCCCTGGTGCTCGGCGCGGCCCTCATGGCAGGCATCCTGTTCTCGACGCGTCCGGTCGATCAGGCGCTGGTCGGTGTCGGCCTGTTCCTGACCGCCAGCTTCCGTCTCATCGTGCCGCTCAACCGCGTGATGACGGTCATGACGATGAGCCGCACCGCGCAGCCCGCCATCGACCAGGTCATCGACGACCTCACCACGCTCGAGCGCTTGGCGCCGCCGATGTCGGAGGACACGGTCACCGCACCGTTGGCCCGCTGCGCCCTCGAGGCCCGTGACGTCAGCTACCGGTATGCCGAGGACCTGCCCGAGGTCCTGACGGGCGTGTCCTTGCGTGTCGAGCCCGGGGACGACATCGCCATCGTCGGGGCTACGGGCGCGGGGAAGACCACCCTGCTCGACATCCTGCTGGGGGTGCTCGAGCCGCAGGCCGGGGAGATCCTGGTCGGCGAGCGTCCGATTGCCTCCTGCCGTACGGCGTGGCAACTCTCCATCGGGTACGTGCCGCAGAACACCGTCCTCATCGACGACTCCATCCGGGCCAATGTCGCCTTCGGCATCGACCCGGACGAGATCGACGATGCACGCATCTGGGAGGCGCTGCGCCAAGCCCAGATCGACGGGTACGTGTCAGGGCTCGAGCGAAGCCTCAACACTGCTGTCGGCGAGCTGGGGGTGCGGCTGTCCGGGGGGCAGCGGCAGCGGCTCGGGCTGGCCCGCGCGCTGTACCACCGCCCCGCCGTCCTGGTGCTGGACGAGGCGACGTCCTCACTGGACGCCGACACCGAGGCGAGGGTGATGGAGACGATCGCCCAGCTCAGAGGCGCGCTGACGATCATCACCGTCTCGCACCGCTTGAGCACGCTGAAGCACTGCGACCGGGTCTACTTCCTGCGCGACGGGCGCATCGGATCGGTCGGATCGTTCGACCACCTGCGGACCAACGAGCCCGAGTTCGCCCGCCTGCTCACCCTTGCCGAGCTGACCCCGAGCTCTGACCGAGCATGACCGCCCGGGCCGGCTCAGGCGACCGTACCGACTTCGAGGCGGATATCGACATGAGCACGCAGATCGACAGTGGCGGCACCGGCACCGACGTTGACATCGACGTCGAGGTCGACATGGAGACGATGAGCACGAGCGACCGCCGGGCGCCCGGCGACGAAACGCTTGAGGCAGTCGCGGAGACCCGCCACCCGGCGTACCCCTTCCCGTTCGTGGTGGGCGTGGGCCGCTCCGGCACGACGCTGCTGCGGACCATCCTCGACGCGCACCGCGACCTCGCGGTCGTCCACGAGTCGCGCTTCGTCGGCTGGATGGCGCAGAACCGCGGCCGTTACGGGAGCAACGGGACCTTCTCCAGCGAGCGGTTCCTCGCCGACCTTCTCGACGAGCGCTCCGCCATCCCGTCCCGACTCGATGCGTGGTTCATCGAGCCCGAGCAGATCCGCGCCGCCGTCGGCCGGGCCGCCCCGCGCGACCTCGGTGAAGCGATCCGCGCTCTCTACGGCAGCTATGCCGCCCACCACGGCAAGGCACGGTATGCAGACAAGACCCCCGGCTACATCGGGTCCATCCAAGCGCTGAGTGAGGTGTTCCCGGAGGCCCGCTTCATCCACCTCGTACGCGACGGTCGCGATGTCGCGCTGTCGATGCTCGACGTCGACTTCGGCGGGGTCAACGTCCCCCACGCGGCCTGGTTGTGGTCCGGGCGGGTGCGCGCCGCCCAACGAGCCGGGCATGCCCTCGGCCCCGCCCGCTACCTGGTCGTGCGCTACGAAGACCTCGTGGGCGAGCCGGCCCAGGTCGTACGCGCTATCTGCTCGTTCCTCGAGCTCGAGTTCGACACGGCGATGCTGCACTACTTCGAGGCGCCCGACCGAATCAGTGCTGGGCTCGGCGGCCAGCACCATCACGAGCACATCAAGCTGCCACCCACGACGGGCCTGCGCGACTGGCGCACGCAGATGCAGCCCTCCGACGTGCGCCGCTTCGAGAACATCGCCGGAGACGTCCTGGTGGAGCTCGGCTACGGGCTGCACCTGCCGCCGGCGTCGACCGGACCGTTGAACCGCGTCACGACCCCGGTGCTGGTCGCGTGGGGACGCGCCGTCGCCGCCTGGAGAGCCAAGCAGCGGGTGCGCAAGCGCCGCTGAGCGCGGCCGAGCGGTTCTGAGTCCACCCTCCGCGCATCGCTCTGCTGGCCCCAAGGCCGGCAGACTTTGACCACGTATCGGTGGCTGCGTGTGGTCCCACGTGCCGTCGGCGCCACGTATCAGCACACTGGACCACGTATCGGTGGCTGCGTGCGCTCCCACGTGGCGTCAGCAAGGGCGGAGGTACGCAGCCTGCTCGGCGCTGAGCGCGTCCCGGTCGGCAACTTTGACCACGTATCGGTGGCTGCGTGTGGTCCCACGTGCCGTCGGCGCCACGTAACAGCACTTTGCGCCCCCGATACGTGGTCAACGGGACGAGGACGTACGAGGTGCCGCGTACGGGCGGGGCCAGAGCAGGCTAGGTAGTGGGCCGCCGGCTGGGTACAGGCACGCCGCCTGTCGCAGACGGGAGCTTCGCCGCAGCAGCGGCCCGTTCGTTGGCAAGGGTCAAGCCCAGGAACAGCGCGATCGCGGTGAACTCGACCATGTGGAACTGGTTGCCGGCGGTGAACGCGCGTACGAGCGGGATGACCCCGATGCCGAGAAACCAGATCTGGCCGACCGGGATGACCCAGCCGGGCACGTCGAAGATGTACCGGCGGAACTCGCGCAGCCAGATGTACATCATCCAGAAGAACATCAGCGTTGCCGCGGCGCCGGCCACGAGGCCGCCGCCGAGCCAGGCGTTGAGGATGAAGTTGTGCGGGGACTTTTCGACGTCCCCCTTCGTCGCGCCGATGAGCGCTGACGGAAGGAAGTCCTCGAGGAAGGACGGGCCCGCGGCGGTCAGCCGAGAGGTGTACGAGCCGGTTGCGCTGAAGCGCGCGTACAGCAGCGCCCCGATGGGTGAGATGAGCACCGCGACACCCGACGCGACAGCCAAGATCATGCCGACGGCCTCGACCGGTTTCGCTCGGTTCCGCACAAGGACGCGCAGCGGGTACAGCATGAACGGGACCGCCATGCACAGGGTGGTCGAGCGGCTCAGTGACAGCAGGACCAGTACGAACCCGACCCCACTCCCGACCAGGAGAAGACCGCGGATGAAGCGGTGTTTGCGGTCGATGATGGCCATGCATGCGAGGCCGAAGAACACGCCGATGAGCAGGCCGATGAACACTTTGTGCCGAAGGTTTGCAGCAACCTCGGCAAGATCATCGTCGGTGCGGAACGTCGTCCGGAGAAGCTGGAACGTGATGATGTCGGGGTCGCCCTGCGAGATGGCGCTGCCCAGGATGGTGATGGGATTGGATCCCTGGCTGGCGAGTGCGTAGACGAACGCGAGCATAAGCAGGCCGCTGGCGATGACTCCGGAAGCGGCCAGCCAGCGTTGGACCGAGTGACCGATGATCAGCACCAGGAAGCCGGCGATGAACAGCGACGCGCTTGAGTACGACAGCTGGCGCAGCACGAGGATCGGCATGAGGTACGGGTCCGGGAACGCGAAGCTGGCGGCCAACCCGACCGCCAGCACGACGAAGTAGGCGGCGTACACGCCGAGGTGCCGGTTCCAGACCGGCGCGAGCATCGCGCGTGGGCGCCAGCGCAGGAAACACAGGATCGCGAAGATCGCGGCTGCGACGTGGAAAGGCTTGATGTTGCCGCCGCCCTCCTCGGTCGCGGTGCCGCCGGCAAGCGTGATCCACTCGAGCGGGAGAACCGCCAGGAAGACGATCAGGGCAAACACCGGTGCCCGCTCGGCGTTGTCGTCGAGCGAGTGCCGGATCGGTCCGATCGGGGTGGCCGTCGCAGGAACGCCAGCGCCGTCGGCCGCCGCACCAGGCTTGGTTAAGCCCCCCGTGCCCGCATCCGTGAGGACATCGGCCGTACGAAAATCAGTGGTCACGCAGCAACCTCGTCGTAGAGCGCCGTCCGGCGGGAGATGAAAGCTGTCTCGGTGTAGCGGTCCTCGAACACCTCTCGGCAGCGCACACGCAAGCCGTCGAAATGCGCGCGCGCGTCGGTCAGGGCTGAATCGAGCGCACCCCAGGCGGCGATTGCGCCCGTGCCGTCGCGTCGTACGGCGTCTGCCACGACATTGGGGGCGAACGCGAGCGTGGGGACGCCGGCGGCCAGCGCCTCGATGTACGTCAGCCCGAACGTCTCGTACCACCGGCTCGGGAAGACCAAGCCGAAGGCGCCACGGATCTCTCCCATGACGGCCTCCCGTGACAGTTGTCCGATGAATCGCACGTTCTTGCCAGCGGCTGCCGCCTCGAGCGAGCCGCGGAGCGGGCCGTCCCCGACGATGCGCAGCGGCTCGTCGGCGGGCCACTCGGCGACGAGGCGGTCGATGCCTTTCTCTGCGGTCAGCCTACCGACGAAGACCCACGAGCCGCTCCGACCGCCGTCAGACCCGAGCGGCCTACCAGCGCCTGAGCTATCACGACCGAACGCGTCGGCCCGGCCAGGGTCCAGAGCGTCGGGGATGAAGTGGTGGTCCAACCGGAGCTTCGCTGCCGGGAGCCCGGCGGCTGCGAAGACGGTGCGTGCCCTCTCGGACAGGACGAGGACCTGCTGCGCCGCGGTGAGGAGTGGATCCCCGGCCGCGCCATGGCGACCCGCTATCGCCGGCGGCACCGACGCGATGCGTGAGTCGCGGTAGCAGCCGAACCGCACGCCCGACCAGGGGCTGCCGTCCACGCAGCGCGTGCAGACCTGGCCGTCCCGGAACAGGTAGCCGTTGACGCACATCGCCCGGAAGCTGTGTGCGGTTGTCACGATCGGCGCGGGAGCGTTGGGCAGCCAGCGGCGGCTGAGGAACGGGAACAGGTTGTGGACGTGGATGACGTCCGGGCGCCAGCTCGCCAGCTCCGCCTCCGGCGAGACACCCACACCGGTGATGATCGTGGCGGCGGCGCGTACGGGACCCAGCGCGCCACCGGCCAGGTCGTCGTTGCGGCCCCCGATGACCCGGACATCGAACCCGGCCTTGGTGAGGGCGGCCGACTCTGCGTGCACCGTGGCGTCCTCGCCGCTCGGCACCGCGGCGTCGTGGAAGTTGTGGATGAGCGCCACCTTCACCGGCGACGACCTGGCCTCGGACATGCGGGAGCGCTGCGCCGTGAAACGGTCGCTCGCGCGCATCCGACGGCCGTACGCCGGGCCACGGTTTCGGTCCAGCGTCGCGTCACTGATCCAGTGTCGCCTCCTTCGCGGCCCGGCGCGGCCCTTTCACCCACCCCAATGACCACGTTTCGGGGGTGTCGGGGTCCCTCGCATGGCGTCGACGCCATGCATCGGACCCTCATGCCCCCGAAACGTGGTCATCAGGACGGAGCCAGTGAGCGGACCGGAGCCAGTGAGCGGACGGGCCAGTGAGCGGACGGGCCAGTGAGCGGCCGGGGGCGGTGCGCGCAGGATCGATCGTGACCGTGACGGGCGCCGCGAGGCGGCTACAGTCGCCCGGGTGACCGCCACGCCGCCCTTGACGATGACGCCGGAGGCCAACCACAGCGCCGCGCCGACCGCGTCGATCGACCCGTACGCCACAGCTCGGCAGGCGGCGCACCGCCTTCAGGAGCTCACCGGGGTGCCGCGCCACGACGTGGCGGTAGTCCTCGGGTCCGGATGGGTGCCGGTCGCCGACATGCTCGGGGAGACAGTTGCCGACATCGCCGTCACCGACCTGCCGGGTTTCGCGCCTCCTGCCGTGGCCGGCCATGCGGGCCGGGTCCGGTCGATCCGGTGCGGAGATGTCCGGGTCGTGGCGTTCCTCGGTCGGACCCACCTCTATGAGCAGCTCGGCGTGGCCGCTGTCGTGCATGGAGTACGCGCCGCGGCGGCGGGCGGCTGCCGCGCAATCGTCCTGACCAACGGCTGTGGTGGACTTCATAGCAACTGGCCACCGGGGCAGCCGGTCCTCATCCAGGACCACATCAACCTCACCGCGGCGTCCCCGCTGGTCGGCGCGGCCTTCGTCGACCTGACCGACCTCTACTCACCGCGGTTGCGCGCGCTGTGCCGCGAGGTGCAGCCGGGCCTGCCCGAAGGGGTGTACGTGCAGTTCCCCGGCCCGCACTACGAGACGCCCGCCGAGATCCGGATGGTCCAGGCGATCGGCGGCGACCTCGTCGGCATGTCGACGACGCTCGAGGCGATCGCTGCGCGCGAGGCGGGGCTCGAGGTCCTCGGCCTGTCGCTCGTGACGAACTACGCAGCTGGCGTCACCGGGGAGCCGCTGGACCACGCCGAGGTCATCGCCGCCGGGCAGGAAGCGGCCTCTCGCCTCGGTGGCCTGCTGGCCGCCGTCCTGCCGAGGATGTGAACCGATGCTCGTGACGATCACCGGCGCGGCCGGCAGCATCGGCAGTGCGCTGCTCCCGGGGCTGAGTGCCGCGGGACACGACGTACGCGGCATCGACCTGGTCGCACCGAGCGAGTCGAGCGAGTGGGCCGACCGCGTGACGGTCGCCGACATCGGGTCCGACGACGAGGCACTCGCGGCGGCGATGGACGGTGCCGACGCGGTCGTCCACCTGGCGGCGGTGCCGCACGAGACAGACTTCGAGACCGCGATCGACACCCACCTGCGGCTGACACATCGCGTGCTCGAAGCGGCGCGGGCGGCGGGCGTACGCCGCGTCGTCTACGCCAGCAGCAACCACGCGGTCGGCTTCACCGCGCGCGGAAGTCAGCTCTCCGATCTCGTCAGGCCCAGACCGGACACGTACTACGGCGTCGGCAAGGTCGCAGCCGAGGCGTTGTGCAGCCTGTTCTGCGACCGGTACGACATGGAGGTGGCGTGCCTGCGCATCGGCAGCTTCCTGCCGCGCCCGACCACACGACGCAACCTCTGCACCTGGCTCTCCCCTGGAGATGCCGTCCGCCTCGTCGACACCTGCCTGACCACGCCGAAGCTCGGCTTCACGGTGCTGTACGGCATCTCGGGCAACACCCGCGCCTGGTGGGACCTCGCGCCCGCACGAGCGCTCGGGTACGAGCCGCAGGACGACGCCGAGCAGTGGGCCGAGGAGTTCGAGGCGACCCCCGAGACCGAGACCGACCAGCTGGACGGGGCCTTTGTCGGAGGCGAGTTCACCCGACTGCACTTAGAGGACGAACGATGACCAACGCGATGCCCGGTACGTTGCCCGACGTCATCGACACGGCTCGGGGGTGGCTGGCCGACGACCCGGACCCGGAGACCCAGGCGGAGCTGGCCCAGCTCATCAGCCGCGCCGACGAGGGTGACAGCGACGCGCTGGCCGACCTCGGTGACCGGTTCCGGGGCCTGCTGGAGTTCGGCACCGCCGGGCTGCGCGGCGCGCTGGGCGCCGGTCCCAACCGCATGAACCGCGCTGTCGTCCTCCGCGCTGCGGCCGGCCTGGCCGCCTACCTCTCCGACCACGGTCATGTCTCGGTCGTCATCGGTTACGACGCGCGCCACAAGTCCGACGTGTTCGCCCAGGACACCGCACGCGTGATGGCCGCGGCGGGCATCCGCACGCTCGTGCTGCCGCGCCCGCTCCCCACGCCCGTGACCGCGTACGCCATCCGCGCGCTCGGAATGGACGCGGCGGTCGTGGTCACGGCGTCACACAACCCGCCCCAGGACAACGGCTACAAGGTCTATGTCGGGCCGTCGCAGATTGTCGCGCCGATCGATGCCGAGGTCTCGGCGCACATTGCCGAGGTGGGCACGGTCGCGAGCATCCGGACCGCGGAGGACGGTTGGGAGACGCTGGACGACGCGATCGTCGAGTCCTACGTCGAGCGGGCGGTCCAGGTCGTCGACCCGGCGTCGCCGCGTGACCTGCGCATCGTCTACACACCACTGCACGGGGTGGGCGCCGATGTGGTCTCTCGCGTGCTCTCACGCGCCGGGTTCGCCGATGTGCATGTCGTCCCCTCGCAGGGCGAGCCCGACCCGGACTTCCCGACGCTGGCCTTTCCGAACCCGGAAGAGCCCGGCGCCATGGACGCCGCGTTCGCCTTCGCCGCCGAGGTCGAGGCCGACGTCGTCATCGCCAACGACCCGGATGCCGACCGCTGTGCCGTCGCGGTCCCGACTCCTGAGGGGGGCTGGCAGCTGCTGCTCGGGGACGAGCTCGGCGCGCTGCTGGCCGTACACCTGCTTCGCCATGAGTCCACGCTCAGCGGGACCTTCGCGACGTCGATCGTGTCCTCGTCGCTGCTCGCGAAGATCGCCGCGGCGCACGAGGTCGAGTGTGTCGAGACGTTGACGGGCTTCAAGTGGCTGGCCCGCGTCGAGGGCCTGCGGTACGCGTACGAGGAGGCCCTGGGCTACTGCGTCGACCCGGCCGCCGTGCTCGACAAGGACGGCATCACCGCGCTGCTGCTTGCGGCGGAGCTCGCGGCCGAGGCCAAGGCCGAGGGGCGCTCCGTGCTCGACGGGTTGGACGAGATCGCGCTCGAACACGGCCTGTTCGTCACCTCGCAGGTGTCAGCCCGAGTGGATCTCGCCGGCGTCGAGGCGATCATGCAGGGTCTGCGCGAGCATGTCCTGACCGAGCTGGGCGGTCATGCGGTGGAGGCGTACGACGACCTGGCTCTTGGAGGCGACAGCCTCCCGCCGACCGAGGCGCTCCGCTTCCGGCTCGAGGGCGGCGGGCGCGTCGTCATCCGGCCGAGCGGCACCGAGCCCAAGATCAAGTGCTATCTGGAGGTCGTCGTGCCGGTGCTCGGCGGGGACGTCCTCGCCGCCCGCGAGATCGCCGCCCGCGAACTCGACGCCCTCCGCGCAGACGTGAACTTGCTGCTCGGCGTCTGATCGGCCGCGGCCGGCCCGCTCGACCGGTCTTCGGGCAATCAGTCGGTCACGGTCACCGTGATGCGTGCCGAGTCGTCGTATTCGGGCTCGGTGCCGCCGCCCGGCGCCGGCTGCTTGCAGCGCGACGCTCGATGCGCCGTCACGGTGTACGTGCCGGGCTCGTCGTAGCTGTGCACGACCCGCGCCGACACAAGGGTGCCGACGCGAGGCGGCGGTGCGATGCGCGTCTGGCCGTCGCCCGTGTCGATGCGGAGCACGGGGTCGCACTCGCGCGCGCCGATGGGTTCGTTGACCTCACCCTCGAGGGTGAGCACGATCGGCTCGCCTGGGCGGGAGACGAACGCGGAGCCGCACACGAGCAGCGTCCCACCGGGTCCGGCGCAGCCGAGGACAGCGCGATGGTCTTGAGCGCAACGATGCCGGTGGTCGGACCCGCTGGGCCGGTCGCCGGGGATCGAAGCACCGGGAGGACCAGCTCCTCGGTGCGACCCGGGACCATGTTGTCGGGGATGTGGTCGTGGTTGCCGGAGCCACCGGTGCGGAACAGGCCGAGCGCAAGGGTGGCGTCCTCGGTCGAGTACAAGCAGTGATCGGCGCAGGAGGTGCCCGGTTCGACGGTGCCCGGGCCCTTGACCAGCCGGCGCAGCACCTCCGGCACCGGTGCCAGCTCCAGCTCGCCCAGCGGCTCGAAGGTCATGAACGGTCCAGATGCGTCGACCACGACACCGGCCGCATCGTCAAGCGCGACCCCAGACGAGTCGACGATCCGGAGCCCATCGAGCAGGATGTCGAAGCGCACGCGGGTGAGCGAGCCGGCGCATTCCATCCGTCCGGCTCGCCGGAGCACCCTGCGGACAGCACCAGCGCCAGCACAGTGACACCCAGCGGCTCCGCATCACCCTCAACCTCAGGCCCCGTCAGCTCGCCGCGCCCGTTGACCGGCCGGAACCACGGCGTGAGGTGCTCCCGCTCCGCTTCGGCGTGGGCCAGGAGGCGCTCGTTGAGGTCGTCGGCGACAGCCGGCGCGTACACGCGGAATGCGTTGGTGTGCGGCGGGTCGGGGTCGATGCGCAGGCCCAGCGTCGTCAACGCGGCCGCCATCTCGATCGCCGCGTCGTGGTATTCCTGCATCCGAGGAGCGAGCTGTCGCAATCCTTCGCGAGCCGACACGGCGTACGGCAGCAGGGTGACCAGCGTGCCGCCATGCCGGCGCTGCCAGCGCCGGGCCTCGTCCACGACATCGGTCGGTCCCGCGACCGCTGCGCCGGCGAGGGCGCCCAGGCTCTTGTAGAACGACACGTACACCGTGTCGGCGAGAGCCGCCACCTCCGCCGGCTCCCGAGACCAGTAGGGCGCGCTCTCCCACAGCCGGGCCCCGTCGATGTGCAGCGGGACTTCCCGACCGCGACACGCGGCCGCGAAGGCTTCCAGGTCGGGCCAGTCGGGCAGCCGGTGCCCAGCGTCACGGAGCGGCAGCTCGATCGAGACGGCTCCCAGCCGGCCCGGCATCGCGGCGAGGTCCGCTGCCGTCGGCGGGCGGCTCGGCCTCCAGCTCGGCAAGGACGCCACCGACCCCCGCCTCAACCCCACCACTCACAGGATCTGCGCGGCGACGTACGCAGCCACCACGAATGCCACGAGGACCACCGCTTCGGGCCAGGCCCAGGTGATGCGGACGCTGCCTTTCGTACGGCCTCGAGCTTGGCGCCAGATGTCGACCAAGGTCGCCGCGGCGTAGTCGGCGGGGCTCTGCTTGGCCAGCTCCGCAAGCGCGTTGGCCTCGATCCCCTGCGCGCCGGACGATTTGCGGCCGACGCCGCGCAGCGCGCTGGCCATCCCCCCGCCGCGGCTCACCGCCCAAGAACGGTAGACCGTCGAGTCGACATGGACCCGGAGTGCGTCGGTGGCATCGACCTCGGTGACCGCGTTCCAGGGCACGTGAACCGTACGAAGCGGGTTGCGGACCTCGACGCCGGTGGCGTCGCCGACGACCGCCGGCCGCCAGCCCGTGGCGTACACGACGACACTGATCGCTCCCACGATCAGCAGCGCGACGACCCCGTTCTCGGGCCAGCCGCGTCGGCCGACGTCCCACACGTTGAAGCCGACGAACAACGCCCACGCAGCCGCGACGGCACGCCAGAACGCGGATCGGAACACCTGCCGGACGACGACCAGGTCAGTCACGAGAGGCCTCCTCCGCATTGCGCCCCGCGCCCGCAGCCCGCGGCGCGGCACTGCTCATCTGCACGGAGTATGCCCGTCCGTTCGGGCCCGTTGCCCGTTCGCAAGCCGCCTACACTGCCAAAGTGAGCACGACGGGGCTGTCGACAGTGAGCACGACAGCGGTGTCACCGCGTGTCTCGCCGACAACCTTCACGGGCGCCGACGCGACGTACTCCGACGTGACGCATTCGGATTCATCGCTGCGCCGGTTCCTGCACGGGCTCCCGGGTGTCGACCAGGTGGGCGCTGAGGCGCGGGCCGCGATGCTCGGGACCCGGTCGATCAAGACGACCTCCAAGGCCTGGGCGATCGACCTCGCGATCCGCATGATCGACCTGACCACGCTGGAGGGGCAGGACACACCGGGCAAGGTCCGTGCGCTGTGCGCAAAGGCTCGCCGCCCGGACCCCACCGACGCCACCGCACCGCCCGTGGCGGCGGTCTGTATCTACCCCGACCTCGTGACGGTCGCCAAGGCAGCACTCGAGGGCACCGGGATCAAGGTCGCCAGTGTCGCGACAGCGTTTCCCAGCGGCCGCGCGTCGCTGGCCGTAAAGCTCGCCGATACCCGCGACGCGGTCGCCGCCGGAGCCGATGAAGTCGACATGGTGATCGACCGCGGCGCCTTCCTCACCGGGCACTGTCTCCAGGTGTACGAGGAGATCGTGGCCGTCCAGGCTGCGTGCGCCCCCGACGACGGAGGTCCGAGAGCGCATCTCAAGGTGATCCTCGAGACCGGCGAGCTCGCGACGTACGACAACGTCCGCCGGGCATCCTGGCTCGCGATGCTCGCGGGAGCCGACTTCATCAAGACCTCCACGGGCAAGATCTCTCCTGCCGCGACGCTCCCGGTCCTGCTGGTGATGCTCGAGGCCGTACGCGACTTCCGCGCGGCGACAGGGCGCCAGGTCGGGGTCAAGGCCGCGGGCGGCATCCGCACCAGCAAGGACGCCATCAAAAACCTGGTGATGGTGAACGAGACGGTCGGCGAGGACTGGCTCGACCCCGACTGGTTCCGCATCGGCGCGTCCAGCCTGCTGAACGACCTTCTCCTGCAACGACAGCGGATGGCGTCGGGTCGCTACTCCGGCCCTGACTACGTGACGCTTGATTGACCGGGTGGATTCATGACGAGCGATGCGACGACCAAGGGCTTCCAGTACGCGCCGGCGCCGGAGTCGCGCGCGATTCTCGACATCAAAGCGTCGTACGGGTTGTTCATCGGCGGCGACTTCGTCGATGCGACGGACGGGACGCCGTTCAAGACGGTGAGCCCGGCGACGGAGGAGGTGCTCGCCGAGGTCCAGGCGGCCGGGCCGCGGGACGTCGACCGCGCTGTCACCGCTGCGCGCAGCGCGTACGACCAGGTCTGGGGCCAGCTGCCCGGACGCGAGCGCGCCAAGTATCTGTACCGCATCGCGCGCATCATCCAGGAGCGGGCGCGCGAGCTCGCCGTCCTGGAGTCGCTCGACAACGGAAAACCGATCCGCGAGTCGCGCGACGTCGATATCCCCTTGGTTGCAGCCTATTTCTTCTACTACGCGGGTTGGGCGGACAAGCTGGAGTACGCCGTCCCGACACGGGGCAGCGGCCTCGGAGCACCACAGCCACTCGGGGTCGCCGCGCAGATCATCCCGTGGAACTTTCCCTTGCTGATGCTGGCCTGGAAGATCGCGCCGGCGCTGGCGGCGGGCAACACGATCGTGCTCAAGCCAGCCGAGACGACTCCGCTGACGGCGCTGCTCTTCGCGGAGATCTGCCAGCAGGCGGAGCTGCCCGATGGCGTCGTCAACATCATCACCGGCGCGGGCGACACCGGCCGGGCTCTCGTCGAGCATCCGGACGTCGACAAGATCGCGTTCACCGGGTCGACCGAGGTGGGCAAGGCCATCGCCCGGTCTGTCGCCGGCACCCCCAAGAAGGTGACGCTCGAGCTCGGCGGCAAGGCCGCGAACGTCGTGTTCGACGACGCCCCGATCGACCAGGCTGTCGAGGGCATCGTGAACGGAATCTTCTTCAACCAGGGGCACGTCTGCTGCGCGGGCTCGCGGCTGCTCGTGCAGGAGTCGGTATACGACGAGGTGCTCGCGTCGCTCAAGCGCAGGCTGATGACCTTGCGCGTCGGAGACCCGCTCGATAAGAACACCGATGTGGGAGCGATCAACTCGGCCGAGCAGCTGGCGCGCATCCGCGAGCTGACGGAGATCGGTGAGGAGGAGGGGGCCGAGCGCTGGTCCCCCCCGTGCGACCTGCCCGATCGCGGGTTCTGGTTCGCGCCGACGATCTTCACCGGCGTGACCCAGGCGCACCGCATCGCGCGCGAGGAGATCTTCGGCCCGGTCCTGTCGGTCCTGACGTTCCGCACTCCGGCCGAGGCGGTCGAGAAGGCCAACAACACGCCGTACGGCCTGTCGGCAGGCGTCTGGACCGACAAGGGCTCGCGAATCCTGTGGATGGCCAACCAGCTCCGTGCCGGAGTCGTCTGGGCCAACACGTTCAACCGCTTCGACCCGACGAGCCCGTTCGGTGGCTACAAGGAGTCGGGGTACGGACGCGAGGGCGGCCGCCACGGGCTCGAGGCGTACCTGCGATGAAAGAGCGCATACCGTGAGCGGGCGGCTGGACGTAAGGAAGACGTACAAGCTCTATATCGGCGGGAAGTTCCCTCGTTCCGAGTCGGGTCGGTCGTACGAGGTGCGATCGGCGGACGGCAAGAGGTTCCTGGCGAATGCGGCCCAGGGCTCGCGCAAGGACGCGCGCGACGCGGTCGTTGCTGCGCGCAAGGCGTTCGGCGGTTGGTCAAGCGCGACGCCGTACAACCGGGGCCAGATCCTTTATCGAGTGGCCGAGATGCTCGAGGGCCGGCGGGAGCAGTTCGTGGCCGAGGTCGCAGCGAGCGAGCGACTGACGGCGGTGCGCGCTGAACGCGTCGTCGACGAGGCGGTCGACCGCTGGGTCTGGTACGCAGGCTGGGCCGACAAGATCGCGCAGATCGCCGGGTCGACCAACCCGGTCGCTGGGCCCTACTTCGACTTCTCGGTGCCGGAGCCGACCGGCGTGGTCGCGATCATCGCGCCGCAGGCGTCGTCGCTGCTCGGCTTGGTGTCGGTGCTCGCACCCGTCGTAGTCACCGGCAACACCGTCGTAGTGCTCGCGAGCGAGGAGCGGCCACTGCCAGCGATCACCTTGGCCGAGGTGCTCGCGACGTCCGACCTGCCCGGTGGCGTAGTCAACATCCTGACCGGGAGGACGGCCGAGGTCGCGCCGTGGCTCGCCTCCCACATGGACGTCAACGCGCTCGACGTGGTGGGCGCCCCCGAGGAACTGGCCCGCGACCTCGAGATCGCTGCCGCGGACAACCTCAAGCGGTTGCTACGTCGCCCGGACGCCGAGCCGGACTGGACGGACTCCCCCGGCACCGGCCGGCTGGCCGCCTACCTCGAGACCAAGACTGTCTGGCACCCGATCGGGACGTGATCCAACAGCTCGGAAAGTGACGTCCGTGAGGGTCCGGCACGGCGAAACTTGCTGAGTCGAGAACAGGTCGTCTACTCAGACACCGGGAAAGCCGGCGCGAGGCCGTCGAACATACGGCGCATACACCAGGACATGCACCAAGATCATCGGGCACCTCACGCGCCCTCAGGTCAAGTCTCGCGTCTTTTCTGCGCCGCTCTCGTCGGTGCCCTCACCGACCGCGGTCGAGCCGTGCGTCTCGAGCGGCTGGCCCTGCTCGCTCAGGCCCTGCTCGGGGGGCGGCCCGCCGTCGGGGCCCTCCGTGCCGGCACTGCCGGAACCACGCTGCCGCTCGGGCTGGCTCGGCGCGTACTGCGGCGCGTACGGAGCGGCGTAGGGCGGAGCGGGCACGCTCGGCTGCCCGTGCTGCTGGCCGTACCGTTGCGTGTACTGCTCGGCGTACGGCGGGCCGTATGGCGGTGCGCCGGTCGGCGGTGCGGCGCCTTGCGGCAGGTACGGCGCCGTATAACCACCAGGCCCCTGCTGTTGGCCGGCCGGATGCGCCGGATAGGGCCCGCCTGCGCCGCTTGCAAAGTCCTGGCGGTACGGGTGCGGCTCGGGCTG
>Ga0136634_10000228_pt1 | contig 27355 bp, 28 predicted proteins | sample AntDrymUQ8332106_2_FD_104654 | JGI IMG/M metagenome (GOLD analysis project Ga0136634, IMG submission 104654) | Polar desert sand microbial communities from Dry Valleys, Antarctica - metaG UQ833 (21.06) | ecosystem: Environmental > Terrestrial > Soil > Desert | place: Antarctica: Dry Valley... | reverse complement strand
GCTCTTCACAAGCAGCCGTTGAAACGGCTTGCGGCTGCCCTGGCGAAACGCGATGAGGCTGTCATCGACATGGAACGCGGCGAAGGCGTTCCCACGCGGGGCGGAGATGAGATCGGAAAATAACGCGACGTTCTCCGGGGTGCGGTTCGCCGTGACCTTGAAAACCGCACCGTAAATCTTGATCTTGTCGAATTCAAAATTACCGAAGAGAAGGTTGAACCAGGCGATCCGGGCGACGACCCGCTCGGCGCGCATTCCCTTAACGGGCTCAATGGTCTTGAACTGGCCAACCTCGACATTCTGCGCTTCGACCGAAAGCGAGAACATACTCTCGATGGAGATCGAACCGGCGACCTTTACCTCCGCGCCGGTCCACACGCCGATTTCCCGCAAGAGCTTGGCTCGGATGGGTTGCGTGTTGATCAGATATGGCAGCACCGCGGCCAGCACGACCGTGGGTAAAGCAAAGGCAATGCCTGCCAGGGCATACCCCCAAAACGGGACTTTCAATCTCATACGCACTCGATCATGATCAGCCGCAGTGGAAGAGCCATGACGCCGCAATCGCCCCTGGATGAAAGAAGGCTCTCTTTGGGACATATTCATGGCAAAGACGAGGCGCGGTCTTGGAGACATTAGCCGTGGCATCTGAACAGCCATTATGGCGCCCAGGAAAAAATGCCATTGGCGCGAGCAATGTCACGCGTTTTATGAAGGACATGGCCCGCCGCCATGGCGCCTATTTCACCGATAGCCGCGACCTGCATGCCTTCTCCGTCCGCGCGCCGGAAATATTCTGGCCAGCGTTATGGGATTTCTGCGCTGTCATCGGCGAAAAAGGCAAAGGCCCTTACCTTGTCGACGCGGACAAGATGCCCGGCGCGCGGTTTTTTCCCGATGCCAGCCTCAACTTCGCGGAAAACCTGCTGGCACGGCCGAACGCCGGAGCCGCCGTCGTGTTCTGGGGCGAGGACAAGGTCAAGCGCCGCCTGAGCTGGAAGCAGCTTATTGCAGAGGTTTCGCGCCTGCAGCAATTTTTTCAGGCGCAAGGCGTCGGCGTTGGCGACCGCGTCGCGGCGATGATGCCCAACAATGCCGAAGCGCTCATCGGCATGCTGGCGACAGCATCGCTAGGCGCCATCTGGTCATCCTGCTCGCCCGATTTCGGCGTCGAAGGTGCGCTCGACCGTTTCGGCCAGATCGAACCCAAGATCCTCATGGCCTGCGACGGATATTACTATAATGGCAAGGCGATCCGCATCGGCGAGAAGGTGCGCGATCTGAAAGCGCGCCTGCCGAGCGCCGTCGCCGTGCTGATCACGCCCTATCTGGGCGAAACCGCAAGCGTGGCGGGCATGGTCGAGAACGGTGTGACGCTCGATGCCGCGCTCGCGCCGTATGCCGCCGGTCCCATGCATTACGAGCGCCTGCCGTTTTCGCACCCGCTCTATATTCTGTTCTCCTCCGGCACAACCGGCGTGCCGAAATGCATCGTGCATGCGGCGGGCGGTATCTTGCTGCAGCATCTAAAGGAGCATCAGCTGCATTGCGACCTGAAGCCGGGAGACAGACTGTTCTATTTCACCACTTGCGGCTGGATGATGTGGAACTGGCTGATGAGCGGTCTTGCGAGCGGCGCAACGCTCCTGCTTTACGACGGCTCGCCGTTTCATCCCAGCGGCAGCATCCTTTTCGATTACGCCGAGGCCGAAGGCATGACCGTCTTCGGGACCTCCGCGAAGTATATCGATGCCCTACGCAAGGCGGAGCTGCGCCCGCGCGAAACGCACAAGCTTGAGGCCCTGCGCATGATGACCTCGACCGGGTCGCCCCTGTCGCAGGAAGGCTTCGATTACGTCTACGACGCCGTCAAGCCGGACATCCACCTTGCCTCCATTTCCGGCGGCACGGATATCTGCGCCTGCTTCGTGCTGGGCGATCCGCACCGCCCGGTCTGGCGCGGCGAGATTCAGTCGCCCGGCTTTGGCATGGGTGTGGATGTGTTCAGCGAAGACGGACGGCCGATAGAGAGCGGTAAGGGCGAGCTGGTCTGCTCCCGCCCCTTCCCCTCCATGCCGGTCGGCTTCTGGAACGACCCGGACGGGCGAAAATATTACGACGCCTATTACGCCCGTTTCGACAATATCTGGCACCATGGCGACTTCGCAGAGTGGACCGCGCATGGCGGCATTATCATTCATGGCCGGTCGGACGCCACGCTGAACCCCGGGGGCGTTCGCATCGGCACGGCGGAGATCTACCGCCAGGTCGAGCAGCTCGAAGAGGTGCGCGAATCCATCGTTATCGGGCAGGACTGGGACCATGACGTGCGCGTGGTGCTATTCGTCGTGCTGCGCGACGGGCTCACCCTAGACGAAGCGCTGACGACCAAGATCAAGCAGCAAATCCGCAATGGCGCCACGACGCGCCATGTGCCGGCGAGGATCGTGCAGGTGCCGGACATCCCGCGCACCAAATCCGGTAAGATTACTGAGATCGCCGTGCGCGATCTCGTGCATGGCCGGGAGGTCAAGAATAAGGACTCGCTCGCCAACCCGGAAGCGCTGGACTATTATCGGGCGCTTCCCCAACTGCAAGCTTGATGACCCCATGATCGATGCCGTCGAACTGACCCGCGCGCTCGTCCGCTTCGAGACAATCAATCCGCCGGGCGATGAGCAGCCTTGCGCCGAATTTCTGGGGGGTATCCTCGAGAACGCCGGATTTTCGATCGCCTATTATCCGATGGGCGAAAACCGTGCAAACCTGATCGCGCGGATCGGGGGAAGCGCGGAGAAGAAGGCGCTATGCTTTTCCGGCCATACCGATGTGGTGCCGCTCGGGGCCGCGCCCTGGACCGTGTCGCCGTTTGCCGCCGACATTGCCGACGGCAAAATCTACGGCCGCGGCTCCACCGATATGAAGGGCGGCGTCGCCGCCTTTATTGCCGCGGTTGTCGCGCTCGCGCCGCATCTGCAGGCGACGCCGGGAATCGTGCTGGTCATCACGGCCGGGGAGGAGCGCGGCTGCGAGGGCGCCAATCATCTGGTGCGGCTCGGCGGCGTGCTGGGGGACGCAGGCGCGATGATCGTCGCCGAACCGACCGCGAACCGCCCGCTTGTCGGGCATAAGGGCGTGCTCTGGGTGGAGGGGGTGACCAAAGGCGTGACGGCGCACGGTTCGATGCCGGAAATGGGCGACAACGCCGTCTATAAAGCCGCGCGCGTGGTGGGCCGGCTTGAAAGGCTGGATCTTGCCGAGGGCCGTCAATTCACCGTGGGCGTTCCCACGGTGAATGTGGGCTGGCTGCGCGGTGGCATGAACATCAATTCGGTGCCGGACGAGGCGCGCTTCGGCGTCGACATCCGTATGGTGCCCGGCATTACCGAGCCGGAGGTGATGGCCAGGCTCGCCGAAATCGGCGGCGCCGAGACGTCTTTCACCCGGATGGGATATTCGGCGCCCGTGTGGAGCGAACCGTCCGACCCCTGGATTGCCGGTGTCTTCGCCCTGATGAGCGAACTCGCCGGTGCGCCCACCGAGCCCGCGATCGCCAGCTATTTCACCGACGCCGCGGCTCTAACCGAAGCTTATGGCCATCCGCCGACGCTGATCTTGGGTCCTGGTGAGCCGGACATGGCGCATCAAACCGACGAGTTTTGCTCGATCCGCCGCATCGAGGAAGCCAAATTCGCCTTCACGGAAATCGCCAAGGCCTGGTGCGGCGTGTGAAAGCTGGCGCTGGACAAAGTCCTCACGACCTGACCGAAGCGCCAGCCTCCTGTTCCTCGATATCTATGAAAATGACAGCCTACAGGTCTGTCGGCCCTGACCGCAAAGTGGCGGCGGCTTGACGCCTTAAGCGGCGCTGTTCGCGCAGGGCGGCACGCCTAGCGCGCTGCTCAACCTGAAGCGATCGCCCACGGCCCCTCGGCTGGGCAGTCCAATTGCGCTCCGAAACGGACGCATAGCGGCCGGCACGGGCGATCCTTACAATGCGCTTCTTGCCATAAAGCTTGGCCATGCGAGTCTGCGCGCGGCGCTGGGCGTAGCGCGGCTTTGCGCCTCGCGAGGCAACCCGGCGAACGATGCGCCGCTCTTTCACGCCGCTGTCGCCGGCATCGGCGGACGCAACGCGCGGACCGCGGCCAACCACCGCAAGACAGACTGGGGCGAGACCGCCCATGCCGAGCGCCTGGCGGGCGCCGCGCGACAGATCGATGATGCGGCCGCCAATAAACGGCCCACGATCGTTGATGCGGACAGTGATGGAACGGCCGGTGCGCTGATTGCGAACCTGGACACGGGTTCCGAAGGGCAGCGAGCGATGCGCGGCGGAGATGCCGTCCGGCCGGTAGCGCTCACCATTCGCCGTGCGTGATCCCTCATGGTACCAAGAGGCCGTGCCGCATTGCGCTAACGCGGCCTGAGCAGGCACGCCGAGAGACAACGCAGCAACACCATACACGCAGAGCTTTCTAACTTCTATCATCACAACCTTCCTAGTTACGCGGAAGCGACGTAGAGGCTTAGGGAATGCGGCGAAAATAAGCATGTTGGAATGCATGGCTGCCATGCAGGAATGCATGGAACCAAACGGGGAAATGCTCAACAAAAGCTGTAGCTTAAGCGCTCGCGCTTAAGTGATTTCACATATCCAGTGCGTTTAGAAGATTGAATTACATACCAATTATGAGATTGGCTTGTCTCGCTCACGGCGCGGAGCTTTATTGCCCGCGCCCACGAGGATTCCAGATCGGAGGGACAAACGAGCGCGAAATTCCCATAATCATTCGGCGAGAACTTACGAAATTATTCAGGAAATCGTGATCGGAAAGGCGCGCCTAAAGGTCTGGCTGCCAGGGCTGATCGGCTTCGCTGCCGTCATCCGCGATCTCTCCGGCTCCTTTGGAGCGGATGATTTGAGCAAGGCGGAATAGCACGGCGTCAATATTTTGGCGCGACACAGCGGAGAGCTGATGCGGCTTTTTCCGGCACGCTTTTCTGAGTTGCTCCGCTTTCAAACCGGCCTCTCCCAGCCCCACCGTATCGCACTTGGAAAGCGCGACCACTTCGAGCTTTTTCTCCAGTTCAGCCCCATACGCCCTGATCTCCCGGCGCACGGTTCGGTAGGCGGCGGCGACATCGGGTTCGTTGACGTCGACAAGATGCAAAAGCACGCGGCATCGCTCGATATGCCCGAGAAAGCGGTCGCCAATTCCAGCGCCTTCATGCGCGCCTTCGATCAATCCTGGAATATCGGCAAGGACAAAGTCGGTCTCACCGATTTTCACGACGCCCAAATTGGGGTGCAGGGTGGTAAAGGGGTAATCAGCGATCTTCGGTTTCGCCGCGCTGACGCTCGCCAGGAAGGTGGATTTGCCGGCGTTGGGCAGGCCCACTATCCCCGCATCCGCGATGAGCTTCAAGCGCAGCCATATGGTCATCTCCTGGCCCGGCAAGCCCGGGTTGGCGCGGCGGGGCGCCTGATTGGTCGAGGATTTGAACCGGGTGTTGCCCCAGCCGCCATTGCCGCCTTCGGCGAGCAAAGCGCGCTGGCCCGGCTCAACAAGGTCGGCGAGCAGCGTTTCATTATCTTCGGCGAAGATTTGCGTCCCTGGCGGCACCTTAAGCGTGGCGTCATCGCCATTCGCCCCTGTGCGGTTCGAGCCCATGCCGTGGCTACCCCGTGTCGCCTTGTAGTGCTGCTGGTAGCGGAAATCGATCAGCGTATTGAGGTTGGCAATGCATTCAGCCCACACATCGCCGCCGCGTCCGCCGTCGCCGCCATTGGGCCCGCCGAATTCAATAAACTTTTCACGCCGGAACGACAGACAGCCGTTTCCGCCGTCCCCGGAGCGGATATACACTTTGGCCTGGTCAAGAAATTTCACGGCGAACACCCTAGGGAAAAAGCTTACGAAATCCACGATTTCGAATGAAACTTTGTAACATTTGCAGTAGAGGCACGGATCACGGCCGCAGAATGGAAAAAGCCATGCACCGATCCGAAGCTATCGCGTTTCTTACCGCCACATACAGCGCGCTTGCCGGCGAAAAAGACTTATCGCCAAACAACCTGGCCGTAAACCAGAGGCTTGGCGCTCTGGTCACCACGCTGCAGCTTTGGCACACGCGTGCTTTCGGCGCGGATCTGGCGGACGATCCGTCTCTCGCGGAGGTCGTGCGGCAGCTTCCGCTGCTTTGCGGCATAGCGGAGTGTGAGATGGAGAAATGGTGGGCCCGCCGGATTCTGGCAAGCAATTGTCCCGGGGCGCAAGCCGTGGAGGCATTCTGGTATTTGGACAATTACCGCGCGCTGTGTCAGGCGGAATACAAACTGGTCGGCGGCGGTAAGCCGGAGCAATTCGCCTTTCTGGGCAGCGGCGCCCTGCCGATGACGGCCATATTGCTCGCCCAGGATCACCGGGACATTCAGATGCGCTGTGTCGATTGCGACGAGGAGGCCTGTGAGTTGGCCGATTTGCTGGTTCGCAGGCTAAACCTTTCCGAGCGCGTCTCCATCAGCCAGATGCGCGCCGAAAACTTCACGCCTAGGCGGGAGGAGACCGTAATCTGCGCGAGCTTGTTGCAGGCACCCGGTTTGTTTGCAGCGTTACAGCGCGCGGGCGCGGAGCGCCTCATCATCCGCGACGCCGAAGGGGTTTATCGCTTCTGCTATCGTCCAGCGGCGCTGCCCGGAACGGGCTATGTCGAGCGCGGCCGCGCACCGCTGAGCTCTAGGCGGATCAACACAAGCCGGTATTTCGAAGCAGCGCGCACATCAGGCCTTGATCCCGAGGCTCAGGCCGCTATATGATATCATGATATCACAGCGGAGGGCATCATGGCTCAGCTCATCGTGCGCAACATCGAGGACCACGTGAAGGACCGGCTGGCGCAGCGCGCCCGCATCCATGGCCGCAGCATGGAGGAAGAGGTGCGCGATATTCTGCGCAACGCCGTGCGTGAACCGCAAGACGTAAAGAAACAAGGCTTTGGCTCGCGGTTTGCCGCTTACTTCGACGGGCTCGATATGCCCGAGATCGAGGAAATGAAGGGCTACACCATCGAGCCCCTCAAATTCGATGACGAAGACGCATGATTGTACTCGACACGAATGTGCTTTCCGTACTGATGCGCGCTAAACGTCCGAAGGAAGTCATGGCATGGCTCGACAACCAACCGGGGGAAAGCCTTTGGACGACATCAATTACCATTTTTGAAGCCCGCTTCGGCATCGAGCAGATCGATGATGCTGAGCACCGTCAAGATTTGCAGACCGCCTTCGATACCGCAGTGACGGACGTGATTGAGGGACGAATCCTCAATTTCGACGCGCCCGCCGCTTACCAAACGGCTTGGCTGTTTGCTGATCGCAAGCGGCGGGGCCGCAGCGTCGACTTGCGTGACACACAGATCGCCGGGATCGTGCGCACCCGCAAGGCAACGCTTGCCACGCGCAACATCCGCGATTTCGCCGATGCCGGAATTCCCCTTGTCGACCCGTGGACGGCCTTGCCCGCGTAGTTCTTGCCTTCCGCGCCGATTGGCCCGATATAAATAGCGGGAGGTTGGCGGCGGACGAGTCCCTCGCCAACCGGGTCAGGTCCGGAAGGAAGCAGCCCTAACGAGTTCGACGCGGGTTGCAGTCAGCCTCCCACCTTCCTTCAGCTCTGCGCATCGTTACGCGACGGTCTGCCGGGCCAAGCGCAGATCGTGGACGAATTTGCGGTCCCTCTCCGGCGATATAAGCGGTGGCCAAGGCGGCGTGGAGGAGCTGCCAGACGTGGTCGTTGGGTCGCCCAAGTACCGGCCTTTGCGCCGAACCTGCACACGCCAATTCCCGCTGGAAAGCTGAAAAAAAGACGCCACATTGTTTCTGAGTGTCTGAAGTGGGGCGAAGACAGCCAATTGGTCAACCAGGGCGCCGGCGCGATCACCGCGAACGGCGTTCTCCACAACAGGTCTCTTGCCGAAGGGAGAGCCGACCCGGTCTTGCGCTCCGGACGAGAGGACGATCGCAATCCGGCGATCTCCAGCCAGTCGGCGGAGTCGTGGTGTGAACGGACATACGCAATATGCAGCGCAACTTCGCTTCGGCATTCGGGTTCAGCATTCATGGACCCATATATTCCCGTGCTGACCGGCTTCGGTGCCCTGATCCTTCTCACGGCCTGGCTGCCCATGCTCCTGAAGGAGCTGCCGCTTTCGTTGCCGATCATTTGCGTGATCATCGGCGCGGTGCTGTTCTGGCTCGTCCCACCGGCGCCCGATCCATCTGAATATCCTGAATTGACAGAGCGGCTGACGGAGTTCGTCGTCATCGCCGCGTTGATGGGTGCGGGATTGAAGCTCGACCAGCCCCTTAGCTGGGTAAAGGCCCGCGCGACCTGGCGTCTGCTCCTTATTTCCATGCCCCTCACAATCGTGACGCTTGCCTTGCTCGGTTACGGCCTGCTCGGGATTTCGCTCGCCAGCGCACTCCTGCTCGGCGCCATTCTCGCTCCGACGGATCCCGTCCTGGCGAGCGATGTGCAGGTCGGCCCGCCGAAGGAGGGCGTCGAAGACGAGGTGCGCTATACACTGACCTCCGAAGCGGGGCTGAACGACGGTCTCGCCTTTCCCTTCGTGAACCTAGCGATTGTCGCCTCCGCTGGGATGCTGAGCCTAGCGGATTGGTCGCAGTGGTTTGCCATTGATGTTCTGTGGAAGCTGGGGGCGGGTTTCGTGATCGGCTGGATTACGGGCAAGCTGCTTGGCTGGCTGATATTCGGCCTGCCGAATCGCTCGCGGATCTCTCGGACCGGAGATGGTTTCGTCGCGCTCGGCGTCACCTGCTTTGCCTATGGTCTGACCGAGATGGCTCATGCGTATGGCTTCATCGCGGTGTTCGTGGCGGCGCTCCAGATCCGTGCTGCCGAACGCAATCACCACTTTCATGAAAAGCTGCACGACTTCATGGAGCAACTCGAACGGCTGCTGATGATGGCGCTGCTCGTGCTGTTCGGCGGGTCACTGGCGGCTGGAAGGCTGTTCGAGGCGCTCACCTGGGAGAGCGTCGTCTTTGCGGCTCTGGCGATTTTCGCCGTCCGGCCCATTGTGTGCTGGATCGCTTTGCCTCGTTCACTACCGCTGGCGGAACGGGCGGCGATCAGCTTTTTCGGGATACGCGGGCTGGGCACGGCGTATTATCTCGCCTACGCGCTCAATCACGGAACGTTCGATAGGCCCGATCTCCTCTGGTCCGTTGCCGGACTCATCATCCTGATGTCCATCCTCGTTCACGGAACCACCGTAACTCCGATTATGAACCGGCTTGACCGGAACCGCAGCGCCGATGTTGGAGAAGCTGATCCTGGAGGCGCTTGAGGAAATACTGGCCCTTCGCCGCGGGAGTGCGTCGAGCTCACAGCCGGAATATAAGATGGAACTTGGTCGCCACTCCATTCCGCTCGGATCGGCCGCCAAAAGCTCTTCGTAAAGCGAGCTCATATCCTCGCCTTCGTCAAGCCAGCTTCGCTGAACGCATACAGCGTTCCAAAGACAGCTTCGTAGGCAATGCAGCGGAAAATCACTCGAAGATCCCCCTGGTAGCGCCTACTTCCAGCAGTCGCTCGATGGCAGCGCCGACATCGCCGAATGACCATCAGGAGTGCGCTTGCAGTTTAGTATGATGTTTTTCCAACGCCCGCCTGGGGTGCGTCGATCACATCGTTCCAAAGGTAGGCCAGAAATTCACCTGTTGTCGCCATTGCAGATCCTCTCCAGCGTGACGCGACACGGAGCTTAGGCTACGTGCAAGCGAGCGAGATCAAGAAGGCAGCGATCGAGGCTTCAATCTTCGAGGTGCCGGCCGGCTACAAACAAGGTGGAATCGTACAACGCCAGATTTCTTGGCGAACGAAAGCCGACGGGCGATTCCGAACGCTGAGTCTGTGAGCGGCGCGCTTGCCGGCGCTCCGCGGAAGGCGGCGAGAGCCGACAGAGCCGATCATCGCGTTTGCTTGGCGGGCGCTGCGCGGCCGTTCCTCGAAAACCCTGATCAGCGCCGCGTCGTGCGCCGAATACTGTCCGTCGCGCTCGCGGCAGTCGCCGTATGGTTTGCCTGGAGTACCGCGCCAAAACTGACGTGAGCCGGAAGCGGTCAGGCCGGGGTATTGGCGGCGATTGAATCGAAAACGGAAACGCCCGCTACGAGAGCGTCGCCTCGATATCCTTGATGGGCGAGTTGGTTAAAGTCTTGGCGACTTCGCGTAGGACACGCGATTGCACCTCTTTATGAAGGGACGGACGCAGTTGACCAAGTGTCTGGGGGTCCGCAACGATCACCAGATGCTCAAACTCGCCGAGATGCGCGCGACGATAAAGCTCTTTAGCCAGCTGCTTTGCAAAAGTCGCCTCGTCCGTTTCCTGGCCTGTCGACTCAGGTGGCCGACCGCCAGCGGGTCCGTCATCGTCTAAATGATGGGGATTGAATTCGCCATCCGCTCGAAGCGAAACATGCGGCGTTTTGCTGGTGTTTCGGAATAATCGCGCGCCTGTACCATCGGCAACCACAATCAACGCGTGAGTTGGAATATTTTCCATTCGGGCATCTCCGTTAAGCGTTGAGCATCATTGGCCAATTTTTTGTAACGCCCCGAAGCTGCTTAAAGTTCCTCGCTGGGCCCTAATCGTTTTGCTTCTGGCGAGCGCGCGCCACGAACATTGCCGTTGCTTCAGCCACGCCAGCTGAGAATTCGGCCGCGCCAATAGACAAACTCACCGGCGTCGAGCGTCCATGCGACCTCTCCCTGCATGGGAAGCATGCGGTCTCCCATTTGTTGATAGTCCCAAAACCGGCCATGCCAGGGACGCGCCGTTGTCTGGCCCTTTTCGACATAAAGCCGCGATGCCGCGCTGGCCCGCGCAATAAGGCCGTTTTCATCCAAGGCGAATGTCACTTCGCCGCGCTCTTGCCCGACGCCGGTCGCGACCTTAATGGTTTTCGCGTTAACGACGGTCCAATCCAACGCGGTGTTGGCGAGAATGGCATCCGGGTTCCAAGGCAACTCTGCGAGATACCGCAAAGTTTCTCCCTGATTGGCGCCGGCGCCTCCAATCATGCGGGCAACCGGGAACGCGCCAACCAACATCACCTCCAAACCGCCGGTCCCGGCCACAAAATAGTCCGCGACCACAACGTTCAGCGGCAGCTTCGTGGACGCCCGCCAGAGAAATCCGGTCGCATCGACGCGCATAGTTTGATGCGCTGAAAAATCCATCGGTCTGCCGCCGGGCGTCAGCCAAGGATACTTTCCAGTTGCGATCGACAAAGCCATCACCGCCGCCGGCTGCTGGAGCGCATCGGCATCATCACGTGCGCCTTCAGGATCGTGACTGCAGCGCTATTTGTGAGGCCACGGCATACGATGTCACGATCTGTGACCATGCCGATGAGCCAGTCGTTCTGGCCGACAGGGATGGCGCCGATGTCATGCTCGCTCATCTTTGCGCCAGTTCGGTAATGGACGTATCCGGGTTTTTTCGTCGCAAGTCTTTTGCCTAGCGGCGAAAAACTGGGGCCTTTCGCTAGGACGCTTTTCCTGTTTCGCTCGATGTCTATACGATCAACTCTGTCACGACGTCTTTGAAAGCGTCTCCCAACGCGGTTGTTGCCGAAGGCGCATCGAGGATGGCCTTGCCTGTTCGAGGGCGAGAATTTCAAATTCGGATCGAGCCTGGACGAACTTGCCTTGGTCCGAAGGCATGACCGCCTCCGCTGCGATGAAGTTGAACTTGGATCATCAGGAAATCCACCTGGCGGTGATCCTCAGCCTCTTGGCCACGCGGGCCCGGCATACGGACGCGATCACAAGTATCGCCAAAATTGGCTTCCGCATTAGAAACAAAAGTTCGGAAATGACGGGGAGGGGGTCAGCAAGGCCGGTCATTTCGACAATGATCCGCTTTGGCGTTTCGATCTCTCCGGAGATAACACGTGCAAAAATTTCGAGGAGACTGGCATGAGGCCCGCTGCGCGCTTCACAGCAGATGCAGCCGGACGAGGCGATGATCAAGTTATGCCCGTTACTACGCACCAGATATTCATCGACACCGATATCGCCAAACTCATTGATGATAAGCGCTGAGCCGGAGAAAGCAGGGGACCGGAGCATTTGGTTTAATAATGTGGTCTTGCCGCTGCCAAGAAACCCGGTGAGGAGGCAAAGAGGAATAGCTGTCTTCTCCATGACGCACTCATTTGGCATCAGGCGCTCACATGATGGAAACAGGGTTTGCACGCCCCAGGATCTCTCGAAAGGTTGAGCGCTGCGCGCATGAGCGCACTGGCAAGCGATATATTTGTAAGCGTCTTTACCCTATGCACCAGTTCTATCTCGGTTACTGTCTTCAAAGCGCCATAAACTTGAATCGGCGTTTTGAGGCTTAGAGGCGTAAGCCTTATCCTGGTAGGCAGACAGGGGCGCGTTGGCCCACCGTAAAATCGCCAGGACATTACGTGACTACCGCTCAGCCAGCAAAAAGCTCATACCGCATCGTTATCATGCGTGATGTTATAGTATTTCATTCGCTTCGGGACAACGCTTTTCGTTTAAGCCATTACCGGAAACGACCGTATCTGATCATCCCACAACGGCACTCTCTAGACTCAGATTAGTGCTATGCGTAGCCGCGATGAAGCTCATGACTTTAACGGGCCTCCGGATGGAACGGTTCTGATGATGTTGGATAAACGACGTGTATTTTGCTCGCGCCGCAGCGGCGCCCGATCCAGACATAAACTACGCCTCGTGAGTTTGGCCTAGTGCGGCCGTTCCCGTGTTTCGAACAAGCGTGCTTGCCCCTGTCACAGCCTTGCAAACAAAGCCTGCGCGATGTCGTTAGATTACTGAAATTAAAGGGGATGAAATACGTTGCGCTCCGGATGGCGGAAGGTGGAAAAGGCGCGGCGCACGGCGCTCAACGCGGCCTAATCTAGCGCGCCATTGCCGCTTGACCCTGCAAGGCGCGCGTCTCTAAGCCGCCGGAAGGTGAAATTCTGAAGCTGACCACAGCGGTTCCGCGCGCCGATCCGCCTCCGGCCTGGCCGATGCCGAGCGCGGTGATGAGGAATGCGCCGGGTCGGACCGGCTCGGCGGTGCTCAAGCGGCGGCTCCGCAGCCGCGGCCTTTTTGACCGGCGGCTTTCGCCTCGGCGTCCGCAAGGCAGCAGGCGTCGGCCTTTGCCGGAGCCGGCCCGCCGCAACAGGCTTGAGGCTGCGCCTCCCGCAATGCGCCCGTGCTGCAGACGCCTGTTTCGGGCAAAACAAGGCGAACCTCGCGCGCGGCCTCGTGGTCGCCGGCGATTTCGGCGTTAAGCGTTCCGTTCTTCTTCTCTGATTGCGTCTTCGATCGGTACTAAGGAGCGATCGGGCGCATCCTTGCGGATTCGCCGCATGACCGGGGCTCTCTGGCGCCAACCAACCGCCTATTTCGCTTGCAAGGTTCGTACCATATATGATACCGTGTATCTTGAAAGGTACAAGGAGGATGACGCCGACAAAAATACCTTTGATTTTTTACGCGACGGATCGCGGCAAAGAGCCGGTTCGCGAATGGCTCAAAGGTCTTCCTGAAGACGATCGGCGGATCATCGGTTTAGACCTGATGAAAGTGCAATATGCTTGGCCGGTGGGGATGCCCTTATGCCGCAATCTTGGCAATGGCCTCTGGGAGGTTCGCTCTGCCCTTACCGGGAGCAAGATCGCCAGGGTGCTCTTCTCGTTTCACGGCCAGCAGCTTTATGCGCTGCATGGCTTCGTGAAGAAAAGCCAGAAGACACCAAAGGAGGAACTCGACTTGGCAATCAAACGGAAGAAGGAGATTGAACATGGCGCATAAGCATCAAGGATCGACGCTCGATAGCTTTCTTGAACAAGAGGGCGTTCGCGAGGAATTCGAAGCGGCGGCAATCAAAGAGGTCATTGCCTGGCAGCTCAGCGAGGCGATGAAGGAAAAAAATCTATCGAAGAGGAAAATGGCCGAGCTCATGAATACCAGCCGGGCGCAGCTCGATCGCTTGCTCGATCCCGCCAAGGGCAATGTCACGCTCGATACCATGCAGAAGGCGGCGGCCATCGTCGGGCGCCAGCTTCATATCGAGTTGCGCTAACTGGCTTTTGCCTCTTACGGATGGCCTCCACGAATTGTGCCAGACAGTCGGAACGTCCAAGAGGCGCAATATACCTCTCCGGCAATGCAGCTCCGCCCGATTGTGATCGCGCTGTCAGCTACCGTGTAGAGGATAATGCGCGAGCCATAGGCGTTCCGTTCTTTTCTGATTGCGTCTTCGGTCGGTACTATGGAGCGATTGGGCGCATCCTTGCGGCTTCGCCGCAGGACCGGGCTCTCGGCCGAGCCCGAGCCGCGTATGGCGTCTCGGCCCTGACGGGCATCCATCCCTTGCACACTCACCCCTCGATGTTTTGCTGCAGGACCTGATTGGCATTATGTCAAAATTGACAGTGTGCTGATGATTTCGTAGGTTTATCCATTCATCAACAATTGTAATTTGGAGTGGGGAAACGCAATGACGAATTTCGCACGATCGTGAGCGGATGGCTCTCCGACATGAGCCAATCAGATCGATCCGACCTCGTTTCCAGTATGCAACGGGGCGGCGACCAAGCATTCAGGGCTGGTCTTTGCGAATTGATGATCCATGCCATGCTTCGGCGGAGGATTTGAACGCGCTGCGCGAGGCGCCGGTCGGCGTGATCCGCATTAACGCGCCGCGCCAAGCGATCCGGCTCGTGCTGATCCCGCCAGCGGCGCAGTTCCTGGCGCTTCACCCTCGCGCCACACTCGATTTTGTCGCCGATGACGCCATGACGGATGTCGTGGCCGAGGGCTTCGATGCGGGTGTGCGCTTCGGGCATCGCCCAGGATATGATCGCCGTCCCGCTCGGCCGGCCGCACCGCTTCGCCGTCGTCGCCGCGCCGGATTACTTCGAGCGGCATCCGAAACCTGTGACACCGCGCGATCGGCGTTCCGGCGGGCCATGCTCGACGAAGATGAGCACTACGAATACGCCATAGCCCTATGACATCGGTAGCCGCCTAAAACTGAGCGATGGCGACGCGATATCCATCGGGATCGATCAGCGTGAACTCACGCCATCCAGCGCGGGGACTATCAAGCGGACGTGTAGGAAGGGCCGAATCCGCCTCCATCCGGCCACTCTCATGCCCGTCGCCTGGCCCCAATTCGGCCTCTCATTTTCATAGCCAGTCATCTCCGGCTCCGAAGCGGCCCCAGGTAGAGCACCTATAAATCCGGTATGGGCTGGAGGTAGGCTCCAATCCTGCCATTGCCGAAAATCGTAGCAATTTCAACGACGGGGGAACGGAGGGGGTGTCCGTCACATTGGTTCATTAAGTGTATGTCATTGAATTAGAATTATTCTCTACCTTCGCCTTTATACCCCCATAAATACCCCCGTTTTGTTCGGCTGTCGCCGGAATTCAAATTGGCAGGCTTGAGGCACTGGGGCGACAACGCAACTTCTTGAGGTGGTAAACTGCTTATTCGCGTGCGCTTCGTGTCAATTTTGTTCCGGAGACGTACAGTATTTCCGGCGTCCTATGTTTCCAGCTCTCCGGGCCAGCATGGTGCGTATGACATTGTTTCCTTTGGCGTTGAGGGCCGCGAGGGTGGGACGGGCGAGGCGCGGAGCGGTTTATGTCCGCGTTTGATTGTTCTTCCTGAGTACAGTTTCTCCGCTTTCACGCTGCGGCCGGTGTTTTCACGGACATGAACCCGTGCCACTGTTGGCGCAGAGGGTTATCGGCTTTACGGGTGGGGGGATTCGACCGTGGGGGGCCAAGCGATCGCGCCGTTGTCTGGCGTGCGTGGGCTCGTGTTCTTGGCGTTTCGGCTTCATCCCGCTGACAAGCCCTCAGTGAAACGTGCCGAACACCTCTGAGGTCGGTATTCCTATGCTGTTCCTGCAGGGCACGTGGGACAGATTGGCAACGCTCGACCTGCTACAGCGGGTCGTCACTGAGCTCGGCGCGCGGGCAACATTGACGCTGTAGGGAAGTCGCCGATCACGCATTTCACGTTCCCGCCAAGACCGGACGCCGGATACAAACTTCTTGCCGAAAACCTTGACGCCGCCATCGTCTGGCCAGGTCAAAAGTAACTGACATTCTAAACGAAAGCCTAGAATTCGAAAAAGGTGCGCACCGATTGCATAATGAATTTACAATTCAATTTTGACAATATTCATGATTTTCCTTGGACCGTGGCCTATACCGTCGTGCTAACAAGTGATATTACTCTCTGAGTTATCCTAACTGTGGCCATTTTTGCTTTTGCGACAGCGTTTATGAGATTGGGCGTTGTAATTGAACGATTACATTGCCCCTCGCATTTACTTATTGAACAGATTGACTTTTTCTATTTGGCTGAATTCTGAAGCGTACAAATCGGCTGCTAGGAGAGATCGCCGATGACCCTCCGTATTCACCAACTCGATGCCCCGCTTGGAGCGGAAATTAGTGGGCTCGATTTATCGCAATCAGTCCCGGAAGGAGACTTTGAAAACGTCAAACGGGCCCTGGCAGAAAGCGGGGTCCTGATCATTCGTGACCAAGGTAGCCTAACCCCCGCGCAACAGATCGCGTTCAGCCGGCGGTTCGGGCCGCTTCAGATCCACGTTCAGCACCATTTCCACCACCCGAATTACCCTGAGATCCTCACCATCTCCAACATCATGCAGGACGGTAGGCCCCTCGGTCTCTCCGATGCTGGACGCTACTGGCACTCGGATCTTTCCTATGTCGCTGAGCCGAGCCTGGGATCGCTGCTCCATGCGATCGAACTGCCTGGCGAAGGCGGAGACACGCTTTTCGTGAACATGGTCGCGGTTTACGACGCACTTTCCGCTGACATGCAAGCGCGTATCCACAGCTTGAAGGCAGAACACAGCTACGAAGCCCGCAATATGCAACAGCAGCAAAAAAGCGGGGAGTTACGTCCGGGTTTGACGGAAGCGCAGCGGTCGAAAGTTCCTCCCGTCATTCATCCCGTTGTGCGCGTGCATCCGGAAACGGGCCGTAAGGCGCTGTTCGTCAACGAGGGATTTACGACAAAAATAATCGACATGCCTGAAGACGACGGCCAAGACCTGCTTGCTTATCTGTTTCGGTTTTCCGCGGAAGAGCGTTTCGTCTATCGTCATCACTGGCGGCCGCATGACATGCTCTTTTGGGATAACCGCCAAACCATGCACCTGGCGACGCCCTTTCCCCAGCATTACCGGCGCAAACTTCACCGCACAACCATTCAGGGCAGCGTGCCGTTAGGCCCCGCATAGCCTTTAGCTATGGGTTCGAACGCACAGGTCTAGGCCGAAACCACCTTTGTCGCTCCGGGGAGGCATAAGTGACATTTACATGGTTCCGCGGCGCAGAGCGGTCGCCTCTTCCTTTGTTGCCACGTAATCCCTATAGAGATTTGTCCCGGTCGATGCTGGCCAAAGGAGACGCCGGCCGTCTGTCGCTGATAGGAGGGATCGTCCTTCGATGCTTGGCCGTATCCGTCGCTGATTGGACCAGCGGGGCACCACGCCTGCTACACCTCATGCAACAGAGCGAGGCGGACTTTTCCATCGCCAATGTTGCGGGCGTGAGCGGCAACGAGGTAGCGCTCCAAATCGCTATTCCCGCCGATGTCGCCCTCTCGGATCGAAGCCATATTTTTTTGATGTTCCGCGGCCTACCGGCCGAAATCGACCTTACCGCGGGTTTCCGCACGCGGCATACCTGGGCCGTGTCCTTGCGCGATGTCCACCGTTTGGCTCTTGTTTCGCCGCCTGGTTATCAAGGGACTTTTCCGTTGGAGGTTATATTTTATCGTGGTGTCGGCATATCGCCTATTACACGCCGCATCACGGTAGAGATACGGCCTGATGGGGAACAATCCGCAAAGGCGAAGGCGTTTTCTCTAGGAACCGCCCGCGAAACCCCTAATCAATCTCAGCCAGTTCCCTCGCAATTGGCGAATACGGGCGCCATTCCGGGCGAAGTTCCCCGCCTGTTCTCTCCGACAAAAAGCATTTCCGCCGCCGAGGAAAGCGCCATGCTGGCAAACGCCAGAGGGCTGGTCGACAACGGAAACATAGCGTCGGCGCGCTTGCTCTTTCAAGATCTCGCTTCAAAGGGCAGCGGAGTTGGCGCGTTCGCGCTAGCGCAGACATTCGATCCGAATTTCCTGCAAACAATCGTAGTTGCCGGACCACAGCAGGCAAATCTCGAGGAGGCCAAGCGCTGGTACCGCTTGGCCGCTGGGCTGGGCAATCGCAATGCCCAGGAGCGTCTGCAAGCTCTGGAAAGTAGACCATAGAATTCAATACTAAGAGCAGATAGGAGGAGTTTGATGAAGTGGCTGTTCTGCGCGTTTGCGTTCAGTATTCCATTTATACTTGTCTTGCCTGCGGCGCAATCTCAAACAGCGCCGCCAATCCTGCGGCCAGCGCAGCCTGCCAACTTGAACGAGCAAATCCGGGATAATTGGAAAGCCCGCGTGAACGAAAACGTCACGACGATCATCTCCGGCAACCCAAATGGGGGCTATCTCGGAATAGCCTATGACATCTCAGCGGTCGTCGATGACGGCGACGATATTCGCGTACTGCCGATCATCGGCAAGGGCGCAGTGCAAAATCTCAAGGACGTTTTATTTTTGCGCGGGGTTGATATGGGCCTCGTCAACACCGTAACCTTGTCCTACTTCAGGAAAAATGGAGAGTTCGGTACAAATCTCGAGGAGCAGGTTGCTTACATTACCATGCTGTTCCAAGACGAACTTCACGTTTTGGTCCGGCCGGAAATAAACAGCCTTCAAGATCTTGCGGGAAAGCGCGTCAATTTCAGTGACAAGGGGAGCGGCGCACAGCTTTCTTCGCAGGAAATATTTGCCGCTCTGAAGATCGACGTTAAAGAATTCAACATGGGCCAGGGCGACGCCATTGAGATGATGAAACGTGGCGAACTGGACGCCACAATGTGCACCTGCCTTAAGCCGTTAAAACCGCATCAAACCGTTTCGGCTGATCTCGGCTTCAAGCTGATCGATGTTGCCTACGACCCTGTATTTTACGACGATTACCTCCCAGCGCGCATACCTCATGAAGACTATCCCAATCTCATTCCCAAGGGAGGCGTCGTCAGTACGATTTCCGTACCGACATTGCTGATTGCTTATAACTGGCCCAAGAGCCACGAGCGCTACCGGCGCATCGAAAAATTCGTCAACGCCTTCTTTTCAAAATTCGAGGAGTTCGGGAAGCCGCCGCGGCATCCGCGATGGCGGTCGGTAAACATGGCGGGCAAGCTTCCCGGCTGGCGCCGCTTCCCTGCGGCGCAGGAGTGGCTGGATCAGCATATCGGACCGCAAAAAGAGCCCGTAGTCTTCAACAAGAAGATGAGGGACGCCTTCGATATCTTCGTAACCAATTATGCCAAGGCTGCCGGCCTCAAAGTGCTGCCCGCGGACAAGCGCGAGGCGCTCTTCGCGCAATTCACCACATGGTGGCAAACGCAAAGCATCCCGCCTGGGGCATCGCAATAGGCGGGGCAGGAAACACGAAGCAGCTGAAATAGCAGCAAAATGCAAGCGTTACGGAGGATACGACATGCAGGTCACAGTGATGCAGGTTTTCCAATCGTGGAAAGTTCTGGCTCTTGTCGCGGCTTTTTCGCTAGCGCCCGCCAGCTTTGCGGCGGCTCAGGAGGTTAAGACCATCCGCTTCGCCAAGCAATTCGGCATTGGCTATCTGCCCATGGTCATCATGGAGAACATGAAACTAGTGGAGAAGTATGCCGCGGCGCAGGGGCTTGGGGATGTAAAAGCGGAATGGAGCGAGCTTACCGGCGGTTCACCGATCAATGACGCGCTGATTTCCGGTCAGATCGATTTCGGCGCAGGAGGTGTCGGCCCATTGCTCACCATCTGGGCCAAGACGCAGGGCAGCCTTAACGTCAAGGGGGTGGGCGCCCTGAACGCCATGCCGCTCTATCTGAATACCATCGAGCCCAATGTAAAAACCCTGCAGGATTTTACCGAGAAGCACCGCATAGCGCTCCCTTCGGTGAAAGTTTCCATACAAGCCGTCACGCTGCAGATGGCGGCCGAAAAGGCCTTTGGCGAAGGCAAGCACGATATCCTCGACCGCTTGACCGTTTCCATGTCGCACCCGGACGGCATGACGGCGATGATGTCTGGGAATTCTGAAATCGCGGCGCATTTCACCTCGGCGCCTTTCATGTATCAAGAACTCGATGATCCCAGGGTTAGGCGGGTGCTGTCCTCCTATGAGGTGCTCGGCGGGCCTGGGTCTTTCAACTTGATGTGGTGCAAGCAAGAGTTTTTCGATAAGAGCCCCAAATCCTATATGGCTGTTTTCGACGCGCTTCAGGAAGCGATCAAATTCATCAATGAGCGTCCCGACCAGGCGGCGGAAATTTGGGCTGCGGCCGAAAAATCGAAGCTGAAACTCGATTTGATCAAAAAGATCATCGCCGACCCGGAAAACCGATGGACCTCGGCGCCGCTGAACCTCATGACCTATGCCAGCTTCATGCACAAGGTCGGCGCGATAAAGATCAAACCGAATGACTGGAAGGACATTTTCTTTCCCCCTCTCCATTCCATGCAGGGTTCGTAATGGTGGCCAAAGCCGTTATTGCGGACGCGATGCCACAGAGAGATATAGCCGCTCCTCTGCTGGAGGTGGACAATGTCAGCCTTCAATATAAGACGCGGGAGCATCTTATAACGGCCACTTATCGCGTGAGTTTCGCCGTTCACGAGGCAGACCGTTTCATCCTTCTGGGGCCGTCTGGATGCGGCAAGTCAACGATTTTGAAGGCGATTGGGGGCTTTTTAGCCCCCGTCGAAGGCAGCATCAAGGTGCGCGGCCAGGCAGTTGGGCGGCCTGGCCCGGACCGAATGATGGTCTTTCAAGATTACGATCAGCTCTTACCCTGGAAGACCGCGAAGGAGAATATCGTCTTTCCGCAACTGGCCACGGGATGCGTCAGCCGCCGGGAAGCCGAGGACCGGGCCCGCTACTATATCGAAAAAGTCAATCTAGCCGGGTTTGCCGATCTTTACCCGCATATGCTTTCTGGTGGCATGAAGCAGCGTGTCGCCATCGCCAGGGCTTTGGTCATGAACCCCGCCATGCTCTTGATGGACGAGCCCTTTGCCGCGCTGGACGCAATGACCCGTGCTAATATGCAGGACGAACTCCTCGCACTGTGGGAGGAGGTACGCTTCACGGTGCTTTTCGTTACGCATTCCATTGAGGAAGCCATGCGCATTGGCTCGCGCATCCTGGTGCTGTCTCCACATCCTGGTCAGGTGAAAGCGGAATTCGACGCTCCGACGCGCGGTCAGGGCGAGGCGGACAATCCCGCGTTCGCTGCCATGAACAGCCGCATCCGCCATCTGCTGTTCACCGACAGCGCGGAGGCGCCCCGGATTCATGAACAAAATTGATGTACGGCTCTCCAAGCCCTTTCCTTCGCAGCGGCCCGAATTGCAACAGGCGGCGCTGAAACCCTCCCTGCCCGGCGATATGCAACGCAAGCTAGGACTCTGGGAGCGCGTTGCCGATCATGCCGGGTTTCGCCGTGCCGTTGTTCTCCTCACCCTTGTGCTGGCCTGGGAAGCTTATGCCCGGCATCTCGGCAACCCGCTGCTGCTTCCCACTTTCATCGAGACGCTGGCCGCCTTTTGGCAGGCAACGCTCGACGGCACTTTGCCGGACCGCATCGCGACCTCGTTGCGCGTTCTAGCTATGGGCTATATAGCCGGAATTCTTTTGGCAGGACTGTTCACGGGCATCGCGGTTTCCACGCGAGCAGGCGCCGATACATTGTCCACATTAACCGCGATGTTCAATCCCCTTCCGGCCATCGCCTTACTGCCGCTCGCCTTGCTTTGGTTTGGGCTTGGCGCGCCGTCGATCGTCTTCGTCATCGTTCATTCGGTGCTGTGGCCGGTTTCGCTGAATGCAATGACGGGGTTTTTAAGCGTGCCTGATGTGCAGCGCATGGTCGGGCGGAATTACGGCCTGCGCGGCTTCCGTTTCCTGCTGCTGATTCTGGTGCCGGCGGCCTTCCCTTCCATTCTTGCCGGGCTGAAGATCGGTTGGGCCTTTGCGTGGCGCACGCTCATTGCCGCGGAGCTCGTTTTCGGCGTTTCGTCGCGTTCGGGCGGGCTTGGCTGGTTCATTTACGAAAACCGCGCTCAGCTCGAAACCGCCTCGGTCTTCGCCGGACTTCTGGCCGTGATCCTCATCGGCCTGATTGTGGACAATATCGTCTTCCGCACGATAGAGACCCATACCGTGCGCAAATGGGGCATGCAGAGATAGCGGCTTGCCCCGGCTTGGCGTCACTCATGGATGAAGATTGGGAATAGCACGCGCAGCCGCCGCTGAGAGCGACCAGCCATCGCAAGAGAGCGCCCTCGCGAGTGACCGCTTCGGGCGAACTTGGGAGTTCGCGTTATTGCTGACCAAGGACCGCTCTCGCCCCTTGCGCGCCGAAAACGGTAATTCCGCTGTGGATCACGCTGAGACGTGACCGGCGGAAGCATAAGTCTGCTAAGCTCCTTTAAGTCGACCTGAATGCGCCTAAAACGGACGCTCACGATCGATCAACTCGGGCAGGCTGACGCGTCCGTCAGGTGCCGCTCTTGCCTCATGGACGAAATCGCTGTCGCGATATTTGCGGCAGCCGGTCGCCGTCACCGCCTTCGCGCTCTGAGAGTGTGCGGCTGACAAACCGCAACTCTTGTTCTGAGATTGAGGTGTTAACCTCAATCTGGACAGGAGTTTTTTCATGAGTACGGATGCGATCACCCTACCGCGTCAACGCATGATCGATAACATGACCGCGCGTCATCTGGGCTCGCACACGCAGCAAGCTTACGTAAGAAGCGGCAAGCGGTTTGCCGCGTTTATCAAGCGCTCGCCCGAGACGGCCACCGCGGATGACATCCGCCGGTTTCAGGTCGATCTGGCCGGAAGCGGCATCAGCATCGGCAATCGCAACGGCATCGTGACGGGCGTGAAGTTCCTCTTCCGCTGCGCCGGCATGACCTAACCGCTGAGTTCTATTCGGTTCGGGATCCTCGGAAGATCGCCTTGGTGATGAGCCCGGACGAGATCGAGGGGCTGCTGACGAAGGCCAAAACGCTGAAGCTGCGAGCCATGCTCTCGCTGGCCTATGGCTGTGGGCTCAGGATCAGCGAGGTCGTCCGGCTGAAGGTTGGCGACATCGACAGTGCCCAGAATATTATCCGCATCGTCCAGTGCAAAGGACGCAAGGATCGCAACGGCGCGCTCGCTGGGAGCGTGGGAGCGTTGGCGACGCCGCTGGTCGGTAAGGTGTTCCCCAATCCGAAAAATGACGCAGGGGACTTCATCGGCGGGACGGCAGCGACCGCTGTTGTCGGTGGGGTGGCTTCGGTCGCGGGGGGCGGCAAATTCGGCAATGGCGCCGTAACCGCGGGGTTCGGCTATATGTTCAATGCCGCTCTCGGCGGCGCGATTGGGCGAACAGGCGGCCGCGCCGCTGGGGCTGCCGCCTGCGCTGAACTCGGGCCGCTCGCAATTGTCTGCGGCGCCGCTGGGGGCAGGATCGGCGCCGCAATCGGCAGTGACATTGAGGATTGGCTCCGAGGCGGTACAATTGTATGGAATGAGAACACTGCGAGTAGTGTTCCTCCGCTGCCGGACGGCTTGGTCGGCCAAAATCCAGATCAACAAGGAAGGCGAGTAAACACAGACTTGCCCGCCACGGACTTCCCCGGTGTCGTCCAAGATTTGACTGGGGGCAATGTCAGCCCCGATGATAAGGGGCATATGTGTTGTTCGAATGGGGTCAGAATACGCCCGGGCGAGGGCAGCGGTGGTCCTAGAATCGACATCCCGGCTAATGGGACCAAGTCACACGAAACAATTCACTTCCCTGAAGGTACCGATTGGCAATGGTGAAACTTAAAGAGTTCCTCCCCCATAACACTAGCCTTGACCTTTTAGATAAGCTTCATGGCACTGTTACAGTTTCGCGACCCACGAACGTCATCGCCAGTATAAACCGTATCTATCTATGCTCGACTGACGTATTGCTTTCGGTAACTTCACGCTATCATGACGTCGTGTTTAAATTTGAAATCTTCGAGTTGGAGATAGAACAACTAATGTCACTTCCCTCCACTGTTGATCTGGGTTGCATCTGTAATTGGGATAAAGTCGGGTGTTTGATCAGATTTGAATGGCAGAGGCCCGCAAAGCACGGGGAGCTACCCGCTGGTTATGGACCAGTAATTGGAGAGAGAGGACCAAGAGCCAGCATTCCTGACGATGCGCTCAATCCCGCTCTCTCGATGGTGGGAATTTTGTTCTTAGATTCAAGTCGCCCTCTGAGTGCTGTAGCGATTGACGACGTGGACGGAAATATAATCCATTTTATAGAAAAGCCTCACGAATTGGAGGCTTTAACTCGCCAATGCGAAGTTGTTGATTTAAATCAAATATCTCAATTCAGTAAAAACATTCAGAGATCTGGCGCGTAAAACAATATTTTTTCATGTAGAATTGGGCGGATGGGGCCTCGAAGTGGGTTGGACCGATCCCGAGCATCAGCGCCATAAGCAGGCTGGACCACGGAGGTGGGGATCGCGCCGGGTAAGGAGTGCTGTATCTGCCCGCGGGCGGCGTTCTGGCGGAGAAGGCGATCGGCTCCGGCGGCACCATCACCTGGAACAACTATCTGTTCGTGGCCGGCAAGATGGTCGGCATGCGGGTGGAGAGTGGCGGCGGGGCGGTGCAGACGCGGTATTTCCACCGCGATCATCTCGGGTCGGTGGCGATCCTCACCAATGAGACAGGCGCCGTGGTCGAGCGCCTGTCCTACGACGCCTGGGGCAAGCGCCGCCAGCCGAACGGTGCGGACGACCCGGCAGGCGCACTCACCAGCCAGACCACGCGCGGCTTCACCGGTCACGAGCAGCTCGACGATGTCGGCCTGATCCACATGAACGGCCGCGTCTACGATCCGCTGCTGGGCCGCTTCGGCACCCCCGACCCGATGACCGAGAGCCCGTTCTCGACGCAAGGCTGGAACCGCTACACCTATGTCGGCAACTCGCCGCTGAACTTCACCGACCCGTCCGGCTATTGCTGGGCAGGCTGCTTCTGGCAGAAGCCGTTCAAGGCGCTCGGCAAGCTGTTCAACAAGATCCCGATTTTGGGACAGATCCTGCAGATCGCGGCCGTCGCCATCTGCTCCTGGAACCCCGTTTGCGCGCCGCTCGCTTTCCTGGTTGCGGGAGGGTCGTCGGCTTTCGTTGCCGGCGTACGCAGCGGTAATCTCGGTCAGGCGCTCCGAGCAGGGTTGATATCCGTCGCCACGGCGGCCGCCTTCAACTTTGCCGGGGATATATCGGTCGGAGCTGGGCCTCTTGGTAAAATCGCCGCGCATGCCGCCGTCGGTTGTGGCACGGCGTTGCTCGGCGGCGGCAAATGCGGGGCAGGCGCTCTCTCAGCCGGCGTTCCCGCTTTGGCCGGTCCGATCCTGCCAAGCTTCGGCATTCGGGACAGCCTTCTGGTACGGTCCGTTGTTGGCGGCCTCGCTTCGGTAGCAGGCGGCGGCAGCTTCGGAAATGGCGCGCTCACGGCGGCCTTCGCCTATCTTTTCAACGACCTAAGGCATTGCGCCCAACAGGCCGCTGCGGCCTGCCTCACGACCGGATCGCTTTTTGGGCTCCGCGCCCTGGCTGCCGGACCGCAAAGCGCACTTATAGTGGGGGGTGGATCTTGCCTTGCAGGCGCCGCGGTGGTCGGCGGCGCATGTGCCTTAGGAAGTGCGATTGATGCTTGGAGGCAGGATGGTACTGTCTTATGGAATCAGAGTTCCGACGTCTTAATTGACGACAAGATAGCAGCGCAGCTTAAGGATCGAGGCTGGACAGAGCAGGAAGTTCAAGACCTTGCAGGTGGCGAGCCTGCCGGGACCGCGACTGACAACCGCCAACCTAATAAAACGCCAGATGGCCAAGGTCGAATTGATGCTGCATCGGTCTATGGTACTCCTGATGCACACATTGTGGTAAATGATCGGACACGGGAAATCGTGCAAGTCAGTGACAAAACAAATCCCGGGTGGGTTCCTGACAGTCGGATTCACTGGAAATGACATGACACCAAAGGTTTATGACGTAACGCAGTTGTTCGATGACTATCGCGCATTCTTCGAGCTTAAGGGCAGCGTTAACATGTTGTTGACGGCTGATGCTGCGCAGGAAGTGTGCAATGAAGCTCTTAAGTATAATCTCCTAGTTATTCGCGCTGAAGGGGGGATTTGGCATCATCCAGGGTTTGAAGCTCGTCTTGATAGCATATGGGATGGCCGTGCACCGCCTCTCGCTAAAGCTCACGCTGAGACAAACAATAGAAAAGCAGCAGAATCTATTCGCGAAGACCACCGAGAGATGGGTTACAATGTTTTTATAATTACTGCTCTATCCAATTGTTGACCTGAGATTTTGCCTTCTTCTATGATGCCAATACCGGGCTGTCGGAGAGCTTTACCTATGATGCGCTGAACCGGCTGCGCACGGCGACGGTCGGCATCGATGTCGCGAAAACCGTCAGCTACGACCGCGTCGGCAACATCCTCACCAAGTCCGATGTCGGCACCTATAGCTATCCCGCGCCCGGCCAGCCGTTTCCGCATGCGGTCGCAAGCGTCTCGGGCAGCATCATCAACACCACCTTTGCCTATGACGCCAACGGCAACCAGATCGGCGGCAATGGGCTCACCGTCAGCTATGCCTCCTTCAACAAGCCCACGCAGATCACCCGCGGCACCACCTCGATTGCCTTCAACCACGACCCCGAGCATCAGCGTTTCAAGCAGATCGCGCCGGGCAAGGAGGTGCTGTATCTGACCGCCGGCGGCATTCTGGCGGAGAAGGCGATCGGCTCCGGCGGCACGGTCACCTGGAACAACTACCTGTTCGTGGCCGGCAAGATGGTCGGCATGCGGGTGGAGCAATCCGGCGGCGCTACCCAGACCCGCTACTTTCACCGCGATCATCTCGGCTCGGTGGCTATTCTCACCGATGAGGCCGGGACCGTGGTCGAGCGTCTGAGCTACGACGCCTGGGGCAAGCGCCGCCAGCCGAACGGGGCGGACGACCCCGCCGGCGCGCTGACCAGCCAGACCACGCGCGGCTTCACGGGGCACGAGCAGCTCGACGATGTCGGCCTGATCCACATGAACGGCCG
>Ga0136634_10000227_pt1 | contig 27367 bp, 22 predicted proteins | sample AntDrymUQ8332106_2_FD_104654 | JGI IMG/M metagenome (GOLD analysis project Ga0136634, IMG submission 104654) | Polar desert sand microbial communities from Dry Valleys, Antarctica - metaG UQ833 (21.06) | ecosystem: Environmental > Terrestrial > Soil > Desert | place: Antarctica: Dry Valley... | reverse complement strand
TACTCCTGCCACGTCCAGGTGAGGCCGTTCTGCACGGTCTCCTGCCACGACGAGGGCACGACGCGCGCCAGGTCGCGGGCGGTCAGGACGACGTGCACGTCGGCGGGGGCGAGCGAGTCGACGATCGTACGGATCTGGGCTCGCCGGCCAAGGCTCAGCTGCTCCACCGAGACGATCGCGCTCGACCCCGGCCAGGCGGCGACGTCTCCGCACAGCTCGGACCAGGCGCCCTCGACCTCAGCGACGCTGAGCGGGCCGCGCAGGTCGATGGCGTCCCGCACGGCAGCGACCTGTCGGCCGTAGTCCCCGGCGCTGGGCTCACCCGTCTCAGCCAGGTGGCGAGCAGCCAGGTCGGGCGCGTGCTGCGAGGGGGTGGGCCCCCCGGGGAACAGCACCCCGTGCGTCCCCAGCAGGTCTCGGTGGTGCGAGAGAACCCGCTGGATGAAGGTCGTGCCCGACTTCAACGTCCCGATGTGCAGGTGGATCGCGTGCCGTGCGGCCGGCTCGGCGCCCCTCACGGCGCCCCTCACGGCGCCCGTGCGTGCGGCAACAGCAGGGCCGGCTGACTCCGGTGCGGGGGAGGTCATGCTGTGTCGTCCGCGCGTACGGGCGGGACGGAGGTCCAGCCCGAACGGCCACCGTCAGGCTGGTCGGCCGACTCGGCACGCCAGCGGTGGATCTCCTCCAGCGACCCCGGTGCGTACACCTCCAGCCGCTCGGCGAGCGTCCGTGCCCGCCCCCGCAGGGACAACACCTCGTCCACGAGGCCCGCGACCGCGTGGTAGGCCACCTTGTTCACTGCCGCCGGCGGCAGTTTCTCGGGAACGACCTCCTCCTCGTCGGGCGGCGGCGGCGTCGGGACGAGCTCGCCGAGGTCGCCGAGGACGTCGTACCCGCTGCGCGTGATCGCCGCCACCATCTCGGCGGAGCGCTGCACCGCCCACTCGAAGTGTTTCCGCGGCAGCCGGATCGGGCGCGATCCAGGACGGGACGCGAGGATCTCCTGGCCGAGGGTCCGGTTGAGGACCGGGCCGTGCTCCGCGGAGAGCCTGCCGCGCGTGACGACGTTGAACCGCCGCATGAACTCCGTCTCGACCACTCCCATGCTCGTGTTGTCGCGCGACTCGCTGAGGTCATATCCCTTGGCAGTCAGACCCAGGAGGCTGGCGATCCGCGACCACAGGACGTCGGGGGGCGCGCCCGAGCGGGGCACCGTCACGACGTGGATGCGGTGCGGCGGGACGACGTCGCTCCATCTCGCGAGGACGTACGCCGCGTCGTGCAGCCCCCAGAAGAGCTCGCCGAACGGGGCGGGCGCGTCGTGGCCATGCCGTACGAGGTCGTCGACGAACGTCGTGAGCGTGACCGTGTGCCGGTGCTTGACCTGCTCCTGCCAGTCCGACGGCAGCTGCCGGGCGAAGTCCCGGGCGGTGAAGACGAGGTGGACCTCGGCCGGCTGGACGGATGCGACCGCACGCGCGGCCTGCCTGGGCGTGGCGAGCCCCATCAGCTCGGCGGAGAACACGGCGCGCGGGCAGTTGCTGGCACGGATCGTGGCGGCGAGGTGGTTCCAGGCGCCCTCCCACTCCTCGTTCCGCCGGCCTCCCCAGCTGCGCTCGCAGAGGTCGATCGTCGGCGCGAGATGACCGCTCGGCGAGTCCAGCGGGTAGCAGACGCCGTCGTCCACGAGGCGGGAGCGGTTGGCCCAGAACGCCTCCTGCAGGAAGGTGCTGCCGGTCTTGGGAGCGCCGACGTGGAAGTACACCCGGCGGGTCCGTCCAGCGGTCGGTGCTGTCACCGGCGCGACCGTGCGGCAGACCGCCTCGGCCTGTCGGTGCCCGCTGTCGTCTGGGCCAGCCGCAGGACGAGCGCCTCCACGGCGTGCAGGCCCGCGTCGGCCACCTCCTCCTCGGAGATCTGCTCGTCTGCGTCCGCCGACGTCTGGAGTGACTCGGGCTCGGACTCGACAGTCGTGGACTCGAGCGGTTCGCTGGACGGCGACGGGCTGGCCGGCGACGGGCTCGCCGTCGAGTGGCTCGCTGTCGAGTGGGTAGGTATCAGCTCGTCGAGGTCACCGACGATGTCGATGCCGCACTCGCGCAGCTCAGCGACCATCTGCGCCGCCCGGTCATGAGCCCAGCCGCCGTACCGCGCCGGCAGGACCAGGCGCGACTCGGTGGTGCGGTGCGCCAGGGTGCTCTTCGCGAGGAAGCGTTTGACGAGCCGCTCGTACGCCGCGACATCCAGGTCGCGCCCGATCTCGACGTTGAGGCGACGAAGGAACTCCGCCGACGCGGCTCCCACCGCAGGGTTGCCGCGGACGTTCTCGGCTCCGCCGTACGCCGCCGCGTCGAGGCCCACGACCGAGCAGAACCGACGCCACAGCTCGTCGCGTGGGCCACCCGACGGCGGGACGAGCACGAGATGGACGCGGTCGGGGCTCAAAGCCGCCGACCAAGTGCGCGCTATCTCGGCCAGGTCGTGCTGGCTCCAGAACCGTTTGGATGCGGCCGGCTCCGCCTCGCTCTCGCCCGTCACCGAGGCGACGTACGCCGGCCACGTCCAGGTCTGGCGGTTCTGCGTCGACTCCTGCCACGCCGACGGGACCACCCGTGCCAGGTCGCGCGCGGTGATGATCGCGTGCACCTCGGCCGGCGCGAGCGACTCGACGACGGCTGCGACGCGCTGCGGCTGGGCGAGGCTGAGCAGCTCCATGGACAGGACGGCCCGAGCGCCCGACCAGGCGAGGAGCTGGTCCCGCATGCGGTCCCACGACCCGGACACGTCAGGTCGCCGCTGGGCGCCACGCGCCTCGATCACATCGCGTACGGCCTCGACCTGGTCCTGCCACGTCTCGCCCGGATAGAGCACGCCGTGGGCATGCAGCAGCTCACGGTTGCGCCAGAGCATGCCCTGGATGTACGACGTGCCGCTCTTCATGGTGCCGATGTGCAGGTGGACGACCGGCGGCTCCTGCTGGGACTGTCTCATCGCGGGATCACGCCTCGGCGCAGCCGCGAGATGCGCAGCAGCAGAGCGGCGACCGCCTCGATGGCGACGTCGAGCTCCGCTTCGAGCGGCGGCTCGGCCGGGTCACCTGCAACATCGTCGTCGTCAGGAGGCATCAGGTCGTCCAGCGAACCGACGATGTGGAAGCGCGAAGTGCGCAGGCCCTCGACCAGCTCCGTGCCGCGACGCGCGAACCACTCGGCCTGATCGGCCGGCAGGCGGATGCGAGCCGACGAGCCGCGCCTGACCAGAACCTCTTGCGCCAGGTGGTGCTTCACCATCTCGTTGTACAGCGGCCAACCGACCTCGTTGTCGAGGGCGAGGTTCAGCCGGTGGAGGAAGCGCGCCTCGGCCGCCCCGAGGGAGGTGTTCTGGAACGCGTCGGAGATGTCGAACGCGTACGGGTCGAGCCCGACCACGCCCGCGAACCGGCGCCACAGCAGGTCCGGGTCGCCGCCGGTCTGCGGCACCGTGACGATGTGGACGCGCTCGGGTGGGACACCCCGTGACCAGCGCTCGAGGACCTCGACCGCGTCCTGCATGCGCCAGAACATGCGGCCCAGCCCCTGCGGATCCCGGCTCGGGTCGCGCAGCGCCGTGAGGAACTCGTCGAAGCTGACGGTGAACCGGTTCTTCAGGTCCTCCTGCCACGCGGCCGGGATCTGCCGCGTCAGCTCGCGTGCCGTGTAGATGAGGTGCACCTCGGCGAAGTCGAGATCGTCTAGTGCGCGGTCGACCTGGCTCGGCGAGGCCGGGCTGAAAAGCTCCTGGGAGAAGATCACCGGCCCGGCCCACGTCTTCGCCGCCGCGACGAACCGGCCCCACGCGCCGGGGACGTTCGGGTCCTTGTAGCCGTGGAAACCGGCAGCTCGCAGGTCGAAGGCGGCCTGCACGTGTGCCCCGAAGCTCTCACCCGGATACAGAACGCCTGCTTCGAGCAGCTCGGCCCGGTTCTGGAACATGATCCGCTGGAGGAACGTGGTGCCTGTCTTCGGCGCGCCGATGTGGAAGTACACGACCGATCGGCTGCTGGGCGCGGGCAGGCCGAAGGTGCCCTGATCCTGGTCCGGGGCCGGCTCCGTCGCGGGAACGACGTACTGCGCGAGGTCCTCGCTCAACGTTCCTCCCGGTGCGCGGCTGGGGACACCGGACGGCGCCTTCCAGCGCGCGCCCTCCAGCGCGGGCCTTCCAGCGCAGGCCTTCCAGCGCAGGCCTTCCAGCGCGGGCCTTCCAGCGCAGGCCTTCCAGCGCAGGCACTGTATCGGCAGGGCGGGTGTTACCTGGCTTCTCGCGCGGCGAACCGACCCTCGGCCTCGGTCGCCGGCACGCTTTGGGTCTCGACCGGATTCGGCGCCGCCGCGTTGAGCTTGCGCTGACGGTTCAGCCGCAGGTGCAGGCTGTCCGCGTGCGCGGCGAGCGCGACGATCATCTCGACGGCTGCGTCGAGCTTCTCGGCGTCGGTCACGGCATCCGCGGTCGTGACGTCGGCCTCGACCGGCCGGGACAGGAGATCGTCGAGGTCACCGACGACCTCCATGTCGATGGTGGCAAGGTCCGCGACGAGCCGGCGGCTGTGCTCGACAAAGAATGCTTGATGCTCCGGCGGGATGCCGGCACGCGGCTCGCCGGTGCGCTCGGGCAGCAGTGTCTTCGAGACGTACCACTTGAGCTGCCGGTCGTACGCCATCGGGTCGAGCCGGCCCTCCGCGTAGGCGTTGACTGCCCGCATGAGCTCCGCCGACACCACGCCGATGGACTCGTTCTGCGCGTACGACGCGACGTCGTAGCGCTCGGCCTCCAGACCGACGACCGAGCAGAATCGGCGCCAGAGCAGGTCGCGCGGTGCCCCCGGCGGCGGGACGGTGACGAGGTGCAGGTGGCTCGCGGGGACGACATCTGCCCAGGTACGGACGATGCGCAGCAGGTCGTGCTGACGCCAGAAGCGGCGTCCCGGGGGCTCCTCCGAGTGGCTCATCACCGACGCCAGGTAGTCCGGCCAGGTCCAGGTCGCACGGTTCTGCGTCGACTCCTGCCACTGCGCCGGCGTGATGCGCGCGAGGTCGCGCGCCGTGATCACCACATGGGTGTCGCGGCCGGAGAGGTCGCTGAGGATCCGCCGCGCCTGGCGGGGCCCGGCGAGGCTGAGGAACTCCATCGAGACGATGACCGAGGTGCCGGTCCAGTCGCGGATCGCGCGGGTCAGCCGGTGCCACGGACCGGGCGGGACGGGGTCACCCTTGAGGTTCGGCAGCGCGACGACGTGACGGGCTGCCTCGACCTGCTCGCCCCAGGCCCGCTCGCCGGGGAACAGCACGCCGTCCGAGCGGAGCTGCTCCCGGTTGCCCCACAGGACGTTCTGGATGAACGAGGTGCCGGTCTTCATCGCCCCGATGTGCAGGTACGTCACGTCGCCCGTGGCCGCCGTCTCGGCGGAGCTGGCGCGGGCAGTGGCCGCGGTGATGTCCGTCGTCACCTCCGGCGCCACGGCGTCCGGATCACGTGGTTCACACCGCGGTGGCCAGGACCGTCCGCGAGCGGGCGAACGCGGCACATGCCGCACATCGTAAACCGCCTGCCACCTGCGACGGCCTGGGTCGGGTCGCGCCCGCCCCGCCGATTGGCACGGGGTGGCCATGTGCCCAAAGGAGTAGCACGGGGCCACCCCGTACCAATCGCCGAGTAGCACAACGCCACCCAGTGCCCATCGCCGAAAAGCACAACGCCACCCAGTGCCGTCGTCGAAAAGCACAACGGCACCCAGTGCCCGTCGTCGAATAGCACGCGGCCACCCCGTGCCATTCGGCGACGGGAAGGCGCCGACCAGTGCTGTTCGGGGCGACCGGCGTGACTATCCGCCGTCACGGTGCCGCGACGCCGCCCGCCCTCGGGACGGCCCCGATGAGCTCGCTGACCAGGACCGCAGACATGCCCACGAACGGCAGACCCGGGCCGGGGTGGGCGCTCGCGCCCACTGCGTACAGCCCCACCACGGCTGAGGCATTGGCCGCCCGTGCGAACGCGCCGCCCAGGCCGTGCGGGGGAGGACCGAGGACGGCGCCACCCGGCGCGCCGGTCTTTTCTTCGAGGTCGGCCGGCGACTCGGTCCTGCGGATCGAGGCGGCTCGAAGGTCGAGACCGCGGGCGGCCGCAGCGTCCAGGAGCGAGGCGGCGTACGACAGGGCCGTCCCGCTCGCACCCCAGTCAGGCTCGGTCGAGCTCGAGGCCGGAACCGCCCTGCTCACGGTCCAGTAGCTGCTGCCGCCAGTGGCCTGGTGCTGGCAGACCGTGATCGGAGCTGCGCCTGTGTCACCGAGCAGCACCGTCTCGACGGGGTGGGCGGCCCACGGCTCCAGGTACTCCCGGCGGCGGGAAGCCCGCTCGTCGGTGGACAGGTGGGTGCGCGACGTGGCGGTGAGAGCCGCGCCCGCCGGATGTGTCGGGGAGCTCAACACTGCCGTGAACCGGGACATCCCGGCGCCGCGCCGCCCTGTCGGCCACGGCGCCGGCCCGGCCGACACGAGGCGGGCGGCAGCGCGTACGTCCATCGCGACGACGACGACATCGGCGTCCAGCCGCTCACCGCTGGACAGACGCAAACCGTGCACGCGGCCGTCGGTGACCGTGATCTCGACCACCTCGGCGCGCGTCCGAAACTCGGCGCCTCGCAGGGCCGCGCGGTCGGCGAGGGCGTCGAGCAGCCGCGGCATGCCGCCCACCACGTGCCACAGCCCGAAGGCATGCTCGAGATACGGCAGCAATGCGAGCGCGCCCGGTGCCCGCCTGGGGTCGGCGCCCACCGCCGCCGCGTACGAGTCGAGGATCAGACGGGCTCGTACGTCGGAGAGAGCGGCGCGGCCGACGGTGTGCAGGCTGCGCCCGGCCTGCAGGGTCTCCAGCTTGCGCCGCGAGGCGAGGGCGCGCACGAGGTCCCGCGGCCGGGCGGTGGGCTGCTCCACGACGTCACGGCGGAGCACGTCCCACATGTCGCGGCCGCGGACGAGCAGCGCCTCCCACTCTGCTCCCGCACGACCCCCGAGCGCTTCATCGAAGGCTGCAATCGAGGCAGCTCGGTTGCCGTTCGGCAGGTCCAGGATGCTGCCGTCCTCGAACAAATACCGCCGGGCGGGTTCCGCGGCCGCGAGCTCGAGGACGTCTTCGATCGGCCTGCCCGTCTTGCGGAAAAGGTCCCGCATGACGGCCGGCATCGTGAACGACGCGGGTGGCGCGGGGATCTCGAGGCCATCGACGTCCCAGCCCCGAAGGCTCCCGCCGAGCGTTGCGCCCCGATCGAGGACCGTGACCTCGTGACGCGTACGAGCCAGGCGCGCGGCGACCGCCAAGCCCCCCAACCCGCCGCCGACCACAACGACCCGTGCCATGGCCGGGCACCCTAGGGCACAGTCGGCCGCGGATGCTTGACGGACGCTCGACGCTGCGGTCTAATGGAGCAATCGAACAGATGTTCGATGACCGGCTCGGCTGGTGCCTGACCGGTGGGTGGGCGCCGCCAGCAACGACTCGACCCCGTTGCTGGCGGTGCGCCCACACAATTCATCCGAGGTCGACTGCAGCCTGTGTTCCGGGCGGCGACGACGGTGTGGGGGAGACATGACGGCGACGATGTCTCGCGGTGCGGAGCGTTCGCCGCGATGGGGAGCTTGTGCGGCGACCGGCGGGATCTTCGACGGTTCGGGAGCCGCGAGCAATGGCGGGCGCGTCGGCCGGGCAGCCGATGGCATGGGGGTCGCTCGGCCGCGCAACCCTGCAGCCGAGACACAGCTGCAGCGAGCTCGGCAGGGTTTGCTGGCGGCAGCCACCGCGACAACCCCGAGCGAGCGTTACGTCGCCGCGCACCTGGCCGCGTTGCGCGCCGCGTCGGCGGTCCTCGCCGCCCGGGCCCGACCCCTTGATGCGGGCGGCCGCCGCCAGCCGCCGCGCAGCGTCTGGGCGCTGCTGCCGGGGGTCGCCCCTGAGCTGCTGGAATGGGCAGGGTTCTTTGCTGCGGGCGCCGGTCGGCGGGCCGCCGCTGAGGCCGGTCTCCCGGGTGTGGTGACGGCTCGGGATGCCGACGACCTGCTGCGCGACGCCGAGACGTTCCTGGGTCTGGTCGAGACGACGCTCGGGCTTGCGCACCAGGAGACACTGCCGACGGTGCAGGTGGCCCTTCGTGCGAGCTGACGAGCGGTGTCCGCGCGGAGGCTGGCGGTTCGGTCAGGCGGCGTACATCGCATCGAGCAGATCCGCGTGCTTGTGCTCGACCGCGCGCCGCTTGACCTTCAAGCTCGGCGTCAGGTCACCGTCCTCGACGGTGAGGTCGGTGGGCAGGATCCGGAACTTCTTCACCGTCTCCCACCGCGAGAGCTTGGCGTTGAGTTCATCGATGCTCTGCTGCACCATCTCGAGGGCTTCGGGGGACGTGACGAGCTCCTCGTAGGAGCGATCGCTCATGCCCCGGTGCGAAGCCCAGGTCCGCAGCGCCTCTTCATCAAGGGTTATGAGGGCGGTCACGAAGTTGCGCCGGTCACCGTGCACCACGACCTGGCTCGCGTACGGGCAGACGGCCTTGAACAACGACTCGATGCGTTGCGGAGCGACGTACTTGCCACCGGAGGTCTTGATGAGGTCTTTCTTGCGGTCGGTGATGCGCAGGAACCCGTCCTCGAGCTCGCCGATGTCGCCCGTCCGCAGCCAGCCGTCGGAGGTGAGTGCTGCCTCGGACTCCGCCGCCATGTTGACGTATCCGCGCATTACGCCCGGGCCTTTGAGAAGGATCTCGCCGTCCGTGTCGAACCGCACCTCGGTCCCCGGCGCGGCCTTGCCAACGGTGCCGAACCGGTACGCGTCGGGCCGGTTGACGAAGGAGAAGGCGCTGGTCTCGGTCATCCCGTATCCCTCGAGGATGAGGATGTCGGCGGCGTGGAACCACTCGGCGATGTCCTGGGAGAGCGCCGCCGAGCCGGAGATGAAGAACCGCAGCCGACCACCGAAACGCGCCTGCAGCTTGCTGAACACCAACTTGTGCGCGAGCGCGTGCTGTGCGGCGAGCAGCGGGGGCGGCTTGGTTCCGGCGAGCCGGTGTGCGCTGACCTTGCGACCGACGGCAAAGGCCCACTCGAAGATCTTCAGCTTCACCCCGCCGTCGGCTCTGGCCATGGAGACGACCCGCGCGTGCACCTTCTCGAAGATCCGAGGTGCGGCTCCCATGAAGGTGGGGCGCACGACCGCGAGGTTGTCCACGAGACGGTTGACGTCGCCGTCGATCGCGCTGGCGAACCCGATCCTCATCTGCGCCGCCAGCAGGACCTTGCCGAACGAGTGCGACAAGGGCAGCCAGAGGTACTGCAGATCCGTGTCGTCGACCAGGTTCAGCGCGTCGATTGCCACACCTTCGTACGTCCAGCAGTCGTGGGTGAGCTGCACGCCCTTGGGGCGCCCCGTTGTGCCGGAGGTGTACATGAGCGTCGCAAGGTCGGTGGGCATCGTTGCTGCGACCGCATCCGTCACCGCGGAGGGGTTCGTCGCGAGGTGCTCGCGGCCCAGGGCGGCGAGGTTGTCCAACGACATGACCAGCTCGTCGTGGGGTGCCCCGTCGAAGATGACGACCGCCATCAAGTTGGGAAGGTCGGCGCGGTGGGTCAGCACGCGGTCGGCCTGCTCGGCGTTCTCGGCAAACACCACGCGCGTGTCCGAGTCGGTGAGGATGTAGACCACGTCGTCTGGTGTGCACGAGGGATAGACCGTTGTGGTGGCCGCGCCCGCGCACATCACGGCTGTGTCGGCGAGGACCCATTCCAGCCGCGTGGACGAGGCGATGCCGATGCGCTGCTCGTGTTCGACCCCGAGCGCGAGCAGCCCCGCGGCAAGCGTCTCGACGCGGTCGCCGGTCTCCCGCCAGGAGAGCGACCGCCAGTCCTCGCCGACCCGGTAGCGGAATGCCTCCGCGCCGGCCGAGGCCGCCACCCGGTCGAGGAACATGCGGCCGATCGATGACGGTCGCGCGTCCACACGGTTGTCCTGAAGTGTCTCGGCATCGGTCATGCGTCGGCCTCCTCGGGCGGGCCGGCGGCGGGTAGGTCGGCCTGTGAGCCGAGGTTAGTCCGTACGGTGCAAAAGCGATGCGCATTGGACGAGCCTCGCGGAGGGACGTCAACGGTCGGTTGACCGTCCGGGGGGCGCGCTGATCTGGTCGACGACGCTCTGTGTCGACACCCGACAGCGGCTAGCGTCTGGCCATGAGCGACGCAGCACCCACTTGGGGGTGCGCCAGGTTCACCGTCGATGAGAGTCGACCAGGGGTCGACTGTGGGTCGACAGTCGATGAGGGTGAACCAGTTGGGGTCGACCGACCTCCCCGGCGCGTGGTGGCGTGAGCCCCCCGGTCGACGAGAGCGTTGACCGGTGAGTCGCGGCCAGCAGGTGCGCCAGCCGCCGCCTGATCTTGCGGGCGACGACGAGGGGTGCCCGGTCCTCCACGTCGACATGGACGCGTTCTTCGCGTCGGTGGAGTTGCGGACGCGCCCGGAGCTGGTCGGCACGCCCGTCATCATCGGTGGGGGCAACCGTGGAGTGGTGCTGTCGGCGACGTACGAGGCGCGGCGCTTCGGCGTCCACTCGGCGATGCCGATGGCGCAGGCAATCCGACGGTGTCCCCAGGCGACGGTGCTGGGACCGACCCGCGGTCTGTACGCCGAGGTGTCAGCGGGGGTCATGGCCATCTTCGGATCTGTCACCCCGCTGGTCGAGCCTCTGTCCCTGGACGAGGCCTTTCTCGATGTTGCAGGTGCGCGGCGGCGACTCGGGCGGCCCGCGCAGATCGGGGCCGCGATCCGCGCGCAGGTGCAGGCTGAGCACGGGATCACCTGCTCTGTCGGCGTGGCCTCCACCAAGTTCGTCGCGAAAGTCGCGTCGGCCCAGTCCAAGCCGGACGGGCTTCTCGTCGTGCCGCATGACCGGGTGCTCGACTTCCTGCACCCACTGCCAGTCGCTGCCCTGTGGGGCGTCGGGCAGCGCACCGAGGAGCAGTTGTCACGCCTCTCCATCCGGACGGTCGGCGATGTGGCCCGCACACCCTTGTCCACGCTGACGGCCCTGCTCGGAGTGGCGGCCGGCACGCACCTGAGCGCACTCGCCCACGGCCGCGACGAGCGGTCTGTCATGTCGAGCGTCCGCGAGCGCAGCGTGGGCGCCGAAGAGACCTACGAACACGACCTGACGGACGTCAGTGCCCTGCGACGCGAGCTCCTACGGCTGACCGGGCGCACGGCGGCCCGAATGCGCGCTGCCGGTGTGGTCGGACGGACCGTCAGCATCAAGGTGCGGTACTCCGACTTCACGACGATCACCCGCGCCCGCACCCTGCGCGAAGCAAGTGACGTGACCCAGGAGGTCTACGCGACGGCAGGCGCCTCGTTCGACGCATTGTTGCCGCTTCCCAAGCCGGTACGGCTGCTGGGTGTGCGGGTGGAGCACCTCACTTCGGCCCTCGAGACGCCCCGGCAGCTGGCGCTGGGCGCCGACCAGCCGAGCTGGAGCGAGGTAGACCGCGCGAGCGACGCGGTGTCCGAGCGCTTCGGCGGCAGCGCTGTCGGGCCGGCGACGCTCCTGACACCGCGCGCCGACCAGAGTGTCAAATGGTTACGAGCTTGACCGCGGCGCACCGTAATTGCCTACCGGCCGCTCGGTACGACGGTTACGCTTTGTAGGGAATTACTGCGACACACCCATATCGAGGCCGCCGCCTACCGACCTTCTCCGGCGAGTTCTGGTAAAGGGCTCGCCGCTGCTGTTTCCCGCACGCCCCCGGACGCATATCCTGGGAGGGGTCCGCTGCCTGCGTGCCCGCGACTGGAGGACATGGTGCCCCTCTCCGACCACGAGCAGCGTCTGCTCGAGCAGATGGAGCAGGCGCTGTATGCCGAAGACCCGAAGTTCGCGTCGGTGCTGCAAGGCGACGACCTGCGACTTCGTTACCGGCGGCGTCTCGTCTTCGCCGTGCTCGGCTTCATTGCCGGCATCGCGCTGCTCATGGCCGGTGTGGCGCTCAGCGCCGCGTACGCGACTGTGGTGGGCATCGTGGGATTCCTGGTCATGCTCGGATCCGTGCTGGCGGGGGTGTCGGCGTACAACCGGACACCTCGCGGTGGCGAGACCGCAACCGCGGAGTCAGGCTCCGTCACACCGATCCGCGGCGCCCGCCGCCAACGGAAGGGCCTGATGGACCGCGTCGAAGAACGCTGGCAGCGCCGCCGTGACGAGCTCGGCCGCTGACCCGCTCCGCCGACCCCCACCTGACCCATCCGCGACACTTCTCTGCGCCTGACGTGCGTCAGGCCCGACCGAGGACGCAGAACTCGTTGCCTTCCGGGTCGGCGAGAACTTTCCACGGGACGTCGCCCTGGCCTACGTCGGCGTCGGTGGCGCCTAGATCCCATAGTCGCGCCACTTCTGTCGCCTGACCCTCAACGGGGTCGGGCAGCAGGTCGAGATGGATTCGGTGCCACACGTCCTTCACGTGGGGCCTGCGGAGGAACTCCAGGTACGGTCCGACACCCCGGGTCGACCGCAGCAGCGCATGATCGTCGGCCACCTCGTGCAGGGTCCAGTCCAGCGCCTCGCCCCAGAAGCGTGCCATGGCCCGCGGGTCCGCGCAGTCCACGACCACCGCGGCGATCGGGCCGGTGTCACTGAAGTTCTCCCGAGGCTTCAGGACGCAGAACAGGTTGCCCTCCGGGTCGGCCAGAACCATCCACGGCACGTCACCCTGGCCCACGTCGGCAGGCGTCGCACCGAGCTCCTCCAGGCACGCGACCAACTCCGCCTGATGAGCCGCAGAGGTGGTGGCGAGATCGAGGTGCACGCGGTACCTCACCGCTTCGGGGTCGGGGACCGTGACGACGTCGATGCAGACGGCGACGGGGTCCGGCCAGACGAAGCCCACGGGCTCGACGTTGGTCACACCGGGTCCTTCGCTGGAGACACCCCAGCCGAGCGCCTCTGCCCAGAACCTGCCTAGTCGCGAGTCATCCCGAGCTTTCAAGTTCACCTGAACGAGTCCGAGCGCCACGCCGCCCGACCCTACGCCCCAGGCAATACCGGTCTGGGAAACATGGGAAACCCGCCTTAGCCGAGCCTTAGCCGGCGGTGCGTCCGCGACGCAGGGCGGTGCGAGCCTGTTCGCCGAGACCTTCCACCCAGTCCAGCCCATCGGCGATGCGCTCGGAGATGGCGTGGCCGACCCGGCGGGTCGACGGGGGAAGGAAGCGGGCTCGCCACTGGCGGCGACGGGGGACCGCGTAAGTCAACGCGGTGGTGACGGTGTCGACATCGGCGCGGACCTGATCGCCCTCGGGCGCCTGCGAACCGACGCCACGTGCATACAGCGCCCGCTCGGCGTTGCGTGCGAGCCGGTGCAGGGCGTCCGCAGGGTCGCCTGACAGCCCAGCCGCGTGCGCCAGCGATGACGCGAGCGTTCGGGGCGTGTCCGCTGCGGTCCAGTCGAACCTGAGGTCGGCGGCGCGATCGCGTACGACGTCCCACCCGGCGAGCACCTGCTCGTCCGGCGTGGTGGCCCGACGCCAACGCGCACGAACCATCAAGACCCGCAGCAGCATCGGCGTCAGCAGCAGCAGCACGATGGCGAGCGTGATGAGCGCGGGGACCGTCGGGAAGGTGAAGCCCTGCCCATCCGAGCCGACAGCTGCTCCACCCTCGAGCCCCGTCCGATCGGACGGGGCGGCCGACGGCGCACCGACCGAGGCACCCGGGGTTGTCGCGCTCGCGCTCGGGTCCGGGACAGCCTGCGCGATGGTCCAGTCCGGTGCCTGACCGGTCCGCGCGGCCGGCGTGGGCTCGAAACGCACCCAGCCGAGGTCGTCGAAGTACAGCTCGGGCCAGGCGTGGGCGTCGTGGGTCGAGACAGACCAGGTGTTGCCAGTGTCGTTGGTGCCGGGCAGGAACCCGATGTCGACCCGCGCCGGAATGCCGAGGTGGCGGGCCATCAGCGCCATGGCTGCGGCGAACTGTTCGCAGTAGCCAGCGCGGCCGTCTTCCAGGAAGAACAGCAGGTCGCTGCTGGAGTGACCCTCGGGAGCCTCGAGCGTGTACTCGAACTCGCTCGGGTCACGGAACCACGCCTGCAAGGCCGCGGCCTGGGCATAGGGCGTCGTCGCCTCCGCCGTCACCTCGTCGGCGAGGATCCCGACCTCCACCGGCAGCTCCGGCAGATCGAGGAACTCGTCGATTTCGCCGGGTACGTCGTCACCGGGCTCCACCGAGTCGAAGTCCAGGTCAAGGCTTTCCGCGGTGTACGACAGCCCCGAGGTGTTGCGCTCGACGCCGAAGACGTTGCGGGTGTCGGCGTCGTACACCCACCGTCCGTCGCTGATGGAGAGCGCTGTGACCGGGTAGGGCAGCGGCAGCCAGCGCGACTCGAAACGCGACTCCACCTGGATGTCGGTCGTACGCCGCTCGGCCGAGAGGTCGGAGGACATGCCGGGCGCCGACGGGAGGTCCTCGGTGGCGAGGTTCTCATCCGGGATGTTGCGGTCGCCCGCGCGCTCCCACTGCACACCGTTGAAGGTGTCGAGCGTCGTCATGCGCCAGTAGTCGGGACTGGGGTCATCCGTCTCGTAGCGGAAGATCCGGACGTCCTCCGGGCGAAGGAGGTCCCGGCGCAGGTCGATGATCGGATCGGAGGTGACGATCACCCGGCCACCGCTGCCGCCGGGCCCGAGGCCGTTGCCGAACAAACCCTCTTCGACGCCTGGGATGACGACCGGGACGGCGACGGCGAGGCACACCGCGGCTGCGCCGATACGCCGCCCGACGCGAGCGATCGGCCCGGTCTGCACATCGCCCACGAACTGGTGCACGGCGCTCTCGTGCTCGCTGAAACCCATGCTCCGGCCCCAGCGCGCCAGGCGTTCGCGTCCCTCGGCGACCATGAGACCGACGAACGCCCCCGCGGCCAGCACGAAGAACGGCCACGGCACCCCGTCTGGCACCACGGCGACGGGCACGGTGTAGAGCGCCAGCAGCGGCAGGCCGGCGAGGGGCACCACCCGAAGTCCCACTGCGATCAGGTCGACCGCGATCGTCACGACGGCGATCCCGGAGACCGTGAGGAACACGACCCCGCTCTCGGCCGGCACTGGTGCGGCGTACCGCGAGATGAGCTCGCGTCCGCTCACACCGACGTCGTTCAGCCCGACGATCGTGTCCCAGGTCGGCAGCACGTACCACAGCGTGTCGAGGGGGGCGAACTGGTAGATGAGCAGCATCCCGGCAGCGATCACCTGGAGCAGGGCGACGGCGGGGAAAGGCAGACCGAGGGCGCGCAGCGCATAGCCGACCACAGCGATCAACGCGATGGCGAGCAGTGCAGGAAAGATCCAGGACTGTTCCTGGAACAGCGGCGCCAGGGACAGTGACGTCAAGAGGGTTGCCAGGGCGGCGACCCAGGTCAGGTGGCGCTGCTCTGTCATCACCGGGACTCTCCTGCGGCGGTGAGTCGGTCGTCGAGACCGACGTGGACGATCTGCGGCCATAGGGCCGGCAGCGACGAGCCGGCGGGCGCGGTGAGCACGCGCCAACCCGAGCGGCGCAGCAACAGCGCGCTGCTCTCCAGCCGGATGGACTCCGGCCGGCGCTGGGGACGCCCGCCGCTGCGAGCCGGGCTCCACGTCGCGACGTCCACGAGCACGCCGATGGCCGTCGTGGTGCCGTGTCGCAGCCGGGCCATCGCCGTGCACTCGTCGGTGTCCACGCTGCCGAGCACGGCCACCAGCAGCCCGTCGCCGCCGCCGCGGCGCAGCGCGGGCGCTGCGGCTCGCAACGACGTGTTGCGCGAGGGAGTCACCATGGCGAGCGCGTCCAGGACCAAACCCTCGACGTCCCCGACGTTCAGCTCCCCCTCGGAACCGCCGCCGACGACGGCGCCGGTGTCGGTGATCAGGCGGACGGCGTACCCGCGTCGGAACAGGTGCACGGCCGCGGATGCCGCAGCCGACACGGCCCATTCGAAGGACGCCGCAGGACCGTCACCGACGTGCGCGGACTTGCGGGTGTCGAGCAGCACGGTTGCCCTGCTCTGCCAGGGCTGCTCCTCGCGGCGCACCATGAGCTCGCCGGTCCGGGCGGTCGTACGCCAATGGACGCGGCGCAGGTCATCGCCCTGGCGATATTCCCGGGTCGCGATGTCGTCATCTCCGGCGGCCGAGATCGAGCGCGACCGGCTGTCGCCGCTGCCGGACCACTCGCCACCGAGCGGCATCGGCGGCAGCTCTTGAAGGTTCGGCGTGACGACGAACCGCGCGCGCTGGGTGAAGGCTCGCGGCAGCTCGACCAGGCCGAACGGATCGGTCAACCGCACGGTCAGCGGCCCGATGACGAAAGCCCCTCGGACGTCGGATCGGATCGGGTACGCCACCTCACGTACGCCCCGAGGCTCCACGCGGTCGACGACGAACCTCGGGCGAGAACCGAGGACGTACGGCACCTCGTCCTCGAGCAACAGCAGCCCGGTCGGCAACCGCGACACGTTCTCGATGCGCAGGCGGACGCGGGCAGACTGCCCTGCCGGGATGCGTAACGGCTCGACGCGGCGCTCGGACGCCACGCGGTAACGGGTCCGGGTGACGACGGCGACCGCGACCAGCGGCAGGGCGATGACGAGCACCGCAACCCGCAGCAGGTCGCTCTGGCCGAGGACGATCGCACAGGCCGCGGCCGCGATCCCCGCGGCGAGGAACGCACGGCCCCGTGTGGTCAGACCGCCCAGAGCGGCGCGCAGTCGGCTCGATCGGCCGCGTGGCGGGGGTGGTCGACGCACGCCCGCGCCCCCGGCAGCATCCGGAGCAGTCGCAGCATTCGGAGCGGTCGCAGCGTTCCGAGCGGTCGCAGCGTTCGGAGCGGTGACAGCGTTCGGAGCAGTCGCAGCGTTCGGAGCAGTCGCATTGTCGGTGACACCCGCAACACCAGCGCCGCCCGGAGGGGTGCCTGCGCGTGGTGCCGCCGACCTGCTCATTGGCGCCGCGCTGCGGTCTTGCTGGTGAGCTCCGGCACGGGAATGCGCCGGACGAGGTCGACGACCACCTGTTCCGGCCCGATCCTGCTGATCTGCGCCTCGGCGGTCGGCAGGAGCCGGTGGGCGAGGACGGGCACCGCCAGGTCCTGGATGTCGTCGGGGAGAACGTAGTCGCGGTCATCGAGCGCCGCGGCTGCACGTGCCGCGCGGACGAGGTGCAGCAGCGCCCGCGGCGACGCCCCGAGTCGCAGGTCCGGGGTCGAGCGCGTCGCGGTGACGATGTCCAGCGCGTACTTGCGGACGGCGTCGGACACGTACACGGTGCGGACCGCGTCGATCAGTTTGGACACGAGGAGCGCGTCCGCGACGGGCTCGAGGGAGTCCAGCGGCGAGGTCGAGCCGTGGCTGTCGAGCATGGCCAGCTCGGCGATCCGGTCGGGATAGCCCATCGACACCCGCGCCATGAAGCGGTCACGCTGCGCCTCAGGCAGCGGATAGGTGCCCTCCATCTCGATCGGGTTCTGGGTTGCGAGCACCATGAACGGCGTGTCGAGGTGGTAGGTCCGGCCGTCGACCGTGACCTGGCGCTCCTCCATGGCCTCGAGCAGCGCGGACTGGGTCTTGGGCGAGGCCCGGTTGATCTCGTCACCGACCACCAGGTTGGCGAACACCGCCCCGGGCTTGAACTCGAACTCCCGTGTGCTCTGGTTGTAGACGCTCACACCGGTGATGTCGCTGGGCAGCAGGTCGGGCGTGAACTGGATGCGTCGCACGCTGCAGTCGATGGACCGGGCAAGCGTCTTCGCGAGCATCGTCTTGCCGACACCGGGGACGTCCTCGATGAGCAGGTGGCCCTCGGCGAGCAGCACAGTGAGAGCCACACGGATGACGTCGGCCTTGCCCTCGATCACCGTCTCGCACGCGGCGTTGATGCGGTTTGCGTTCGTTGTCAGATCCGCCAGCGGGACCGTGCCAGCCGCGGGGGTAGCGGAAGGACTCGTTGTCACGCGGTTGTCTCCTGAGGCGGTACGGCTCGTCGGTCGGCCCCGAGGCCGATCGCACGAACGGGTCTGCTGGCGTCGCGGTGCGGGTGGACACGGATCGCAGGCGTACCCGGCGATTCTGGCAGCCACCGGCGCACGCCCGCCAAGCCTTTGTCTAACGATTCATTGTCTAACGATTCGGTGAGCGCGGTGATTGGACGAGTGTCGAGCGTGACGGGTCCGGCCGTGGGGACGCCGCTGTGGTGATCGACGCTCCAGCGCGCTCTTGGGTTCCGTGCAGGTCGAGGCATCGCACACGCCGGTCCTGAAGTGGTTGACGGTGGAGTGATGTGGAGTACTGTGGCGCTCAGTGGAGCAGTAAGGGGTTCGTAGTGGAGAAAGGGAGCGCGCTGTGTTCCTCGGCACCCACGAACCGCGGCTCGACGACAAGGGCCGGCTGATCCTGCCGGCGAAGTTCCGGGACGACCTCGCGGAGGGCCTCGTGATCACCCGCGGGCAGGAGCGCTGCCTCAACGTGTGGCCACGGCCGCGCTTCGAGGAGATCTCCCGCGACCTCGGTCTCGGCGGCTCCGTCACCCGCAAGGACCTCCGCGACTACACACGTGTGTTCCTGTCCGGTGCCTCCGACGAGGTTCCGGACAAGCAGGGCCGCGTCACGATCCCGCCGCTGCTGCGCAGGTACGCGAACTTGGACCGCGAGCTCGCCGTCATCGGTGCGGGGGACCGCATCGAGATCTGGGATGCCGCGGCCTGGCAGGCGTACCTCACCGAGCAGGAGGACAGGTACGCGTCGCTGTCGGAGGAGGTGATGCCGCCGATCGCGACAGCCCTCAGCTGACCCCGCTGATCGCCCCCCGCAACCAACCGACGCCCGAGCTCCCGACGCGGCCGATCTGGCCGTACGGCCCGGCCTCCACCCGCTCCGAGCGCCATCTGACGCCACTTCCCCGGCGCCAGAAGGCGCGGGGTCCCCAAGGCAAGGGGGACTCGCCGTCCAACGGGCGGGTGGGGACCTGACCGTACGGCCGAACGCACCAGCCGCAAGAGCCCTCCACTTCCCTCCACCGGCGACCGCCGAAGCATCGCCCGAGCTGCACCCGAGCGGCCCTGCACCGCTGTCCGCCAGCACCGAACCACCAGCACCGAACCACCAGCACCGAACCACTAGCACCGAACCGCCAGCACCGAACCGCCAGCACCGAACCACTAGCACCGAACCGCCAGCACCGCACACCACCCGTACGGCACACCACTCATGACCGGGGTCGAGATGGACATCGCTCAGCGCACACCGCCCGTGGCCCGCCGACCGGTCGTAGTGCCCGCGGCCGCGCTGAAAGAGGAGATCAACGACAGCTGGCGCCTGCTGTTCGGCTGCATCGGGGCGCTCGGCGGTGTCAGCACGGTGCTGTACCTCTTCACCTCCGTGGTCGGCTGACGGTGGCGGAGGCGCGCACCGACCGGCACATCCCGGTGCTGCGGGACCGGGTCGTGGCCCTGCTCGCGCCGGCCATGGCGGAGCCGGGTGCGGTGGTCGTCGACGCGACGCTGGGGCTCGGCGGGCACGCCGACGCGATGCTGAGCGCGTTTCCGCAGGCACGTCTGGTCGGCGTCGACCGGGACCCCGAGGCGATCGCGCTGAGCCGCGACCGGTTGCAGCCGTACGGGACGCGGACGACGCTCGTCCATGCGGTGTACGACGAGTTGCCGCGCGTCCTCAACGATCTCGGCCTCGCGCGGGTGCAGGGCATCCTGTTCGACCTTGGTGTCTCGTCGTTGCAGCTGGACCGCGTGGACCGGGGTTTCAGCTACGCGCGCGATGCGCCGCTCGACATGCGGATGGACCCGACTGCCGGCCCGACGGCCGCGGATGTGGTGAACACCTACACCGCAGAGCAGCTGGCTCGGGTGCTCTCGACCTACGGCGAGGAGCGCTTCGCCCGGCGGATCGCGCAGCGGGTTGTCGCGGCGCGGTCGTCGAGTGCGATCGCGACCACGTCCGAGCTCGTCGACCTGATCCGGGCCGCCGTTCCGGCCGCCGCCCGTCGTACGGGTGGACACCCCGCCAAGCGCACCTTCCAGGCGCTGCGGATCGAGGTCAACGGTGAGCTGGGTGCGCTCGAGGCCGCCATCCCCGCCGCGCTGGACGCCCTCGCGATCGGCGGGCGCATCGTCGTCCTCTCCTACCAGTCTTTGGAGGACCGGTTGGTCAAGCGCGCCCTCGCCGCCCTGGCGGTCGACTCGACGCCCGTGGGCATGCCGGTCGTGCGAGCCGAGGACCGGGCGCAGCTGCGACTGCTGACCCGAGGCGCGGAGCGGCCGGACGAATCCGAGCTGGCCGCCAACCCCCGCGCCGCCTCGGTCCGGCTGCGGGCGGCCGAGCGCGTACGGGCTGCCGCGTGAGCGCCCCAGAGATAGCTCCGAAGCGTGCTCAGCGGGGGGGCAAAGTGCTGAGTTTCAGCGCGAGCACCGCCCGGCGGACCCCGTTCGTGGCGGTGGTGGTCGCCCTGCTCGCGATCGGTCTCGTCGGTCAATTGCTGCTCAACACATCGCTGCAGCGTGGGTCGTTCGTGCTGCACGACATGCAGATAGAGAGCGGCGAGCTGGACGAGCGGGTCCAGGTGCTCGAGGAGGAGCTGGCCAGGCTCGAGAGCCCGTCGTCACTGGCCGCACGCGCACGCTTGCTCGGCATGGTCCCGAGCGGCGCTCCGGTCTTTCTCCAGCTCGCGACCGGATCCGTGCAGGGCACGCCCACCGCCGCGCCGACGCCGACGCCGCCGGTGCCGACGACTGCCGCCGGCACAAACCCGGGGGCCGCGAGCGCCCCCGCTGCCGGGGCTGCCGCGACACCGGCGCTGTCCCCTGCGCCGACCGTGACCTCCGCACCGGCGCCGACGGTGCCCGCCGACTCCGCACCCAGCACGCCGGCAACCACCGCTCCGGGAGCATGAGATGACGTCACGCGAGCGCGCCGGCGACGAACCGGGCGGCGTCCGCCGCGATCAACCGGGCGGCGTCCGCCGCGATCAACCGGGCGGCGTCCGCCGCGGGGCACCGCGTACGCGCTCCGCGCCGCCGTCGGTGCGCCGGGCAGTAGCGGTCGCTGCCCGGCAGGCCGGACAGTCCGGGCGGTCCGTCCCGATGGGGGTGCACCGCACCGCCACCGTGCTCTCCCGGCCGACCGGCGCCGGCTCCCACACCTCCAGCACTCGCGCGCCTGGCCGACCCCGCCGCGCGCCCACCGGGTCGGTCCGTCTCGCGAACCCCGGCACGCGCCTGCGCGTCGGGCTGTTCGGGGTGGCGTTCCTGCTGTCGCTCTTCGCCGGGCGACTTCTGCAGCTCCAGGGGGTCGACGCCTCCGACTACGCGATGGTGGCCGACTCGGAACGCCGTACGGAGTACGCGCTCTCGGCGTCCCGCGGCATGATCACCGACCGGCACGGGGTGCCGCTCGCGGTGTCCGTCGACGCGGTCAACGTCTTCGCCGACCAGACGCTGGTCGAGAACCCCGCGCTCAGCGCGCGCATGCTGGCGCCGTACGTCGACGTCGACGTCGCCGAGCTCGAGACCGACCTGCAGGGGGACAGCCGGTTCAAGTACCTGGCGAAGGAACTCGACCAGGCGACATGGGCCAAGATCGAGGCGCTGGACCTGCCCGGGATCTACGACGAGGTGGTTCCGCGGCGGTCCTACCCCGGTGACACGCTCGCCGCCAACGTCGTCGGCTTCGTCGGCGCCGAGGGCACCGGGCTCGCCGGAATCGAGCAGATGTACGACGAGCGGCTGCAGGGCGAGGACGGCAAGACGTCCTACCTGCGCGACGGCTCCGGTCGGCGGATCCCCAGCGGCGCATCGAGCGAGACCGACCCGATCCCCGGCCAGAACATCCGGCTGACGATCGACCAGGACCTGCAGTGGTTCGCGCAGAACGAGATCGCCGCCAAGGTCCAGGAGTCCGGGGCCGTCTCGGGCAGCGTGGTCGTCATGACCCGCGAGGGCAAGATCCTCGCGATGGCGACGGCCCCGACGTTCAACCCGAACGCGGTGGGTTCCACCGACCCGTCACTGCTCGGCAACCGGGTCGTCGAGCAGGCGTACGAGCCCGGCAGCATCCAGAAGGCGCTCACCGCCGCCGCCGTGATCGAGGAGGGCCTCGCCACGCCGGCGACGGCGTACGACGTGCCGGACCGGATCGTGATCGACGGCGAGGACTACAACGACAGCCACGGGCACCCGGCGGAGCGGATCACCTTCGCCAACGTGATAGCACAGTCCAGCAACGTCGGCACACTCCTGGCCGCGGACCCGATGTCGAGCGAGACGCTCGACGACTACCTGCACGACTTCGGGTTGGGCGAGCCCACCGGCCTCGGGATACCCGGTGAGAGTGCCGGACTGATCACCGATCCCGCCGACTGGTACGAGTCGACGCGGCACACCATCTCCTTCGGGCAGGGCCTGTCGGTCAACTCCGTGCAGGTCGCATCGGTGTACGCCACGCTCGCCAACGACGGCGTACGCGTCGAGCCGACGCTCGTCGAGGGATTCGTGGACGGGAAAGGCGACTTCGAGCCGGCTCCCGCCCCCGAGCAGCGCCGGGTCGTCAGTGAGAGCACGGCCGACCAGGTGACACAGATGCTGGAGATGGTCATCAACGAGGGCACCGGCGAGGTCGCCGCGATCGACGGTTACAAGGTCGCGGGCAAGACCGGCACCGCGCAGTTCTCCAACCCGGCGTGCGGCGGCTGCTACTCAGGGTTCACGGCGTCCTTCGCCGGCTTCGCCCCCGCCGACAACCCGCAGCTCATCGTCGGCGTCACTCTGCAGCAGCCGGTGAACGGCTACTACGGCGGCCCGCTCGGCGGCCCGGTGTTCAAGAACGTCATGTCGTACGGCCTGCAGCTGCTGGAGATCCCGCCCACCGGCGCGCCACTCGCCGCGCTGCCGATGTATCCGGGCGAGGTCACGACCGCCGAATCCACCACTGGGCCAACCACTGGGCCAACCACTGGGCCAACCACTGGGCCAACCACTGGGCCCACCACGAGAGCCGTTACCCGGCCCTGACCTCCGTGCGTCCTGCGTACAGTGAAAAGAACCGCAGAGGAGGTCTGTGGATTACGGCTGGTCGTTTGAGGGCGTCCTGATGCTGTCGAGCGGCAGCTGGTGCGCTGTGTTCGGCTGGTACGTAGTGCGCCGAACGGAAGCGGTGGGCCGGGCCGGTCTCGCCGCTGTGTTCTTCGCCGCCGCCGGGTGGGGCCTCGCGTACGGCATCGAGCTCGGCGCCGTCGGCTCCGCCCGCGAACCCTGGGGAGCGCTGAAGTACATCGGCATCGTGGTGCTGCCGCCGGCGTGGTTGGTCTTCGCCCTGCAGTACACCGGGCGCGAGCGACGAGTGACGCCCCGGCTGCTCGCCGCATTGTCGATCGAGCCGATCGCAATGTTGACGGTGCTGGCCGTGCCGGCGTGGCGAGAGCTGATTCGCTCCTACCCTCCCGGCTCCACCTCGGCACTCGTCCAGATCGAGCTGGGACCGCTGTTCTACCTGCTATTGGCCTATTCGACCGTGCTCACCGCAATTGCCACCGGCGTTCTGCTGCTCACGCTCGTGAGGATATCCGCCGCGTACCGTCGACAGAGCGCCATATTGCTGAGCGCGATCGGCTTGGTGTGGGTCACCAACCTGCTGGCGACCGTGGGTGTCGGAGTGTTCCAGGAAGTCGACTGGACGCCCGTCGCGCTCGCCGTGGCCGGGTTGATGCTCGTCCTGGGCGTGTTCCGCTTCAGCCTGCTCGACCTGGTGCCGGTCGCGCGTACGACCCTGGTCGAAACGATGCCGGACCCGGTGCTCGTCCTGGATGCGCACCGTCGGGTCATCGACCACAACCCCGCCGCGCTGCGCGCGCTCGGAGCGTCGCGGACCACGCTGCAGGGCGCTCGACTGGCCGAGCTCATCGGCGCCGAGCTCACGACACCGGAACACGACCGCCCGACGCGGCACGAGCTCACGCTCGAGGGCGATGACCCGAGCACGACCTTCGAGGTCACGATGTCCGTGCTCGGTGACGGACGCAGCGACGCTCCGGGGCACCTCGTGGTGCTTCGTGACATCACCGAACGCAAAGCCGTGGAGCGACGCTTGGATCAGCTCGCGCATTTCGACAGTGCGACCGGACTGCCGAATCGCACGCTGTTCTACGAACGCTTCGAGCAGACGCTGGCCCAGACCCGGCGTCGAGGCGGCACCCTCGCCGTCCTGTTTCTCGATCTGGACCGCTTCAAAGAGATCAATGACCGGCTCGGCCACGCGGTGGGGGATGAGGTGCTCGTCGCGGTCGCGAGCCGCCTGCGGCCGGTGGTCCGGAGTGGCGACACGCTCGCCCGGTTCGGCGGGGACGAGTTCAGCATCCTCGTTCCCGACATCGACCCCGCCCGGGGCCACCGAGCCGTTGCGAAGAAAATTCTCGCCGTGGTGGCGGAGCCGATGCATATCGCCGACGAAGTGCTCACGATCAGCGCCAGCATCGGCATTGCCGTGTTCCCCGGTGACGGAAATGACCTGTCCACACTGCTGCGACACGCAGACGCTGCGATGTACGCCGCGAAGGAGCGCGGCGGAAATCAGTTTTACGCCGCGCCCGAGGCGTGACACCGTAGCGGTGCACCCTGGTATCTTCGCGGTATGGCAATGACGCTACGCCTCCCGCCCGCTCTCGACGCCGAGCTGCGGCTGGCCGCCGAGGAAGACCACCGCAGCCTCCACCAGGCGGTGGTGCATGCCGTCGAGACGTACCTCGCACTGCGGGAGACTGCGGAGATCAAGGCCGATCCGGAGGCCCTGCGTGCGCTCGCCGAGGCGCGCGACGCGGTCAGGGCGGGTGACGTCGTCTATGGCGCCGATGCTGTCCGTACATTGCTGGCAGGCCGCCGCGCCTCGTGACCGGGCCGTACGAGCTGGGGACCGCACCTCCAGCCCGTCGCGCCATCGCCGAACGCCTGCCGCCCGAGGTCGCGGCCGCGGCGGTCGAGCTCATCACCGGCGCGCTGCTTGCCGACCCGAGGCGAGTCGGCAAGCCCCTCGGTGAAGAGCTCACCGGCATCTTCAGTGCTCGGCTCGGCCGTAACTGGCGGGTCTTGTATGAGATCGACGACGCCAACAACGTGGTGGTCGTACTCGATATCCGGCACCGCTCGGTCGCGTACCGACAACGTTGACTTGATCTGGTAGCTGGCCCGGCCGGAGGGTGCCCCGGCCGCCCCGTGCGCTGGTTGTGCTCGCTTGAACGTACGCGGGCTGGCCTCGGCTTCGCCTACGGCCCGTACGCAGCGGCGGCCGGTAACCTCACCGACGTGCTGGGTTCCGCGGACGCCGTCGCGCACGGGTCGCCGGAGCCGGAGCACGCGGCCCGCGACAAGCTGGCGGTGAGTGTCGCCGGCGGGCGTCCTGAGACGACGACTCCGGTCGCTCTGGGAACCTTGGCGGCCGGGATCGGCGCGACGACGGAGGCGCCTGAAGTCGCAGTGCGCGGGGTCACGCTGGACTCTCGCGACGTACGACCCGGGGACCTGTACGCGGCCGTCCCCGGCGCGAACGTGCACCGCGCGCGGTTCGCCCAGGAAGCTGCGGCTGCCGGAGCCGTGGCGATCCTCACTGACGCGGCCGGCGCGGGCATGGCTGCGGCTGCCGGGTTGCCGGTGCTCCTCGTCGACGACCCGCGAGCCCGGCTGGGCGGGATCGCCGCGACGGTGTACGGGCGGCCGGCCGAGCGGCTGCTGACGATCGGCGTCACGGGCACCAACGGCAAGACCACGACCGCGTACCTCCTCGAGGCCGGGCTGCGCGCAGGTGGCCACGAGACCGGGCTGATCGGCACGATCGAGACCCGGATCGGCGACGCTGCGGTGCCGAGCGAGCGCACGACGCCGGAGGCGACGGATCTGCAGGCACTGCTCGCGGTGATGGTCGAGCACGGCGTGGGTGCCGTCGCGATGGAGGTGTCGAGCCATGCGCTGAGCCTGGGGCGCGCCGACGGGCTGGTCCTCGACGTCGCGCTGTTCACCAACCTCGGCAGCGACCACCTCGATTTCCATGGCGACCTGGAGGCGTACTTCCAGGCCAAGTCGGCCCTGTTCACTCCGGGGCACGCCCGCGTCGGAGTCGTCAACCTCGACGACCCGTACGGCCGGCGGCTGGCCTCGAGCGCGACCGTGCCCGTCATCACCTACTCCTGCAGCGGGGACAGCGCGGCGGACTGGCGAGCGGAGGACCTGCGGGTGACTGCTGGCGGCAGCACGTTCGTCGCCGTCGGGCCGGACGCGACCCGCGTGGGCGCTTCGGTCCAGCTGCCGGGCCGCTTCAACGCCGAGAACGCGCTCGGCGCGCTCGTCACGATCGCGACCGCCGGTTTGCCGGCGGACGCCGCCGCCACGGGGATCGCGTCCTGCGCAGGCGTCCCCGGCCGGATGGAGCGCGTCGATGCGGGCCAGAACTTCCTCGCCCTGGTCGACTACGCGCACACCCCTGAGGCGCTGGCGACGCTGCTCGCCGCGCTCCGGCCACTCACGACCGGTCGGCTGATCGTCGTCGTGGGCTGCGGCGGGGACCGCGACCAGGGCAAGCGGGCGGCGATGGGGTCGATCGCCGCGCGCGACGCCGATGTCGTCGTGGTGACCGACGACAACCCGCGCTCCGAGGACCCGGCCGCGATCCGACGCGCGGTGCTGGCTGGCGTCGGGCTTGTGCGGCCGAACGTACGCGCCACCGTGGTCGAGCAGGGCGACCGGGCGGCCGCGATCGCCGCCGCCGTCGGCCTGACACAGCCCGGCGACGTCCTCGTCGTCGCCGGCAAGGGCCACGAGACGACGCAGCATGTCGGCAGCAAGATCCTGCCCTTCGACGACCGTGAGGTTCTCCGTACGGCGTTGGGCTCGCTCCGATGACGCCCGCACGGAACAGCAGCTCCGCGCTGCGAACCCGCGAGGGCCAGCCGTACGCCGATCTACTTCGCGGCGAGTGGTCACTTTCGGCGCTCCACCGGGGTGCCCGGACAGCCCAAAGCGACCACTCGGCGAGAGCAGCCGCATCCCGGGGTCGCGCGTGATCGCCACGTCGCTGGCCCAGGTGGCGGCGGCGACCGGGGGGTCCCTGGCGGACGCGACTGGCGCCGAGGTGGTGTCGGGGCCGGTCGTCGTCGACTCCCGCGTCGTCGTGCCCGGCGCGCTCTTCGCCGCGGTGGCGGGCGAGCACGTCGACGGCCACGATTTCGCGCGGGCTGCGGTGGCGGCGGGTGCAGGGGGAGTGCTCGCGACGCGGCCCACGGGCGAGCCGACG
>Ga0136634_10000226_pt1 | contig 27482 bp, 8 predicted proteins | sample AntDrymUQ8332106_2_FD_104654 | JGI IMG/M metagenome (GOLD analysis project Ga0136634, IMG submission 104654) | Polar desert sand microbial communities from Dry Valleys, Antarctica - metaG UQ833 (21.06) | ecosystem: Environmental > Terrestrial > Soil > Desert | place: Antarctica: Dry Valley... | reverse complement strand
GCCCTGCATTCAAAATATCCGAATTTTGTAACATAAGTCAATTCTGTCCCTATCATTCCTCCAATAATGGAATCATTGCTTTTTCTAACTTCCATCACAAGGCATCCTTTTCCATTTAATTGTGTGGCCGTTTCCGTAATATAAGCATCATCCCGTTTTCCCAAACCCCTGTGTTTCCATTTGGTGATATCAAGTGTACGACCTTTAAATTCATCATTCCAAACTAACGAATAACCCTTAACCGGAATGTTTTGAAATTTCACTTCCTGTTGGTAAGAACTTATAAGTAGTGAACAAAGAATGGTTACGAAAATCCCCAATACAGGAAGGTGACGGAATTTTTTCAGTGGTTAGTCTTTTAAAAATCCTTTAATAAATTACAAAAATTTGATTAAGCTTTTCAAAGATTTATACTTGTTCATCTCCAAACATATAAACTCATTATTTGCAAATTATAACATTGAAATTGGCTCTAAAATTAATTAATTGTAAAGTTTATTTACAAGTGGTACTGCGGATTAAACCCGGTATAATTATTATATACTGGTATTCTAATTGATAGCTATCGAGACGTCATCAATCGTATCTCAAAAATATGGAGTAAGAATTCAATTTACCATTATGAATAATTATCGAAAGGTCGCCGCAACTTATTTTAAAAATTACTGCGTCGCTGTAATTCTGATTTTCTACGGTGTGACATGTATATCGTGCAAAAAAGAAGTTCCTCCCGTTTTTATTCCAAAAAAGGTTGTTTACCTGATAAAAGGAACCAAATTCAGATTAAATTATATTGATTCAAACAGCGTTTTTCAGAAAGATAAAATTTATAAAGATTCCTTTCGGTATGAGTTTACAAAAGGTCCCGGAGCTTCGATCGGTATTTCCATATTCCGTTTTTCTCCATCCGATTCCATTTATTCCTGGGAACTTTTTCTTGATGGGCAATTATTTGGAAATGCTTTTAGTGAGGGTGGAATTTATACAACGGTGCCTTATAATTAGCTTCATTATCTATTATTTTCCCTGGAGAGCTACCGATCCCTCTATCTTAAAATCTCTTTGAAGATAAATAATGGTTTTTAAGACCAGGAGGATGAGAGCGGGGAATAAAAGGAAATTAAAAAATAATTGTTTGTTCAAAAGATAGAATCCATCCCTGAAAAATTGAAACGGCAACATGCCGCAAACTAAAATATAATACACAGCCCAGAATCTGCTTTTCTCCGAAAGATGTCTTAAGAAATTGAGAATAAATCCTGTTACAAATACGAATACAAAAGAACCGTAAGAACCGAAGTTAATAATATAGGTGGTCCACACACTATCAGCACCTAATGGGTTTTCGTAATTGTAACCCATTCCCTGTGCCGAAACGATGTAAGGCTGAAAGCTAAATATAGTGTTTGGAACCAGGTTTAAAAATGAAGTGGCAAAATTCCAGGGTATGTTGAATTTTGGAATATCATTATTGATTAGAAATGTACTGGTACTAAACCAGGTAAATGTTGGCTCCGCTAAAAAAGAATAGAAAGCTCTGTCAACTCCAAAAGATGCCCCCATCCTCCAGACTCCGAATGCACTTCCCACAAAGAAACCTGCTATTGCAAAGCCAATGATCTGATAAAGTTTCCACCGTTTGATGGAAAAGGATGTTTTGTAAACCAGGTAAATAATAAAAGTTTGAAAAACATACATTCTGCCTCCCATGGTTAATAATAAAAAGGCTGTAATCAGTGTACCTGAAATCAACAACCACGAAACCCGCTGCCGGGTGATCAATTGATATAAAAGAAAGAAGTTGAAAGCAACAAGTAAGGTAGACATCTTCCCTCTAGCTGAGATATCATATGAACCGTAACCACCGAAAAGTGAATTCCTGCCCAGGTAGCAGAATAATATCAAAACTCCGATCAACACAACCGCAACATAGGAAACACCATAACTGGATGCAGTTGCAGGGAATGGTTGAAGCGTTCTTTTAAAAGGTTTGAAAAGTTTATAACAAAAATGACCTAAAAAAAAGGCCGGCAGCCAGGATAATGTGATAATCAGATAATCACTCAGCTTATCCTTTGGAATCCTGTTAAAAAATCCCTGGTACAATTCGATTCCGGGGAAGCCTTCAAATAACTGGGTAACGCCGACGATATATGGAGAAAAAAGATAAAAAATATAACCGAACAAAAACAAAATCTTATGATCGATCAAATAATACCTTTTCATGTAGAATGCTCTGAATTAAAATGAAGATAGCACATAAAGTTCCTATGAAATCTTTCAGGTTCGTTCCGGGGATTTCGATTTTTGCAATAGTTATCAATAGCAATCCTATTTCATACAGCTAAACTTAATAAATACATTTTGATATATTGCTAAATAGAAATTCCAGTATTAAACTTAACCAAATGATAATTTAGCCACTATCAGATTTTTTCCATTTTTGCGCTTCAATTCATTTTAAGATTATTGAATGCAGATACATTGTTTTTCAGTGAAGAAAGTGTTTAAACCGTACCATTCGTTTCCCTTTGTCGTAAGACATAATTTCAAAAAGATTGGATTATTTCTTTTCATCCTATTGTTATTTGAAGGCTTCTCTATTGCACAAACGGCTGATGATTTGAGTAATATTAAGGTAGAAGAATTGACGGATGATCAAATCAGGAGATTTGTAGTTGATATTAACAGGCTTGGAATCACTGAAGATCAGATTGAGCAACTAGCTCTTCAAAGGGGCATGAATCCGGTGGAACTGGTAAAATTTAAAGATAGATTGAAATCAGTCCGAAAGGCTTTAAATTCCTCCCAACCTACAGGTCCAACAGTTTCTCGTGGAAGCTCCATTTCAGACTCTATAAGTCTTATGGAACAAAATCCTGTTCAGGATTTCAATACTATATTTTCAGAGTTGCAATTAAAAAATTTTGGCGCCGAAGTATTTCGGAATTCAAAGGTTTCTTTCGAACCAAATTTAAGAATTCCTACTCCCGGGAATTATCAACTGGCTGCTGATGATGAATTGATGATTGATGTTTTTGGATATTCGGAAGCAAATTATAATCTTAAAGTTTCACCTGAGGGAACCATACGGATACCGCTCGTTGGGCCAGTAGCCGTGAGCGGGTTGACGATTGAACAGGCAAAAAAAGTAATCATAAGAAGACTTTCCAATAGCATTTATAGTGACATTAAAACCGGAAGAACATCAGTTGAAGTGAGTCTTGGGTCCATAAGAAGTATTAAAGTAAATATAATAGGGGAAGCAACCGTACCGGGAACCTATACGCTTCCTTCTCTGGCTTCTGTTTACCATGCCCTTTATGCGAGCGGGGGTCCGAACACAAATGGATCTTTCAGGGATATCCAGTTAATCAGGAACAATACCGTAGTGGCCGTCATTGATGTATACAAGTATTTATTTTATGGAACTAAGCAAAATGATATGAGGTTAATGGACCAGGACGTAATAAAAATTAATACATATCAATTAAGGATTGAATTGAAAGGTGAAGTGAAAAAGCCAGGACTATTTGATGTATCCCCCGGCGAAACCCTCAGCGATGTCTTGAAGTATGCCGGCGGTTTTACAGACAATGCCTATACTTCGAGGATCCAGGTTTTTCGTAATACCTCGAAGGACCGGCAGGTAACAACAGTTAACCAGGATGCCATAGGAACCCTTGTTCCACAAAAAGGAGATGCCTTTATCATTGGAAAAATTTTAAACAGGTTCACAAACCGGATTAGTATCAAAGGGGCGGTGTATCGCCCAGGTGAATTTGAGTTGAAAGAGGGTATGACTTTAATTCAATTGATCGGTGAAGCAGACGGCATCAGGGAAGATGCATTTACAAGCAGGGCAACCATTCATCGTTTAAAACCTGACCTGAGCCCTGAAATTATTTCTATTGATCTCGAGAAATTATTACGTGGCGAGGGAAAGGATATTCCTTTAAAAAAAGAAGATCGTATTCAAATTTTTTCAAAGTTTGATTTAAAGGAAGGATACTATGTTACGATAGAAGGTGAGGTTTCCTTACCTGGTATATTTTTATATGAAGAAGGGATCAGCGTAAACGACCTGGTTCTGATGGCGGGTGGACTTAAAGAATCAGCTTCTCTAAAACGGGTTGAAATTTCCAGGAGAGTGAAAGATGCAGATCCAACCGCAACAAATACAAAGACGGCCATCATTTATCAACAGGATATAAATTCTGATTTACGTGATAGTTCTGGGGTTTCAAAATTTGTTCTTCTGCCTTTTGACGAAGTATCAATACGTCCTGCTCCAGGATACTCTGAACAAAAAAATGTGGTAGTTGAAGGCGAAATCATTTATTCAGGTAAGTATTCGCTTCAAGCCAAAAATGATCGGATTTCGGATCTTGTTAAACGTTCGGGTGGACTTACACCTGAAGCATATTTGAATGGGGCTGTTTTGGTAAGAACAAGAAATTTTAACAAAACTGAACAAAGCAATAGCCAGCAGGGCATCAATAATTTATTGAAGCAGAATTATCAAAATGGATTGCCACCTGCAATATTATTGAATGACTATACTTTCAATGTTCAAAAGAAATCTGACCATGTTGGTATTAACCTTGACAGAATTATTAAAAATCCAGGTTCCGAGTATGATCTCATTTTAAATGATGGAGATACTTTACGAATTCCAAAACTTCTCCAAACAGTTAGGGTAAGCGGGGAAGTTTTATATCCAGCACTTGTAAGATATGATGATGTACTTGGTTTTAAAGATTACATCCTTGGCGCGGGTGGATTTAGCGATAAATCGTCCAAAAAAAGATCGTATGTTCTATATCCAAATGGGTCTGTTAAAGGAACCAAATCATTTTTATTTTTTAGAAGTTATCCCAGGTTAAGTCCGGGCGCAGAAATCTATGTACCTATTAAAAGAGAAAGAGAACGATTAAGGACTGCTGAAGTGATTACAGTGGGTGCTACCGTGGTGTCAATGTTAGCCATATTATTTAATGTACTTCGTTAATGACTGTATATACCGATAACCAGCATACTACTAAAGTTTTTGAAGAATTTTCTCCCAGGAAGTTAGTACTCCAGTTGCGTAGTAGCTTGAGCTACATTCTTTCAAAATGGATTATCATTTCGTTGTTTTCAATTCTAACAGGCCTGGCAGCTGCATTTTACTACTCTTTCAAAAAAGCGAATTATACTGCCGAAATTACCTTTGCCCTGGATGAGGGAGTTACTCAAAATAAAAACAGTGATTTTTCCGAGTTAAGCGATGCCTTGGGCCTGCCGGTATCTTTCGATGCAGGAACCATATTTAGCAGCATGACAAATATTGTTGAGCTGATGCAATCAAGATTATTAATGGAAAAAACGCTTAGAAGTTCGGTCATCATCGAGGATAAAACTATTGTATTCGCAGACTTTTTCCTTGATTCTTTACTATACCGTGAAAAATGGTTTAAAAACAGCCCTTATCCTAAACTTGATTTTTCTGTAACTAAAAAATCAAATAAGGAGGCTTTGTATGAAAATAGCATCATCAAAAGTATTTATGAAACATTGATTACAAGAAATCTCAAAATTGACAGAAAAGGGAAAGGGACAACAATTATAGTGGTTACGTGTATTTCTTCAAATGAACTGTTTTCCAAATATTTTCTTGAAGCACTCCTGAATGAGGTTACCCAGTATTATATTGAAACTAAAACACAGCGATCAAAAATCAGCGTTGAACTTATTCAGAAACGAACCGATTCAGTAAGGCAAGCCTATAATAAAGCATTGTATGGAAGAGCAGCTTTTACGGATGCCCACGCTAATCCTAGCCGGCAAACAGTATCCGTGACAGGAGAAAAACAACAAACTGATGTTCAAATTTTGAGAGCCTCTTATGTAGAATTAGTACGTAGCCTTGAAAACGCTAAAACTTCCTTAATGCGTGATACACCTCTGATCCAGTATCTGGATACACCCATATTGCCATTGAAACTCGACAGACCCAACATTATTAAGAAGTTTGTGTTGTTCTTTATTGTTGGTGGATTTTTGATTACCACCTTTCTTTTAATGAGGAGATTGTATCATTATATTCTTATCGAACGCACATCTACCATTAACTAATATTAATTTATTTAAAATTCTTTTTAAACTTCTGATGAATTAATGTTATGCTTTTTGTTTTATTGGGTTCTAATACATTATTTATTTCATAAACATTTAATGTTGTAGTAATTAATTCAACATGAATGATGGGATTGAAAAAAATTTGATTTCGGTGATGCTTTAAATAACGATCCTAATCAAATGTTTTGACATTCATAAATCTTACTAATATGCACAAATTTGGCATTCCCGGAATTATTCATATCTCCCTACTATTTTTATTTTCGCAAAATGTCTGTAATCTGTCAAAAGAAAATAAGGTTATTAAACAAGATATAACCCAATTAGAGAAGGACACATTTAAAGTAACAAAGGAAAATGAATTAATAGACCAATGCTGGTCGTCCAAAATTTTACATGATATTAAAAAATTAGAGTATAATATTCAATGGCAAAATTCAGGAAAGGAATATCAATCTGTGAATCGAGCACAAAACCTGCATGCAAGTTATTCTTTTACCAAAATGAAACTTCAATCCAGAAATAAGAAGGATGAATGGAGTATTTGTTTTCAGGTAAAAAGTATTGGTCGAAAGGATAATGTTATTGTAACAGTTGATCAGGAATTTGCGCCCGTCACAATAGTTGAGGATACTATTCGGTACGATAATTCAAATGGATTGATAATCGAATACGTAAACAATAAACATGGCATAAGACAAAATTTTTATTTAAAGGATAAACCAGCCGGTAAAGAAAAATTGCAATTGAAAATGAATCTGCAAACGAATTTGGATTTACAACAAAAAACTGACACTGATTTAATTTTTTATAAATCGGATGCTGGCAAAATTGAAAAAAAACTCACTTATAATAATTTAAAAGTCTGGGACGCAAACGATAAAGTTTTACCGGCAGTATTTAAAATATCAGATAGTACCCTAGAAATTGAAATTGATGATCTTAATGCAGTTTATCCGATAGTCATTGACCCATTGACATCCTCTTTTGATTGGATGGTGAGTGGAGATCAGAATAATAGTTCTTTTGGTTTCACAGTATCATCAGCCGGCGATGTCAATAAAGACGGTTATGGAGATGTAATTGTAGGTGCTTATCAATATGATAATGGTCAAAATGATGAAGGACGCGCTTTTGTTTATCATGGAAGTGCCTCAGGCTTAAGCACTGTATTCAATTGGACAGCAGAAAGCAATTTAGAATACAGTCATTTTGGATATTCAGTTGCCGGTGCTGGTGATGTTAATGGTGATGGATTTAGTGATGTAACTATAGCGGCTCCAGGATGGTATGATCAAACTGGCAAAAGACTAAGTGGAAAGGTTTTTGTTTATAATGGAACGCCAAATGGACTGGAATTAAATCCATCCTGGACTGGTGAAAGCGACCAAGTCTATTCAGAATATGGCAGCTCTGTCTCAAATGCAGGTGATATTAATGGAGACGGTTATAGCGATATAGTAGTTGGAGCACCGGGTTATTATAACGGCGAATATGCGGAAGGGAAAGCATATATATATAACGGAAGCGAATCAGGACTTAATATAATACCTAACTGGACATTTGAAAGTAATTTGAGTAATGCATTATTGGGTAGTTCAGTTTCGAATGCTGGAGACGTAAATGGAGATGGGTATGACGATGTAATTATTGGAGCTCCAGCTTACAATAACAGCACAGGAAGAGTTTTTTTATTTCATGGAAGTAGTATGGGGCTTAGTGTTATTGCAAATCTTCAATTAGATGGCGATCAAAGTAAAGCGTCTTTCGGACGTTCTGTGTCATCAGCTGGAGATGTCAATGCAGATGGGTTTAGTGATGTGATTGTGGGTGTTCCAGAATTTAACAAAAAAGGAAGCTTATTGGAAATGCTAGGTTTTCAAACTGACGAAGGTAAAGCACTTGTATTTCATGGCAGCCCGACTGGAATTATTAGTGCTCCTAAGTGGGCTATTGAAATTGATCAGTCTGCTTCTTACTATGGCACTTCTGTTTCCTATGCAGGTGATTTAAACGCAGATGGTTATAGTGATGTTATAGTCGGAGCCACTCAATATGACAAGGGGAAAGGAAAAGCATTTGTTTATTATGGAAACAGATTTGGTCTCAGTTCCCTTCCGAACTGGACAACAGGAGAGGATCTATCGACTTTTGTCAAATCAGTTTCAGATGCTGGAGATGTTAATAAAGATGGATTTGATGATATAATAATAGGAACTCTTGGGTATTCAGTTATTTCAGGTAGTGCTTTTGTTTATCATGGAAGTGTTTATGGCCTAAGCGCCTTACCTGTTCTAAGTAATACTTATAAATCAATAAAAGAGGATGAAAATCTAAAAATATTAAAAAGCGAATTTAGAAGCGCATTTGCCAGTGGAGATACTTTGTCCAAAATAAAAATAACAAAACTGCCTTTAAACGGAAGTTTAATGCTTGGTACAAACAAAATTCAATTGCATCATGAAATTCTTATAGATACTTTTTCCAGTTTATTATATGTACCAGATAATAATTTCTATGGGAATGATTCCTTCGGTTGGAACGCTTCCAATACAGCTCATTACTCAAAAAATGATGCTCAAGTAATTATAACTCTTGATCCCGTGAATGATGGGCCGCAAGTTAAAATAATATCCCCTCTGAATGGAGCTTTTTATCCGTCTGTAAATAGTATCGTCTTAACGGTAAATGCAAAAGATGTTGATGGCATCGTTACTTTGGTTGAATTTTATAATCATGGAGTTAAGTTTGGTGAGGATGCAACAATCCCTTATGAATTTACCGGAACAAATGTGGAGCCAGGGAATTACAAACTAACTGCCAAAGCAAAGGATAACTTTGGATTAATCACAATATCTGATACCGTTAATATCACAGTAAACCCTTGTTTTGGATCGGGAAGTATCTCTGCCAGAGGGTACGTAAACATACCTGGTTCTCTTATTTCTGATCTTACCTCCAATCCTACTTATCCAAACGGCCCATCGGTTGTATTACAATTAGATAAATTTGAATACGGAAATAATATTGGGGATAATTATGGAGGAAGATTAAGAGGGTATATTTGTGCGCCACAAACTGGTGACTACATTTTTTACATCGCCAGTGACGATCAGAGCGAACTTTGGTTAAGCACTGATCAAAACCCGACCAATAAACGAAAAATTGCTTACCTCAACTGGGCCACATTTCTTCGGGCCTGGAATTTATTTCCTACACAAAAGTCTGCTCCAGTAAGATTAACTAAGGGATTTCAATACTATATTGAAACCATACACAAAGAAGGAATTGGCTTCGATCATCTTTCAGTAGCCTGGACATTACCAAACGGAGTATTTGAAGGACCCATTGATGGAAGCAGATTGTCTCCATTTGAGTCTTCGCCTATTGCGGGTGTGAGAGCGCAAGGCTTTTCAGAAGCCATGGAAGCTTCACAAGGCTTTAGCGTACAAGCAACACCGAATCCATCTTCAAATTATTTCACCATCGTAACCAAAAGCGATCGCAAAGAAACTCTTTCTATTACTGTAACCGATGTAATGGGAAGAATTGTAGAAAGAAGATTGAACGTTTCAGCGAATGGTACTATTCAGTTAGGAAATGCTTACGGAAAAGGTGTTTACTTTGTGGAGGTAAAGCAGGGGGCTAAAAAAGAAAAGCTGCAGCTTATCAGAAAATAATATTTTGATCGAACGGTCATAAAACGTTGCAATTAGCTTGCGACGTTTTTATTTTATGAATAACTGCGTTGATGTTTTTCAACAATGGCGGGTCCAAATAAATATGACGCACTAATTATTTTATTAATATTTTAAAAAAAATCTGTTCATAGTTTGATCACTTTCAATTAATCTGGCCATAACCATTCCATCATGTTGACCGGGTATTTTTGCCCACCTCCAAAAAACAAACATGAAATCAACATTTACTAAGCTGATTGCTTTAGCCATTTTATTCGTCTCTTCTTTCACTTCAGATTTATTCGCACAGGCACCTACCGACTTATTCATTTCTGAATACGTAGAAGGTAGCAGCAATAATAAAGCCCTTGAATTTTATAATGGAACGGGTTCGCCCATAAATCTTACCTCGGGGAATTATATCATTCAAATGTATTCTAACGGAAGTGCAACTGCAAGCACTACCATAACTCTTACAGGATCTATACCGGCAAATGGAGTTTTTGTGCTTGCACAAGCTACAGCGACCTTTGCCTCATCAACCTTTGTTAACCAAACAAGCACGGCCAGCTGGTATAATGGTGATGATGCCGTAGTATTGAGAAAAGGCGGGCCCACTGGCACTATTGTAGACGTGATTGGACAGGTAGGATTTGATCCTGGCACAGAATGGGGTTCAGGATTGGTTTCAACTGCAGACAATACGTTGAGACGGAAAGCTGCTGATTGCACAGGAGATGTAAATACCGGAGATGCGTTTGATCCTTCTATAAAATATGTTGGATTTGCTCTCGATGATTTTTCCGGGCTGGGTTCACATACTTCTTCTTGTAATAGCACTGGTTCTTCCATTGCTCTTTCTCCTCTTTCATTAAATTTTTCTACAAGCCCCGGTACTTCATCGGCGGAACAAACTTACACTCTACAGGGAAATGCGCTCACTGACGATATCATTATTAATACCCCACCACTAACAAATTTTGCTATTTCATCCGTTTCAGGTGGTCCTTATACGAACACCATCACTATTCCTGCGGCAACTGCCAATGCAGGACCAGTAACTGTATTTATCATTTTTAATCCTTCATCAGCGGGTATACAAAATGGAAATATTTCTCATGTTAGTGGATCTACTACCGCAAACCTGGCTGTAAAGGGAACTTCAACTGCACCGGGTCTTACACCGATATATATAATACAGGGTAGTGGAACATTAAGTTCACTGGATGGAAGCATTGTTAATACTTCCGGAATGGTAACAGCAGACTTCCAGAACTCAACACAATTAAAAGGATATTTTATTCAGGATACAAGTGGTGATGGAAACAGTAGTACCTCTGATGGTATTTTCGTTTTTGATAGTGTATCCACCGTAAGTGTAGGTGACTACATTCAATTAACTGGTGAGGTTGATGAATTTTTTACAAAGACAGAATTGAGAAATATTAGTTCAGTAACAGTGCTCAGTTCGTCAAATCCATTAATGCTGCCGGTTAGTATCAATCTTCCTGTGAACACTATTGCAGATTTTGAAAAACATGAGGGCATGCTTGTTAATTTTCCTCAGTCACTTACTGTGACAGAAACATTTACCCTGGGAAGATTTGGTGAAGTATCATTATCCAGTGGGGGTCGTCTCTTCAATCCAACAAATTTTATTGATCCCAATGACAATCCTGCATCCGGCACTACGAGTACAGGAACAAGTAACGTGGCTGCAGTCACCGCTCAGCAGGACTTGAATAATCGTAGCCGAATATTATTAGATGATGGCAGTACCGTACAAAATCCAGCCGTAATTCCCTATCTCGATCCAGTGACTAATACTTTAAGATCGGGAAGTACGCTGAGCAACCTAACAGGTATTTTAGATTTTGATTTTAGCAATTATCGTATACAACCCACACAGGCACCTGCTTTCAATTATGCAGCAAGACCCTCTGTACCTACAGTCGGAGCTGCCAATGTAAAGGTTGCCAGTTTTAATGTATTAAATTATTTCAATGGTGATGGTTCAGGTGGTGGTTTTCCAACACCAAGAGGTGCCAATACACTGGTTGAATTTAACAGGCAGCGTGCAAAAATCATCAATGCGATCAAGGAATTAAATGCGGATGTTGTAGGGCTGATAGAAATTGAAAGAGACGGCGATGGATCCGCTTCCGCCATTGCGGATCTGGTCAATGGATTAAATGCTGCTACTGCAACCGGTACCTACGCATATATTTTAGATCCAACCGGTGCAAATGGTAACCCGGGCACAGATGCAATTAAACAAGCGATCATTTATAAACCCGCAGTAGTAACCCCGTTTGGGCTAGCGATAGCCGATATGAATGCCGCTCATAATCGTCCACCCATTGCTCAAACATTTACAGTTAATAGTAGCGGGGAAAAATTCACTGCAATCGTTACGCATTTTAAATCTAAGAGTTGTACAGGTGCCACTGGAACAAATGTTGACCAGGGGGATGGCCAGGGTTGTTTTAATGCTTCACGAAAATCACAGGCATCAGCTTTTCTTAATTTTATAACAAGTATCCAGGCTTCATCGTCAGACCCGGATGTAATAGCAGTTGGAGATTATAATGCTTATGAGCAGGAAGATCCGATTGACATCTTAATCGCAGGAGGACTGGTAAATGTTTTGCCGAATACGTACTCATACGTATTCGACGGGCAATCAGGTTCTCTCGATCATGCTTTTGTTACAAGTTCTTTAAATGCTAATATAACCGAAGCTGACAAATGGCATATCAACGCAGATGAGCCGATAGCAAAAGATTACAACCAGGAATTTAATCCTGCTTATGTATATAGCCCGGATGCCTTCCGATCATCAGATCATGATCCGTTGCTAATTGGGCTCAACTTACAATCCTCCCTGTTTACTCTCCAGATATTACATGGTTCTGATTTTGAAGGAGGTCCTTACGCTTCAAATTTTGCAGCGATCATTGATACACTGGAAGGTCAGTATCCAAACACAGTGATTCTTTCATCCGGCGATAATTATATACCCAGTCCATTCTTCAATGCCGGGGCAGACAGACCTGCGCTGGATCCGGTTTACAGGAACGTTTATAATCAGCATTTCGGTCCGAATACCAGCAATTTCTTAAGAGCCGGTATTGGAAGAGCTGATATATCCATTATGAACCTGATCGGTTTCAATGCATCCGCATTGGGTAATCATGAATTTGATGCAGGCACCAGTGTCATTGCTGAGATTATAGGTTATGAGATCAGTGGAACAGAAGTAAGATGGATGGGCGCACAATTCCCTTACCTGAGCGCGAACCTGAATTTTAGTGGGGATGCATCGTTGGCACCATTATTCACCAATTCAATTTTACCAACGAGCGCTTATATCTCCAGACCTGATACTTTAAAATTAAGTTCGCCAAAACGTAAAATAGCTCCTGCAGCCATTATCAATGTGAATGGTGAAAGGATAGGTGTTGTTGGTGCTACTACGCAGATCCTTGAATCGATTAGTTCTACCGGTGGTGTAACGGTGAAAGGTTCTAAAACCAACAACATGCCCGAACTGGCTACCTACCTTCAGCCTTATATTGATTCCCTCACAGCAATAGGTGTGAATAAAATCATCTTGCTTTCTCATCTTCAGCAAATCGATTTTGAAAAACAATTGATAGGATTGTTGAACAATGTAGACATCGTAATTGCAGGCGGATCATCAACACTTCTTGCAGATGCAAATGATATACTCAGGCCAGGCGATGTAGCGGTTGGAGATTATCCTTATGTAACAACAAATGCCTCAGGACAGCCTGCATTGGTAGTTAACACCGAGCAGGAATATAAATATGTTGGAAGATTGATAGTTGATTTTGATGCTTCCGGAGTACTTGTTTTATCAAGTCTCAATTCAACTATCAATGGGGTTTATGCTACCACCGATCAAACAGTGATTAATCTTTGGGGAAGCCTTGCAAATGCCTTTGCTGCCGGCACTAAAGGCAACAGGGTTAAAACTTTGGTAGACGCAGTCAATGGTGTGATTATCGCGAAAGATGGAAATATTCTTGGCAAAACTGATGTTTACCTTGAGGGTAGAAGAACCGAGGTGAGAACACAGGAAACAAATCTTGGTAATATTACTTCAGATGCAAACATATCCATAGCCAAACAATATGATCCAACTGTTCTGGTATCAATCAAAAATGGTGGCGGTATAAGATCATCTATTGGGGAGATCAGGGCGAATCCTTCAACTGGAGTTTCTGAAGAATTACCTCCGCAGGCAAATCCATTGTCTGGAAAACAAACAGGCGAAATTTCTCAACTGGATGTAGAGAATTCATTACGATTCAATAATAGTCTATCACTGGTAACAGTCCGGCCCTCTCAGTTACTTCGAGTCTTGAACCACGGAGTTGCAGCTGTTGCGCCCGGCGCCACTCCTGGTCAATTTGCACAAGTAGGCGGTATCAGGTTCAGTTATGATCCTTCATTACCAGCCGGCAGCAGGGTACAAAATGCTGTGATCATTGATAGTGCGGATAATATCCTGGATATTATTTCGGTGAACGGAATCATACAGGGTGATACATCAAGAGCGATCAGGGTAGTTACTCTTACCTTCCTGTTAACAGGCGGCGATGGATATCCGTTTAATACTTTCATTGCAGCGAATCCTGCATTCGCAAACAAGGTTGACCTGGTTGTACCCGGTGCGCCTAAAACAGGGAATGCTACATTTACAGACAATGGTTCAGAACAGGATGCATTTGCTGAGTATCTCGAGGCTCGATATAGTAGCGTTGCATACAATGTGGTGGATACTGATATGAATCAGGACACAAGGATCCAAAATCTGGCTGTAAGAAATGACAGCGTTATAAGCAATCAACCACCTGTTGTATCTATAACCAGCCCAACCCAGGGAGCTTCATATGCTGCAGGTACACCTATTACCTTAACGGCCCAGGCTAGTGTTGTGGGTGGGAGCATTGTGAAAGTTGATTTCTATAATGCAGGAAGTAAATTTGCAACTGATTCAACAGCTCCATATACCATCAATAGCCCGGGTGTTGAGCCGGGCAATTATGTACTCACTGCAGTGGCCTTTGACAATGATGGAGACAGCACGGTTTCAGATACCGTACGGATCACCGTTACAGGTTGTACTTCTTCAGGATCTATTTATGCTGAAGGCTATACTAATATAACTGGTTCGAGAGTTTCTGATTTGACCAGTCATCCGGACTATCCCAATAATCCATCAGTTACAGCAAGCCTTGGTAGCTTTGAATATGGAAATGATCTTGCAGATAATTACGGAGCACGGGTACGGGGTTATATCTGTGCACCGCAAACAGGATTCTATACCTTCTACATTGCCAGCGATGACCAGAGTGAATTGTGGTTGAGTACTGATGACAATCCATCCAATAAAATAAAGATTGCCTATGTAGATTCATGGGTAACACCAAGAGGATGGTACACCTATCCAACACAAAAATCAGCACCGGTCTGGTTGGTGCGAGGCGCACGTTATTATGTTGAGACCCTGCACAAGGAATTTGTAGGCGGCGATCATTTGTCTGTAGCATGGGAATTACCTACTGGTACTTTTGAAGGTCCGATTGCAGGAAGCAGGTTATCTCCATGGGGTTCATCGGCTAGTCCAACAACACGCGCACGAAGTTTCCAGGAAGCCATGCAGGAAGTCCAGGTCTTTAAGGTGATAGCCACTCCGAATCCTTCATCGAACCAATTCACCATCACAACAAGAAGTGATCGGAAAGAATTCATAACGGTGTCAGTAACCGATGTTATGGGAAGGGTAGTGGAAAGAAGAGCGAATGTTGCTGCAAACAGCACCTTTCAACTGGGAAATAATTATCGGAAGGGTATTTACTTTGTTGAAGTAAGGCAGGGTGATAAAAAGCAGGTAGTAAAACTCATCAGACAATAAAATTTCATAACCATTATCTATGTAAATAAAGACCGCCCCAAATTTTGGGGCGGTTTTATTTATATTAAGGATTTTTCAAGAGGAGACAAACTCTTAACTACTGCAACGATAAGCCATTCTTGTAGGGAATAGATATTGGAAGAACAGACCTTCAAAATAAAAGCCTTAAGAATTAAATATCGGTAGCAACTCAAAAGAATTTATAACAATCCTGTAGTGATTAGATATTGGAGGAATGAAACACCACACAAAGACAAAATCCCGTAGCGATTTAATTGCGGTAAAAAATTTTTATCGAATAATCCCGTAGGTATTAAATTTCTGTAAAACATATTCTATTAAACAATTCCGTAGGGATAAGAAATTGGTACATGCAACCTCTAACAAATCACTATCCCGTAGCGATTAAATATCGGTAGAAAACCACCTACACCGCAAAACAATCCCGTAGGGATTAAATGTTGCGTGCAATACAAGAAATCTCCCAACATTCCATTGGGATTAATGAAGAATATCCTTACAACGGATTTTGTACTAATTGTTTATTTGCATTCACTTCATCCTGGGGGAACAACCATTCCCACTGGATGTCACCAGCTGGTATGTTAGTCACCTTTATCAGGAATGGAACATGGTTTGGAATACCGGTTCTGATCAATGGAGAATTGGTGCGTTTTAAGTCAAGAAACCGGAAGCCCTCTCCCCACAGCTCAATTCGCCTTTGAAAAAAGATTTCATCTAATAATGCCTGACCGGAATTCGTTGATAAAATATAATTATAGTTTCTATTCCTGGCTAAGGTAAATAAAGCGGCTCGTGCCTCCGTTACTTGTCCCTGGCGGGCCCTTGCTTCCGCTTCTATAAGATACATTTCCGCCGAGCGGATATAGGGAACATCACCCACGCTTAAAGACTCGCTTTTTGCGAGGAACTTTTTATTCTGATAAGGAACTCTTGCTCCTCCTTGAGGAATGGGAACGGTAGCCCCTGTCTGATCCCACACTCTCTTTCGAATATCAGTTGATGGAATCGCATTATAAAGATTTGCATTGATAGCCCTGGGCTGGGTTCTTATAACTGTTGAATTGAAATTTGCAGATATATAGGCGAAGTAAGAGGAGAAAGAAGTATTCTGATCATCGATTTGTCGACTGCCCCAGATCCATTCCTGGTTTTCAATGTTATTGAAACCCGTTTTATAAGAGGTAGTATCCATTAGAGGATGCCCTGCTCTTGCGGCTATTGCATGGGTCGCAGCATTTTGCCAATCCTGTTGAGTTAAAGCTACACGTGCCTTAATTCCTTTTACCACATTTTCGTTCCAATTTGATTTAGCTGCTGTACCAGAGCGTGAGTAACCGTTCAAAAGGATGGCAGCATCATCGAGGTCCTTATTAACCTGTGTATAGACTTCTTCCACTGTTGCCCTGGGCTGGCCCTGTAAGGTATTCGTCAATAATAAAGGAACACCCAGTTGAGTATTCGGTTTGGTAGCAGCATCATACCTTTTTCCCCATAATTGTACTAATTGAAAATGCGCCCATCCCCGATAGGCTAGCGCCTGTCCCTTAATTATTTTTTTATCTTCATCAGTTCCTGTTGCCTGGTCAATACCATTAATCAAAACATTTGCGTTTGAAATGATGCCATAGTAAAAACGGTAAACATATCTAAGATCTGCAGAATTCACGTCACGATGACTAACCCATTGTAAAAATCCAATAAGGCCCGTGCTTCCACTTATCAGGGGATATACAATATCTTCACCCATCAGATCTCTGAATATATTATTAGAACCTTCACCCGCTTGTCCCTGTTGATCGTACTCCATATACATCAGCCGGTGAATACCATTTAAGGCCGCATAACCATTTTTTGTATTTGCTGTTGCCTGCGTTGCTGCAACAGAGTTAGTAGGAGAAGTATTTAAGAAATCCTTCTTGCACGAAATAAAAAACACCAGCATTATGCATCCGGGAACTAGAAATTTATAATTAAATATTTTCATCTCTCTTTGTTTATAGATTTAAATTTACTCCTGCGCTAATTATCCTCGCTGGCGGGTAAGCATTAGAAGTAACCCCCGAAAAATGCTGTTGATTATTGAGCCCCTTCCTTTTGGAAAAAAATCCAAGATTTTCTCCTGAAACAAAGACCTGGGCTGTGGTAATATTCAATCTTGAAATGAGTGAGGTTGGCAAACTGTACCCTAAAGAAATTGCGCGGATATTCAGGTACGACGCATCAATCAGCCAACGGGATGACACAGCATTAAAATCCGTAGTTCTGTTCTGATCCAATCTGGGTACATTGCTTCCATCACCCGGCTTCTGCCATCTGTCAAGTATATCACTACTTAAGGCACCACCATATGTGCCGGAAGACATTAATCCCTGGTAGTTGGCATCATACGTTTTTCCTCCTACCTGGAAAGTAAGCAGGGCACTCAAGGTAATTCTTTTGAATGTAAACGACTGACCAATGCTTCCATATAAATCAGGAATGGATGTTCCCTGGTATTCGAATTTTGCATTGTTTGCTGAAATGGTCAGTGTATCTGATGAACCACTCTTATTATTCACGATCCTTCTGTTAGCAGTAGTTGTGGTATTTTCTGCTTTATACAATGCAGCTCCATCAGCAGAGTCTACACCATAATATGTAGGAAGCCAATATTCAAATAGTGATTGACCCTTAGAATATTTTTTAGTGCCTGTAATAAATTCTGGAACAGTTGCAGGCATTTTTGTGATCATATTAGTTAAAGTGGAAAGATTAACCGTTGTATTCCAGGTAAAGGATTTGCTCCGTACAATATCACCACTCAGCTGTAGTTCTACACCTTTATTCTTCATGGTTGCTGAATTTTGAATTATTGTCAAAACTCCACTCGACAATGGTTGAGGTACAGCAAATAATAAATCGGAAGACACTCTTTCAAAATAATCTATGGATCCGCTCAACCTACTTTTAAATAAGGTAAAATCCAAGCCGATATTGAATTGCTTATTTGTCTCCCACGTTAATTCCGGGTTTTGTAAAGTTTGAGTTTGACTTTGCACAATTCCCGGTTCATTGGCATTATTAGAAAAGTTATAAAGTCCCTGGTAAGCATAGTATCCAATACTACTGGCAGTTCCATTTCCGTCAGCTACACCTACCAGGCCATAAGAAGCTCTTAATTTTAAATTCCCTACCCATTTAAAAGGACTCATAAAATTTTCGGAAGACAAATTCCATCCCGCACCAATAGAACCAAAAGTGCCCCATCTTGATCTTGAAGCGAGAGAAGATAAACCGTCTCTGCGTATACTCGCAGAAACAAAATATTTTCCATCGTAATCATAGTTAAGTCTCGTAAAATAACTTTCAATTTTGTAACGGTCATCAGAAGAACCCGTGGAATTTATAGTGCTGAAATTGCCAAGATTTACATTTCCTGAAACAGTTTGTCCCTGTTTAAAACCATTTACATTCGTAATCATCTGGCTAAAGCTTTCATGTCCTACCAGTGCATCCAAACCGTGAATATTAAAAGTTCTCCCATATTTCAACAATTGAGTGGCAACAAAGGCAACATTGGAGATGCTTTCTTTTTGACTTCGCCCTAAGGGTGCACCATCTCCCACCAACGGGTTATTGTAAGAAGTATTATTTTGAATTTGATAATCAACCGATAAGTTGTTGATAAATTTAAAATCATTCAAAAAAGTAAATTCCTGGTAATTCCTAACACTAAGTGTAGTTCTTCTCAATCGTTCTTCATTCAAAAGTGCTTCGGCCAATGCATGCCGGCCGGCAAAGGCTCCACTGGTTCTGTTGGGTACTCCTAACGTACCTCCCATATTACCTAAATCCCAAAATCTTCGACCAGTTACCGGATCAATGAGATATTCTCCTGTTGACATATTATGTGCGTAGACCGGATAAATAGGACCGATATTACGGGAAAAATAAAAAGGATTATCCAGGCTGGTGCTTCCAGTATCCTGCGCCGTATTTGATAGAGAGTAATTACCAGAGATATTTAATCCGGTTTTAAACCAGGTCCTGGGCTGTACATTGACGTTCAACCTTGCGGAGTATCTTTTAAAATCGGATTTAACGAGGTAACCACTTTCGCGTACATATCCTAAGGATAAATAATAATCTGACTTATCACTTCCTCCATTGAAATTTATAGAATAATCATTACGGGGTCCCTTTCTTAAAAGTTCTTTGGTCCAATCAAGATCATCTCCATAAAGCAGTTGAGCATTTGGATTCAGCATACCATCGATTCCAACAATGGCATTATTAGCCACATTAAATGGGTTATACGATAATAAACCTTGAATGCCCGTTCTGCTTGTTAAACCTGAAGCCACCCTGTTGGCTGAATCAAGTGAAATGCCGGTGCCTGAAGTTGGATATACCAAAGAGTTCCGGTATGCCTCCCACATGATCGGATAATATTGAAAGGCATTCAATCTCTCATATTCTGGCAGCCCTCTGTCTACAAACCCCTGCATAACTTTAACCGAAATATTGTTATGTCCACTTCTCCCTTTTTTAGTAGTAACCAAAATCACTCCATTACCAGCTCTCGAGCCATACAAAGCACAAGAAGCGGCATCTTTCAAAACCGTTATGCTTTCAACGTCAGCCGGGTTTAAATTCGAAATATCACCTACGTAAGGAGCACCGTCAACCACCAGCAAAGGCTCGGAAGTAGCATTAATAGAGCCGAAACCTCTTACCCTGATTTTAGGTCCTGAACCCGGTTGGCCGTTTGGGCTCGTGGTAATCACTCCCGGAATACGTCCTTCAATAGTTGTTAATACATTAGTCAGGGGTCTGTTCTCAAAATCTTTGGCATCTATCTCGCCAATAGAACCGCTGAGAGTTTGTCTTTTTGCGGTACCGTAAGCAACAATTACCTCATCAACTACTATTTCAAGTCCTTCTAAAATAATTTCTGCTGTGTCTATAACTATCTCAGCTGTAGCTGTGTCTACAGCTATAGTAACTTTATTTGATACGAATCCAGGCAACCTCCTTAATGAAATATCAAGGTTTGTTGTACTTGAGGTTATTGGAAATACCTGGCTTTGGAATCCTTCAGATGAAATGACCAGGGTATCCACATTTAACCGGGCTGAGACAGAGAGACTACCATCAGCTTTTGTTTTAATAATATTATTATAACCTTTTATGATAATGGATGCATTTGGAACGGGTGAACCATCATCGGTCATTACCTTACCTCTAAAAGTGCGGGTTTGCGCTAACAATTCAAAAGTACAGAACAAGGTAGCCAATACAGTAAAAATCAATCTATTCATTTGCATGGATTTGAATGAGGTAAGGTTCTGGAAAACTTGCAAGGTAACTATCCTGTGCCAGTTATCTTGGAAGAGAAATTTTGAACTAAGGTCGCTGCTTTGAAGTCGTAGTATTTCTTAGGGATTTCAAAGTAATAATTAGTTCCATGGAGAGCGAATGAATCCTTTTGGTTTTTTTGCCCTGATGATAATGGATAATTCAAAAGATTTCGGTTTTTCAGCTGCCCTGCTGAGCTTGGAAATCGTGATATCGTAGCTGAGTCCGAATTGAATATTCTGGTACATCACCCCTACATAAGGAATAATGGCATTCTTTAACCAGTACCATAACCCCATATTCAATACCAGCTCTTCCGGGTCACCGCTTAAAAAATATCCAAGGCCACCTCCAACGGAGAAATATTCCGTTGTTTCCTGTCGTTGATAAATTGAATTAGCATTAAGTACCAGTTGGTCATTCAGGTAGGTATCGAAATTCGCGTGTCCAACGTAACGAGCTGCAAGATATTGATTGGGGTCATTCAATACCGATTGTTTTGGCTTGTTCAGGTGAAATGCTGCTGCACCAAGATCAAGATTAGAATTATCAGTTGTATAACTGTACAGGATCCCAAGTGAAGTAGAAAGGTATGGTTTCATATTTGACAAAGCGGATTCACCAGTAGGTAGATTAGCATCAAAGCCATAGCCTGTAAATTGTTCGCCGAAATCCAATTTGCTGAAGTCTACCCTCTTGTTACCGAAAATTCCACCAATTCCGATACCTAGCCGTTGTGTAGCATTATCTTCGGAGAGGGTTATATTTATTGAAGTATTTAAAGACACGGAACTACTTTTTAAAGCTCCCTGCATGGCTTTGTCATACATCATCATTCCTCCTACTCCGAAGGTGTTGCCTTCTGGAATTTTATTTTCAAGGATACGGGTGTCAAACGAAACAGTTCCGGTAGCATACGGACTGGCAGGACCTACCCATTGGTCTCGAAGATTAGATATAAACCTCCATTTACCATCTATGTTTGCAGTCAATGCCGGATTGATATTTAGGGGAGAAGAAAAAAACTGTGAAAAACTTGGATCCTGTCCCCAGGCACGGGAAAGGAAAAATGTACTTAATAGTATTGCAACAAACCCTTTTTTTGCCTTCATAATCTTACATTTTATCGCAACAAGGCAGAATTACCTGCTCGTTTAATAGTTTTCCCATCCATGCCAATGGCCTCAGCAATCCAGGAATAAGAATCCACCACCTGAGGTTTACCGTTGAAAATCCCGTTCCATCCTTTTAGTAGTTGATTCGTTTCAAACATCAGTTGTCCCCATCTGTTGAATATGCGGAAGTATTTCAGCTCCTTTATTTTGGCAGGGAACGGTAACAACAGATCGTTTTTTCCATCTCCATTCGGAGTCCATGCTTTTGGCACGAAGATATCTGGTCCCTTATTCACCGGTGGTTCCGGAACTATACGTACCTCAAGGGTATCGACTGTTAGACAACCCGTGTTTGACCTTAACGAAATGGTATATTCTGTAGTTTTATCATAATTGAATACAGGATTGGGTATCGAATACTGGTTCAATCCTACAACAGGATTCCACGTGGTTATATTGCCGCCGCTACTATTTCTCGACCGTAGTGGTTTCGGACTATTAGGCAATGCGAACTCTGTTGGATAGCGGATACCGGGCTGCGGCCTGACGACTGTAACAGTGAATGGGGTATTCAGATTTGGGTTGAGACATTTGCTACCAGATACACTAGTAATTTTGTAAGTAGTAGTAACAGTTGGAGAAACGCTTAACTTATACGGGGATACTGTGATCGAATCAATGGTATGAGTGGTTGTGCCATCTGAGTAAATGACAGTCCAGGGTCCGGTAGACGAAAGGTTCAGATTAAGTATGGTCGTCATTCCCGGACAAATGGTAGCGTTTCCACTAAAGAATGCAGTGGCAATGGGATCAATAGTTAGTACAAGTGTTGCTACAGAATCACAACCCGACAAAGTTCTAAGTTTCTTAGTATAACTACCTGCCAGCTCATATTTTTGACCGTTCCATGAGTAAGGAAGTTCCGTGCTGCACACCGATACTTCCGTTATACTCGTAATCGTTGGATTTAACGTTAATACAAGAGACGCCACCGAATCACATCCTTTGGAGTTTTGAAGCGTTGTATTGTAGGTACCGCTGGCATTATAACTTCTACCATTCCATAAATAAGGCAACTGGGTGGGGCATATGCTAACTTTGGTTGTAGAAGTAAGAAAGCTATTTACAACAAGCTTCAAAGAAGCAATGGAATCGCACCCCAGGGTGCTAAGAAGGGTAACCTTGTAGGTTCCTGCAGTAGTATAGGTTTCCCCGTTCCATGAATAGGGTACCTGGTTCGTACAGATAGTAATAGTAGTTGAAGAACTTAGTGTAGGCTTAACTGTAATATTCATCGTAGAGGGTGCTACACACTGTCCAGCAATTGGGGTGAAAGTATAAGTCGTTGTTCCTGCTGTATCCGTTTTGATTATTGCCGGACTCCAGGTTCCAGTGGTACCATCATTTGAGGTCGTTGGCAATTGAGGGGCTGTTGATTTTTGACATAAAGGACCAATTGGTGTGAAAATAGATCCTGACTGCGAAGTAACAAAAATATCCATCGTTGTTTTTGTGCCACACTGATTTGCAGTGGGGGTAAATGTATAATTCGTTGTTCCGATAGTTGAGGTATTGATTGTAGAAGGATTCCAGCTTCCAATGATTCCATTGATGGATTTAGTTGGCAGGATTGGATCCGGTGAGTTTTGGCAAAGTGGACCGATCGGTACGAACAACGGGGTTACCTGGTTTGTAATTTCTACATTCAGCGTTGTTATTGTTCCGCACTGACCGGCTGTGGGTGTAAACGTATAAGATGTTATTCCAATTTTAGAGGTGCTGATCGTATCAGGACTCCATGTACCAGTGAAACCATCCTTGGAAATTTTCGGCAAGATTGGAGGATTGGAGTTCTGACACAGTCGCCCCAGTGAAGCAAAGTCAGGTATTACCTGCGACGTGATTTCTATATCCACTGTTGCAGTCAGGCCACACTGGCCGCCCGTTGGAGTAAAAGTATAAGTAACTGTTCCTATTAATGAAGTGTTGATTGTTGCGGGACTCCACCTTCCTGCAATACCTTCTAGAGATGTTGACGGCAAGCCAGACGCAGCTGAGCCCTGGCAAAAAGGACCAATTGGTTTAAAACTAACGGTGACATCCGGATTAATGGTAATACTCAATAATGTTTTTGTTGCACACTGCCCTGCATTCGGTGTAAAAGTGTAAGTAGTGGTGCCAGCAGTACTGGTATTGATTGTTGAAGGACTCCAGGATCCTGCGATGTTGTTAGTAGAATTTCCAGGAAGAGCTGACGGACTTGAGTTCTGACAAAAAGGTCCGATCGGGTTGAAATTAGGTGTAACCACGGGAATGATTGTAACTATCATGGTAACTATCCGTCCGCACTGACCGGCATTGGGTGTGAAAGTGTAGCTGGTTGTTCCGATAGTAGCAGTATTTGTGGTAGCAGGACTCCAGGAACCCGTAATACCATTCGTTGAAGTTGAAGGCAAGGTTTGTGGTGAACTATTTTGACATAGAGGCCCTACCTGAGTAAAAGTAGGTGCGACCTGCGAAGTGATCGTGATATTCATTAAGGCTGTCTCAGCGCACTGGCCAACGGTTGGGGTAAAGGTGTACGTTGTTGTACCCGGGGTAACCGTACTGATGGTAGCAGGACTCCACGTTCCTGTAATACCGTTAGTTGAGGTTACAGGTAATGTTAATGCACTCGAATTTTGACACAATGGACCGATAGCATTGAAACCAGGTATGGTTCGGGGAATCACCGTGATATTTAAAGAAATTGTCTTTGCGCACTGACCAACACTTTGAGTAAAGGTATAAGTAGATGTTCCGACTGTTGCCGTATTGATCGTTGCAGGGCTCCAGGATCCAGTAATACCATTGATTGATGTATTCGGTAGCACTGGTGGAGGCGAGTTATGACACAAAGGACCGATGGCTGCGAAAGTGGGAGCGACCTGTGAGGTAACCACCACATTCATAGTGGTTGGGATGCCGCATTGACCTGCACTCGGGGTAAAAGTATGAGTCGTACTTCCGATCGTGGCTGTATTAATTATAGCAGGATTCCAGGTACCTGCCACACCATTCAAGGATGTTGTCGGGAGTGAAGGTGCAATAGTGTTTTGACAAAGTGGGTTGATCTGTGTGAACGTTGGTGCAACCTGAGATGTAATGACTACAGTCATCGTGGCTATTGATCCGCATTGACCCAGTGACGGAGTAAAGGTATAGATTGTTGCTCCGACGATTGCAGTATTGATCGTTGCAGGGTTCCAGGTTCCTTTCAGTCCATTAGTGGATGTCGAAGGCAGACCAGGGGCAGCACTATTGTGGCAAAGTGAGCCGATCGGATTGAAACTTGGGGGGACCAACGCCGTTATCTCTACATTCATTGTTGTTGTTGTTCCGCATTGGCTTGCATCTGGAGTAAAGGTATAAGTAGCTACACCTACTATTGCAGTATTGATTGCACCAGGATTCCAAGTTCCTTTTATTCCATTTGTAGACGTGGCCGGTAATGCCGGGGATGCCGCATTCTGACATAATGGACCAATCGCAGAAAAAGTAGGTGCCGACTGCGATGTTACGGTCACTGAAATGGTGGCACTGGTTCCGCATTGACCCGCAGATGGTGTGAATGTGTATGTTGTTGTTCCGGTAGTTGCAGTATTGATCGTAGCCGGGCTCCACGTTCCTGATATTGCGTTACTGGAAGAAGCCGGTAATGCTGGCGCCGTACTATTTTGACAGAGTGGACCGATTTGTGTAAAAGTAGGTGTCGACTGGTTTGTGATCACAACCGCCATTGTTGTGGTAGCTCCACATTGACCTGCCGCGGGTGTAAACGTATAAGTGGTGGTTCCCGCGGTTGCCGTACTGATAATAGCGGGATTCCATGTTCCGGTTATATTGTTGTTTGAAGTGGTTGGTAAAGTAAGTGAAGCGGAATTTCGACAGAAAGGTCCGAGCTGAGTAAAAGCGGGCATCACTTGATTTGTGATCACCACCGCCATCGTTGTTATAGCTCCACACTGTCCTGCTGCAGGATTAAAAGTGTATGTTACAGTTCCGGCTGTGGCAGTGTTAATCGTAGCCGGACTCCAGGTTCCTGATATACTGTTATTCGATGTAGCAGGTAATGCAGGTGCAATAGAACTTTGACATAAGGGGCTGATCTGAGTGAAGGTGGGAATAGCCCCGGTTGTGATATCAATCTCCATTGTAGTTGTAGCACCGCATTGATTGGCGTCTGGAGTAAAAGTATAGGTAGTTTTTCCAACGGTTGAACTATTGATGATACCAGGACTCCATGTTCCTGTAATATTATTTTTAGAAGTTTTCGGTAGAGTTGGCGGGGTAGTGTTCTGGCACAGAGGATCGATCTTGTCGAATGCAGGCAAAACCTGCGATGTAATTACAATGTCCATCGTCGTCGTTGTTCCGCCCTGATTAGTACCCGGAGTAAAGGTGTACTTAGTCGTACCGACTGTTGCCGTGCTAATCGAGGAAGGACTCCAGGTTCCTGTGATATTATTATTTGAAGTGCCTGGTAACGCCGGAGCAGTAGAGTTTTGACACAAAGGCCCGATCTGCGTGAAAGTTGGAGTTACCAGACCTGTAATCACAATATCCATTGTTGTTATTGTTCCGCATTGGGTGGCAGCGGGAGTAAACGTATAAGTGCTGGTTCCAACTGTTGCCGTGCTAATAGTTGCCGGGCTCCAGGTTCCGCTGATATTATTTTTAGAAGTTAAGGGTAGTGCAGGCGCGGTACTATTTTGAATAAAAGGACCGATCTTATCAAAGGTTGGTGTTGCCGCGTTGGTGATCTGCACGATCATGGTAGTGGTTGTTCCGCATTGACCAGCCGAGGGAGTAAAAGTATAAGTCGAAGATCCGACGGTTGCCGTATTGATTGTTGCCGGGCTCCAGGTTCCTGTAACCGAGTTGGTGGATGTTGTTGGCAAAGCGGGTGGAGTCGAATTCTGGCACAAAGGTCCAATCTGCGTGAATATTGGATTGATCTGAGCTGCAGATGGTGCATCCACCTTTGCCGTTGCAGCAGGTGAGATGCATCCTGCAGCATTTTTCACAGTTACATTATAGGTTCCTGGTGCAACGGTGTTGAATATGCCTGTTGTATTGGTATATGTCGTTCCATCTATACTAAACGAGTTCCCTGTTCCTGGTGCGGTTGCAGTGATGCTTCCCGTTGTTTGAGTACAGGTAGTCGGATTGGTTACTGCAATTGTCGGAGCCACCGGTGCCGTAGGTGGCGCATCAACTTTT
>Ga0136634_10000225_pt1 | contig 27486 bp, 25 predicted proteins | sample AntDrymUQ8332106_2_FD_104654 | JGI IMG/M metagenome (GOLD analysis project Ga0136634, IMG submission 104654) | Polar desert sand microbial communities from Dry Valleys, Antarctica - metaG UQ833 (21.06) | ecosystem: Environmental > Terrestrial > Soil > Desert | place: Antarctica: Dry Valley... | reverse complement strand
CCGTGGCAGCGCGAGCTGGAGGACGCCTTCCCGTACATCGAGACCCCCGACCAGCAGGCCAGCATCGACGAGGTCAAGAACGACATGGAGCGGCCGGTTCCGATGGACCGGCTGATCTGCGGCGACGTGGGCTACGGCAAGACCGAGATCGCGGTGCGGGCGGCGTTCAAGGCGGTGCAGGACGGCAAGCAGGTCGCGGTGCTGGTCCCGACAACGCTGCTGGTGCAGCAGCATCTGGAGACGTTCGGCGAGCGGTACGGCCCGTTCCCGGTGAAAGTCGAGGCGCTGTCGCGGTTCCAGAGCGACGCGGAGGCCACCGCGGTCCAGCAGCGGATCACTGACGGCACCGCTGACGTCGTCATCGGCACGCACCGACTGCTGCAGGGCAGCACGAAGTTCAAGGACTTGGGGCTGGTGATCGTCGACGAGGAGCAGCGCTTCGGGGTCGAGCACAAGGAGCACCTCAAGCAGCTCCGCACCCACGTCGACGTCCTGACCATGTCCGCGACCCCGATCCCGCGCACGCTCGAGATGGCCGTGACCGGCATCCGGGAGATGTCGACGATCACCACGCCGCCCGAGGAACGGCACCCGGTCCTGACTTTCGTCGGGCCGTACGACGAGAAGCAGATCTCCGCCGCGATCCGGCGCGAGCTGCTCCGCGACGGGCAGGTCTTCTACGTCCACAACCGCGTGCAGTCGATCGACAAGGCCGCGGCGCGGCTGCGCGAGCTCGTCCCCGAGGCGCGCATCACCGTCGCGCACGGGCAGATGAACGAGCACGCCCTGGAGCAGGTCATCGTCGACTTCTGGGAGAAGGCCGCGGACGTCCTCGTCTGCACGACGATCGTCGAGAGCGGCCTTGACATCACCAATGCCAACACGCTGATCGTCGAGCGGGCCGACGCGCTCGGCCTGTCCCAGCTGCACCAGCTCCGGGGCCGTGTCGGTCGCGGGCGCGAGCGCGCGTACGCCTATTTCTGCTACCCCGAGGAGCGGCCGCTCACCGAGACGGCGTACGACCGGCTGTCGACGATCGCGGCCAACACCGACCTCGGGGCCGGGATGGCTGTCGCGATGAAGGACCTCGAGATCCGCGGCGCGGGCAACATGCTCGGTGGCGAGCAGTCCGGGCACATCGCGGAGGTCGGGTTCGACCTCTACATACGCCTTGTCGGCGAGGCGGTGGCCGAGTTCCGGGGGGAGGAGGCGCCGCAGACGCAGGACGTACGCGTGGAGCTGCCCGTCGACGCGCACCTCCCGCACGACTACGTGCCGGGGGAGCGGCTGCGGCTGGAGGCCTACCGCCGTCTCGCCGAGGCCGTCGGCGACCCCGATGTCGAGGCGCTGCGGGCCGAGCTCGTCGACAGGTACGGCGAGCCGCCCATCGCGGTCGAGAACCTTCTCGAGGTCGCGCGCTTCCGCGCGCACGCCCGCAATGTGGGGCTGACCGAGATCACCGCCCAGGGCAACCACATCCGGTTCGGCCCGGTCGAGCTGCTGGACTCGGCGGCAGCGCGACTCCAGCGGCTGTATCCGCGCAGCATCCTCAAGCCCGGAGTGCGTACGATCCTGGTGCCGAGGCCGATGACGGCCCGGATCGGTGGTGAGCCGGTGCGCGACGTCGAGCTGCTGCGATGGAGCCGAGAGGTGATCGACTCGGTGATCGCCGACGGGGTCGTCGCCTCCACTGCGAAGGTGTGACGTGGCCCTGGTCTCGCGTTTTCCGGCCACAATGACACTGGTGGACCGGCCGGATGCGTACCGGGTGGAGTTGGCCCGGAAACCTGTCGGGCGCGACCCGGAGATGTGACCTTTTAGTGAGACGTACGCCCGATGAGTGTGGAGGACCTTGCAGTGCACAGCGTGACCTGGCGCCGAGCAGCCCGACGTGTCGCCCCGGCGCTGCTCGGCGTACTCCTGCTGACGGCATGCGGTGACGCGAGCCCCGGCACGGCCGCCACCGTCGGCTCGGAGCGGCTGACCGTCGAGCAGGTCCAGGAGCGCACCGCCGCCTTCCTCGACGCCTACCCCGAGGCGAAGTCGTCGGGCGTCACCGCAGCCCAGGTGAGCTCCGTCACCGTCGAGAACTTCATCCGTGGCGCGATTGTGTCCGCCACGGCAGCCGACCTCGGCATCGAGGTGACGGGTGCCGAGCTGGACACATTCATCGAGGAGCGCGGCGGCTTCGAGGAGATCACCCGGCTGACCTCGGGCGCCGGCGTGCCGCCCTTCCCCGAGCTCGTACGCGCCGAGGTGCGCAGCGCAGTGCTGCAGTCCGCGATCGGCGCGGAGGCTGCCGGCCAGGGAGCCTCCGGCGACGACGAGATCGTGGCCCTGCGCGAGGCGTTGGACGCCACTGCGGCCGAACTCGGGATCGAGGTCAACCCCCGCTACGGCACCTGGAACGGCTCGACGATCGACGACGCCGACGGCTCCCTCTCCTTGCCCCTCGAAGAGCTCGAAGGTGTGCTCCTCGAGGACCCGGCCACGACCCCCCAGGGCTGACGTCGGTCGTGCCGAGCCCTCTCGATCTGGGCGGCACCGATCTGGGCCACGCCGATCCCGGCCGCATTGTCCTGCTCGACTGCTCGGCCCGAGTGGCTCCCGGCTGCCTGACTGCCGACGCGTGGGATGCCTTGCGGGCGGCCGAAGTGGTGCTGACCGGGACCTGTGAGCACCCGCAGTTGCCTGCCCTGGCACACGCCGGTGTCGCGGTCGACCAGCGGGACGCGTCCGATGCCGTACGCCTCGCCGACACGCTTGTCACCGCAGCCCGCTCCGGGCTGGTCGTGTGGCTGCTCGCGCCTGACGGCGACCAAGGCCTGACCTCGGCGCTCGCGACCCGGCTCGTCACCGGGGATGCTGCGGTGGAGGTGGAGCACCTCCTCGGCTCGTACGACCTGCCCGGCTCTCGCCTGCTCGACGCAGTCTCGGTCATGGACCGGCTGCGCTCGCCCGGCGGCTGCCCGTGGGACGCGGAGCAGACCCACACCTCGCTGATGCGCTATCTCATAGAGGAGGCGTACGAGGTGGTCGAGGCCGTCGAGACCGGTGACCGCGAGCATCTCGCGGAGGAGCTCGGGGACCTGCTGATGCAGGTGCTCTTCCACTCCCGGATTGCGACGGAGCACGCCGAGGTGCCGTTCACGATCGACGATGTCGCCGACGGCGTCGTGGCCAAGCTCGTGCGCCGCCATCCCCACGTCTTCGCTGACGCCGAGGCCCCCACACCCGCGCACGTAGAGGCCAACTGGGAGCAGATCAAGGCCGCGGAGAAGGGCCGGACCTCCATCCTCGACGGCATCCCGCCCGGCCTGCCCGCGCTCTCGTACGCCGAGAAGGTCCTGGTCCGCGCCGACCGCACTGGTCTGGCGCTGACCGCCTCGGCCCCAGCGAGCACCCTTCAGCCCGACTCAGTGGCCCCAGCGAGCACCCTCAATCCATGCCCCTCGGGCCCGGCTGGCATGGACTCGGCCGAGGTTGACTCGCAGCGGGCTGACCTGGCCGGGGTTGACTCGGCCGAGGCACTTGGCGCGGCTCTGCTCCAGCTGGTCGTGGCCGCGCACCGGCACGGGTTGGACCCCGAGGCCGCCCTTCGCCGGGCCGCTCGGCAACTCGTACCAGCCGAGCACCTGCCCACCTCCTGACACACACCCCCAGCCCCGACCGGACGACCCGGAGCAGCGACGCGGGTGATGGCGAGGGAAGGGCGCTGGTGTGTACGCCTGTCGGCGTGTCGCACACACGAGCGACCTTTGCTCCCAGCGCCCGATCGGGCCTGCTGCCCCGAGCTCGTACCAGTCGAACACCTGCACACCACCCGAGCCCCAACCCCGCCCGCGGCCATGATCATGAGGATCTGAGGGTGCTATAGCACCGCCGGATCCTCATGATCATGGAATCCGGGGCAGCGGCGAGGGAAAGGGCGTTGGTGTGTAGGTCGGTCGGCGTGTCGCACACAGGGGCGACCTCTGCTCCGAGCGCCCGAGCACTGCCGGGGTGGGTCGGTCACCGGGACCACATGACCTCGCGGTTAGGCTCGGGCAGGCGCGGGCTATTGGGGCTCGCGCACGGCGAATAGGACCGTGCGATGGCGTACATCGAAAGCGTGGGCGCACGCGAGATCCTCGACTCACGCGGCAACCCGACCGTCGAGTGTGAGGTCTTGCTCGACGATGGCACCCTGGCGCGAGCCGCCGTGCCGAGCGGGGCGTCGACCGGGGCATTCGAGGCATCCGAGCTGCGTGACGGAGACAAGAACCGGTACGGCGGCAAGGGCGTCCAGGGCGCGGTGCTCGCGGTGCTCGAGGAGATCGGGCCCCGGGTGACGAACCTCGACGCGACCGAGCAGCGTGTCGTGGACCAGACGATGATCGACCTGGACGGCACCGACAACAAGAGCCGGCTCGGCGCCAATGCCATCCTCGGCGTCTCCCTCGCGGTCGCCCGCGCGGCGGCGGACTCCGCCAGCCTCCCGCTCTTCCGCTACCTCGGCGGCCCGAGCGCCCACATCCTTCCGGTCCCGATGATGAACATCATCAACGGCGGCGCCCACGCCGACAGCGGCGTCGACGTGCAGGAGTTCATGATCGCCCCGATCGGAGCCTCGACCTTCGCCGAGGCGCTGCAGTGGGGCGCCGAGACCTACCACGCGCTCAAGTCGGTGCTCAAGAAGCGCGGCCTCGCCACCGGTCTCGGCGATGAGGGTGGCTTCGCACCGGACCTGCCGAGCGCCAAGGACGTGCTCGACCTCATCGGCGAGGCCGTCGGCAACACCGGATACAGCCTGGGTAGGGACATCGGGCTCGCGCTCGACGTCGCCGCGACCGAGTTCTACAAGGACGGGATGTACCAGTTCGAGCGCAAGTCCCGCAGCTCGGCGGAGATGCAGGAGTACTACACCGACCTGCTCGACAACTACCCCCTCGTCTCCATCGAGGACCCGATGAGCGAGGAGGACTGGGACGGCTGGAAGTCCCTCACCGACGCGCTCGGCTCGCGCGTGCAGATCGTCGGCGACGACCTGTTCGTGACCAACCCGACCCGGTTGCAGCGTGGCATCGAGACGGGTACGGCCAACTCCCTGCTGGTTAAGGTCAACCAGATCGGCACGCTCACCGAGACCCTCGACGCGGTTTCGATGGCCCATCGGGCCGGATACCGCTGCATGATGAGCCACCGCTCCGGCGAGACCGAGGACACCACGATCGCCGACCTCGCGGTCGCCACGGACTGCGGGCAGATCAAGTCCGGGGCCCCCGCACGATCCGAGCGCGTCGCGAAGTTCAACCAGCTGCTGCGCATCGAGGAGGAGCTCGACGACGCCGCACGCTACGCCGGCGCCGGCGCCTTCCCCCGTTTCGCCAGCAAGTAGGGGCAATCTGACGTGCCAAGCACCCGCCGACCGGCGGCCCGGCGTCCCTCCGGGCGCGCGGGCGCTGGTCTTGCGGGCGTTCGTACGTCCGGACACCGCGGCTCTGCATCGGGATCACCGCCGGCCTCCGCGCCGGGCGCCGCGCCCGGTTCGGCCACCGTGCCCCGGCCGGCGACCCACGGGGCCCGAGCGGTCGGCGCCGACTCGCGGGGCATCGACGCGCGTGGGGCGCTGACGGGAGCGCACGGGGCATCCGGTGGATCGCCCGGCGGTGCCGCTGGTCAGCGCCCGTCGGCCCCGCCGCGTTCGACTCGAGGCCCCGACACCGGCGCAGGGTCTGCAGTGGAGCGCCGCAGCACGCCGATGACCGGCCGGGCCGCCGTCCTCGCGCTGGTCTTCGTCGTGCTGGCATTGTCATTTGCCTATCCACTGCGGGGCTGGTTCGACCAGCGGGCGCAGATCTCCGAGCTGCGGGAGCGTACGACCGCGCAGGAGCGCAAGCTAACCGAGCTGAGCTCGGAAGTGCAGCGGTGGGACGACCCGGCGTTCGTCGAGACGGTCGCGCGCGAGCGGCTGCGTTTCGTCATGCCCGGCGAGGCATCGTTCGTCGTGCTCGGCGGCGACGAGGCAGGCGGCCAGACCGACCTCGAGTCGACCGACGGCAGCGGCGACTGGTGGGAGCAGCTGTGGACGACAGTCCAGGAGGCGGACCGCCCCCCGGCCGACGCAAGCGCCGCTGCCGGTGCTCCCGCAGCTGGGACGGGTGGCGAAGCGACCCCAGACGCTGCGGCGACAACAGGTCCGTCCGACGCCGAGCCGGGTGCGACCGACGTCGAACCCTCGGACGGTTCGATCCTCGGACCGTCCGACGGCGCAGCTGCACCGAGCCCGTGAGCTTGGATCCACATGACCGTACGGTCGTGGAACGCCAGCTCGGACGCCCGCCCCGCGCGATTCGTGCGGTCGCGCACCGGTGCGGATGCGGGCTGCCGGATGTCGTCGAGACAAACCCTCGACTCCCCGACGGAGCTCCATTCCCCACGCTGTATTACCTGACCTGTCCCCGCGCCGCCTCCGCGATCGGTCGGCTGGAGGCGTCAGGTCTGATGCGCGAGATGTCCGCGCGCCTGCACGACGATCCTGATCTCGCTGCGGCGTATGCACGGGCGCACGAGGCTTATCTCGCCCGGCGACAGCAGATCAACGAGGTGCCCGAGATCGCGGGCATCTCCGCCGGTGGGATGCCACGACGGGTCAAGTGCCTGCACGTGCTCGTCGCGCACTCCCTCGCCGTCGGTCCGGGTGTCAACCCGCTCGGCGACGAAACGCTGGGGATGCTGGGGGTCTGGGGTTCCGACGGCCCGTGCGTCGAGGTTGCACCGTCGTGAAGCGAGCGCAGAGCTCAGCTGAGTTGCCGCCCCGCGGCACCCCACGCGGCGCTCGATGACGGTCCGGGTCGCCGCGATCGACTGCGGCACCAACTCGATCCGGCTTCTCGTCGCCGACCTCGACCCTGCGACGGGTGCGGCCGTCGATGTCGATCGCCAGATGAAGGTCGTCCGACTCGGCCAGGACGTCGACCGTACGGGCCGGTTGGCGCCCGATGCGCTGGCTCGGACGTTCGCGGCGCTGCACGATTACAGCGCCGTCATTGACGATCTGGGTGTCGACCGGATCCGCATGGTGTCGACGTCGGCGACCCGCGACGCTGCCAACCGGGAAGAGTTCACGAAGGGCGTCGAGGCGATTCTCGGCGTCGCGCCGCAGGTGATCGCGGGTGCGGAGGAGGCGGCGCTGACGTTCGACGGGGCGACGCGAGGACTGGTACATCGCGGGTTCCCCACGCCGTACCTCGTCGTCGACATCGGCGGCGGCTCGACGGAGTTCGTGCTCGGCGCGGAGACGGTGGTCGGGCCGCGGTCGGTGGACATCAAGGGCGGCGCATCGCAGTTCGTGTTCGGCGCGGACAGTGTCGTCGCTTCGCGGTCGGTCGACATCGGCTGCGTACGGATGTCCGAGCGCCACCTGCACACCGACCCGCCGCCCGACGACCAGGTCGTCGCAGCCCTGGCGGACATCGAAGCAGGGCTCGATCTCGCAGCTGCAATTGTGCCGTTGTCGCAAGGGAAAACCCTTGTGGCAGTCGCCGGGACTGCCACCACCATCGCGGCGCTCGCCCTCGGGCTGCCGGCGTACGACCCCGATGCCATCCACCTCTCGCGCATCAGCGCCGCCGACGTGCGGCGGGTCGCGTACGACCTCCGCACGATGCCACGCGATGCGCGCTCCGCGCTCCCCGTCATGCACCCCGGCCGGGTCGACGTCATCGTCGCCGGAGCGTTGATTCTCGAGGCGATCGTCGACCGGACGGGTGTGGCCGAGATCGTCGTCAGCGAGCACGACATCCTGGACGGCATCGCCTGTTCATGCCTGACCTGAGCGGCACGCGCCTCGCGAGGTGTGAGCGATCATGGTCGTCGTCCGAGAACAATGGCGCCACCACACAAGGAGCATCGATGCCGAGACCGCCTGCGTACGCCGGCTTCCAGGTCACATTCGACGCAGCGGACCCTGATCGCGTCGCCCGCTTCTGGGCGCTCGCGCTGACGTACGAGATGGAGCCGCCACCCGAGGGTTTCGACTCGTGGCCGGCGGCCCTCGAGGCGTACGGCGTGCCGGAGAACCAGTGGGGGAGCAAGAGCGCGATCATCGACCCGGACGGCGTCGGCCCGCGTGTGTTCTTCCAGCAGGTGCCGGAGGGCAAGACGGTCAAGAACCGTGTGCACCTCGACGTCCGCAGCGCCCGCGGCGAGGACCTGTCGCCCGAAGACGCGGACAGTGCCCGCAACGCGCACGTGGCGCGCTTGGAGGCGGCCGGCGCCGAGGTGGTGGAACACCGGACGGAGATGGGCGGGGCCTTTGTCGTCATGCGTGACATCGAGGGCAACGAGTTCTGTGTGAGCTGATCGGCGTCACCGGGCTCGGCGTACGGCCCGCTTGATCAGGAGCCACTCCTGGCTCGGAACCGGACCGGCTCACGCCAGTCACCAGCGAGCGTTGCCGGATCGTTGTCGGCGCCGAAGTGCCACGCTCGCGTCTGCACAGGGATCATGACGGCATGGACGCCGACCGGCGCGAGACGGCGAGCACGGCCTGGCCCAGCCCGGTGCCGCCGGACGCGGGGTGGCCGGGCGACCTCGCGTCGACCCGGACGCCCGCCGCGCTCGAGGCGTCGGACGTACGACACCTGGCCTCGACCGCGGCTGACCTGGAAGAGCTGACGGCCCGGTCGTCGGTGTGCCGTGCCTGCCCGCGGCTCGTGACCTGGCGAGAGGACGTCGCGCGGGCGAAGCGCAAGGCGTACGCGGGCGAGCCGTACTGGGGGCGGCCGATCACCGGCTGGGGAGATCACGACGCGCGCATCCTGATCGTGGGGCTCGCCCCGGCGGCGCACGGCGGCAACAGGACGGGCCGCATCTTCACCGGTGACCGGAGTGGGGACTGGTTGTTCGCGGCGCTGCACCGGGTCGGCCTGGCGCGGCTGGCGACCAGCGTGCGCGCCGACGACGGGCAGGAGATGTACGGCGCCCGCATGGTTGCTGCCGTGCGGTGCGCGCCGCCCGACAACAAGCCGACGATCACCGAGCGCGACACCTGCGCTCCCTGGCTCGATCGCGAGCTGCGGCTGCTGCAAGGGTCGCTGCAGGTGGTCGTGGCGCTCGGCGGGTTCGGCTGGCAGGCGATCCTGCGCGCGTTGGCGCAGGCGGGGTGGCAGGTGCCGCGCCCACGGACGGCCTTTGGGCACGGCGCCGAAATCGCCGTACGCCGCCCGGGCGGGTCCGATGCGACCGTGCTCGGCAGCTACCACCCCAGCCAGCAGAACACCTTCACCGGGCGGCTCACCGAGGACATGCTCGACGGCATCCTGCGCCGGGCCGCGGAGCTGGCGTCGTTGCGCGGGGTAGCCGAGGCGGGGTCGGGTCATGCGAGCGACCCTGCGACCACCGAGGACGCCATCCCAGGCTCTCGCCCGGCGCTCATGGCCACCGTCGAGGTTGCCCCGTGACTAGCCGCACGGCGACAGTCCACCGGTTGTTGGCGATGGCGGCGGCCGTTGCTGCGGTCGCGCTCGTCGGCCTCGCCGCCGCAAGCGGCAACCCGGTGTCGACGCAGCCGTACGTCCCTGGCCGAATCCGTCGCGACGGTGAGCCCGACCTCGAGCCGCTGCCGCCGGGCGTTCCGCCTCCGCCCGACGACGACATCCCGGCATGGCTCGGCTGGATTCTCGAAGGGTTCGTGTGGCTGTGCGTCGTTGCGATCGCCGCGACGCTCATCGTGCTCACGATTCGCCTGTTCGTCGGCCGCAACAGTGGGCTGATACGACGCCGCGTGCTCGAGCCCGAGGAGGTGGCGGCCCTCACCGCCCCGCTGACGGAGATCGACATGCTGGGCCGCGGACGCGACCTGAGCGACGCGGTGGCCGAGGGGATGGCGGCGCTGGCGCAGGGCACCGACGTGCGCGCCGGCATCATCACCTCCTGGCTGCGTCTGGAGGAGACGGTCGCGGGCGCGGGAACGCCCCGTCTCGACAACGACGCGCCGAGCGACCTCGTGGGCAGAGTGCTCGCCGCGCACGACGTACGACCTCGCCGGTTGCAAGCACTCGCCGAGCTCTACCGGCTCGCGCGCTTCTCACCCGCCCCGTTGGACGAGCGGGATCGGGACGAGGCGCGACGAGCCCTGGCGGACGTGCAGCAGGACCTGGCGTACGGCTCCGTCGCGGCGGGAGCCCTGATGGCGGGTCTCCCGGGAGCCGGCCGCTCCGGTGGCGCACCGAACGGCGCGGGGAGCGGGCCGGCCCAGCATCCTGGCGATCGATGGCCGACCCGATGGACCTGACCGAGCGCAGCGAGCTCTTCCGGTGGTTGTCCGTGCAGCTGCTGGTCACGCTCGCGCAGAGCCTGGTGCTGGCGGTGCTCGTACGCTCGATCGTGAACAGCTATGGCCGCAACGTCAGCCTCGCCGCGACCGCGGCGGTGGCTCTTGTCGCCGTTGGGACGATCCGCCTGCAACGGCTGGCTTTACCGGGCACCGGGGCCAAGCGACGGCGTCGGCTCGCCGCTGCGGCGAAACGCGGAGGAGGGCTCCCGGGCAGCGACGCCGTCAGCGCGGTGCTCGGGCGTCCCGGCCTCGAGCCGGTCGCCCCGCTGCCCGAGACTCTGGACCGCCGCTTCCGGCGGCTCGCGAGGCACGCCGACCGGCTGACGTACGCGGTGGTGGAGCCCCGTCACTTCCACAGCGGCGTCCGACCGGTGCTCGCCGAGCTGGCGGCCGACGGGCTCCGACGGCACCACGGATTTGACCTGGAGCTGGACCGGGATCGCGCACGCGAGGTGTTGGGAGACGACCTATGGCAGGCACTGACGAGCGACCGCGCGACGCCGCCGACGCCGGGCGACCTGGACCGCTGGCTGTCGGCGCTGGAGCTGCTCGGCGAGGAGACCTCGACACCGACGGCACGCCTGCGCTCGACATGACCTCGCCCGACGGCCGCGGACCCGACGGGCGTACGCCGGATCCGACCTCGCCCGACTTGACCCGGCCAGACCTGACCCAGCCGGACCCGACCCCGCCCGACCTGACGCCCCGGGAAGCCGGCGTGCTCGCGGCGCAGGTGCTCGACGCCGTCGAGCGCGCGGTGGTGGGCAAGCGGGAGGCGCTCGAGCTGGTGCTCGCCGGGATCATGGCGGGCGGCCACGTCCTGCTCGAGGACGTGCCGGGGCTGGGGAAGACGCTGCTCGCGAGGTCGTTCGCGCAGGTACTGGGGCTGGACTTCCGGCGGGTGCAGTTCACGCCGGACCTGCTGCCGGCGGACATCACCGGGTCGTTCATCGTCGACGCCCGGGGGGAGTTCGTGTTCCGGCGGGGCCCGATCTTCGCCAACCTGCTCCTCGGCGACGAGATCAACCGCACGCCGCCCAAGACCCAGGCTGCACTGCTCGAGTCGATGCAGGAGCACCAGGTCTCGGTGGAGGGTCAGACGTACCCGCTGCCCGAGCCGTTCATCGTCCTCGCGACTGCCAACCCGATCGAGCACGAAGGCACGTACCCCCTCCCCGAGGCACAGCTCGACCGGTTCCTGCTGCGGGTGTCGCTCGGCTATCCCAGTGCAGACGCGGAGTGGGAGGTGCTCGTACGCCGCCTGCGCCGCCAGCGTGAGGGCCAGGTGCTCGACCCGATCGCCGACCGCGCCGGCGTGATCGGCCTGCAGCGTGCCGTGGAGAAGGTCGCCGTCGAGGAGAGCATCGGCCGCTACTGCGTCCTGCTCGTAAGGGCCACCCGTGAGCACCGGACCGTGATGGTCGGGGCCTCGCCGCGGGGTGCTCTCGCCCTGATGCAGACCGCCCGGGCGCGGGCACTGCTCAACGGTCGCGACTTCGTGGTTCCCGAGGACGTCAAGGCCGTCGTCGTGCCGGCGCTCGCGCACCGGCTCGTGCTAGAGCCGGAGACCTGGCTGCGGCGTGTGACGACGGCGCACGTGCTCGAGGAGGTCCTCAACCAGGTCGCTGCGCCGCAGAGCGGCGCGCGGCCGACGTACGTGGATGTCCAGGCCCGATGACCTTCACCGCCCCCGCTCGAGCCGCCGGTCGGACCATGATCATGAGGATTCAAGGGTGCTATAGCACCGCCCGATCCTCATGATCATGGAACAGGGGGGAGCGAGGCCGCGACGGGGCTCGGACGCGCCCGACCCTGACGCGGGGCCGGACTTCGGCGGCCGGACCGGGAAGCCGCGCCGGACGACGCGCCGCGTCACGGATGCCGAGGCGCGGGGGACCCCCAACGCGGTGTTCGTACGCCTCAGCGTGCTCTCCTCTGCGTTACTCGTGCTCGGCCTGACGCTCGCGCGGCCGGACCTCGTCGCGCTCGCGGCACCCTTCACGATCGGCCTGTTCGCATCGGTCCTGCGCCGCGGCCGCGACGCCGTACACATCGATCTCGCCATCGACCGCTCCGACGTCGTCGAAGGCAACGCCCTCGCGGCCACGCTGACGATGCGCTCGACCAGCGACATCGACGCCGTTATCCTCGACGTCCGGACCGGCCCCGGGATGCTGCTGCTCGGGCACGACAGCCGCCGCGCCTTCGCGGTCTCGGGCGGTGAGGAGGTGGTCGTCGACCTCGGCGTGTACGCGGCGCGCTGGGGCCGCACGTCCGTCGGGCCGGTGCAGGTCTCGGCGTACGGCGCCGGCCTGGCGTTCGACCTGCCCGGGACCGGACGGCAGAAGTCCCACCTGAACGTCCTGCCGCGAGCCGACGGCTTCGCGTCCGAGGCCTCGCTGCCGAACGCCGTCACCTCCGCGGGGACGCACCGATCGTGGCTGCGCGGCGACGGCATGGACCTCGCGGGTGTGCGCCCGTTCGTGTACGGGGACCGGCTCCGCCGGGTGGAGTGGCGCATCTCGCGGCGGCTCGGCACCTTGCATGTCGTCGAGGCGCACACGGAGCGCTCGAGCGAGGTGGTCGTGCTCGTCGACTCGGGGCAGGATGTCGGGTCCTCGGGTGGCGTCGGCGGGGCGACCAGCAGCCTGGACGCGGCGGTCCGTGCCGCGGCCGGGGTGACGGCGCGCTACCTGGCGCGGGGGGACGCGGTCCGCATCGTCGACGTCGGGACGCGCTTGCGGTTCCTCCGGAGGCTGGCGGGTCGCCGCGACCTCGTCATCGCCTGCGAGTGGCTGCTCGACACCCGGATGGCCGCCTCCGGCGACGCGTGGGCTCCGGCGAGGGTCGCGGCGCTCGTCCCGCCGCGCGCACTCGTCCTCGCACTGACCCCGTTGCTCGACGAGCGGATGACGACCCTCGTCGCGCGCCTACGCCAACGCGGTCAGCCGATCGTCGTGGTGGACACGCTGCCGCCGGACGCGCTTCCCGCGGACCTGGACACCTACGAGCAGCTGGCGCTGCGCATGTGGCTCCTCGAACGCGAGCAGACCATCGCCCTGCTCGTCGAGTCGGGCTGCCCGGTCGTGCCCTGGCAGAACTCCGGCGGCGTCGACGCGGCTCTTCGCGCATTGGCCTTCGCCTCGATGGCGCCGCGGATGGCGGCCCGATGACATTCGGCCCGAGGACATTCGGCCCGAGGACATTCGGCCCGAGGACATTCGGCACTATGAGGTCTCGCGCCCGCCCGACGGCTGTGGTGCTCGCCGGCGTCCATGCCGGCTCACTCGCCGCCGCGATCGGCGTCGTCGTCTCGTACGCCGCAGTGACTGCCCTGCGGCCGCTGCTGCTGTTCTTCCTCGTTCTCGTCGGGGTGTCCGCCGTCTTGTGGCCAGGGTCAGGGGCCGGCCTGGTCGCGATCGTCGGGGTCGTCTTCAGCTACGTCGCGCTGACCAGCCTCGGCGAGGTCCTCGACCTGGCCACCACCCCGCCACCGGCGCGGGTGCTCCTGCTCGCCGGCTGTCTGTACGTGTGCCACTCCACCGACGCGCTCCGGGGCGCCGTCGCCCGGTCGGTCCTCGACCGGTCGGTGCTGCTCCGATGGCTGCGCCGCCTCGTCGAGGCGCTCGTGCCCGGCTTGGCGATCGGAGTCGTCGTGCTCGGCCTGCCGACGGGCAACGGCGCCAGCCCCGTCTGGCTGCTCGGCGCGGCGGCCGTCCTCGCCGCGGCCGCCGTGCCGGCGTTCCGTGTCCAGCGACGGCCCTGGCGCACCACCGGCGACACGGCCACCGTCGTGACGCGAGACGAGCCCGGCGCCGCGGGGGCATGAGCCGTGTCTAATGAAAGCGCGCGGCAACCACGTCCGCGCAGGTGATCTCGCCGGTTGGGCCACTTGTATGGCAGTGAGCTGCACGCGTAGTAGCGTTCCCGCTGATAAGTCGACCGAGCGGGGGAGTGGTCATGGCACGTGTGACGAGGTTGTCACAACGGCGACACGTAGTGGTTCTGGCGATCGCAACGGCGGTCGGGCTCACAGTGCCGCCCGCCGCAGCTGCTGAGACCGCATCGGTTGCCGCCCTGCCGGAGCCGGTGAAGCTCGCGCCGGACCTGCCCGGTAGCTCCTACTTCGGCTCGTCGGTGGCGTTGAGCGGGGACACGGTGCTGGTCGGAGCGCCGGAGGACAACGCGCCGGAGACGGAGTCCGGGTCGGCGATCGTGTACATCGCCGCGGACGGCGGCGGGTGGCAGGAGCAGGCGAAGCTCGTCGCCGACGACGCCACCAGTGGTGACAACTTCGGTGACTCGGTGGCGCTCGACGGTGACACCGCGGTGGTCGGCGCCCCGTACGACCGGCCGGGCGGCGTGTACGACGCCGGGTCCGCGTACGTCTTCGTTCGCTCGGGCTCGACGTGGACGCAACAGGCCAAGCTGGTGCCGAGCACGATCGGCTACGACAGCAGCGCCGCCTGGTCGGTCGCGGTGAAGGGTGACGTCGCGGTGGTCGGCCAGCCCCGCGGAGGGCCGGGTGACGGGGGCGGCGCGGTCATCATCTTCACGAGGTCGGGGACGACCTGGACCGAGGAGGCGGTGTTGGAGGACCTCGAGACGGACCAGGGGACCGGCTTCGGTGGGGCAGTCGCGATCGACGGGGAGACGCTCGTGGTCGGGCAGGCGCCGCACGGTTACGTGTACGGCGACCCGCAGTACAACTCCGCCTACGTCTACGTCGGTTCAGGTGCCACCTGGACCCTGCAGGCCGTCTTGGCGACGTCGGAGGTCGGCCTCCCTGACTCCTTCGGCGGAGCTGTGGATGTCAAGGGGGACACGGTCGTGGTGGGCGCGGGGGACTGCTCCGCCGGCGGAGTGCGCGAAGGAGGATGCGCGTACGTCTTCCAGCGCAGCGGGACGACCTGGACCCAGGAGGCCCAGCTCGTTGGGAGCGAGGTGAAGTTGTGGGACCGCTTCGGTCAGGCCGTGGCCGTGGACGGGAAGACCATCATGGTCAGCTCGTACGACTACGACGTGGCGCCCGGCTACGGCGCGGGCGGCGCGGCGTACATCTTCCGCCGCAACGGCACCACCTGGACGGAGAAGCGGCTGCTGGTGTCCCCTGATCCCCCGGCCAACGATCACTTCGGCTATGCCATGGACCTGGAACGGAAGGCGCCCGGCGAGCGGACGCTGGTGATCGGCGCGTTCTGGCACGACCACAGCCGCGGCGCTGCCTACGTTTATCGGTAGGCACGAACGGGCAGCCAGGTGACCGTACGCTGCTGGCACGTCGAGCCCGGGTGGCGGAATCGGCAGACGCAGGGGGCTTAAACCCCCCGGCCGCGAGGCGTGCGGGTTCAAGTCCCGCCCCGGGCACATCGGGGCGCCCAAACGCGTTGCACTAGATGCTGACCAGCTCTGCTCGCCTATCATTTGACGGGCAGGTGCGGCACCGACCGGCGTCACGTCTGGCAGCACCTTGAGAATGGGCACAGTCACAATGAGGAAAGGACCGACGATGCGCAGCAGCAATCCCGTGCTGACCCGCAATGACGTGTTCAGTCCTGGGGGATCCGCGACAGTGGGCGGTGCCGCCTCGGCTCAACACCTGGAAGACATGTACCAGCAGCCTTCGTACGCGCCGCCACGCGCGCCCGTCGGCGCGCGGATGTCCCTCGACGACGTGGTCGCCAAGACCGGGTTGCTGTTCCTCGTCGCGCTCGTGACCGCTGGCGGCGCCTGGGTGCTCGATGTGGGCATGGGCATCGCGATCGTCGCGGCGCTCGTCGGCTTCGGTCTCGCGATGGTCAACACGATCAAGAAGCAGGTCAGCGTCCCGCTGGTCGTGGCTTACGCCGCGGTCGAAGGCGTGTTCCTCGGCGCACTCACCCACGTGCTGTCGATCTCGTTCCCGGGCATCGCCGTCCAGGCGGTCCTCGGGACGGCGGCAGCGTTCATGGTCATGCTGGCGCTCTACCGCTCCGGCCGGCTGCGCGCGACACCGAGGTTCACGAAGGTCCTGGTCGGCCTCGGCTTCGGCTACATGGCGTTCCTGCTGATCAACCTCGGGCTCAACCTCTTCGGCGGCAACGGGGTCAACCTGTGGGAGCGCGGGATTCTCTCGTTCGCGATCTCCGTCTTCGCGGTCGGTCTCGCGTCGCTGTTCCTGATCCTGGACTTCGACCAGATCGAGAAGGGCATCGCGGCGGGCGCGCCGGAGAGCGAGTCCTGGCGGGCGGCGTTCGGCCTGATGGTCACGCTGGTCTGGCTGTACGTCGAGATGCTGCGGCTCATCGCGATCCTGCGGGGGGACTGACCGGCGACGCGGGCCGTGCCCCGGGCGGGCGTGACCCGAACGACGCGACACCACCTCACCGAAACGACAGGACCTGAGACAGGCACCGAGCGAGAGGGCGCGGCACCCGCGCCCTCTCGTGCACGTTCAGCACCCTTCGTGGGCCCGACCAGCGCTGGCCGGCCCGACCGTCGGCGAAAGAGCAGCAGCGTGATCGAGACGACGGGACCGGCCGTACCTGGTCGGGAGGTCGACCTGCGCTCGGAGCTGCGGACAGAGCAGGACTACCTCACGCTGCTGTACGAACGCCTCGACGAGCTCAGGGCTGCGGCCGTACGCCAGCTCAGTGAAGTGCGCCTGCAAGGGGTGCGGGGCATGACGCACCAGGCCCGCTCAGAGCGCGAGTCCCGCGCGCGGATGCTCGAGACCCGCGTCTCCCAGCTCGACGGCGTCGAGCACGGCCTGACGTTCGGGCGGCTTGACCGGGTCGATCACGTGCGGCTCTATATCGGCCGCATCGGCATGTCCAGCCTGGACTACGACCGGTTGCTCGTCGACTGGCGCGCCCCCGCGGCCAGGCCCTTCTACGCAGCGACACCCGGTGACCCCGCGGGCGTCATCCGCCGGCGGCACCTGCAGACGCGGGACCGCCGCGTCATCGCTATCGAGGACGACCTGCTCGACCCGGACCAGCTGACCGAGGGTGATCACATCCATCTCGCCGGGGAGGGCGCGCTGCTCGCGGCCCTCAGCGCCCGCCGTACCGGCCAGATGCGCGACATCGTCGCCACCATCCAGGCCGAGCAGGACTCGATCATCCGTTCGGACCTGGCCGGCGTGCTGGTGGTGGAGGGCGGCCCGGGCACCGGCAAGACCGCGGTTGCCTTGCACCGCGCGGCGTACCTGCTGTACGAGCACCGCGACCGTCTCGCCGCCCGGGGAGTGCTCGTCGTCGGGCCGGGGCGCACCTTCCTGCGCTACATCGAGCGGGTGCTGCCCTCCCTCGGCGAGACCGGCGTCGTGCTCTCGACCATTGCGGGGCTCTACTCGGGGGTGCGGGTCCAGGGTGTCGACGCGGACGACGTGGCGCGGGTCAAGGGCGATGCCCGCATGGCGACCGTCCTCGCCGCGATCGTCCGCGAGCAGCAGCGATTGCCGCGGGAGCCGATGGTGATCCGGTACGGGCGGCTGGTCCTGCAGATCGAGAGTGCCGACGTCGCCCGCGCCCGCGAGCGTGCCCGTCGCGGTCGGCGCCCGCACAACCGCGCCCGCGCGGTGTTCGTCCGGGAGGCGCTCGACAGTCTCGCCCGCCAGGTCGCGAGTGGCCTCGGTCGGGGGGTGCTCGAGCCCGGGGAGCATGCCGACATCGTGAGCGACCTGCGCGAGGAGCCGGCTGTCCTCGACGCGATCGACGCCTGGTGGCCGCCGCTGTCACCGACCGAGGTGCTCCAGACGCTGTATGCGGACGATTCGCTTCGCGGCCGGGCCGCGCGCGTCCTCACCTCGACGGAGCGCGACCTGCTGCAGCGTGACCGAGCGGCTGCATTCACCGAAGGGGACGTGCCCCTGTTGGACGAGCTCGCGGAGCTCCTCGGCGATGTCGCCGTGAGCGACCCCTCGATCGCTGCGCGGGCGGCGGAGGAGGCTGCCGAGGAGGCGTACGCAGCCGAGACGCTCGCCGAGCTCGACCTGATTATGCCGGTCGAGGCATCGGTCGTCGCCGCGCGCTACCGCGGCCAGCCGACGCGCCGCTCGGTGGCCGATCGGGCCGGTGGCGACCGGGCGTGGGCGTACGGCCATGTCGTGGTGGACGAGGCGCAGGAGTTGTCCGCCATGGCCTGGCGCATGCTAGGGCGTCGCTGCCCGTCCCGATCGATGACCGTGGTCGGTGACCTCGCCCAGGCAAGCTCCGCCGCGAGCGCGCGATCCTGGTCCGAAGCCCTCGACGACTATGCGCACGGTCGCTGGCGTCGGGCTGCGCTCAGCGTCAACTACCGCACGCCCGCCGAGATCATGGCGGTTGCGGCAGAGGTGCTGAAGCTGGCCGACGCGAGACACAACGCGCCCCGGTCGATCCGCGAGGTCGGCGAGCGGCCACGGTCGTACGCGGTCTGCGACGTCGCCAGGTCCGTGGGAGCGCTGGTCAACGAGTTCGCGACGGAGTACGACGGGTCGGGCACGATCGGCGTCGTCGTCCCCGCCCGTCTGCTCGAGGCGGTGGGTGCGGCGGTCAGCCTCGCGACGCCCGGAGCGGGGGTCGCAGGCGCCGTTGCGACGAACGCTCCCGCGGTGGTGCTCAGCGTCGGCGACGCCAAGGGCTTGGAGTTCGACACCGTCGTGGTGGTCGAGCCGAGCGAGCTGCTCTCCGCTCGAGCACGTGGCGCTCACGACCTCTACGTCGCGTTGACCCGCGCGACGCAGCGCCTGGCGGTCGTACACACCGATGCGCTGCCCGCCGCGATGACCTCCGGCTGCGACCCGAGCTCGCTCTAGCGGGCCGCCGCGATCGTCGCTGGTCGCGACCTGAGCTCGCTCCAGCGGGCCGGCCGAACTATTCGAAGCTGCGGGAAGCGCGGTGCAAGTCATGCGCGTGCACGATCGCGCTCGCATGTCCGTGCGAGATGCCGTGCTCGTCGCGCAACCAGTTGACTCGGTCGTCGAAACGGAGGAACGCCGGGCCGTTCTCAATCGCCCTGAACCACTCGGGAAGCTCTTTGCCCGTTGCCGTCGGCACCCGCTGCAGCAGGTTTCGATGCGTCTCCTCGGAGTGGTGCAGGGCCATCGGCTGCTCCTCGATCTCGGCGGCACTCGTGCGGTCGATGCTGTCAAACCTCGCTCGTACAGACAACCCCCGCGCCGCGCCGCCCCTGCCGACCAAACTTCACCTCCCGATGACCACGTATCGGGGGCGGAGTGTGGTCGTACGTGGCGCCGACGCCACGTAGGAGCACACGTGATCACGTAAACGTGGTCAACGGCGATCCGCTGGCGCTCAGCCCAAGCGCTCGGGTCACGGGTCGGGCTTGGACTTCGCTGGCGCTCAGCCCAAGCGCTCGATGACCATCGCCATCCCCTGGCCCCCGCCGACACACATGGTCTCGAGCCCGATGGTCTCGTCCCGAGTGACCAGCCCGTTGATCAAGGTCGTCAGGATCCGCGCGCCGGTCTGGCCGAAGGGATGGCCGAGCGCGATCGCCCCGCCGTGCACATTGAGCCGATCCAGGTCGATGCCGAGATCCTGGTACGACGGGATGACCTGCGCCGCGAACGCCTCGTTGATCTCGACGAGATCCACGTCGCCGATCGACATCCCGGCGTGCGCCAACGCACGCCGCGACGCCTCGACCGGGCCGAGGCCCATGATCTCGGGCGAAAGCGCGGACACCCCCGTCGAGACGATCCGGGCCAGCGGAGTGATGCCCAGCTCGCGAGCCCGGGCGTCACTCATCACCACGACAGCCGCAGCGCCGTCGTTGAGAGGGCAGCAGTTCCCGGCCGTGACGGTGCCGTCCGCGCGAAACACCGGCTTGAGCCCTGACACGCCGTCCAGCGTGACCCCAGCACGCGGGCCGTCGTCGCGCGAGACCACCCTCCCGTCCGCCAACGCGACAGGCACGATCTCCCGCTCGAAGAACCCGTCGGCGGTCGCGCGCTCGGCGTTGTTCTGCGACCGTACGGCGAACTCGTCCTGCTCGAGCCTGGAGATACCGCGCGACGTCGCGAGGTTCTCGGCCGTCTGGCCCATCGCGATGTACACGTCCGGCAGCGACCCGTCGAGCTGAGGGTCATGCCAGCTCGAGTTCGCCGCGGCGGTCTCTTTCGTACGCTGCCGCGCCGCGTCGAAAGCCCCGTTGTAGAACGCCTCTCGCCCCTGGCCCGCGCCGGTGAACGAGGGATAGCGGCTCACGCATTCCACGCCGCTGGACACGAAGGCGTGCCCCTCACCGGCCTTGATCGCGTGAAACGCCATCCGCGTCGTCTGCAGGCTCGACGCGCAGAACCGGTTCACCGTCGCGGCCGGCAGCGTGTCGTGACCCAGCAGCACAGCCACCCGACGGGCGATGTTCAGCCCCTGCTCGCCCTCCGGCTCCGCGCAGCCGACATAGAGGTCGTCGAGGGTGGTGGGGTCCAGCTCCGGCACCTTGTCCAGCAGCGCGCGCACCACCGTCGCGAGCAGGTCGTCCGCCCGCACCTCGCGCAACGACCCCTTGCCGGCGCGGCCGATGGGGGAGCGTGCGGCGGCGACGATGACGGCCTCTGACATGAGGGCATTGTTGCGCGGGAACCGGCGGGCGTCCTGACAGCGCTCGGCCAGGATCGAAGCGCTGGAGCGGCGCCAAGGGGCATCCTGGCTCGTCGATCATGGCTCCATGCCGTTGCCGGGCTCGCCGACGGTCGAGACGTCGGCGGTTCGGGGAAGGTCCGCCGGACCGGCGGGCGCACGCCGGCGATGTCGCAGGAGGGCCCACCGCCCACGCGGGCCACGGTCGGCACCGCCCAGTTCGGTGCCGCTCACCTCGGTGCCGGCGGTTTCGGCCGCCTCGACCGCGGCACGAGCAACCGGCAGCACGCCATCCCCCCGGAACGCCTCGGGCTCGTCCGACTCGACCAAGCCCAACGCGGCCAGCAACGATGGGAGGATCGCCGCTCCGGCGCTGGCATAGCCGTGCTCCGAAGGATGAAAACGATCCGGCGAGAACATCTCCGAAGGCCTGGCCGCGAACTCAGGACCGAGCAGATCGCCCAGCGACACCGACCGACCGCCCGCCTCGACGACCGCGATCGTCTGTACGGCCGCGAGCTGACGGCTCTTCTGCCGGGCGACCCAGCGCAGCGGCGGGAGGATCGGCTCGATCGTGCCGAGGTCGGGGCAGGTGGCAACGACGACCTCGCACCCGTACGAGCGCAGCCGGGTGACGGCGGCGCCCAGATCCCGTACGGCATCGGGCACGCCCACGCGGTGCGTGACGTCGTTCGCGCCGATCATGATCACGGCGGCCTCGGGAGCGGCCCGGAGTGCCCGAGTCACCTGGTCGTCGAGATCACTGGACTTCGCGCCGATCCAGGCGACGGTGGTCACGACGACCGGCCGTCCCGACGCCCGCGACACGCCGGTCGCGAACAGGGCCGGCGGGGTCGCTGCCGCGGAGCCCGCCCCGAGACCGGCCGCACTGGAGTCACCCAAGACGGCGAGCGGCAACGGCTCGCCCGAGCCCCATCCATAGATTCCGTCGGTGACCGGAGGCTCCTCCGTCGGCTCCCCGATCAGTCCGCGTGCGATCTTTGCCTGCAGCCGCAGCAGTCCCCAGCCGCCCGCCGCGACGACGCCGACCCCGCCGCCGCCGTACGCCGCTGCAGTGGCAAGCCGTCCAGCCCGACGTGCGCGAGTCACCGTACGACCTCCTGCCCCACACCAGATACGGCGTCAAACCTCCCGTCGATCGTACGTGCGGGTGATCAATGCCCCGCGGCGTTCGAGGCCGGCGGTCAGCGGAGTGGCCGGAGTTCGGCGCCCGCCGCATTACCCTGGCAACTGTGGAGGTCTGCGAAAACCTGATCGACCTGGTCGGCAACACGCCGCTGCTGCGCCTGTCCCGGGTGACCGACGGGATCCGTATGCCGGTCCTGGCCAAGATCGAGTACTTCAACCCGGGCGGTTCCGTGAAGGACCGCATCGCGCTGCGCATGGTCGAAGCGGCGGAGCGTTCGGGCGCGCTGCAACCCGGCGGCACCATTGTCGAGCCGACATCGGGCAATACCGGCGTCGGGCTGGCGATCGTCGCCCAGGCCAGGGGCTACTCCTGCATCTTCGTGTGCCCCGACAAGGTGTCGACGGACAAGGTCAACACGCTCCGCGCGTACGGCGCGGAGGTCCTCGTCTGCCCGACCGCGGTCGACCCGTCGGACCCGCGCTCCTACTACTCGGTCAGCGACCGGCTCGCCCGGGAGACGCCGGGCGGCTGGAAGCCGGACCAGTACGCCAATCCGGAGAACCCGGAGTCGCACTACCTCGGCACCGGCCCCGAGATCTGGCGCCAGACCGACGGCACCATCACCCACTTCGTCACCGGTGTCGGCACCGGCGGGACGATCAGCGGCACCGGCCGCTACCTCAAGGAGGCGTCCGGCGGGCGCGTCCAGGTGATCGGCGCCGACCCGGAGGGGTCGGTCTACTCGGGCGGGACCGGCCGCCCGTACCTCGTCGAAGGCGTGGGCGAGGACTTCTGGCCGGCGGCGTACGACCCAAGCATCGCCGACGAGATCATCGCGGTGAACGACCGGGACTCGTTCGGCATGGCGCGACGCCTCGCCCGCGAGGAGGCGCTGCTGGTCGGCGGTTCCTGCGGCATGGCGGTGGTGGCAGCGCTGAAGGTCGCCGCCCGGCTCGACGATCCCGAGGCGCTCGTGGTCGTGTTGCTGCCCGACGGCGGCCGAGGCTATTTGTCGAAGGTCTTCAATGACGAGTGGCTTTCCTCATACGGCTTCCTCTCCAGCGACGGCGCCGCAACAGTCGGCGACGTGCTGGCGGGCAAGGGCGGCGGGCTCCCCGAGTTCGTCCACGCACATCCCAGCGAGACGGTGCGCGACGCGATCGACTACATGCGCGAGTATGACGTGTCCCAACTGCCGGTGGTCAAGGCCGAGCCTCCCGTCATGGCAGCGGAGGTCGTCGGCTCGGTCGTCGAGCGCGACCTGCTGGACCTGCTGTTCACCGGCAGCGCGAGCCTGGCGGACTCCCTCGAGCGGCACATGTCCGACCCGCTGCCCATGATCGGCAACGGTGAGCCCGTGTCTGTCGCGATGACCGCTCTCGAGAAGGCCGGCGCGGCGCTCGTGCTGTACGACGGCAAGCCAGCCGGCATCATCACCCGCCAGGACCTCCTCGCATACCTGTCGACCTGACGCGTTGCGGATCATGGCGGCTGCTCGCGTCGAGCGATGCGCGAAGCGCGGGATGTGCGCCGGACGTGTCGATGCTCACAGCGCGGCCTTGGCGTTGAGGTAGCGCTGCTCGGGGATGCTGGTGGCCAGCCGAGCCGCAACGGCGTACGCCGCCCGGGCAGCGTCGACATGGCCGTCCATCTCGAGCAGGTGTGCCCGTACGGCATGCAAGCGGTGGTGCCGGCTCATCGAGCGATCCGCGAGCAGTGGGTCGAGGAGGGCAAGCCCGGCGGTCGGGCCGTCCACCATGGCGAGGGCGACAGCATGGTTGAGCGTGACGACCGGGCTGGGCGCGAGGTCGTGGAGCATGAGGTACAGCGCCTCGATCTGCACCCAGTCGGTGTCCTCGGCGTGGCCCGCTTCCGCGTGAACCGCGGCGATCGCCGCCTGCAGCTGGAACGGGCCGACCCGCCCGGCCGGCAGCACGCGTTCGACAAGGGTGATGCCCTCGCGGATGCGTACGCGGTCCCATGCGGTCCTGTCCTGCTCGGCGAGCGGCACGAGCGAGCCGTCCGGGCCCACGCGCGCGGCACGGCGAGCATCGGTGAGCAGCATGAGCGCCAGCAGACCGGCCACCTCACCGGCGACCTCACTGGCCACCTCATTGGCCACCTCGTTGGACACCTCATTGAGCTGCGGCAGGCACTCGTGCAGCCGGCGGGTGAGGCGGATCGCTTCGTCGGCCAGCACGATGTCGTGCAGCCCGGCCCCCGTCGTGCTGGTGTGGCCCTCGGTGAAGACGAGGTACAGCACGTGGGAGGCGGCGGCCACCCGGTCCGGCAGCTCGACGGGTGTCGGGACGCCGAACCGGGCACCCACCTCGCGGAGCCGGCTCTTGGCTCGGCTGATCCGCTGCGCCATCGTGGCTTCCGGCACCAGGAACGCGCGAGCGATCTGCGCGGTGCTCAAGCCGGCGACCGCCCGCAAGGTCAGTGCCACCTGGGACGGCGGTGTCAGGGCCGGGTGACAGCACAGCAACAGCATCGAGAGCGAGTCATCCCGCTCACGTACGCGGTCGGCGTCCGCGGCGGATGCCATCTGGTCCACCACCGGCGTGCGCCGAGCCGCCAGCACCTCACGCCCGTCCCGCGCCTGATCAGTGCGCCACTGGTCCACCAGCCGGCGCGACGCGACCGTGATGAGCCAGGCCTTCGGGTCGTCGGGCAGCCCGTCGGCGGGCCACTTCCGAGCGGCGATCAGCATGGCCTCCTGCACGGCGTCCTCGGCCGCGTCGAAGTCGCCGTACCTGCGTACGAGTGCCCCCACAACGTCCGGCGCAGAGCGTCTCCACACCTGCGTCAGGGCGCTGTCTGTCACTCGCTCGATCTCACTGGTCGTCGGCGCCGGGCCACATCACCGGGCGCAGCTCGACGGTGCTCCCCGGCCCGGCGAACTGCACAGCGATCTCTGCAGCCCGCTCGCGCGAGACGCAGTCGATCATGAAGAACCCGGCCAGCTGCTCCTTGGCCTCCGCGTACGGGCCTTCGGTGGCCAGGCGGCCGTCAGCGCTCCAGGTGTACGCGGCGGCCGAGGCAGGGTCTCCGAGCGCCTCGCCGGTCAGCAACTCACCCGAGGCGGAGATCTCGGTCAGCAGCGCCTCGAACTGGCGCTCCATCTCTTCGAGCTGCTCCGGCGCTACGGCCCGCCCCTCGTCGGTGTACATCGACGTCGGATGGCCCCACGGGTCGGGGTTCGAGTGGATCAGGATCACGTACTTCATCGGACTGTCTCCCTCAGCTTCCGGCCAGGCACTCCGCCCAGCCTTTCGCCGGGGACGACGGAGCCGACGCAGCGTTCTCGACATCCCAACCAGGTAGATCTGGAAGCGAGTGACCAAACTGCGGGGGGATGCCCCACGGCACATTGCCCATCAGCGTGATTGTTAGGTCCGGACACCCATTGCTGAGAGGGTCTCGCCATGGCGTTGGTCCGATGTGACTTCTTCTCCGACGTGCTGGATGTCAGCACGTCGATGACGGTGATCCTGCCGCAGTCGACGGACCAGATCGGCATGTCCGGTCGTGCCGCCACCGGTGGGCATCCCACGCTGTACCTCCTGCACGGCTTGACCGACGACGACTCGGGCTGGGTCCGCCGTACGTCCATCGAGCGGTACGTCGCGCCGCTCGGCCTCGCCGTCGTCATGCCGCAGGTGGGACGCAGCTTCTACGCGAACATGGCGCACGACGACGGCGACTACTGGACGTTCCTGTCCGAGGAGCTGCCGGATCTGGTGCACAGCTTCTTCAACCTGTCCGCTCGCCGCGAGGACACGTTTGTCGCTGGGCTGTCGATGGGCGGGTACGGCGCGCTGAAGTGGGCGTTGCGACAGCCCGAACGCTTCGCCGCCGCGGCGAGCATGTCGGGTGCGCTCGACCTCGCAACCTTGGTGGCACGCAACGACCCGGAGCGCGCGCGACTGTGGGCGAACGTGTTCGGTGGCCAGCCTGTCCCCGGCACGCCAGACGACCTGCTCTGGCTGCTCGGCCAGGCCGACGCCTCGACGCTGCCCGCGCTGTCGGTGTACTGCGGCACCGAGGATCACCTGTACGACCTCAACGTCACCTTCCGAGAAACGGCCCGCCGGCTCGGTGTGCCGCTCGCGGTGGACTTCGGTCCGGGGGGGCACGAGTGGGGCTACTGGGACATCAAGATCCAGGACTTCCTAGCGGCACTCCCACTTGGCGGGGGTTGACGAGCGGCCGTCGGAACGCCTAACGTACAACAAGATGGTTGTACATCAGGACGACGATGCGGACCGGATCTTCGGCGCCCTCGCCGATCCGACCCGCCGCGACATCGTGGCGCGGGTGCTGCGGGGGGAGGCGTCGGTCTCGGTTCTGGCCGACGCGTACGCGATGTCGTTCGCCGCCGTGCAACGCCATGTCGCGGTGCTCGAGCGGGCCGGGCTCGTGACCAAGGAGCGCCGAGGTCGCGAGCGACTCGTCCGCGGTGATGTCCAGACCATCCGGGCGGCCGTACGGCTGCTCGACCAGTACGAGGAGATCTGGCGTGGCCGCATCGGCCGCATCGAGGAGATCCTCACCGAGTCACCAGAAGGAGACCGTCCATGACGATCGTCAGCACGACGCAGGACGCTGAGGCCCTGACGTTCACCATCGTCGCAGCGCTTGCCGCACCCCCTTCGCGGGTGTGGCAGATCTGGTCCGACCCGCGGCAGCTCGAGCGCTGGTGGGGCCCGCCCACATGGCCCGCCACCTTCGAGGAGCACGACGTCGTCGTCGGCGGCGCCTCCGCGTACTACATGACAGGCCCGGACGGTGAGAAAGCCCGTGGTTGGTGGCGATTCCTCACCTTGGACGAGCCCCGCTCGCTGGAGTTCGAGGACGGTTTCGCCGACGACTCAGGCGTGCCCAACAATGATCTCCCGACGACTCGCGCGCGAGTCGACCTCGAAGAGACCGCTGCGGGCACGCGCATGACCGTCACATCGCGATTCGCCACTGCGGAGGACATGCAGCAGATGGTCAAGATGGGCATGGTCGAGGGCGTGTCGCTGGCGATGGGTCAGATCGACGAGATGCTGGCTGCAGCCTGATCCGGATCTGCTGGGTGGTGTCTCCGGCGAAGTGCCTTGGAGCACGCTCAGCAGACCACGGGCCGGGGTCGCGGGCGGCGCGGACGCGCACTACCGCACTGGAGCCGTCGCCTGCGAGCCGCCGGTGTGGCGGCAGCAGAGCATCGACCCGGTCACTCTGGTTGCGTCGCTTCGCGGCAACGCCACGGCCGTGGTGACTCGGACCTACGCCGCGTGTGGTTGGTCGGGTCGGTGTACGTGGTTGCGGAGTGGTTTTTGTTGCGGGTCGACCCATGGTGGTGGTCGCCAGAGGGGGAACCCGTCCGAATGGATCCATACGGTCCAGTCGCCGTGTTCGACGAGGCGGTGGTGGTAGCGACAGAGCAGGAGCCCGTTGTCGAT
>Ga0136634_10000224_pt1 | contig 27529 bp, 26 predicted proteins | sample AntDrymUQ8332106_2_FD_104654 | JGI IMG/M metagenome (GOLD analysis project Ga0136634, IMG submission 104654) | Polar desert sand microbial communities from Dry Valleys, Antarctica - metaG UQ833 (21.06) | ecosystem: Environmental > Terrestrial > Soil > Desert | place: Antarctica: Dry Valley... | reverse complement strand
ATTTCCTATTTCACAATAGAATTAAAAGATGCACTGATACCGGATAAGCTGCAAGGACGTTTTAATAACTGGATATTTGGTTGTGATATTTGCCAGGACGTGTGTCCGTGGAATCGCTTTTCAAAACCAAATGATGAAATAAAGTTTACACCGCTTCCGGAAGTATTTAATTTTACAACTGCAGAATGGGAAGACATGACAGAAGAAAATTTTAAAATAATATTTAAAAATTCAGCAATTAAACGCACCAAATACAAAGGGATCAGGCGCAATTTAAAATTTATAAAAAATGTATGAAAGCAAATGTGGAAAGCCTCTATCAGATTTCAAAAAAAGATAAGAGAAGAATTATCGGACTGATGAGCGGAACATCGCTGGATGGGCTTGATATTGTTTTGTGTTTAATAAAAGGTTCTGGAATGGCAACTACAATGCACCAGGAAAAATTTATAACAATGGAGTATGACAGCGATTTTAAAAAAGAAGTGCTGGAAGTATTTTCAAAAAGAACAGCTGATCTTGAAAAACTGTGTTTATTAAATGAATGGATCGCTAACAGGCATGCACAAATGATAAATGCCTGCTTGAAGGAATGGGATATAGATCCCGGAGAAATTGATTTAGTGGCAAGCCATGGACAAACAATTTATCATGCACCACAACATCTTCATCAAAATAAGAAATTTGGCAATGCTACATTACAAATTGGGGATGGAGATAATATAGCACTCAAAACAGGCATTATTACCATCAGCGATTTCAGGCAAAAACATATTGCAGCAGGAGGTGAAGGAGCTCCATTGGCAGTATATGGCGATCTTATCTTATTTGGAAATAAAGAAAGAGATACTGTCTTATTAAATATTGGAGGGATTGCCAATTTTACTTACCTGCCATCAGAAAAATCCAGCCAAAAAATGTTTAGCACTGATGTTGGTCCTGGCAATACTATGATGGATGCCTGGATGCAGAAAAATTTTCCCGGATTATATTTTGATAAAGATGCTGGTATTGCAGTTACGGGGAGCGTAAATACTAGATTACTTGCTGCATTAAAAGATCATCCTTTTTTCAGCCTGCCTTTTCCCAAAACTACGGGGCCTGAACTATTTAACCTTACGTATCTTGATAATGCGGTTCAAACCTTTACAAATGAAAAACTGCAGGTAAACGATGTGATGGCTACACTTAATGCATTCACGTCTTCCGTAATATGTGACAGCATACATAAAATACCCGGGCTTACAACCGATCCGGATATTTTTTTAAGTGGTGGCGGTATGCATAATCATATGGTTACAGATGAGGTGAAAAAGAATTTTCCATATGCGTCTGTAAAATCAACTGCAGAAAAGAATATTGATCCTGATGCCAAAGAAGCCATCCTTTTTGCAATATTAGCCAACGAATGTGTGGCTGGTAAACCCGGTACGTTTACAAAACTTTTCCCAAATGTAAGTATGGGTAAGATCAGTTTTCCTTCTTAGTTATTTTCTACATAATATTTAAGATCATTCAAGGCAGCTTCATAACCTGGCCCACTCATTTTGTCTATAAATATTCCGGAGAATTTTTCCCATGGATACCATTTTAGCTGGCTAACCGCAGACCACTCCACCTGGATATTATTGCTATCTTTAAAATTTATAAGTTCTATCTTGTTAAGCATGTCATTTTCTCCACATGTCTGAAATATAAGCCGGGCATAATTCTGAGCGGTATCTGTCATGATTAAAGAATGCTTTTTATTGTCACTTTCCCATTCTGCACATTTTTTATTTCCAGGGGAAGTAATACTTATCATTATATTTTTTTGATGTTTAAATAAAGGGTGCCAGTTTTTCCAGTTTTGAAAATCTTTAACCTGGTCCATGATCTTTGAAGATGAGGATTGAATAACCACCGAACGGGCTGTCAATACAGTTGATGGCATTAACAGCGATAATAAGGTAACAACAATAAATAATCCCGCGATAGCAATCACAAATCCTTTAAATAATTTCATACAAAATATTTATCCCATCTAAATAATCTTATTGCAAAGGCATATATTAGCCGGCCATAGAAGCATCATACCTATCGCCCACATTGCTTTAAATTGATTATACTTCTTACATTTAATTTTAGTTTGTAAATCTATTGCAAAAATGATAAATAAATTTGTAATATACCGACATATGTCGTACATTTATTGACAAATGTCAGTTTCATGAAAAAAATTGAAAGGAGTAACCCCGTTAAAGATTTTGTATATAGTGAATTCCGGAAAATTGCGGATAAAACGCCATTCACACAAATTGAATGGGCAGCGATGCTCCATGTGAGTGAACGTACATTACAACGGTATGCAAAAAACAACGGGGTCTTTGCATCTATCAATGCCGAAAGAGCAATGCAAATTGCAAATGTGATTTCTGAAGGAAAAAAAACTTTTGGCAAAACAGAGATGTTTTATAACTGGCTTAAAACAAATCCTGTTATGGCAGAGGGAGAATTATCATTGGAATCTTTAAACTCTGCCCAGGGCATACAGCAGGTACTTACTCAACTGGGCAGAATTCAATACGGTATTTTAGCATGACCATCTACAGGCTATCAATTGAACAATATAAAGATGACATTTCAGGAACCGGTGCCAAATTATATGGGGGCAGATGGAACATTATTGGTATACCCGTATTATATGCCACAGAAAATATTTCCTTATCCGTTCTGGAAATACTTGTAAGAACGAATATTCATCTTATCCCGCTTCATTATTATCTTTTAAAGTTAGATCTTCCGGATAATGTAGAATTGACATCTATAAATAAAAATAAACTTAAAAAAGAATGGAAAAATGATATCAGTTATACCCAATGGATCGGCACTGAATTTTTAAAATCAAACAAAGCGCTTGTTTTAAAAATACCCTCAGCAATTGTTGATGAAGAACATAACTTTATTATAAATACCGGGCATACTGATTTTAAAAAGGTAAAGATCACTTCCTCCAAAAAATTCAGTTTCGACAAAAGGTTTAATCTTAAAAATGAATAATGTTTACCTTTTGCTCGGCAGCAATCTTTCTGATCCCCACGAGCAATTACAAATTGCAAGGAAGCATATCACAACACATATCGGAAAAGTAATAAAGCAAAGCAGTATTTATAAAACCGCCGCATGGGGGGATGCAGACCAACCTGATTTTTTAAACCAGGTGCTTTTCATAAAAACAAAATCAATTGCCGAAAAAATCCTGGAAAAAATACTTGAAATAGAAAGACAAATGGGGCGGATCCGAACTAAAAAAAATGCACCCCGGATAATCGACATTGATATTCTTTTTTATAATCAGGATATTAAACAGGCAAATCAGCTTACTATCCCCCACCCTGAAATACAAAACCGCCGTTTCGTTCTTGTTCCGATGAATGAACTTTCTCCCCGGCTGGTTCATCCTGTTTTAAAAAAAACAATACAAACGCTTTTGTCAGAATGCCCCGATAAACTGGATGTCAAAAAAATATAGCCCTCTATGTATCTTTCCTCTTATTTTGCAAGCAGAAAATTTTTATATTATTTAAGAGGTTTACAGTTTTGAAATGAAATATAATTTTGTAACAATTGAAGGCAATATTGGTGCAGGTAAAACAACACTTGCAAAGCTGCTCAGTGAACATTATAATGCAAAACTGATCCTTGAAGAATTTGATGAAAACCCTTTCCTTCCTAAGTTCTATGAAAACCCATCGCAGTATGCTTTCCCGCTGGAGCTTTTTTTTATGGCAGAACGTTTCAAGCAATTAAAAGACCTGCTGAAGAATAAGGATATGTTTCAGGAAATAATCATTTCAGATTATCTCTTTACCAAATGCTTATTGTTTGCAAAAGTGAATCTTGAAGAAGAAGAATTCAGGCTCTACCAAAAGTTATTTGATATTCTAAATCCACAGATTATACAACCCGATATATTAATATACCTCCACAGCCCGGTAAAAAGATTGAAGGAAAATATTAAAAAAAGAAACCGTGAATATGAGCAGGCAATAGATAATGCTTATTTATTCAGCCTGCAGGAAACTTATATCCAGTATATTAAACAGCATAATATGAAAACCCTGTTTGTTGATGCAAGTAATGCAGATTTCGTTGGGAAAAAAGAACATTTATACGCTATCACAAATGCACTGGAAAAAGAATACGATACCAGGCAGGAGTATATAACCTTGTCATGATGATAAATCATTTTATCTTTAAGTAACTCTATCCAGCATTGATAACTACTGTAAATAAAAATCCGTACGCACCATTAAAGATCCCTGAATTTAAAAACTTTATTGCCGGGCGATTTGTTTTTACTATGGGACTTCGAATGACCGGCACTGTTATTGGCTGGTGGATATACCTTTTAACAAATAGCAAGCTGGCATTGGGCTTTGTGGGTTTATCAGTTGTGGTGCCGGCATTAATGCTGGCATTATACGCAGGGCATCATATTGACAGGTCAGAAAAAAGACGGTTACTCTTAAACTGCATTATTTTATACAGTATTTGTATAATACTCCTTGTTTTTTTATCATCAAAATATACTGCACACGTCTTTGATCCCTGGACAATTGCTGTTTTAATATGTTGTGTTATTGCCGGCACGGGCGCAATACGTGCGTTTTTAGGCCCTACATTTTCAGCCATGATCTCACAGGTGGTTCCTAAAGATATGTTATCAACGGCCGCAGCAATTAGTTCTGCCAGCTGGTTAACAGCATCCATACTGGGACATGCCACTGCAGGTTTTCTAATCGCCTTTTTAGGAATTAATCATACTTTCATTGTGATACTAATTCTGATTGCACTGGCATATATTTTATTGTACAGGCTTACAGCAAAACCTGTTTTTATAACGGCAATAACAAATACCTGGCAAAGTGTAAAAGAGGGTATTGATTTTGTTTTTAAAACAAAAGAATTACTGGGTGCAATAACACTTGATTTATTTGCAGTTCTTTTTGGGGGTGCTGTAGCATTGGTTCCGGTATTCGCAAAAGATATTTTACACATTGGTCCGGTTGGCTTTGGCTGGTTAAATGCAGCTGCTGATATAGGCTCAATTATCATGGTTACATTATTAACTATATGGCCTCTTAAAGGGAACCAGGGAAGGATATTATTTTATGCCATTGGCGGGTTTGGGATTTTCATTATTTTATTCGCTGTATCAGAATATTTCTGGCTTTCTTTTCTCGCATTAATGTTAAGTGGCTGCATGGATGGTATAAGTGTAATCATCCGCACTACAATTGTACAATTAAGAACACCTGATGAATTGCGGGGAAGGGTTTCATCTGTAAACAGCATGTTTATAAATTCCTCAAATGAACTTGGTCAATTTGAAAGTGGTGTAGCTGCAAAATTATTGGGAACTGTGCCCTCCGTTATTTTCGGAGGCTGCATGACCATTGGAGTAGTGATCGCCACATGGTTTAAAGCACCTACTCTAAGGAAAATGGAATATTAATCATCAGATACAATTTATTATTTAATCATATTGCAGTAAATTGTTCCTACTAAAACCAGGTATATGCAACGAAGAACCTTCATAAAAAATACAGGACTTACCATAAGCGCTCTTGCGTTATTGAATAAAGATTCGCTTGCCAGGTTTTTAGCCGACCCTGTTTATAAAATTAAAATGCTGACACCGGAAGTTGGCATTTTTACAGAAAAGGGAGGTACAATATTATTTATGCTTAATAAGAAAGGTATTGTTGTTGTGGATTCCCAATTCCAGGATACAGTCACGCATCTTATTGATGAAGTGAAGAAAAAATCAGATAAGGCTTTTGAGTTGTTGATAAACACCCATCACCATGGTGATCACACAAGTGGAAATATTGCTTTTAAAGGGCTTGTTCCGCATGTTGTTGCCCATGCAAACAGTAAAACAAACCAGTTAAATGCAGCAGTAAAGAATAATACAGAATCGCAGCAACTATACCCCGACGTTACTTATTCAGATAAATGGTCGAAAAAATTTAAAAGAGAAAAGATAGTGCTTCATTATTTTGGTGCAGCTCATACCAATGGTGATAGCCTTGTTCATTTCCAGAAGGCCAATATTATTCATATGGGGGACCTTGTTTTTAACCGCCGGCATCCTTTTATTGATAAAACAGCCGGAGCAAATATTGCTAACTGGATAAAATTACTGGAAAGGGCTACTTCTACATTTAATAATGATACAACGTATGTGTGTGGACACGCCAGGGAAGGATTTGAAGTAGTTTTAAAATCTGCTGACCTGCTTGCATTCAGGGATTACCTTGCAAATCTGCTAAAGTTTACTGATGGAGAAATTAAAGCAGGAAAAACAAGAGATGAAATATTAAAAGCAACAACTATCCCGGGATCACCGGAATGGCAGGGAGATGGCATCGAAAGAGGCCTTGCTGCAGCTTATAGCGAGGTGACTGAAAATTTTAAATAATAAAAAGGATTTACTGAGAGTATAACCTGTTTTTACGGAATAAGTTTTTCTAAAACATTCACTACTATCGGGCAAAATGTTGAATTCTTTAAAGTAATATTTTGCCTTTTCAAAAAAACATCTTCATCTGTATAAGGGAACCTATGACAGTCAGAAGGCCTCACATCATATATACTGCATAGGTTATCGCTTCCTAAAAAAGGGCAGGGTTTTGAATGCACAACATAATCGCCTTCTTCATCTACTACAAGATATTTTTCAATGAATGTACCCTCCTTCAATTTTAAATGCTTAGATATACGTTTTAAATCGGGTGTTTTAAAACGGGGAGAATAATTTTTACAGCAATTTGCACAACTCATACAGTTTATTTTTTCAAATGATTCTTTATGCAAAGCAGGCAATTGAGATAAAACTTTATTCTTATCGGCGCGACTGAGAAATTGCTTATATTTTTTTTGGCTGTAAACAGATTGATTTTGCCACGTAGCACTATTATTCATGGATATAAATATAATTACAAATTTAATGGAGATCTTTTTCCTTTAAGATTGAATAATACATTATTAACTTTGCAGAAATTAATAAAATCATATTAACTTTTTTTAAAATCTCTTTTCATGATAAATGTAATTGTTCCCCTGGATTTTTCTGAAACATCCTTTAATGCCGCAGAATATGCAGCCGATATGTATGCAGGCAGGCCTGATGTAAATGTAATTTTATATCATTTTTATGCAAAAGGTGAGGACCTTGCTCCATCGCAAACATTTCTTGATAGCTTGAAAACCAAGCTTTCAACAAAACTATCTCATATTGAAACGACTTTAGAGTCAGGTGCAAATTTCATTGATTGCCTTACTGCATTTTCTCATGTAAAGCGGGCATACATGGTAGTTATGGGTCTTACAGGTAAGACACCAATGGCTCAGCGTTTTTCCGGATCCAATACCCTTAAAATGAGTGAAAAAGATGTTTGCCCTGTATTAATTGTTCCTGGTGATGCAGTTTTTAAAAAGCTCGATAATGTTCTCATTGCATCTGAGATGAAATACATAGAAGAAACACCTGCACTTCTTGCAGTAAAAAGAGTATTGGAGGATTTTAAACCTTCACTGCATGTATTGAATGTTGACAGCAGCCATTATATTTCCCTTACTCCTGAATTTAAAGAAGAAAGAGATAAGATGGAAAATCTTCTCGCTGCCTTTAAACCTGAGTTTTATTTCATGCGCCTTTTTGATTTTCATGAATCTATCAATCTATTTACAAGAGATAAAAATATTGATATGATCATCATCGCCCCCAAACATCATGGATTTTATGAATGGCTCTTTAAAACCCAGCATACAAAAAAAATGATCTACCAAACTAAAGTGCCGGTTCTGGCAGTTCATGAATAATGATTTTAATCTTTATAGCTAGCGTATGATATTAGTTGATCAGAGATTAATTATTAGTGATTAATACTGGTAGCTATCGTGTATTAAAACGTTCCTTTAATTTTGCAGCGGCAAAGCAACTAAAATACAAAAATGAATCTTTTTGAAAAACAACAAAACGAATTTAAGCACAGGCATATCGGCCCCAATGAGGAAGAGACTGCAGCAATGCTTAAAATGATCGGTGCAGGTTCTATAGATGAATTGATTGACAACACTGTTCCATTATCCATACGTTCCAAACAATCCCTTAATACAGGCAATCCTGTTAGTGAGTGTAATTATTTAAAAGAGTTAAAGAATATTGCTTCACTTAATAAGGTTCATAAGTCATACATAGGCCAGGGTTATTATAATACAATTGTTCCCAGTGTAATATTGCGAAATGTATTTGAGAACCCAGGTTGGTACACACAATACACTCCATACCAGGCGGAAATAGCACAAGGCAGGCTGGAAAGCCTGTTAAATTTTCAAACAATGGTAAGCGATTTAACTGGTTTACCTATTGCAAATGCAAGTTTGCTTGATGAAGGCACAGCTGCGGCAGAAGCTATGGCAATGCTTTTTAATCACAAGAATAAGGACACAGATCATATTACGGCGCCGAAGTTTTTCGTGGATAATAATATTTTCCAGCAAACAAAAGATATATTAATTACAAGGGCAAAACCAGTAAATATAGAACTTGTTTTTGGTGATTATATAACACTAAAACCTGATGAATCTTATTTTGGTATTATCATTCAATATCCAAATAGCAATGGTTTGATATCAGACTATAAAAAATGTATCGATGCTGCTCATCATGTAAATGCCAAAGTAGTAATGGCAACAGACCTGCTTGCACTCACTTTACTCACTACACCTGGTGAGCTGGGGGCTGACGTTGCAATCGGCTCATCCCAACGCCTCGGAGTACCAATGGGATTTGGCGGGCCCCATGCCGCTTTTTTTTCAACAAAAGATGAATTTAAAAGAATTATTCCCGGCCGCATCATTGGAATAAGTATGGATGCACAAAACCTCCGTTGCCTGCGTATGGCATTACAAACAAGGGAACAGCATATCAGAAGAGAGAAGGCTACAAGTAATATTTGCACAGCACAGGCATTACTTGCAAATATGGCAGCTATGTACGCAGTATATCATGGTGCTGAAGGTTTGAAAAATATTGCAAAAAGAATAAGCATCCTTACCAAAACTTTAAGCGATGAATTAAAAGAACTTGGATTTCTGAATGAAAATGAATTCTATTTTGATACAATTAAAATCAGGATAAAAGATATCGCAGGGATAAAAAATGCCGCAGTGTCAAATAAGATGAACTTCTATTATTATGATGATGCAATAAGCATTTCACTGGATGAAACCACAACACAAAATGATGTATTGGATATACTTCATGTGTTTGCTTCTTTAAATACCAACAATACCGCGGTTGCCAATTTCAACTATGAAGACACATTAGATAATATTCCAACTTCACTAACAAGGACTTCTGATTTTTTAACGCACCATGTATTCATTATTCACAGGAGTGAAACACAAATGATGCGTTATATTAAAACACTCGAGAATAAAGACCTTAGCCTGAATACTTCTATGATATCCCTGGGAAGTTGTACAATGAAATTAAATGCGGCCACACAACTGATACCTGTTAGCTGGCCTGAGTTCAACAATATTCATCCCTTTGCTCCACCTGATCAATGGAAAGGGTATCAAAAAATAATTTCAGAGCTTGAACAATGTCTTGCAAATATCACTGGTTTCACAGCCACATCGCTTCAACCAAACAGTGGTGCGCAGGGCGAGTATGCGGGACTGTTAACTATAAAAGCTTATCATACCGACAGAAACAATGCGCATCGTGATATTATATTAATCCCAATTTCTGCGCATGGCACAAATCCTGCATCCGCGGTTATGGCAGGATTTAAAGTAGTTGTTACAAAATGTGATGTAGCTGGAAATATTGATGTGGAAGACATGAAGTTAAATGCAATTAAATATAAAGACAGACTTGCAGGGCTTATGGTAACATATCCCAGTACACATGGGGTATTTGAAGAGCGTATTACGGAAATATGCAAAATAATTCATGAACACGGAGGCTTAGTTTACATGGATGGTGCCAATATGAATGCACAAGTAGGTCTTACAAGTCCCGGGCAAATAGGTGCTGATGTATGCCACTTAAATCTTCATAAAACATTTTCGATACCACACGGAGGAGGCGGGCCGGGGATGGGTCCTATCTGTGTAAATGAAAAACTAGCTCCTTATTTACCCGGCCATGTTTCATTGGATAATAAAAGTAAGGCAATACATGCAGTGAGTGCTGCACCATTCGGAAGTGCAAGTATATTACTGATAAGTTATGGTTATATTAAAATGCTTGGCTCTGAGGGTCTTAGAAAAAGTACCATGTATGCCATATTGAATGCAAACTATATGAAAGCCAGGCTTGAAAAGGATTATAAAATTCTTTATACAGGTAAAAACGGAAACTGTGCGCATGAGTTTATAGTCGATCTTAGGCCCTTTAAACAAAGTGCGGGAATTGAAGCAGAAGATGTGGCCAAGCGGCTTATGGATTATAATTTTCATGCCCCAACCCTCAGCTTTCCCGTAGCCGGAACAATTATGATAGAACCAACTGAAAGTGAAGACAAAGCTGAACTTGATCGGTTTTGTGATGCATTATTATCTATCCGGGATGAGATAAGATCAATCGAAGAGGGTATATTGAGTAAAGCAGATAATCCGTTAAAAAATTCGCCACATACATTATTGGTAATTACAGCCGATGACTGGAAGCATGCTTATAGCAGGCAACAGGCAGCATTTCCCCTGGCATATGTGAAAGCCAATAAATTCTGGCCCTCTGTAAGCAGGGTAAATAACACCTATGGTGACAGGAACTTAATTTGTACCTGTGAGCCTACAGAATCGTATGCTGATGTTATTGAGGGATGAGATTAGTGGTTAGGAATTGTATTAATTGTCCGACCTCTATAGGTGTCGGACATCTGCACTTAAATGTGGAATTACAACCATGATAAATCTCGTATTATTTATATTATTCGTCCGACCTCTATAGGTGTCGGACATCTGCACTCAAAATTGGAATCAGGAACCCGGTAAATCTTGTATTATTTAATGTTAAACGTCCCACGTCTATAGACGTGGGACATCTATAGGTGTCGGACACCTTTAATTTACTTTTTTAAAAATGGTATTAATTTCGGTACTTTTTTTTGATACAGCCTATAATCGTCCCCATATTCTTTTATTAATTTACTTTCTTCAAATTGTATCCCGATCATTGTATAAATAATTATAATAATAACAGCAATTAAATTTGAAAGCAAAGGATTTAGTAAAAATAAGCCGATAAGAAAAATGAATGTGCCAAGATATAGAGGGTGACGAACATACCTGTGAATTCCCCCCGTTTCAAGGAATGGCTTAGTTATTTTTTCTTTATTAACTATGCCACTTAATTGAAAAAAATATTTTTTTATGCAAATCATCATAACAAATAAGCCACCTAGGATGAATATAATTGCTAAAACCCTCATCCATAAAGAATTAGTTAACATTAAATTACTTGATAATGAAAGATGGTAAAAAATCAATCCTATAAGGCTACAAAAAGCAAAAATATTATAGCCCATTCTATATGTATTGCTGTGGATCTTAAGCAATGATTCTAATTTAAGTTTTACTAAGACACAGGCCAGGAAGCTATGTAAAAAGCAATATAGTAACCACATTATAGCCAATAAAGAATGTTCTTTTATCATATTATCAGTGATTGCCCGTCTTAAAATATCAGAAAGGGTAAAATATATATATTATCATACTTAAAACACATATCTTTGCGAATTATTAATACAATACAAATTAAAAAATGGACACTAAAAATCAAGGTACCGTTAAATTTTTCAATTCTGAAAAAGGTTTCGGATTTATTAAACATGACGATTCTGACAAAGAAACTTTCGTACATGTAAGCGGACTTATCAACGACGTAAAAGAAGGTGATAAAGTTGAATTCGAACTACAAAATGGCAAAAAAGGAATGAATGCTGTTAATGTAACAGTTGTCGGATAAATGCAGTCATTTGAAATTCTTTACGGGTTACTGGAAACAGTAACCCATTTTTTTTAATAAAAGAGTAACAGATCAAAATACAAGCTGGAGGAATAACAATCTATTTTTACCATATGAAAATATTTAAAATGAGGTATTTAATACTTTTTGCATTGATTTTTATTGGATATGGATCAATTGCCCAGGAAAAAACTAAAAAGCATATTTTTTTAAATAAAGGACAAAAGATAAATGTAGTTAATACAATCTCTTCAGATGCAGATATGGGTATGGGCATGCAGATGAAAACCAATATGGTTAGTAATGGAATTTTATCTGTAACCGGTGAAAATGAAAAAGAGTACACCCTTACAAATACACTTACCAGGATGAAAGGTACAATGGATGTAATGGGCAAAACCCATGATTTTGATTCAGAAAATGAATCAGACCGGAATTCCGAAATTGGAAAATCACTTTCGGCCTCGCTGGGTAAATCAGATAGCGTTGTTGTTAATAAATTTTCAGGCATGGTAGCTTTTGAAAAAAAAGATACTTCACTGGACAAGTCAGAACCCAATCCAATGGAAGACATGATAAAGGCATTTGGTAATGATGGTGATAATACTTCTATAACCGGGGCTTTTTTAATTATACCAGCGGGCAAAAAAGCGGGTGATAGCTGGACCGAAACTGATTCCTCAAAAGAGAAAAAATCAGTAATAAAATATACGATCAATTCAATAAGCAATGGAACTGCTACGGTTTCATTTCAAACTACAATGGATAACACCAGTATGGTGGAAGTACAGGGCAGCCAAATGAACGTATCAATCAATACAAAAAGTAAGGGTGAGATTTTATCAAATATTAAAACAGGACTGGTAAATAAACGAATTATTGATTCTGACATTTCAGGTACTATCGACATTATGGGACAATCCATGCCTATTACTGCTAAAAACAGCCTTACATCACTTTTTACTTTATCTGAATAATATTTTGTTTAACGGCACCAGTTATTTTGCCTGAAGCATCATCCTGTACAAATAAAACGATGCTCAGATCTTCTTTATTAATATCAGGAGAAAGATCAAATATTACTGACGATGATGAAGTATTTATGGGAGTACTTTTAAACTCCCTGACAATATTATAATTAGTAAGTTTAACTCCCCTGTTTTCCCCCCTTAATATATTAGTGACAACTTCATTTTGCACAAGTGCAGCCTGCAAAGTTGTATTTTTATTAATAGGATTTAAACTATAATTAATAGAAATCTGATTGCCTTCTATGTGTAATTTATTGATAAGGATTTTTACAGGAGGTTCATGTTTTAATACGTTCAAAACAGCTTTTGCCACTTTATCTTCATCACTTCCTATCATTTCTCTTTCACCATTAATTATAAGTTGGGGTGTGTAAACGGAACCTTTGGAAGTGAGCATTGCATAATCTCTTTGCCTGCGGCTGAATGCAGCATTGCTAAAAGGATCTTTCCAGCCAAGCCTGTTCCAATAGTCAACGTGAAAAGAGAGTGCTATAATATTTTTATCATTCTTTTTAGCATAAGAAGCTAATAACTTGTCAGCGGGTGGGCAGCTACTGCATCCCTGTGAAGTAAAAAGTTCCAGAAGAGCAAAGCCGCCAGGTTCTTCTTCTTTAAAATTTTGTTCCAATATATTTCCAGTTTTAATAACGGGAGTAAATGCTATAACTATACAACAAATAATAAAAGCTATGACTTGAAATTTCAACTGCTTCATAAATTTTTAATAGAATTTACGATCAATTCAAGATTATTGATCTAATTAATTGCTTTATTAACCTTTTCTTTGAAGCCACAGGTATCCGATTGCAGCTGTAACAGATAAACATGCTACCATCCACCACAGGTTTATAAATCCAAACCGATATGCCAGGATGGCTCCTGTGCTGCTGCCAATTACCTGTGCAGCACTCCATGCCATTGTATACAAACCTGCATATTGCCCCCGGTTCAGATCGCTGGTTCTGGAAATGTAATAAGAATTCATAAACGGCATTGCAATTATTTCAGCCAGAGTTATCACAAGGATGAATAAAAAAGCAACCATTAAGCCATTTTGAAAAGGAATATTTAAAATAATAAATGATGCTGCCATTAACAGCGCTCCATAAAACATCAGCCTTAAATAGGGCCACCTCCCTTCGAGCTTATACACGATAACCATTTCAAATAGTGCAATGAATATTCCATTTGCGGCCATGATAACGCCGATCCAGAATTCATCCATTAATAAATTTTCTTTAAAGAAAAGTGGCACAGTTGTAAATAACTGGAAAAAGCAAATGGAAAAGAATAAAGTGAATAACCAGAAGTAAAGGAAAACCTTATCCTGGTAAGGGGTTGTTCTTATTGGTGGCTTACTACCCGGTGCAGATACAGTTCGTTGCTGATTCAATGGCACCCTGGGCAATATCATTATTAGCATGAATGCTGCTGCGATATTAGTAATCCCATCTACCCAAAAAAGGAGGTGATAATTTATTGAAGCCAGAAAACCACCCAATGCACTACCTATTCCCCAACCAAGATTAATTGCGAGCCGGATAAGAGAATATGATTGTGTTCTGTTTTGAGGTGTACTATAATGTGCAATGGCGGTTGCATTGGCGGGTCTGAAGGATTCGTTTACCATACTAAGGAAAAAAGTACAGATACAAATAGACACATAACTGTTCATTTGCCCCAGAAGTATAAATAATATGCCTCCAAAAAATAATGCAGCAACCTGGGTATAATAAAATCCAAACCTGTCACTGATCCTTCCTCCTAAAAGAGCGCCGACAATTGATCCCATACCATAAATTGCAACTACCCACCCGGCATGCCTGATACTGTAGCCCAAATAAGTACAATATAATGTCATAAATGCCAGAACCATAGTACCACTTCTGTTTATGAGCATAACTACACTCAAAAGCCAGATGCTTTTACTTAGGCCTTCATACGCATTTTTATATAACTGAATAGCGGAAGTTATCATCACGAAGTTATTGGCTAAGCTATTTATTTTTCATGAACTTCAAAATCCGTCGGGCGGGGCGCATTATTAAATACTGAATGAATAATATCGGGAGGAATAGCTAGTTTTCTTTTAATTGTGTCCATCCATGCTCCGTCAATATTTATGATCGCAGCAAGGGTATCTTCATTTTTCCAGATCTCGTGGTACATAAACCATTTACCATAATTGGTTGTATGTCCTTTAAGAAAAAAGTTGATCTTTATTTTATCTCCAAAAGCGATCTCCCTTTTAAAAAAACATTCTTCACGGAATAAAACAGGACCAATGTTATACTGTTGCATTATTGTTTGAGTCAAACCCTGCTCTTCAAAATATGCCATCCTGCAATAAGCTCCAAAATCATAGTATTTTGAATGTAATACATGGAAATTAGGATCAAGGTCAGACCATCTTATCTCAATATTTTTCACATAGGATTCCATGAGTTCAACTATGTTAATTTATCACAAAACTTATTTGTATAAAACTTCGTAATATTCCTTTGCCATGCGGTTACTATCGAATTGCAAACGCACATCATGCATACCATTTCTGATTATTTGCCTCCACACGTGTTGATTTTCATAATACAGTGGCAATATCTGGTTTTCTAAAATATCATATATCTTCTCAAGATCATATTCATCCTGTTCGTGCACCGTCATTTTCTCATAATCTACAGGAGGTACTACAAAACCATTATTACCATGATTTATAAATTCACATATCCATCCATCCATTGTACTGAAATTAACAGCGCCATTCATTGCTGCTGTCATACCACTTGTACCACTTGCCTCCCGTGGAACGCGCGGATTATTAAGCCATATATCGGAAGCTTGTTTCAAACGCTTGCTAAGTGTAAGTTCATAGCCAAGGCATACTGCCACATTTTTATATTCCTTGCTAAGGTTTATAAGATAATTTAAGTCACATATTGCGGGATGATCAACGGGATAAGGTTTACCTGCCCAGATAATCTGTACGGGAAACTTTGTGTTATTCAATAAAGCCTGGAACCTTTCTTTATTCCTCGTAATCAGATCTGCACGTTTATAACCCGCAAAACGCCTTGCCCACACAATAGTCAATACATCCGGATTCAATAATTTACCGGAATTATCAGCAACAACATCAAGAGCTCTCTTTTTTAAATATCTCTTCCTGTCAACAAAGGCATCTGTATTATGCTCATCAATATTATTGTATAAATGTTTATCAGCCCAGTAATGCCAGTTTTGGGCATTGGTAATTGATTTGATCTCGCATATACCTTCATATTTGCTCCACATTCTCCTGCTTACTTCTCCATGTAACTGGCTAACACCATTTGCCAGTTTAGCAAATCGTAAAGCAGCAAGGGAATGATTAAACTGATCATCTGTAATGCCTGTTAAATTACGAACTTCGTTTAACGAGAGGCCACAGAAATAATTCATTTTTTCACACAAATAAATATCATGCTTTTCATTTCCGGCTTCTTCAGGTGTATGTGTGGTAAACACCAATCGTTTTTTTACTTCATCTATTCTCTTGTCAAATTTCCGGTATAAGTAAAATGCAGCACTTAAAGCATGTGCCTCATTAAGATGATATAATTCCGGATTAAAATTAAGTTCATCAATCAAACGTGCTCCACCAACACCAAGTAAAATAAATTGCGCCACTTTAGTTGCTACATTAGCGTCATATAAGCGATGGGAAATTGTTTGGGAGACATGATCATTTTCAGGCACATCCGTACTTAACAAAAACAGCGGGGCGCTTTTAAATGTTTCAGGGTTTAAGTAAAAAACTTTTACCCAAACAGGGTGCTCATGAATATTTATCTGGAACTTAATACCTGTTTCTTCCAGGAAATTATATGTTTTTTCATTCCATTGTACCTGCAAAGTCTGATCTGGATTGCGTGCCTGGTCATAATAACCATATTTCCATAATATTCCTATACCAATTAAGTTCTGTCTTAGTTCATAAGCACTTCTTAGATGAGAGCCACTAAGGTAACCAAGACCACCACTATATATTTTTAATGGCTGATGTACTGCAAATTCCATAGAAAAATAAGCAACTTTTTTATTATAAGCTGCATCAACAGGATACGGTAATTCGAACTGTTTAAAATTCATTTACATGGTTTTAAGCTGCAATATAAATTGGTTTTACTAATTATAGCAAGCATCCGCATTTTTAATGTGTGAAACAGACACAATAAAAAAGGGAAAAAATATTTAGTGTAGTAATAAAATTAAATTTAGATTTGTCTAAAAAATTATATTTATATTATGCAATTTACTTCCAGTGAAGAAAATTATATCAAGGCAATTTATCATCTTGAAATTATTCATGGAAAAGTGAGTACCTCTCTTTTATCTGATAAAATTCGTACCCGGCCCGCCTCGGTAACTGATATGCTTAAAAAGTTACAGTTAAAACACATAGTACATTATAAGCCATACCGTGGTTTTATACTTACCCAGTCAGGAACTAAAACAGCATTGGAAGTTGTAAGAAAACACCGGCTTTGGGAATATTTCCTTGTTCATAAGTTGGGTTTTCAATGGGATGAAGTACATGCAGTGGCAGAAGACCTGGAACATATAAGCAGTAAAGAACTTATTTCCCGGCTTGATGCATACCTGGACAACCCGGCATTTGATCCACATGGGGACCCCATCCCGGATAATAATGGAAAAATCAGGATCATCAAACAGTCAAGCCTTGCTGCAATTTCCACAAAGCAAACTGTTACGGTAAGTTCCGTAAAAAATCAAAGTACTGAAATGCTTGACATGCTTAAACATTTTAATATTCATATCGGATCTAAAATTAAAATACAGCGCAGATTTGATTTTGACGGTTCTGTTGAAATTAAAGTTGATAAAAATCCGGCAACTATTATCAGTAACCAGGTTGCTATAAATGTTTATTGTTTAATATGAAACTCCAACAACCTTTAGAAGATAAATCATTAAGTGAGGTGCATGGTTCTATTGATACCACCCGGAAACTGATGGGCTGGAGAAGAATATTTTCTTTTTTAGGACCTGCTTACCTGGTAAGTGTTGGATACATGGACCCAGGAAATTGGGCGACTGATCTTGCAGGCGGCAGTAAATATGGATATTCATTGATATGGGTATTATTGATGAGCAACCTGATGGCGCTATTGTTGCAGGGATTATCGGCCAGGCTGGGAATTGTAAGAGGCAGGGACCTTGCGCAGGCTAACAGGGAAGCATACCCTAAATATATAAATTTTGTTCTTTGGCTTCTTGCAGAAATAGCTATTGCGGCAATGGACCTTGCAGAAGTTCTGGGGATGGCGATTGGTATCCAGCTTTTAACAGGGCTACCATTAATCTGGGGAGTATGTATAACGGTGCTGGATACGTTTCTTTTACTCTGGCTTCAGCGTTTGGGTATTAGAAAAATGGAAGCATTTATTATTACACTGGTTGCCATCATTGCAATATGTTTTCTGGTACAAATGATCTTAGCACAACCACCATTAACCGAAGTAGCTAAGGGTTTTATTCCGGGCCTCCCGGATGATACCGCATTATTCATTGCCATTGGTATCATTGGAGCAACAGTAATGCCGCACAACTTATACCTGCATTCTGCACTGGTTCAAACCCGAAAGATAGAACCCACTGATGAAGGAAAAAAAATGGCAATCAGATTTAACAGGATCGATACGACCATTGCCTTAAACATCGCCTTCCTGGTAAATGCCGCAATACTTGTTCTGGCAGCAACTGTATTTTTTAAAACCGGTAATTCGGATGTTGCGGAAATAAAAGAAGCTCACCGGCTATTGCCGAACTTTCTGGGAAACACCGCACCGGTGCTGTTTGCATTGGCACTCATTGCTGCCGGGCAAAGTAGTACAGTTACCGGAACCCTTGCCGGGCAAATTGTAATGGAAGGATACCTAAGCCTGCGTATAAATCCTATCCTGCGAAGGTTAATTACCCGTATGGTTGCCATTACCCCGGCGCTTATTGTAATACTTATTTACGGCGAGGAAAAAATCGATGCACTTCTTATAATGAGCCAGGTAATATTAAGTCTTCAGCTAGGCTTTGCCGTTATACCCCTCATTCATTTTGTGAGTGATAAAAAAACCATGGGTAATTTTGTTATTAAACCAATCACCAAGATAGCGGCATGGCTGATTGCATCTGTTCTGGTGTTCCTGAATCTGAAAATGCTGTTCAATGAAATCACACCTGTATTTGACGGGGACAACTTTTTTGCTAAATCAGCCATTCTGGCTGCGGCCCTTTTTTTCGGTGGCATACTTATTTATATTATACTCCAACCTTTTTTTCCTGTAAAAAAAGCAAAATCTATACTCGTTCATACTGCAGACTCCCTGTTATTACCACTCTCAAAACCCACATTCGATAAAATTGCTGTTGCCCTGGATTTTAGTGAAAATGATAGTAAGGTATTATCGTATGCAATTGGGCAGGGGCATGAAAATACAATCTATACGCTGTTACATATTGTTGAAAGCGCATCGGCGAAACTATTGGGTGAAGAAAGTGATGACTATGAGACAAGAAAAGATATAGAAAAATTAAAAGCGTATACTTTGCAATTACAAGAACAGGGCTTTAATGCAGTTGGTGAAATAGGTTATAGAAACAGGGTGAAAGAAATTGTGCGGATAGTAAAAGATGCTAATGCAGATATGCTGGTTATTGGTGCTCATGGACATACAGGAATGAAAGATTTTATTTATGGAGAAACAGTAAATGCTGTACGGCATGAATTAAAAATCCCCGTGCTGGTAGTTACTTTGTAATTGTGCTGATCTTTTGGTCAAGCAATTCATTCCATTTCGACTGGATATCTTTAAGCTGTCCGTTCTTAGTTTGCCCATCATATTCATTCTGCATATTATTCATGATCTCGCAGGCTTCATTGTATATGCGCGGTATGAGTATGTTATAATTGCTTACTGTAAATACGGTGCTTTGCAATTTATCAATAAATATCCTGGAAGCAATATAGCTTATATTAAAATGATGTTGTTCATGGTTGAGAATATAAGGAATTGTTCTACCTGGCCTTACCCAGGATTTATTCTTATTAAAATAACAGTAAACACTTATGTTCAACTGGCCTTTGCCATTCCTTGTATTTATATTGGCCTTATATCCAAAACCGGATACGGTCACAGCGGCTGCCCTGCTTTCTATTGGAGTACCTCTAAAATCTATCCAGCTTAAATTCTTATCCGGGGTATAATATATAACTTCTGACGGAGGTAATGAACTTTGTTCTGTCCATGTAACATTGGTATTTAATTGCGCACTTACAGAATGAAAGTAAAGTATTGAAAATATGAAAAGGGATAACTTCATGTTTATGCTGAATGCAACCCAAAAAAAGTATTCTTATTGCATATAGAATATTAAAGAAAGCACATTTATAAATACATTAACAGCAATAATTTTAAATAACATACTGCTACTGCCTGCTGGTTACAGTTATCAGTGTCAGGGGATTATATTTAAGCGTTCATGGACTTTCATTACAATAGAATCTATATCCTGTTTTCGCATGCAATTAAAATGATCAAGGGGACATTTTTTAGTGCCATATCTGCTACATGGCTGGCAGCTAAGGTTTAAATATATATTTTCATAAATAGGTTTGGCCTGTGAATTCATAAACAATGAGCCATAATAAGGTTCCACATCAAGTTTAGGCGATGTGCCTCCCCAGATCGCAAGTAGCTGTTTCTGAAAAGCACAAGCAATGTATTGCATGCCTGTATCATGAGATATAACCAACTTAGATTGCCTTACCAAATCTGCAGATTCATTTAAATTAAATTTCCCGGATGAATTATAGATCTTAACAGGATCAACAGATGCTATTGCATCTCCTGCCACTGTATCTCCTTTTCCCCCTATCAAAATAACAGGGTGTTTTATTTTAACACATATTTCCTGCAGTTTATCTACAGGCAGTTTTTTTGTATTGTAAGTTGCACCTATAATTATGGTGATAAATCCCGCATGGTGGGATGTTGGTATATCTTTTTCTTTTACAATATCGGTATCCGGTATAAAATAATCAAGCCCAAGACCATCATCTGAAACACCTAATGGTTGAATTGTATTTAAACTCCTACGGGTAATATGAATACCCGGCATAATATTGATATTGAGTTTTGTTAGAAAAAATTTTTCAACATTAAGCTTGTCAACAGTATAAGTATTGACCTTTAAGGCTCTCTTAATTTTCCAGCTCCTGAAATTATTATGCAGGTCTATAACATGATCATATTTTTCTTTTTTTAAATCCCTGATTAAACTGCCAAGATCATTATCCAGATAATAAAATTTATCAATGTATGGATTGGATGCAGTAACTAATTTAAAAGATTGTTTTGTTACAAAATGGAGTTCAGCGCCCTCCAATTGTTTTTTAATACATCTGAATACAGGGCTTGCCAAAACTATATCACCAATAGAGGAAAATCGTATGACCAGTATTTTAGGCACGAACTGCAGGATTTTGTTCAATATAGTCGAGATCCTTACCAAAGGTTTCCGTTGTAAACCATGCCGCGATGCTGCTTATCACCATAACTATAATTCCGGTATACAAACCCGCAGATACATAGGATGTAAAATTCTGCAGCCAATTAAATAATAACAACATTAAAGGCAATGAACCTCTAACCATATTGGGAATAGTAGTTGCAGCCGTAGCTCTGAGATTAGTACCAAACTGTTCAGCTGCCATTGTTACAAATATGGCCCAGAATCCCGTACCAAATCCCAAAGCAGCACATATTGCATACATACTTGCTGCAGTACCGTTATCCTGGTTAAAATATAAACCTATAGCAATTATTGTTAAAAGATAAAATATAAACAGGGCTTTCTTCCTGCTTTTTAACCAGTGGCTTACAAAACCTGTTAGTACATCCGCTATTGCAATTGCAACATACGCATACATTGTTGCTTTCTTTGGAAATACATCACCGGCAATATTCATTTTCTCTGCAAAGTTATTTGAAAAGGCAACGAGGATACCTATTACATACCATGTAGGCAAGCCAATCAATATTGCAAGCATGTATTTTCTGAACCTGACCGCATTGTTAAAGAACATCATGAAATTTCCACGGCCGGCAGTGGTATTTTGCAGCTGTTTAAACATAGTACTCTCGTACACGGACATACGCAAAAATAATAGACAGAAACCCAATCCGCCACCAATAAAATAACATGTGCGCCAGTGAAAATTTTCTGAAATAAAATAGGCGGCTACAGCTCCCAATAATCCTATTCCCGCCACGAGGGATGTGCTTAACCCGCGTTTATCCTTATGCGTTAGTTCACTTACAAGAGTGATCCCCGCCCCCAATTCTCCTGCCAAACCTATTCCTGCAATAAAACGAACCAATGCATATTGATTCGGGGTTTCCACAAATCCATTGATTATATTCGCAATGCTGTATAATATAATTGAACCAAAGAGAACGCTCAGCCTGCCCCGCTTATCTCCCATGATACCCCAGATAATACCTCCTAATAAAAGCCCGAGCATCTGGATACTGATGATATATTCCCCTTCCGACTTTACCTGCTCTGCATTTAGGCCAAGTTCCTGGAGGCTTTCAATTCTTACAATATTAAATAGTAAAAGGTCGTAAATATCAACAAAATAACCCAATGCAGCCACTACAACTACAACACTGAAAATAGAGTCTGGCTTTTGCATTTATTGTTGATTATCCCCAAGAGGTGCAACTGTTTTTTTCTTACCAAAAAATAATTTTATAAGAAGAGGTGCAGTTGACAATAATACTATTCCTATAACAATCAGTTCCAGGTGCTTTTCCAGGTCAATGCCAAATTGCTTTTTACAAAATTCATTCAAATAATGACCAATAAAAAGCATGGATGTTACCCATGCTATACAACCAACTATATTATAAAAACTGAATTTCTTTCTATCCATATTAACTATACCGGCAACAATGGGTGCAAACGTCCTGATAAATGGCAGAAAACGGGCGAATACAATTGCACCACCGCCATGCTTATCATAAAATTCCTTTGCCTGGAATAAATATTTCTTCTTGAATAAAAAACGGTCTCTCCAGTTAAACATCGCTGGTCCTACTTTACGTCCGGTTATATAGCCAACCGTATTTCCTAAAATACCGGCTATAATACATAAACCGGAAATAATCAACAAGTTTAAAAAATCACTGCCTGTATTTAATGAAATTGATTCAACAAGGGGTGTACTTAAAATGCCCGCTACAAACAACAACGAATCACCGGGAAAAAAGAATCCAACGAATAAACCTGTTTCTGCGAAAATAATAAATAGTAACAGCCATATACCTCCATATAAAATATAAAACATGGGGGTCAACAGATCAGTCCATGTAAAATTCTTATCTATTATAAACTGTTTTGCGGTAATAATATCCTGCAATGATCCTGTTTTATTGCTATAACCCTTTGCTTCTACGGTAATAGAATCTAAACCTGATTTAAGAATGGTGATATTACCGGAAGGATCTGTAACATATTCCCTATTATTTATGTTCACTTTTGTGTTTTCAAGTGGTTGTTTATATTGATTAACTAAATTAAATGTAACAGAGTCTTGCGCAAAGGAGTACGATATGGATAAAACATAAAAAAGAAAAAAAAGGGCTTGTTTCATATAGTTAACTTATAATTACGTTGAAGTCTTATACACTATTGTATCATTAAAGTAATCAGTCGGGCTCAAAAGCCAGTGCTTTAGCATCATCAAACTCGCCTTCCCACCTGGCTATAACGCAACTAGCCAAAGTATTTCCGATAACATTAACGGAAGTTCTTGCCATATCCATTAATTCATCAATCCCCAATATTGCCATGATGGGCCAAAGTGGAAGGTTAAATGTAGCGGCTGTTCCCAATAGTATAACAAGTGAAGCCCTGGGTACACCAGCCACCCCCTTGCTGGTGAGCATTAATGTAAGACCCATCAGGATCTGTTCCCCAATGCTTAAGTCCATTCCGGCAGCCTGGGCTACAAAAACAGAAGCGAGCGAAAGATACAATGTTGTACCATCCAGATTAAATGTATATCCTGTCGGTAGTACAAAGGAGACAATTTTTTGTGGCACACCAAATTGTTCCATGTTTTCCATGGCTTTTGGCAAAGCGGATTCTGAGCTTGTTGTTGCAAAGGCAATTGATACAGGTTCTGAAATTGCCTTTATAAAATTTTTAATGGGTATCCTGATTATTAACGCAACCGGGAGAAGAACAACCAGAATAAAAACAATGAGAGCTACATATAAAGTAAGAAGCAGTTTAATCAAATTTACCAATACATCTAATCCAAGATGTCCAACTGTAACAGCAATTGCAGCCCCGACACCAAAAGGTGCGAAGTACATAATGATATTTGTGAATTTAAACATGGTTTCTGCAAGGCTTTCTGTAAATGCCAGCATTGGCCTTCTTTTTTCCTCTTTAAGCATAGCCAGTGCAATCCCGAAAATTATGCTGAACACTACTATGGGAAGTACATCACCATGGTAAATAGATTTAGCAAAATTCTCCGGAAATATATGCAGAACTACTTCCTGCCATCCCTGTGGTACTACTTCCGGTAATTTTTCAGAAAAGCCCTGTGGTAATACAATCCCTTTACCTGCACCGGAAATATTTATTGCGATAAGACCTATTGCCAGGGCGACCGTAGTTACAACTTCAAAATAAAGTATGGACTTCCAACCCATCCTGCCAACCTGTTTCAGGCTGGAATGGCCTGCGATACCAACGACCAGGGTAGCAAATAATATAGGTGCAATGATCGTTTTAACCAGCCGGAGAAATATCTGGCTTAGCACTCTTAAATTTTGAGAAAATACCGGGAAATCCAACCCTATTTCTACACCTACGATCATGCTTACAAGAATCCATGTAGTTAATGATCGTTTATAAACTGCATACAATAAAATACTAACTATAAATATCCACCGGATTGTTTTCAATACCGGTTCCCCGACTACAATAATATTATTTAATTGCAGGGCATAAATAATAGCAAGAAGTGAAAAAAGCACAAGTGCAAGAAGGCCTGCTCTTCGTTGATTCATTTATTATATTTTATAATAACAAGTATAGATGATGGGCTTCCCGTACAATTGTTGTTGCCTGAAAATATTTTATTCATTAAGGACTAAAAACATCATCAGTTTGCAATATATGATTTTATGGGTTTGATATTACGGTTACATTCAAAATAGTATGATTGTTGCATTTAATTATTTTGCTTATTTTTCCGTAATATTTTTATTAAAAAAAACACTGTATGAGTTTATTTATAAAAAAACCAATAAGTCATTTATTAAACGAAGCAGCAGATTCTGAAAAAGGTTTAAAGCGGACTCTTACTGCGGGATCACTTGTAGCCCTTGGGATAGGCGCTATTATAGGCGCTGGATTATTTGTCAGAACCGCTGCTGCCGCGGCTCAAAATGCGGGACCTTCTGTTACTCTTGGATTTATTGTGGCTGCTATCGGTTGTGCTCTTGCAGGTTTATGTTATGCAGAGCTTTCATCATCTATACCAATATCAGGAAGCGCATATACCTACACGTATGCAACAATGGGCGAGTTGCTTGCATGGGTAATCGGTTGGGATCTTGTTTTGGAATATGCTGTGGGAGCCGCTACAGTAGGAATTGCGTGGAGTGAATACTTAAATAATTTATTAACGAATGTGCTGCATTGGAAGCCCATTGCATATGCATGGTGTCATTCTCCTTTTCAAACTTCTGATTTGGGCGAACAGGGTATTATGAACCTGCCCGCATTGGGGATCATTGCATTGCTCACATTATTGCTTATTAAAGGCACACAGGAGTCAGCATTTGTAAATGGTATTATAGTTATTACAAAAGTTGCCATCGTTATCCTGATCATAATAATTGGATGGGGTTTTATAGACCCTGTCAATCACACACCTTATATCCCGGAGCCATCTATTTATAAAGATGAGCAGGGTATAGGCCATAACTATGGTGGAATAATGGGAATACTGGGAGCCGCAGGAGTGGTATTCTTTGCTTTCATTGGCTTTGATGCAGTGAGTACTGCGGCACAGGAAACTAAAAATCCTAAAACAGCCATGCCAATTGGTATTTTGGGATCACTCGCAATATGTACAGTATTGTATATTTTATTTGCACATGTGCTTACCGGGGTTGCACCTGTTGACTTTTACAGAACAACAGGAAGGGAGGCATCTATTTCCATCGCTATTGATCAATATATGCCCGGATATGGATGGTTAAGTAAATTAGTAACAGTTGCGATCCTTGCTGGTTTCTCCTCAGTGATCCTTGTTATGTTATTAGGCCAGAGCCGTGTATTTTATTCAATGAGCCGCGATGGTTTATTGCCAAAAGTTTTTAGTGATGTACATCCAAAGTTTAAAACTCCTTATAAAGCCAACATGATCATTTTTGTAATCGTGGGATTATTTGCTGCATTTGTTCCCGGGGATATAGTTGGTGATATGACCAGCATCGGAACACTCTTTGCATTTATTCTTGTATGTATTGCGGTTATTATATTAAGGAAAACAGAACCTGATATGCCAAGACAATTTAAAACCCCATTAGTACCATTTGTACCCATTTTAGGAATTCTGGTTTGTTCTGCTATGATATTCGGATTGGGCTGGACTAACTGGTTAAGGCTGGCTGGCTGGCTGGCAATAGGGTTTGTTATTTACTTTTTTTACAGTAGAAAAAACAGTAAGCTACAACACGGGGAAACTGTTATAGATAAAGATCCCATAGATCCGTTAAATCCGCTTTAATAAAAAAATTGATTGTTTATGTTTAATAAAGGCCGTTACACTTGTAGCGGCTTTTATAATTCTAATCACTAACTCTCTTCTATTATCTGCTCTCATCCACTATCTCACTTCAATTTCATCAATAAAAATATGGGTATCTCCTCCGGCTCCTTCATGCCAGGCCGGTAGTTTGCCATATTGATTTGCCCTGATACGAACATAACGTGCAGTTACAGGTTTAAATACGGCATCAATTGATTTAAGCTGGGGTTGCAGATTATCAATAGGAAGAAAATTTTCTCCTTCAAAGATCTTATCGAATTTTTTATTGTCATTTGATATTTCAACAATTATATTTTTGGGCATTACTATCCATGCTCTGGTATCCTGCAGAAAACCCATACGAACATTTGAAATCTTTTTTATTGCTTTCAGATCAACAGTTACATCCAGATCATTCAGCTGGTATCCCTGCCAGTTACCTTTGTGCCAATTCGTAGTTCCGCGGATCTGGTCTATCAGGCCATCGGCCCCACCGGCAGCATATTGCTGCTCGTAAGGGTTGTTCAATTTAACTGTCCAGTCATGTGAAAGTTTTTCATAACGAGCAGT
>Ga0136634_10000223_pt1 | contig 27562 bp, 29 predicted proteins | sample AntDrymUQ8332106_2_FD_104654 | JGI IMG/M metagenome (GOLD analysis project Ga0136634, IMG submission 104654) | Polar desert sand microbial communities from Dry Valleys, Antarctica - metaG UQ833 (21.06) | ecosystem: Environmental > Terrestrial > Soil > Desert | place: Antarctica: Dry Valley... | reverse complement strand
TGGGTGCCCGCGGTGGCGGTGGCGGTGGCGCGGTGAGCGCGGCGGGCGGGGCCGCGGCGCGGGTGGCGGGGTTGTTCCCGCTGTCGGAGGCGGGTGCGCCGGGTCGGGCGGCCGAGGCCGCGGTGCGAGCGCCGAGAGCGGCGTGGCGTACGCGGCGTTACAGGGTCACCGACCCGCGGGGAGCGGCCAGCGGTGCCGACTTTCGGGGTGGTCGTACCAGACGTGCTGGTCGGTGGTCGTGGCGGTAATGCCGAACCGGTCGTAGTGGGGCCGGCCGGCGTCGTGCCAGAACTGGTGGGCCTGCTCGACGCGGTCCCACAGTCGGCGGGGGCCGTACTGGGTGAGCGGGTGGCCGCGGTCGGTGCGGGCGCCGCCGACGACGGCGCGCGAGCCGTCGGGCGCGGACAGGTGTAGACCGGACCGGCCGTCGCCGTCGGTCGTCAGACCCCAGGTCACCCCGGGCAGGTGCCATTGCACCACGAACCCGAACAGGCCAGGCGACCGCAGTTGCGTCGGGTCGACCTGGGTGAAGGAGTGGATCGGGTCGTCATCGAGCTGGGGGTACCGGTCCGGCGGTGGCGCGTCGGCGGTGTGTCGTAGCCACATGAATGACGAGCACAGGGGCAGGAATCGGCCGGTGGCCCGGCCGTCGGCGTCGACGGTCAGCCGGGCCAGCGTGCCGCCGATCCGGCCGCGCACGTCGACCAGGATCACCGCGTCGGGGGCGGCCTGTGCCAGCCATGCGGGTGGGATGGCCGGCACCGAGCAGCTGGCGATGATCCGGTCATAGGGCCTGCCCGCCGGGTAGCCGGTGGCGCCGTCGACGGCGGCCAGGGTGGGGGTGTGACCATTGGCGGCCAATCGCTCGCGAGCCAGCTCGACCAGTTCCGGGTCGATATCGACGCTGGTCACGCAATCACCGCCGAGCCGCTCGCAGAGCAGGGCGGCGTTGTAACCGCTACCGGTGCCGATCTCCAGCACTCGGCTGCCGTCGGTCACGTCAAGCTCTTCCAGCATGGTCAGCACCAGCGAGGGCAACGTGGACGAACTCGTCGCCACCGGGTGGCTACCCGGTCGCAACGCCCGCGACAGTGGCATCTGCACCACCTTGGTGAGCAGGGTCTGGTCGCTGTAGACGGCGTCGAGCCACTCGCCACGGCGCCGCGGGTCGATCGAGATCAGGCACGCGGCGCCGACCTCGGGATAGAAGCTCGGCACGTACGGGTGCCGCCAGGTGCGCGTGAACACGTCCCGCCACTGCGGCGTGCGCAGCGCCCCGTCCGCGGTGAACTTCTCGGCCAGCTCGTGGAGGCGGGCCAGCGCGATCCGTTTCTCGGCCGGGTCGAGGTCGGTGGGGGAGGTCATCGCGCGGTCCCGCCGTCCATGAGCAGGTCGGCCAACGCCGACGTGATCGGCAGGTCCAGAGCGTCCTCCAGCCATCCGTAGGCACCGAACGGGTTGCACTCCAACATGACCCATTCCTCGTCCGGGGTCACAACGAAGTCGAACGCACCGAACGAGAGGTCGAAGTGGCGCATGAATCCCAGCATCCCGGCGACCACCGGCTCGGGTGGCTCGACCAGCGAGTACTCCAGCGCGTGATAGTCGGCCCGCCAATCCACCCGGGCTGCCTCGGAGCCGGCGTGGATCGCCGCACCGAACACCCGGTCGCCGACCACCGTGACCCGCGCCTCGTAGGCCTTCGGCACAAACTGCTGGAAGAAGTGCAAGGTGGTCTCCACCCCGGCCAGATCGTCCAGCTCGGCGGGCTCCACCAGCCGTGTGTAGGAGGTCTGTAGCCGCCCGGACTCGACCAGCATCGCCGCAGACAGGGCCTTGACCACCAGCGGCCCACCCACGGTCGCCGCGAAATCCCGTACCGCGTCGGGCTTGTTCGTCACCAGCGACTCGGGCACGCTCAACCCACAGCGCCGAGCGACGTCGAGCTGCCGCGGCTTGAAGGCACCCGACTCACTGCCCGGGTAGTTGACCCACAACACGTCCAGGCAGTTCAGCACACCGGCGAAACCACACCGAGCCTCCGCGGTGGCATGCCGCCGCTCCGGTCCCGACATGCCCGCAGGCAGCTCGAAATGCGACGGATGGCGATACCACACCGAGCGGACCTCGCCGAGACACAGGTCCCGGTACGGTGTCTTCAGCACCCCGTCCACACCGTCCGCGCCGAGCCGGGACTCCAGGTCCAACGCCTGCGGGAAGGCCACCAGGTCGGTGCGAAACGCTGGCACGTCACGCTCGCGCAGCTCCTCGACCAACCGATCCACCTGTGGGTCGAACTCCCGAGCGAGGATCAGGACGGTCACCTCAGTCGTCCTGATGGTCTGGAGGATTCATTTCCTCCGGCGGAGGATTGTTGGGGTCGCCATCAGTCGTGAACGACGTACCGCCCTGCGTGGGCCCAGGTTTGGTGTGTCTTAACATCGGGACCGGCTCGCCGTTCCCGCCGTGCACCAGGGCGATCTGCCGCTCGTGGCAGTAGATGTAATGCCAGCTCGGCGGCGTGTCGACTCGGGGACCGGCCACCGCATGCCGCAACGAGAACGGCCGCGTCTCCGAGCCGCTGGGCCCCTCCTGACAGTCAACGAGGATGCCGCGCGGCGGGCCGAGCGGGAACCGATCACCGGAACTGACCAGCGGATCACGCCACGGCGAGACGGGGTGTTCAGGCATCGAGTGCTCCCATCCGATCGAACCACGAGGCAGAGTACAGCCGGTGGTCACAGCGGGTCTCCGCCCCGGCCAGGTGTTCCAGCACCTGCCGGGGCTCCCTACGTCTCACAGCTCCTCACAGCTCCGGCGCCGTGCCGTACTCGCGCCCGATCCGCACAGCGGCGCGCACCGCGTCGGCGGCCGCGCGCAGGACTGCGGCGACCTCGCCGGCGGTCCGCCCCGGCGTGTCCGACCACCCCTGCGGCGCGACGGTCAGGGCGGTGGGGTCGAGACGACGCCGGACCGCGTCCCTACGAACTCGCATCACATGATCGGGACTTTGGTCAAGTCCCGGGTTGATCCACGACGTCCCCACCTGCGGCAGCGGTGCTGGCGGCGGGATCGGCACGAGGTTGACCTTTGCGAAGGACAGGCTGTGTTCCATCGGTGCTGGTCACAGTGATGTCGGTTACTGTGGGTGGTCGGGCTGACTGGGTGGGTGGGGTGGCTATGGCCAGGGTGTTTGTCAGTTACGCCAGTGAGGATGTGGGGCTGGCGGGTGGGGTGACCCGGTGGCTGGTTGATGGTGGTCATGAGGTGTTCCTGGATCGGGATGCGCGTGACGGCATCGCCGTGGGTGATCGGTGGGAGCAGCGGTTGTATGAGCGGCTGCGGTGGGCTGACGCGGTGGTGTGTGTGGTGACGTCGGCGTATGTGGCGTCGGTGTGGTGTACAGCGGAGGTTGCGCGTGCGCAGGCAGCGGGGAGCCGGTTGTTGCCGGTGTTGGCTGAGGCAGGTGTGGTGCATCCGTTGCTGGGTTCTGTTCAGCATGTGGATACGACGCAAGATGTGGACAGTGCCCGGGTGAGGTTGTGTGAGGCGTTGCGGCGGGTGGATGTGGGTGGGGGTTCGGGATGGCCGGATGGATGGTCCCCGTTTCCGGGTCTGCGTCCGTTCGACACCGATGAGCATCGGGTGTTCTTCGGTCGTCGTCGTGAGGTGGATCAGCTCGCCACGTTGTTGCGTTCGCCCGCGGAGCGCGCCGAGGGTGCGGTGGTGTTGGTGGTAGGTCCCTCGGGGTGTGGCAAGTCGTCGTTAGTGCGGGCGGGGCTGGTGCCGGTGATGGTCGCGGAGCCAGGCTGGTGGGCGGTGCGAGCCATGGTGCCGGGGAAGGATCCGGTGGCGGCGTTGACGCGGGAGCTGGCCGCGGCAGCGCGACAGGTTGGTGTGGACTGGACGGTCGCGGACGTACGCGACCGGCTCGAGGATCCGGCGGGTTTGGCGGGGTTGGCCGCGGATCTCCTTCTGGCCGTTCCGGGGGGTCGTCACCGGCATCTGTTGGTGGTGGTGGATCAGTTCGAGGAGCTGCTGACTCAGTCCTCCCCGGAGGGGCGGGCTCGGTTTGCGCAGCTTTTGCACCCGGCGTTGGGCGGTCCGGTGCAGGTGGTGGCCACGCTACGACCGGAGTTCCTCGACGAGCTACTGCTCAGCTCGGAACTGGCGGCGCTGCCGACACACACCTACACGGTGCGTCCGTTGCACCGCGAGGGGCTGAGCGCGGTGATCAAGGAACCGGCGCGGCTCGCTGGCCTCGGTGTGGACGACGATCTGGTTGCCCGGCTGGTCGCCGACACCGACAGCGGGGAGGCGCTTCCGCTGTTGGCCTATACCCTCGCCCAGCTCGCTGACGGTACCAAGCGTGGTGGTGAGTTGCTCACCTCCCGCTACGAGCAGCTCGGAGGGGTACAGGGCACGTTGACCCGGCAGGCCGACGTGGCCTTGGCCGAAGCCATGGCTGGTGGTGGCCGCAGCCGGGATCAGGTGATCGGGAGTCTGCTCGGGTTGGTCACCGTCGATGAGCAGGGCCGGCCCAGCCGGTGGCGTGTCCGTCGCGATGAGTTGTCTGAATCTGCCGTTGCCGAGGTGGACAGATTCGTCGCCCGCCGGTTGGTGAGCACCGACCTCGAGAACGGGGATGTGGTCGTCGGGGTGGCGCATGAGGCGTTCCTAGTGGCCTGGGCGCCGCTGGCCGAGGCGATACGCGCGTCGTCGGCGGCGTTGCGTGCCCGCCGCGGTGTCGAGCAGGCCGCTGCGGGCTGGGTTGAGGGTGCGCGCCCGGTGTCGCGGTTGTGGGAACGCGGGCAGCTTGCCGCCGCGGTGGCCGACACCGGCGCACGTGTTCAGACCGTTTGTGTGGCCGAGGCGGCTTCGGTCGCCCAGGCGGGGTCGTCGCCGGGGCAGCGGCGACTGCCGCGCTGGCGGCGTCGGTGTCGTGTTCTGGTCACCAATCGTGTTGAGCTCAGTGCGAGGGCGCGTGACTTCCTCCTCACGAGTATTCGGCGTGACCGCTATCGACGGGGCCGCACCACGGCGATCCTCTCGGTGCTGCTTGTCCTCGCCCTCGCCGCCGCCGGTGTCGCGGTCGGCCTGCAATCCGTCGCTGAGGACCGACAACGGCTTGCGATAGCCCGCCAGCTGATCGCGCAGGCTGACGCTGCCGCACGAGACGGCGACGATCGCACCGCGCTACAACTAGGCACCGCTGCCCACGATATTCATCCTGGGCCCGAGACGCTGTCCAGCCTTGTCGCACTCTTGACGACAACTCGCTTGGCCAACACCCTCACCGGCCACACCGGCCCGGTGTCCTCGATGGTGTTCGCCCCCGACGGCCGCACCCTGGCCACCGCCGACCGCGGCGGCACGGTGTTGCTGTGGGATCTGACGGACCGGGCTCAACCCCGCAGCCTGGGTGCACCGCCCACCGGCCACACCGGCTCGGTGTCCTCGATGGTGTTCGCCCCCGACAGCCGCACCCTGGTCAGCACCGGCGTCAACGGCACGGTGTTGCTGTGGGATTTGACGGACCGGGCTCAACCCCGCAGCCTGAGTGCACCGCTCACCGACCACACCGACAACGATTCGTTGGCCTTTGTGGCGCTTGCCCCCGACAGCCACACCTTGGCCACCGCCGACGGTGACGGCACGGTGTTGCTGTGGGATTTGACGGACCGGGCTCAACCCCGTCGTCTGGGTGCACCCCTCACCGGCCACACCAACCCAGTGACGGTGGTGGTGTTCGCCCCCGACGGCCGCACCCTGGTCACCGCCGACCATGACGGCACGGTGTTGCTGTGGGATCTGGCGGACCGGGCTCAACCCCGCCGCCTGGGTGCACCCCTCACCGGCCACACCAACCCAGTGACGGTGGTGGCGTTCGCCCCCGACAGTCGCACCCTGGCCACCTCCGACGGTTTCGGCGGCACGGTGTTGCTGTGGGATCTGGCGGACCGGACTCAACCCCGTCGCTTGGGTACACCCCTCCCCGCCCAGGCGAACTCGGTGGCGTTCGCCCCCGACGGCCGTAGCTTGGCCATCGCCGACGATGGCGGCACGGTGTTGCTGTGGGATCTGGCGGACCGGGCTCAACCCCGTCGTCTGGGTGCACCCCTCACCGGCCACACCAGCCCGGTGACGGTGGTGGTGTTCGCCCCCGACGGCCGCACCCTGGCCACCGCCGACGGTGACGGCACGGTGTTGCTGTGGGATCTGGCGGACCGGGCTCAACCCCGTCGCCTGGGTGCACCCCTCACCGGCCACACCAGCCTGGTGTTCTCGGTGGAGTTCGCCCCCGACGGCCGTACCCTGGCCACTGCCGATAGTGACGGCATGGTGTTGTTGTGGGATCTGGCGGACCGGGCTCAGCCCCGTCGTCTGGGTGCACCCGTCACCAGTCGCACCGGTCCGGTGTTCGCCCTCGACAGCCGTACCCTGGCCAGCACCGGTTTCGGCGGCACGGTGATGTTGTGGGATCTGACGGACCGGGCTCAACCCCGTCGCCTGGGTGCACCCCTCTCCGCTCAGGCAACCTCGGTGGCGTTCGCCCCCGACGGCCGTACCCTGGCCAGCACCGGCGTCAACGACACGGTGTCGTTGTGGGATCTGACGGATCGGGCTCAGCCTCGTCGCCTGGGTACACCCCTCCCCGGTCAGGCGGACTCGGTGGAGTTTGCCCCCGACGGCCGTACCCTGGCCACCGCCAGCGGTGACGGCACGGTGTCGCTGTGGGATCTGACGGACCGGGCTCAGCCTCGTCGCCTGGGTACGCCCCTCGACAGCAACACCGGCTCGGTGACCTCGGTGGCCGGCTCCTCGCTGACCTCGGTGGTGTTCGCCGGCGACACCCGCACCCTGGCCACCAACGCCGTCGACGGCACGGTGTTGTTGTGGGATCTGGCGGACCGGGCTCAGCCCCGTCGCCTGGGTACACCCCTCACCGGCCTCACCGGCCCGGTGATGGTGGTGGCGTTTGCTCCCGACAGCCGCACCCTGGCCACCGCCGACGAAGGCGGCACGGTGTCGTTGTGGGATTTGACAGACCGGGCTCAGCCTCGTCGCTTGGGTGCACCCCTCACCGGCAACACCGGCCCGGTCTTATCGGTGGCGTTCACCCCCGACAGCCACACACTGGCCACCGCCGACAACAACGCCACGACGCTGTGGGACCTCAATGGTCTCAACTATATCCGAGAACACGCTGAAGAACGCGCCTGTTCGATACTCGGACACGGCCTCAGTCCTGACGAATGGGACCTCTATATCCAGGGGCTGGAGTACAAAGACAGTTGCGCCGGATAAATTGCTGGAACATGTGCACGGTGGTCTCCACCCGGACAGGTCGTCTAGATCCGCCGGGACGCGGCTCCGCCCGACCCCCGCATACCACGCCTGATCCGACGAGGCACCGGACGCGGTGCTGTACAGGGACGGATCCTCCGACAGGTCCTCGGCGCGGGTGGCCAGCTGCGCACACAGCTGCTCCCACCGCCCCACCGCCTGCCCCAGACTCCCCACCACCGCCGACACGTCCCGAACATCCGACCGCATACGGGTGGCCCGCCGCACCTCGCCCCGTCTCAGTTCCCGTCTCAGTTCCGTTCCGTTCAGGGCATCGCTCGCTCGTCCGTACCCCCACCGACCAGGGGCAACGTCGGAGCAGAACGGGGCGGTACGGTCGAGCGGCGACCTGAAAAGCGGTAGGTCGGCGGTTCGACCCCGCCCCTGGCCACCCCTTCTGAACTGCAAGAACGCGTCTCGCCCGGGAGGTTCTTAGTGGGCCAGGTCTCAGATCGGGTCTCAGTTGCCTTTCCAGAGGAACCCCTGCCGCCGTGTGGCGATGTCGTTGTAGAGCACGGCGGTAACGTGCTGGTAGTGCTGCCCGCACGAAGGGCACGGCGCGGCCGAGGCGACCTGCACGAGCTGCTGACGCACGACCAGCTCACCGCGGGCGAGGTCGACGTCTGCCCAGCGCAACCCGCAGCCACTCACCCCGCCGGAGCCCGGTCGAAGCGATCAGCTCAAACATCGGAGCGAGCCGTTACCGGACGAGCGCGCGCACGCGGCGCGCGAGACCCGCGAGCGCGCCGCGCTACATCGAGGAGCAGACCGGGCGGGCGGTGCTGACCGGCCGCGATCACGTCGGCGCCCGGCTCGCGACCGGCGAGGATGCCACCGCGCTCCACATCGAGGTCGGTGCCGCCGTGCTCCACGGCCAGAACTGGTTCTACGACGCAGCCGGCGAGGTCATCGAGTACGGCCAGTACCGGTCTGCGGGTGAACGCCTACGCTGCTACGACTACCGCGTCGAGGACTGAACCGAAGGCACCGATGGAGTTCCTGCACGCCGGCAAGGTCCGGGAGGTGTACGCCGACGGCGACGACGTCATCCTGGTCGCCTCCGACCGCGTGTCGGTCTACGACGTCGTGCTCCAGACACCCGTCCCCGAGAAAGGCGAACTTCTCACCCAGCTGTCGCTGTGGTGGTTCGACCAGCTCGCCGACATCGTGGCCCACCACGTGATCTCGGGAACCGACGTGCCCGCCGAGTGGGCGGGCCGCGCTCTGCGGTGCCGGCGACTCGACATCATTCAGGTCGAGTGCATCGCCCGCGGCTACCTGGCAGGCCTGGGCCTGAAGGAGTACGAGAAGGACGGCTCGGTGTCCGGCGTCCCCCTCCCCCGAGGTCTGGTCGAGGGATCCAAGCTACCGGAACCGATCTTCACCCCCACCACCAAGGCCAGCGGCGGAACCCACGACGAGTTCATCACCTACGACGACGTCGTCGACCAGGTCGGCGCCGACGTCGCCGCCCGGCTACGAGACCTGACCCTTCGGCTGTACTCCCGAGGCGCCGAGACCACCGCGCGTCATGGCATCATCGTGGCCGACACCAAGTTCGAGTTCGGCTGCTCAGACGACGATGAGCTGGTCCTGGGCGACGAGGTGCTGACCTCCGACTCGTCCCGCTTCTGGCCCGCCGACCAGTGGGAACCCGGTCAGCCACAGTTCGCCTTCGACAAACAGTTCGTGCGTGACTGGGCCGCCGGAACCGGCTGGAACAAGACACCACCGGCCCCACCAGTCCCCGACGACATCATCGCCGCCACCCGTGACCGGTACATCGAGGTCTACCAACGCATCACCGGTCGTACCTGGCCGACCGAAAAGACGATCCGATGACGACTGCCCGCCCGCTCTATGACCCCTACCAGCTCATCAAGGACGTGACGGACTTCCTACACCGTCGCGGACTGAACCCCACGATCATCGCCAGCAACGCTGGCGCGAGCCGCTCTCCCTGACACTTTGCTCGATTGCACCCCTCAGGTCGTGGCGGCTCAGGTCGTGGCGGCGGCACCGCAGGCGGAACCCGCGACGGCACGCCCGACCCCGGTGGTGGCCAGGTAGGCCAGGCGCAGACACGCCGCCCAGTGCGCGGTGTCGAGGCTGCCGCCGTCCCGGGCGTCGAGCACCGTCCAGCGGGACTCCTCGACGAGCCCGCAGCCGCCGTTGACGACCAGGTCGGCCACCAGCCAGCGGGCGTCACCCGGGTCGCCGGTACGAACCTCCTCGGAATCGAGGACCACGTACAACAGCGCCGCGACCTCCTCCACGCCCACCGGCACCGGCGCGGTGACCCACACCGCCGGCGGTGGCACCGGCAGGTCGGGATCCTGGCGGTGCGCCAACACCACCGACACCGAGTCGGACCCGACCCGACACGTCGTCTGCGTCGCCAATACGGCCGCGGCGGCAGGCGCACCCGACGGGTCGAAGCTACCCGCAGTGTCCTTCATGATCATTCCTGTCTCGGTCCTTGTGCCCCGCTCTGGGCCATCTGCTTCTTGTGCCGTGCTGGCCATCCGGGTTCTCCTCTGGTTGGTGCTCGCCTCCGGTCAGATCATTAGTCGATCGTTGGAAATTAGCAAGTGACTAGCTTCGGGCATGGCTTATGGCCAGGTGACCTGCGCGGTGACCTCCCGGAGGAACACGCGCAGGTCGTCACCGGTCAGGGCGGTGGCGGCAAGCTGGTCGAAGTGCTCGATGTACCGGGTGATCTCGTCAGCGGCGCGGATGGTCAGACCACGGGTGAGGGTCTCGACCAGGACGACGGCACTGGCGTCGGCGGCGGGGTCACCGTAGATGGCGTAGCCGTGGTACTGGTGGGCTCGCTCGTGGGCGGTGAACGGGATCACGCCGAGCCGGACGTTCGGCCGCTCCGAGAGGGTGATCAGCCGGTCGATCTGCTCGCGCTGGTCGGTGCCGGGGATGAGGTGGCGGTGCAGCGCGCACTCCGACATCAGCAGGTCCAACCGCTTGCCGGTGTCGATGATGCTCTGGCGAGCCATCCTGGCATCGAGCACAGCGTCCAGCTTCTCGGGTTCGTCGGTGACGCCGGGGCGGCCGAGGCGGAACATCGCGGCGGCGTAGCTGCGGGTCTGGGCCAGGCCGGGCACCACGTCAGCGCCGAACACGCGGATCACCGAGGCGTTGGCCTCGTGCTCGGCCATCTCCTGTTGCTTACGGCGGCGGCCGGGCGCGAGCTCGCGTCTCCAGTCGGTGAGCTGAGTTTGAGCATGGTCGGCGAGTTCCCTGAGGCGCCTCCGCACGTCAGGGTCGGCGTGGGTGGCCTGCGCCCAGTCGTCCACGTCGACGGGGGTGGGCAGGGTCTTGCCGCGCTCGATGCGACTGACGCGGGACTGTGACCAGTCCAGCCGCTCGGCGAGCACGGTGGTGGACAGCTCCGCGTCGATGCGCAGGCCCCGAAGCGCGGCGGCGAGCTCGTCGCGCTCCGGGATGTGGGGACGGGTCATGCGATCAATCGGGGTTCGTGGTCGGCGAGGAAGTCGGCCAACGGGATGGCGTGGCGCAGCGCGACAGCACGCATCCCCAGGTAGGGGCGAGGGTCGTCGGCCGGCTCTGGCCGGACGAAGTGCCCGGCCTCGTCGTAGATCATGCGGATGACGGTGGTGTCGAACACCCAGAAGTCCACGCGCAGGCCGTCCAGCTCCGGTGACCAGGCACGGTCGGCGACGTGGATGGTCTCACCGGCGGCGGCGTTGGCCTGGTAGCCGTGCAGCTCGAACTCGCTGTACTCGGACAGTGGGTAGTCGAGGACGCGGACACGGGACCAGCACGCCCCGGCCGCCGTGGTGTCTCGGATGTGCGCCAGCCACGAGTTCGTCTCCGGGGTAGGCAGGGCACGGGAACCGCGCTTCCACGCCGTGAAATCGACGTCTTCCTGCGCCACCAGGTAGGTCGGCAACGCTTCCAGGCGGAACAGGTCGCTGGACCCGGCGGCGATGACGGCCATGTCCTCGAGGTCCACCGCGATCACCTGATCCCGGCGTCGGCGATCACCTGGCGCTTGACACGGATCGCGATCTCACCAGGTCCCAGCGGCACGGTGCCCGCCAGCACGGGTACACCGACGATCACGAGATGGCCGGGGTCAGTGTCGTCGGCGTGCACGGATGGGCACGAGAAGCCGTCCTTGCACTCCGCATCGACGGACAGTCGTCGCATCACCACGGGCCTCCTCCACTAGTCGATTGCATGAGTATGAGCAGATGACTAGCTCCAGCGCAAGCCTTCGCCACGACCAGCCGGCGACGGCGCCACTCCGTGGCGTACCGCTGGCCTGCCCCCCGGCCATCTCGTGGCCCGGAGTGCTCGCGTGATGCAGGCCATAGCCTCCGCAGCCGAGTCAACCTGACCCTCTTGGGGGTACTGGCCGTCCAGGTTGACGGCGCCCTCAGGGACCACGGCGCGCAGCTGATCAGCAATGGCCCTCGGCGGCCTGCTCCAGACCGCGTACAGGTCACCGGCCCGGTCGTAGCGGCGGCAGCTTCGGCGCCGATGGTCATCACCTCAGCCAGGTCGCTGTGCGGGCGGGTAGCAAGATGTTGGCCGAACGCGGCGGCACCGTCGTCCCACCGCACGGCGCCGATCCCGCCGCGCTGCGCCCAGTGTCTCCTAGCGGCCTTGGTCGCTAGCGGCCTTGGTCGCTAGGAGTTTGAATCTTAAGCCAAGTCTTCAACCGATCATGCGGGCCTCGGTGATGTAGTCGGTGACGTGGCGGTCGATCACTCGGAGTGCGTGACGGAGGGCTATCGGGGCGGGTGGGTCGTTGGCCGCGGCGAGTGGCCGGAGGAGCCGGTTGTGGACCAAGGTGGGCGAAGATCGCGACTCGTTGACCGTCCGGGGTCAGGACGTAGGTGTTGGAGTGCGGCAGCCGGGTGATCAGTCCTTTCATGCGCAGTCGCCGCAGGTCGTAACTCATCTGGCCCATCGAGTACGGCACGCCGAGCAGGGTGCTCACCTGGGCGCGAAGGTTCCGGTTGGTGAACCCGGCGACGGTGTGCTGGCAGGCGCACAGGGCGCCGGCCAGGGCCATGACCCGAGGGTCGCCGAACCGCAGGGCTGGGGCCCTCCGACCCTCCTCGAGGGTTGGTCGCGCGACCCGCTCGAAGGCTGGGCTCGCAAGGACACAGCCCTGGCCGACACGGAGAGCATCGACCATGCGACGGTTCACGTCACGGGCCTTGGACAAGATCTCGGGCAGGTGCTCGATCCGACGAGCCACCCCGAGATCAGCGGTGTCGTCGACGACGGTCTCGATACGGAGCGCCCGACCGCATGTGAGGTAGGACTTCACCCGGGAGTGTCGGAAGTGGGCGTTGAGGGTGACCTCGTCCCCGGCGCGCAGCAACCGGGTGCGGTACCCGTCCGGTGGTGGGGTGCGGACCCGGCGGCCGAAGACGATCTGCATCTGTTCCGGTCGGGGTGATGTCGAGGTTGTCCGCGCACAACGCCTCGAAGAACCCGCGGGCGTGCCGCGGCGCGTCGAACACGACGGTGCGCGAGACCTCGACCTGCCGCATGGAGATGTCCCACCAGTAACCGCCGGCCCGGTCGTGCTCGGTCAACGCCCGTCGGCGACCGCGCCCACCAGCGCTCGCAGAACACCCGGATCGTGCCGGGCCCCACGGTGTCGCAGAGCTGCTGCAACCGGGCCGGGTCGTCGGCGGTGGCGAACCCGTTGCCCCGGCTCGGTGAACCCGATCCCCGCGGCGGTGGCAGCGCGTTCGGCGTACTCGTGCCCGCCCCGCCAGATCGTGAGCGGGTACGGGAAGTAGGCGCAGACCTTCACGAACGCCGGCCCGAACACCTCATCGACCAGGGAGAAGTAGTACGCGGTGACCCGCCGGTCGGCCTTGGCGTAACCGAACCGAGGGACCCCGCCACCGTCGGCGTCGGAGTGGTAGGTGGTACCGGTGAACACCCGCTGGAACTCCTGGGCCACCCCGATCGCGGCCACCCCGGTCCGGCCCTCGCGGGCGAGCCGGTCCAGGTACGGGCGCATCACCTCGAGCTTGCGGTCGCCCTTGGCGAAGCGGATCACCGGGATGTCACCGTCTGTGGCGTACTCGTCGACCGCCTTGCGGAACCGCAGCCCGATCTTCTCCAGGACCGCCGGCGACGGGATCGGGAACCCCAGATGGTGGGTCAGGAAGTTCACCACCTGACCGGGTACCTGCAGGTTGGGCACCCACCCGTTGAGGTAGACCCGATCGAGGCACTCCAGGTCCAGACCGACATGCCCGTCCAGGACGTCATTCACGGTCACCACACGGGTCGCCACAACGCACCTCCGGCCGGTGTCAACTCAACCCCGCCAGACTGGCCTCACCCAACCGCGACGTCACCTCCCAACCCGACCACCACCTCGGCGGTCCGAGGCGAAGCCTCACTGGTTCCGTTCGGTCGGCGGCTTGAACCACGCGACCAAGCCGAGAATCGCGAATAGTGCTGCCACTCCCGCAAGTCCGATGAAGATTGCCGTGGTCCACCACTCTGTCGGCTCCCACAGGAACCAGAGAGGCGTACTGATCAAGGCCGCCATCACGATCCCGACAACCAAGCTCGGCCAATTGCGACGCTTCTGCTCATTACGAGACGCTACAGCCGTTGCCAAAGTTTCAAAGTCGCTTGTGAGAGCCTCGTCGAGCTTTTTCTGAAGGATCTCTTGATTGCTGAGATTACACTGCTGTAGCTCTCCTGCCATCTTCAGGTTGTTGTCAATGGAGGTTCGGACACGTACCTCGCGTTCCTTTTGGACAAAGACGGCAAGTAACGGGGCACCCGACCGCTGTGATGATCGATCCTGCTGGCCCGAACCAAGACGGCAGATCCGCCACCTCTGATCCTTTCACGTGCGCGACTCCGACATGATCACGAACCGTTACATTCTAGCTCACACGAGTGACACCGCTGTCATTCGGTCCAGTTCGGACGACTCCTGGCACCGGACCGGCGGTAGGGAACCTGCCCTTCACGCACGCTCCATCACGCAGGGCGTTGGCGAACACCTCTGGTCTCGCTACCGTCGCCGCCGCTGTAGCTTTCTTCGCTACCGTAGTCAACATGTTGTCGATGTCGCTACGGGTTACCATCTCTCACGTGCAGCTTCTCGACCCGGATGATCCACGGCCTACCTACGCCCAGGTAGCCGACGCGCTCCGCTGCGAGATCGAACAGGGCACGTTGCGACCAGGCGCCAAGTTGCCAACGCACCAGCAACTCGTATCGCGGTACGGCGTCTCGGTCGGCAGGGTCAAACGTGCGCTCGGAGAACTGCAAGGTGCTCGACCGACATCATCTCTCGCCAAGGGCAAGGCGCGTATATACGCACCCAGCGCAGCGGGCGCGCGACGCTGCTGCCGCCCGGATCGCAGGAGTTCTCCAGCCAGTTCACACGGTTCGCTTGGAGCGCGTTCCGCCGACGCAGCTCCCGGGTATCGGTCGTAGCCACCACCCGATCCACCAGCTCCGGCGGGAACGTCCTGGTCAGCGCCCCCACCGACACCCGATCCGGCAACCAGCCCTCCGGTGAGATCCCCTCCGTCCCGTCATGCGCCACAAAATGAGCATCCCGCAAGACGATTAATTAAGGCAAGGCCATTGACCACCGGTCCCGCCGGTCCCGACGATTCCGATAACCGACGCGGACGGCTATCCGGTGGCGGTCATGATACCGCCCCTACTTGCTAGTGACGACCACGTGGGTGGGCCCGGCGGGTGGGGTCTTTCCCGGTTCGAGGGAGATCACGTAGCCTTGGAAGCGGTTCGCGTTCGGGGCCGTGCGCAAGGCGATTTCGCCATTCGCCGGGGTTATGTCGAAGACGCCGATAGGGACCGTGGTGCCCGCGGTTGTCCCCCATAGCACGTAGGTGGTCCCCGCCGCGTTCGGCGCGAGCCCGATGGGGACTACCGCATACTGCCTGTCGTCGTGGAGTACCACGGCAGCGGGTTCGTTCGCTGTTCTGGTGAGCAAGGTATACTGCCTCTGGCTGCGCTGAGCCGGGCTGAGATCCGAAGCCGATTGGTCGGCTTGCGTGTCTCGCTGGTGCTCAAGCTGCACGGTACGGACGGCGAGCCCACCCGTGATAACCAGCAGCACCGTGGCGGCACCGGCCAGGATTTTCGCTCGACGTCGCCAGTGAGAGGCGTCGGTGTCACTATTCCCCGCGGAGGCAGAGCCGCTCGGCTCGGGCCGGCGTCGGGAGATCCTCTTTAGGCGGCCGGCCGGGATGTCGGGGGGCCTTCTCTCCCGGCGATCGTGGCGGAGCGCCGTCATCAGCCGCTGCCGCGCCCTGGGCGGCGGGTCGTACTGATCGGCGATGAGCGCGAGCAGGGCTGCACTGTCCTCTGTCTCGCGGACGATCTCGCTGCATTCCGGGCATTGCGGCAGGTGCACGCGCATTACCGCTTCCTCGGCCTGCTCCAGCGCATGCAGCGCCCAGCCCACGGCGAGCTCGGCCTGCGGGCAGCGGCTGGCCGAGGTGGCGTTCATTCGGTACCCGCGGTGAAGTCGACCGAACTCAGGTCGGACACCAGTGGCCCGAGCAAGACCCGCAGGCGTCGCGCTCCGAGGAACATTCGGGACTTCACGGTCCCCAACGGCACATCGATGAGCGCGGCGATCTCGGGCTGGGTGTAGCCGCCGAAGTACGACAGGGTCAACGCCTGGCGCTGCTCGACGGGCAGCCTGTCCAGAGCGTCGCGCACCTGAGCTGCCACGACCAATGCAATCGCCGCCTCATCCGCCCCGGGGCCAGGCGGCCCGGACCAGTCTTGTCCATCAGTGCTACTGGGTACGGTCCGACGCCGCACCACGCTCTCCCGGCGCACTGCGTCCACCGCCTTGTGGTGCACCAAGGTGAGCAACCACGCCGCGAAGGTGCCACGCGCCGGATCAAAACGCGAAGGCTCGCGCGACAGCGTGAGGAACACCTCTTGAAGGACATCCTCGGCAATCTCTACGTCAGTACAAACCCGCCGGGCGAGCGAATACGCTCGACGCGCATAACGCTCATACAGCAGCTCCATCGCCCGCTGATCGCCGGCAACGAGCTGGTCAACGAGGTCAGCATCGGACGGACCGTCCGTCGGAGCCCGCGCCAACCCCCGCCCCCCAGCCGTCCTCCCGGAGCGACGAACGGCAGGAGTGCGATCGTTCATCAGCCAATCCCCCGATCGACCTCGTCTGCCCCGGTCACCGGGGTCCGGGCGTCCTCACAGGAAGCTCAAGTCGAACGACGACCGCGTCCAGACTCAGACACTACGGTGAGCTGGGGACACTGTCGCTGCACCGCCCAAGTTTCTTTCTCGCGTCGTGCCGCGGGGGCGTGGCCACCGGGTTCGTACCCGCCCGGTGGCGGGTTATCTGGGGACCTGCATGAAGATCATTAACATCGCTGCGCAGGTCTGCCGGCCCCCGCCTCGCGAACGGGCTGATCCCGGCCACGGCGTCTGTGGCGCGCTGACCCCGCGGGCCCGGATCGTGGATCTTCTGCCTGCTGGCGGAAGGGAGGGAGGCATCCGAGGGTGTCTCTCACCGTGCTCTGAGGGGGCTGTGGCTGGTCAGGCGGGGGTGCCCCCCTCGCCTCCCCTCGGTGGTGTTGTTGCTGCTCAGGTGGGGAGGCCGCCAGCTCCACGCGCTCGCCGCCCCGGGCACCGGGGTTGCCCAGCAGCACACAGGGCGCCAACGGTAGACGCGAACGGCGCCAGCCGCTCCCGCCCCGCACCGCCATTCCTCGACAGCTGCGGTTGACGCGTACGCGTCAACCGATCTCCAGCCACAGCACCCGCAGCACGTGCACCTCGCGGTCACGGTCGAGCACCAGGTAGAGCACCTGACCCGCGCCGCCGGGCCCGAACGGCCACCGGCGCACCGCCCAGTCGGGGTTGCCCTCATGGTGCGGCGGACCGTTCCACGGCACGACCTCGATCGCGTCCAGGACCCGCGCGTAGTCCGCGAGCGTCGACGCGGGCAGCTCCGCGAGCTGGTCTGCCGCCTCGGGATGGACGACGACCCGGTACACCCGCTACCCGCGCCCCGTCCCGGGCAGGCCCGCCTCGGCGAGCCGGGCCTCGATCCGCGCCCGTATCTGTGCACCCGACACGCTCCCCGCCGGCGCCCGCCCGGTCCGCTGCACCTCCGCCGCCGTCGCCAGCACCCGGAAGTAGGCGCCCGGCTCGCGCAGCTCCTGGTAGGCGAACGCCCGCCACTTCGCCAGCAGCTCACCCACCCCCGCGAGGTCCTTGGACTGCTTCGCCGCCTCCAGCACGAACTCCCACTCCGCGTCGAACACCGCCACGACGTCCAGGGTCAGGCACCCCCGGATCGCCACCGGGTCCACCTCCGGCGCCCGGACGGCGGGATCGGGTCCGGCAGGGTCGGACTCGGCGGGGTGCGGGATGGGGGAGACCACGCCGGTCACGATAGCGCCGATACCGCCGAGACCGGTCTGGGACGACTGGGCGTGCTGGCCTGGGAAGGGCAACCCGTCGCGGGCAGACTCACCGACGCCGCCCACCAGGTACGCCGCGGACGAGACTTCCAGGTGAGGCATCGGGCGGGCGAACACGGGCTGGGGTTGACGTCACTTACCGTTGGTGAGGTTGCGACGGAGGGTTGGAGCGGGGATGGCAGACACGGCGGATCGCGGCCTTTCGCGCAGGGTCGGCACAGTGGGTGTCTACACGACTGGTAGTGACCTGGAGGCGGTACAGCAGGCTCGTGCGCTGGCGGGACGGGTGACCGTCGCCGGCCAGTCGGGTCGGCGGGCGGTGGCCGCACTGGCGGTAGCTGGCGACCTTTACGGGGTCGATCTCGACCCGGCCGTCTACCTGGCTCGCGGTGTCGTGCCAGCGCAGACGACGCTATTCGACCTCGACGAGGAGGCCTGGCAGTGCGACCGTGGGCTCCCCATGATCCGCTCAGCTGGCGTCCATGTCGCACCGAGGGCGACCGACAGTCTCGACCGGGCGTTCACGACCTGCGTCGGTTCGGGCACGGTGCGAGTGGTGAGCCTGGACGGATGGTGGCTGCACTCCGGGCTACACGCGCTGCTCTCCCGCGTTGAGGAGTGTGAGGACGCGCTGGTGTTCGTGCTGGCCGACTGCTTCGACCCACTCGCCAAGCCAGGTGCGGTCGACGGGCTGCGGGCCCTGGTGGAACGCGCTGACGGTCGTCAGGTAGAGCTGTTGCGCACCGACCTCGCCGCGATCGGGTTCGCCGCCGCTGGCGGCACGTGGGGCGCGATCGGCATAAGCACCACGACGCGGCATCACGGCCTGCCCATGGGCCGCCGCGAAGCCCAGGACTACCAGGATCGGCACCACAGCCCGTACGTGTTTGTCCCGGCGCTGCTGAGCTGGCATCGAGGAACGGAGTTGGGGGCGCTGACCCGGTTCGACGGGGCCGGGATCACCTGCTGTGACTGTCCGGTGTGCGGCGGGGACGACCTGCTGCGTTTCGACAAGTCGTGGTCGGGGCAGGTACCCGCCGCGGTGCGCGCCGAGGCCCAGGCCCCCTCCACCGGTCGGCGGCGTTCGCGCAGGACAGCGGGCATGAGACCCCGCCGGGTGGATCCCGGTGCCGCTCGTCGCGGTGTCGCGACAGCTCACCGCCGTCACGTGCTAGGTTCTGTGTCGGTTGCAGTCGTGTCTTCCTCGATCGCCTGAGAAGCGTCCGTGGAGAGTGACGGTGGGCTTCACAGGCGTTCGAAGAGATCCTCTGAATGCGTCGGTGTTCCCGTGCAGCCCCCCGTCGGCACAGTGCCGGCAGGGTCCGCTTCACGTATGGAGAACAGATATGCCGCAGGGCACCGTCAAGTGGTTCAACGCTGAGAAGGGCTACGGCTTCATCGCGACCGACGACAACGGCCCGGACGTCTTCGTCCACTACTCGGCCATCAAGTCGGACGGCTTCCGTACCCTCGAGGAGAACCAGCGCGTCGAGTTCGTGGCGAGCCAGGGTGCCAAGGGCCCGCAGGCCGACACGGTTCAGCCCATCTGAGACCCCCTCGGACCTGAGCTCCGGTGCCGGCGACCCCGGGGTCGCCGGCACCGGCTTGTGCACCGAGCCCGTGCGGTGCGCGCGGTCCAGACGTCGGTTCTGCGCCTGGACGGGCACTATGGGTTCGTGCAGACCTCGCCTCCCCCTCGAACGGACGCGTCGACGACGCGCGCACGGCCGATCGTCGAGGTCGGTCTCGGCTTCGGCAGCGTCAACGACGCAACTCGCGCACACGACCTGCGTCGGATGAAGAGCCTCGCCACCGGTCTGCTGCTGGCCGTCACCGTCGTGTTCCTGCTGGCGCGCTGGTGGGAGGTGAACGACGGCCCAGGGTGGATCGGGTACCTGCGGGCCATGGCCGAGGCCGGGATGGTCGGGGCCCTGGCCGACTGGTTCGCGGTCACGGCGCTGTTCCGCAGGCCGCTGGGACTGCCGATCCCGCACACGGCGATCATCCCGACGAAGAAGGACGTGCTCGGCGACAGCCTCGGCGACTTCGTCGGCGAGAACTTCCTGGCCGAGACCGTGGTGCGCGACAAGCTCGCCCGCATCGAGGTCTCGTTACGGGTGGGCGCGTGGATCGGTCAGCCGGCCAACGCCGACCGTCTCACGGCCGAGCTCGCCACCCTGGCTCGCGGCGTTGTCACCGTGCTGCGCGACGACGACGTCCAGGAGGTCATCGAGCAGGTACTGGTCCGCAAGCTGATGGAGCGCCCGATCGGGCCGCCGCTGGGCACGGTCCTGCAGGGCGTGCTGGCCGACGGGGCGCACCACCGACTCGTCGACCTGGTGTGCGACCGTGCCTACGACTGGGTGACGGCCAACCACGACATGGTGCTGAGCATCGTTCACCAGCGGTCCCCATCGTGGTCGCCCCGGTTCGTCGACGACCTCATCGCCGATCGGGTCTTCCTGGAGGTGCAGAACTTCGCGTGGGCGGTCAAGACCGATCCGGATCACCCGCTGCGCAGCGCCGTCGACACGTTCCTCGTCGAGTTCGCCACCGACCTGCAGAGCGACCCGGAGACCATCGAGCGCACCGAGCGGATCAAGCAGCAGATCGTCGGCCATCCCGACGTGCAGAAGTTCATCGGCCAGGCCTGGGGCACGGTGAAGGGCCTGATCCTCGACGCGGCAGCCGACCCGTCGAGCACGCTGCGCACCCGGGTACGCGAGGGGCTGGTCAGCTTCGGCAAGCGACTGAGCTCGGACGCCGAGCTGCGTGGCAAGGTCGACGGCTGGCTCGCCGACGCGGCCGGTTACGTCGTGCGGCATTACCGGCGCGAGATCACGACACTGATCACCGACACGGTGTCCCGCTGGGACGCCGAGGAAACCTCTCGCAAAGTGGAGCTGCAGGTGGGCCGCGACCTGCAGTTCATTCGCATTAACGGCACGGTGGTCGGCGCGCTCGCCGGTCTGGTGATCTACACGGTGGGGCAGCTGGCGTTCGGGGGCTGAGGGCACAGGTCGCTGTGGCGCATGCCATCCCACCAGCGCAAGCACGCTGCTTGCAAGAGTTAGCAGTGGGGCGTAACGTCGCCTTCGGCAGGGACGGAGGTGCGCGGCAGTGACCATCCCGAAGCCGACAACCCCGGAGCCGGCAGCGAAGAAGACGCCTCCACAAGGGGACGACCCCGGGGAACGCGTCGGACGCGTGGTCGAGCAGGTCGGCCAGGTGGTCGAGCAGGCCGGTCACGCCGTGGGGCAGGCGGTCGACGACATCGGCAGCTACATCCGCAGTCAGCGCGAGGGTGCGCAGGTCTCCCTGCGTCAGCTCGCCCGGACCGCCGGTGTCAGCAACCCCTACCTCAGCCAGATCGAGCGCGGGCTGCGCAAGCCGTCCGCCGAGATCCTCCAGCAGATCGCCAAGGGTCTGCGGATCTCCGCAGAGGCCCTGTACGTGAAAGCCGGGATCCTCGACGAGCGCCCGGCAAGCATCGTCACCGACGCCGTGCTCACCGATCCGACCCTGACGGAGCGCCAGAAGCAGGTGCTCCTCGACATCTACCAGTCGTTCCGGCGGGTGAACGACCAGCGCGTCGTCCCCGGCTCAACCACTGATCCGTCTTAACCCCAGAGGAGTGATCGTCATGGCCGTGTCGCTGCCGACCGCCGCGGACGTCCGCAAGGCCCGCGAACAGGCTGCCAAGACCACCGCCGAGCGGGCCGAGGTGGCCCGCACCCCACTGCTGGCCGTCCTCGGCGTCGGTGACTTCGCCGTCACCACGGTGACCGAAGCCGTCGCCAAGGTCCGTACCCGCGCCACCGCGCAAGCCGAGGACATGCAGCACCGCGTCGCCGAGCTGCCCCAGCGCCTGTCCACCGACGAGCTGCGCAAGGCCGTCGCCGACCTCCGCGCGCAGGCTGCGGACGCCTACGCCGGGTTCGCCGAGCGCGGCGCGAAGGCCTGGGACCGGATCCGCAGCCAGCCCCAGGTCGAGACGGCACTGTCGACCATCGAGTCCTACACCGAGAAGTTCGACGCTCGCGTCGACGGCCTGGTGAACGAGGCCCACGACACCACCGAGAAGATCCTCTCGACCGTGACCCGGCAGACGAGGTCCACCGGTGAGCGTGTCGCCCGCGCCACACAGCGCTTCGCTGGCGAAGCCGCCGAGGCGATCACCGAAGCTGGTGACGAGGTGGCACACGAGACCCGCAGCACCACCCGCAAGGCCGCCAACCGCACCGCCCCGAGCACTGCCGACCACACGTCGGCCACCCGCCGGACGAAAACGACACAACGCGACACAACCAGCAGCTGAGCCTCCGAGCGGGCCCCGTCCGTCCACTCCCTGCACATCGCGACAGCTCCCCGAGGCTTCCCAGCTCCGGGGAGCTGTGCTGCTCTGGGCCCGAGGATGAGCGCATCTGGCCAGCGCACGTACTCTGGTCGAGTGAGCCTGCTCAACAACCTCGACATCTGGGTCCTGCTCGGGCTGTGGCTGCTGGCGATCCCGGTGGGTGGCTACGCGTTCATCCACGCGCTCATGCAGCGGGCCGACGCGTTCACCGCCGTCGACAAACTCACCAAGCCGGCGTGGCTCGGCATCACCGGCGCCAGCGCGCTCGTGCTCGTCGTCTTCCATGGGCCGAGAAGCAGCGGCACGCTGTTCTGGATCGCCGCGCTCGTGGCCGTGCTCATCTACATCGTCGACGTCAAGCCCGCCGTGACCGGCGTGCAGGGTGGCGGTCAACGCTGGTGAGCGCACCCGACTGGACGGTGCTGGGCACGCTCCGCGCCGTCCCAGCCCTCGACCGTCCCGATCTCCTTGCCGATCCGGTCGCCCTCGCCCTGAAGGCACTCGACCCGGCCGACGCCGCCCACGTCGGCGTCGCGGAGATCGATCCGGAGCTGGCCGACACCGCCGCGTTCTGTGCCGCCTACTCCTCGCCGCTGGACGGGTCCGCCAACTGCGTCGTCGTCGCGGGGCGCCGCGGTGAGGACACCCGGTACGCGGCATGTCTGGTGCTCTCGACGACCCGGGCCGACGTCAACGGGCTGGTCCGCAAGCGGCTCGCCGCGCGCAAGGCGTCGTTCGCACCGATGGACGACGCCGTCGCGCGCACCGGCATGGAGTACGGCGGCCTCACGCCGGTCGGGCTGCCCGCTAGCTGGCCGCTGCTCGTCGACACGGCGGTGGTCGTCGCACCCGCGGTCGTGATCGGCAGCGGGGTGCGACGCTCGAAGCTCGCCCTGCCGGGGGCGCTGGCTGCCACCCTTCCCGGGGCAGAAGTGATCGACGGCCTCGGACGCTGAGCCGACCCGGCTCATGGTTCCTGCGTTCACTCGCAGCGGACAGGCACCAGCGCCGGAATTCCGGCAACGGTGTAAGCGTTGAGTCGGGCATGACAGAGACGCTGAAGCTGCCGGTGCTCCCGCTCGCCGATTCGGTGGTGTTGCCCGGCATGGTGGTTCCCGTCCGGCTGGACCAGCCGGAGATCCAGGCGGCGGTCGACGCGGCGAACAGCGTGGACCACCGGGTGCTGGTCGTCCCCCGCCTCGACGGCAGATATGCCGCCGTCGGCACGGTGGCCGTCCTCGAACAGGTCGGCCGGCTCCCCAACGGCGAGAAGGCCGCTGTCGTGCGCGGCGAGGAGCGCGCGCAGATCGGGTCCGGCGTGACCGGCCCCGGCGCCGCGCTGTGGGTGGAAGCCACGCCGGTGCCCGAACAGCCCGTCACGGGTCGGATGACGGAGCTCGCCAAGGAGTACAAGGCCCTCGTCGTCGGGATCCTGCAGCAGCGGGGCGCGTGGCAGGTGATCGACTCGGTGCAGCAGATCACCGATCCCGGCCAGCTCGCCGACACCGCGGGCTGGGCGTCCTACCTCGACCTCGGACACAAGGCCCAGCTGCTCGCCGAGACCGACGTCGTCAAGCGGCTGGAGCTGCTGATCGAGTGGACCCGCGAGCACGTCGCGGAGCAGGAGGTCTCGGAGAAGATCGCAACCGACGTCCGCGAGGGCATGGAGAAGACCCAGCGCGAGTTCCTGCTGCGCCAGCAGCTGGCTGCGATCCGCAAGGAGCTGGGTGAGGACGAGCCCGAGGGCGCCGACGACTACCGCACCCGCGTGGAGAACGCCGAGCTCCCCGAACACGTCCGCAAGGCCGCGCTGACCGAGGTCGGCAAGCTGGAGCGGGCGTCGGACCAGAGCCCGGAGTCGGGCTGGATCCGCACCTGGCTCGACACCATCCTCGACATCCCGTGGAACTCCACGACCGAGGACACCGACGACCTGGTCGCCGCCCGGGCGATCCTCGACGCCGACCACGCCGGCCTCGACGACGTCAAGGAGCGGCTGGTCGAGTTCCTGGCGGTCCGCGCGCGGCGCAACCGCCGTGGGCTGACCACGGTCGGCGGGCGCGGCTCGGGTGCTGTGCTCTCCCTCGTCGGCCCGCCCGGCGTCGGCAAGACGTCGCTGGGTGAGTCGGTTGCCCGCGCGCTGGGGCGGAAGTTCGTGCGGGTCGCCCTCGGCGGCGTGCGCGACGAGGCCGAGATCCGCGGCCACCGGCGCACCTACGTCGGCGCGCTGCCCGGCCGGATCGTCCGCGCCATCCGGGAGGCGGGCTCGATGAACCCGGTCGTGCTGCTCGACGAGATCGACAAGCTCGGCGCGGACTTCCGCGGCGACCCGTCCTCGGCGCTGCTCGAGGTGCTCGACCCGGCGCAGAACCACACGTTCCGCGACCACTACCTCGAGGTCGATCTCGACCTGTCCGACGTGCTGTTCCTGGCGACGGCCAACGTCGCCGACACCATCCCCGGCCCGCTGGCCGACCGGATGGAGATGGTGACCCTCGACGGCTACACCGAGGCGGAGAAGGTCGCCATCGCGCGCGACCACCTGCTGCCCCGGCAGATCGAGAAGGCCGGGCTGGAGACCTCCGACGTCGAGTTCTCCGAGGTGGCGCTCGGGATGATCGCCGCTGAGTACACCCGCGAGGCGGGCGTGCGGCAGCTGGAGCGGGGCCTGGCCAAGGTCCTGCGCAAGGTGGCCGTTGCGCTCGACGGCGACGCGACGGCCCCGGTGCACATCGACGCCGACGCCCTCGTCACGTTCCTGGGACGACCGCGGTTCACCCCGGAGTCAGCCGAGCGGACCGCGGTGCCGGGTGTGGCGACCGGACTCGCGGTCACCGGAGCCGGAGGCGACGTCCTGTTCATCGAGGCGACCGCGATGGACGGCGACCCCGATCTCACGCTCACCGGTCAGCTCGGGGACGTCATGAAGGAGTCGGTCTCGATCGCGCTGTCCTACCTGCGATCCAAGGGACTCGCGGACGACCTGGCCACCCGCAAGCTGCACGTTCACGTGCCGGCAGGTGCGGTGCCGAAGGACGGCCCGAGCGCGGGCATCACGATGGTGACCGCACTGGCCTCGCTCGCCTCGAGCCGCCCGGTGCGGTCGAGCGTGGGCATGACCGGTGAGGTCACGCTGCAGGGTCATGTGCTCCCGATCGGCGGGGTCAAGCAGAAGCTGCTGGCCGCGCACCGGGCGGGACTCACCGATGTGATCATCCCGAAGCGCAACGAACCCGACCTCGACGACCTGCCGGAGTCCGTCCGCGGACAGTTGCGGGTGCACCCGGTGGCCGACGTGGACGAGGTGCTCAAGCTCGCCCTCGAGCCGGCACCGGTTGCCGCCACCGCCTGAACCGCGATCGGCCGTTCACCAGCGAGCAGGCTCACAGCCTCGCCGCATGCGAGGCTGTGAGCCCTTATCCTGCGAGTTCGGCTGCTCGGCGCAGCAGTGGGTCGTACACGGTAGGGTCGTCGGCGTCGATCACGGGAAAGCCCACTCCGAAGTCGCCGTTGACCCACCGTACGGTGATCCCGGGATTGGCCGAGTTCATACCGTCGTGCAGGAAGACGTGCGGGCTGCACCGCACCCGTCCCGCACGCGCGGACTCGAACTGAGCCATCACCGCTGAGCGGGCCGATCCGCTGTCGAGTGCGGCCGCCAGCTCGTTGACCTCTACCACGCTGGTCTCGGCCGCCACGTCGAGAATCACGTGCCGCATGGAGATGCACCTGCTGTCCGCCCAGAAAGCCCGCCGCAGACCCCGAGCCAATGCCTCACTGGCCAGCCACCCTTGAGCCTTCGCCGCCTGCACCGCTTCCATCGCCGGTAACGTTGTGACGGGATAGGTCCAGTCCGGACTCCGCCACAGCCGCCACCCTGCAGCCGGCGCCAGCGCACCCACCACCGAGATCTCCGAGTCGACCCCCGGACGGTCGTTGACGGACCCGTTGAACAGCTCCAACGGGAACGCCCGATGATCGAACCAGATCCGCCCGACCAACCCGAGCCGGTGCCGGGCTTCGTGCAGCCGGTGCATGGCGAGGTGAGCGAACGAACAGTTCAGGTCGGAGTACACCACGACCGTGTCGGCAGAATGCGGCAAGCGTGGATCGCGACCGGCGCCACCGGCAGCGGCGGTGTCAACCGTCATGGACGTTCCTCATCGCGGTGTCGCGGTCAGTTCGCAGCGATGCCCTGGGTGCCGAGCGGCAGTCCCCCAGCGCCGGGTACAGCAGTGAGGCTCCCGTCCGACTCGATCCGGAACCCGCTGATGGTCAGCTCGCTGAAACCACCGGTGAGCACGTACAGGAACTGGTCGTCGCTGCTCACAGTGTTGTCGACCGGGAGGCTGGAATCGCCGGTCACAGCCGTACGGCCATCGGGATCCAGCAGGCTCAGGGCACCGTCGGGACCGATGCGATAACCCGAGATCGAGCCGCTGCCGGTGTTCGACGTGTAGGCATAGCGCGGATCGACGGTACTGTTCGTCACCACCCAGCACGTGGCTTGCTGGGTCGAGGACACCGATCCACTGACCACCTCGAGGGTGCCGTCCTTGACCACCCGGTAGGAAGAGGTCGCACCGGAGGCCTCGGAGACGATCAGCAGGTCCGCACCCGCGAAGGTGAAGCCGAACGGGACCGGGCCAGAGGAGTCGTTGCGAACCGGTGGACAGGCGCGCCCGGCCTCGTCAACGGGGAAGACATCGATCACATCTGTCCCCTTCTCGGTCACCACGAGGTGACTCCCGCCTGGGGTGAAACCCACCTGAGCGGGAGCTGCGGGGTTGTCCCCTCCGATCAGCGACTGGGTGGAGCCGGCCAGGGCCGACAGCTTCCCGTCGGCGTCCACGGTGAACCCGGTGATGGTCTCATCGGTGCTGTTGAGCACGTAGAGCAGGTGATCGTGGAGGGTCAGACTGACCGGTCGTACGCCTCCCGAGGAGACCCGGTCGACCGGCGTCAGCCCGGTTCCGTCGACGGCGAGCACCGAGACCTCGTTGCTGCCGGCGTCCACCGCGAACAGGAAGCGGCCGTCCTTGCCCCGAATCAATGCTCCCTGCGACCCCAACGGATCAGCCGGAGATGTTCCACCGGCACCGAGCCCTCCCGTCGGAACCGTTCCGGCCGGGGTCAGGGTCCCGTCTGCGGCCCGGTCGAAGACCGTCACCGCGTTGCCGGCGTCCTGGTTGGTCATGACGTAGACCGCGCGTCCTTGCGGGTAGTACATGCTTTCAGCTTCGGCTGCCATCTCCACTCCCTAGCGGTACCTTCCCCCCTTTCATGATCATATCCTGTTGGTGGTGAGGTCGGGAGACGGGACTGGCCGGTCTAGCCGCGGAAACAGGTGTGTCGGTGATCGACAGTTCGAGGTGGAGGG
>Ga0136634_10000222_pt1 | contig 27700 bp, 28 predicted proteins | sample AntDrymUQ8332106_2_FD_104654 | JGI IMG/M metagenome (GOLD analysis project Ga0136634, IMG submission 104654) | Polar desert sand microbial communities from Dry Valleys, Antarctica - metaG UQ833 (21.06) | ecosystem: Environmental > Terrestrial > Soil > Desert | place: Antarctica: Dry Valley... | reverse complement strand
GGCGCTATCGGCAGCAAGATCGCCGAAGCGGCCGCGGCGTTCGGTTATCCGGTGCGCGTGTGGTCACGGAAGCCGCGCACGTTTACTGGCATGGAGTCTTTCGCCGGACTCGAACAGCTCGACGCTTTCCTTGGCGAATCGAACTTTCTCGTCAACGCATTGCCACTTACACGCGACACCGAAAACCTTCTCGACCGCGCACGTCTGTCAAAGCTGCCGGAGGGAGCACAGGTCATCAACGTCGGAAGGGGCGCGACGATCGTCGATGCCGATCTGCTCGATCTGCTCAATGACGGTCATCTGGAGGGTGCCACGCTCGACGTGTTTCGCACGGAACCGCTTCCCGACGATGATCCATACTGGTCACACCCGAAGGTAATCGTGACCCCGCATTTGTCTGGACCGACCCCGGTTGCTCCAGCTGCAATGCAGATCGCCGACGCGATCGTGCAGCTAGAACGCGGTGTGCCAGTCAGCGCACTGCCGGGTTATGTTGACCGGGCGCGCGGGTATTGAAAGGAATTGATTAGCGATCCGTCAGAATCGCATGGATAAATCGAGACAGTCGATGTCTGAAAATCTAAGCCAAGGCCTTCTGAATATCCGCGACGGATGCGTTCGTAAACGTCTTACCGATCTCGGAAATCATTCGATCCTTTACTTCCTTATGCAGCAACGGGCGCATTTGGCCTAGCGTCTGCGGATCGGCGATCAGAACAAGGGCCGCGTAGTCTCCGCTGTGCGCGCGGCGATACAGCTCCTTTGCCAGCTGTTTTGCAAAGGTGGCCTCGTCTGTCTCCTTGGCTGATGAATCCGATGGCCGCATTCCGGAAGCGCCTTCGTCGAGCAGATTACTGGGGTTGAACTCGCCCTGGGCTGTTAGCGAGATCTTGTTTGCTTGCCCCGTATTGCGGAAGAACCGGGCGCCCGCGCCATCAGCTACTACAACAAGCGCACCGTTGGGAATTTCGTCTGCCTTCATCATCGTTCCTGTTTTACCGCCGTTTCCCTCCACCTTAGCAAGCCGCGTGCGCTACCGCGGCGTAGTAACAGCTATCCGAGGCGACGTTCGTCATCACCTTGGGGGAGTGGCGGCCAGTCTCTATTCAAGCCTCCGTCGAACGTGACATACAGCGCAACACCAAACGCGAAGAGCACGACAAGCCAATCAAGAAAGTCCATTTTCGTTTTCCTCCCTAATGACCTCAATTTTGTAAGGTGCCGGCACTGAAGGGAAGTCATCCAGCCGGCTTCCGCTATTTGGTCGATGTCACCCAACTCGATGAGCGGCTCGCTCGCGTTGTGGAAGTGCGGCACTTCGGCGGGCGCGGCATGCCGGAAAAATCCGCCTCGTTGACCGACTTACCTTCCGCCAGCCGCGTTTAGCGCATAACCTCGCATCGCCGCGCCACGTCGGTGCCACAACTTCTGATCGCCATGTCGCTCGATGCCTCCGATTTATTGAACCACGATTGGCCCGTGGTAAGCGCCCTGCTAGATGAGCTGCTGGCACTTCCCGAGCACGAGCGCGAAACTTTCGTCGCGTCGCTTTCCGGCGAGCGCGCACGTCATCGCGAGGTGCTGTCAAAACTCCTTGCCCCATCGAGCGGCGTCGAGACCGGCGCGTTTCTCGCCACGCTGCCCAAACTCACCCCGCTGCCCGGCGCGGCGGAACTTAATGAAATGGCCGAAGGCGACATCGTCGGCTCTTATCAGCTGCTCTCCGAACTCGGCACGGGCGGCATGGGCGCAGTGTGGCTCGCGCAACGCGCCGACGGCGCATTCCAACGGAAGGTCGCAGTGAAGCTGCCGCGGCTCAGCTGGGCGCGCGGTTTGGTGGAACGCGTGGCACGCGAGCGCGACATTCTTGCGAGTCTGGAGCATCCCCATATTGCGCGGCTGTACGACGCTGGTGTCGATCAGTACGGCCGACCGTACCTCGCGCTCGAATACGTTGATGGCAAGTCGATCGATGTGTACGCGCGCGAGCGGGGATTGAGCATCGAGGACAAGCTTTCGCTACTGCTGCAGGTGGCGGCCGCGGTCGCGTTTGCCCACAGCCGACTGGTCGTGCATCGCGACCTCAAGCCCTCGAACATCCTGGTCACCGCCGACGGTCAGGTGCGGCTGCTCGACTTTGGAATCGCAAAGTTGATGGAAGGCGACCGCGCGGCGGAGTCTGAGCTTACGCAGATGGCAGGCCGAGCGCTGACGCTCGACTATGCGAGTCCGGAGCAGATCAAGGGCGAGCCGATTGGCACGGCGAGCGATGTGTACAGCCTCGGTGTTGTTGCCTACGAGTTGCTCACCGGCGCGAAACCATACAAGCTGAAACGCGGCTCGGCCGCGGAGTTGGAGGAAGCCATTGCCACGGCCGACGTGCCTCTAGCAAGCAACGCCGCCAGCGACGTCACGGCGAAAAAGGCATTGCGAGGCGACCTTGACGCAATTCTGAACAAGGCTCTGAAGAAGGTTCCCGCCGAACGGTACCTCACGGTCGACGCGCTTGCGCAGGATCTACATCGGCATCTGCGCAACGAACCCGTCAGCGCGCAGCCGGAGTCGCTTGGCTATCGCAGCGGCAAGTTTTTCCGTCGCTATCGCGTTCAGGTCATAGCAGGCGGTGTCGTTGTTGCGGCGGTGCTGGCCGGGACCGCTGTCGCCGTGTGGCAGGCGGGAGAGGCAGAGCAGGCAGCTCAACAGGCGCGCGCCGCGCAAAAGGACGCACTGGCCCAGGCAGCGAATGCGCAACAGCAGGCTCGACGCGCTGAGGCTGTCAAACAGTTTCTGATCGAGCTGTTCTCATCCAATGATGTCAACGTGCGCTCGGCCGAACAGCGGCGGGCTTTGTCAACCGAGCAGCTGCTGCAGGAAGGTGCGCAGCGAGTCAACGCGGGATTCAAGGATCAGCCTGAACTGCGCGCGGAACTGCAGGGGGTTGTTGGAAGGCTGCTGTACGACCTGCGTCTGCTCGAACACGCCGCGACGGCGCTTCAGGAACGAGCCGAGTATCTGGATCGCATCCAGGCAAGTCCCGCCGAACGTGCAACGGCGTGGCTTGGGCTGGCGCGCCTGCGTTCGTCGCAATCGGACGAGGCAGGGTTTTATGACGCACTCAATCGGGCTATGGCAACTGGTGACAGGGCGCAAACGCCACAAGACTGGACCGCGCATTGGGCTGCTGTCGCCGAATACGCGACCTCGCTCGACGTGCGCGGCAAAACCGAAGAGGCGCTTCGTCGGATGAAGCCCGCGGTCGAGGGCCTGCGCTCGGTAGCGCCGCAGTCCGCGGAGTATGCATTGACGCTTGAGAGCTACGCGAGCATGTTCATCGACATGGGAAACGAGACCGAGGCGCTTCCAATGCTGGCGCAGGCCCTGAAGCTCTTTGAGGTTTTGTATCGCGAACAGCCTGTAGAGCTGGCGCGGGTCTACATTCGCTACGGCTACAACTTGTTGGGGCTGGACGACGTCGAGGCCGAGCGTTTGACTCGCAGCGGCCTCCAGACGATGCGTCAGTATGTTGGGCCGGATCATCCATCAACTGCGCGCGGTGTTCTCCGGCTGGCGCACTTGTTGATTAGGCGTGGCGAATCACAGGAGGCGCGTGCACTTATAGCGCCATTGATCTCCACGATCGAAACGTCGGCGCAACCATTTCCCAAAAACATTTCCGGGCAGGCGTATCGCTTGATTGGAGAGGCGAGCCTGGATGAAGGCCGGCTGGAGGAAGCCAGCCAATGGAGCGCCAAGTTCGCCGCGGACGCTCAAAACGACAACGACCGAGCACAGAGTTTGCAACTCGCGGCGCGACTGAACGCTGAAATCGGCGACTACGCCGCCGCTGACGCCGACTTGCAGCGCGCGCGCGCATATTTAGTTGCAGACACGGCGCCCGACCATCCGGTCTTCGCAGTGCTGCAAGTGCGCCAAGCCGAGTTGCTATGGCATCGCGGCCAGACCGACGCCGCCCGCACGTTGCTTATCGCAGTCGTTGGTCGGGAAGGCAAAATTGCGCTGCAAAGTACAGTCAATGCGGCGCGCATCACACTTGCACGAATCGCACTGGCGAGCGGTCAGCCCGCCGCAGCCCTAGACTGGCTCGGCCCCAACCGCGAACAGTTGGCAAGATTACCCGCAGACCTGCAGGGGCGCGTCCGCACAGTTGCGACCCTCGCGCCTTTGGCGAGCGCGCTAATCGGGGTTGGGCGCGTATCCGAAGCGAAGCCACTGGTCGCGCAAACTACTTCGCTTGTCGAAACTCTTTACGCAAACGGACCACTACGGCTGCAAGTGCAGGTATTGGCCGCCCGTCTTGCAATTGCAGAGGGCCGGCTCGACGATGCGCGCGCTCAGGTGCAAACCGCGCGCGCACTAATCGGTCGCGAGAGACGCGTTGCAAGCCATCACATGCGCGCCTTAGAGAATGTTGAGCGTGCCATCGCGCGCCCGGCATCAGGGTGACATTCGTTGCCCCTGCCTCAACCCGGCGGAGTGAATAGCTTCGGGTCCAAAGGTACATTGACATCAAAGCTCTTCAGCATCGCTCGCCATCGGCCGTCATCGCGAGAAGCCCAGACGGGGTGCCGAATTCCGCCGCTCTGCGCTTCCCACGGACCGAAAACCGACCCGACTTCGTCATCGTGCGCGCCATAGCGATACGGCTGCGCACTACGGTCGAGTGCATACCAGGCAATGCGTGTTGCACCCTCGTATACCTCCAGGCGGCCTTCTTTTCCAACTGACAGCCGGATCGCCGGATCGCGTCGCGCGATTCGGTGCAACGTGCGATAGATGTGCCCCCGATACCATCGCAGATCGTCTGACAGCACTTGATCGGGCACCGACGAGACGGAGCCATCGCGTGTAAGGCGCCAGTGACGATCACCGTCGATCACGCGAACCACGTGCAGTCCTTCGGCGCGCGTGTCGACACGGAATCGCGGTTGCTCGAAGTCCATTGTGATCACGACCCTGAGCAACGATGGCTCACCGTCCCAATTCTGCTGCGAGTCGTTGATCGTGTTCGTTGTGGCGGCCCACGACGCGCGACCGCCAAGCGCGTTGAGCATCCGCTCAGCGAGCGCTTCCGCCTCAACAGGCGCTGTCGACGCCAGCAGCAGCGACGGTGTTGAGTACGCGAGCACCGCGCCCATCAAAATTGACAATCGAAAAGCCCGAAGCCAATGGAAGAAAGCGTCGATTAAAGCTCTGGTGTAACGATTTGAAGGTTGCATGCTAAGCATCGCACTTGGTCTGGAAACTGGATGTTGAGAGCGTTGATCAGCCTTGGCAACCGCCAAACAGTTTCCCGTTGTCGAAACAAAACGTATGTCACAGCGCGATTACAGTGCGTGCAGCTAGCTAACATGCGCGTCATGCATCAGTTCAACGAAGCAGTCACCTTTGCGCAGTCGCACGAGATTCCGTGGCCGCGCGATCCGACCGCTGATCTTGCGCGCTGGGGCGTCCATCACGATGACCCGCTGCCGTTCAACCGTCTGCGCGGGCCGGTGCATCCGCGCGGTGGCGTGTCCGGCGTTATCCGTGTTCGCGGTGAAGAAGTCGCCGCGTGGGGCGAGCCCGATCGCGCGGACCAGACTTTCAGCGTCGCGAAGACTTACCTCGCGCTGCTCGCGGGCATCGCACATTCGCGCGGGCTGCTTAAACCGAGCGAGCGCGTCAGCGATCGGCTGCCGGGCATCGGCTTCGATTCAGCGCACAACCGCTCGATCACATGGGAGCACCTTCTCACGCAGACCAGCGAATGGCAGGGCGAATGTCTCGGCATGCCTGACCAGGTCGAGCACTACCGGCACGTCTCTCACGACCCCAAGCCACCCGCGGGCAAGAAAGGAGAATTGCGTCCGCTGTGCGAGCCGGGCAGCTATTGGGAATACAACGACGTGCGCATTAACCAGCTCTCGTTGGCGTTGCTTCACCTCTTCAAGCGGCCGCTGCCGGAAGTGTTCATGGAAAGTGTGTTGCAGCCGATCGGCGGCGGCCGCGATTTTCAGTGGGAGGGTTACGACGACGCCTGGCTTGAGATCGACGGCCAGCGCATGCAGTCGGTCCCGGGCGGCACGCACTGGGGCGGCGGCGTGAAGATCAGCGCACGCGACCAGGCACGCATCGGCCAACTTCTGCTGAACGGCGGCGTGCATCAAAACCGGCAGGTCATTCCGCGCGAGTGGGTGCAACGCATGCACGAACCCTGCGCTGTGGCACCGTTCTACGGTTGGCTTACGTGGCTTAATCGCGACGGGCGTCTGTTCGCCGAAGCTTCGCGCGCGAGCTGGTTTATGTTCGGCGCGGGCGGCCACATGGTGTGGATTGATCCGGACAACGAGGCAGTGATCGTTGCGCGCTGGCTCGACGGAGCCCATTCCTCGGACTTTGTGCGCCGCATAGCGCAGGCGCTCGGGAGTTAGTCGTGTATCGCTCGGTCATGTGCGCTTTGGCGAAAACGGTCGTTACACCGGGTGCTCCATGACGCTGCGGAGGCACACTACGGGCCACTCCCCAATGATCAATTAGGAGCGTTTCAATGTCACGAATCATCACGGTGTTCGGCGCCACCGGCGCGCAAGGCGGCGGATTGGCGCGAGCGATTCTCACCGATTCGCAACAGCGTTTTCGCGCGCGGGCCGTTACGCGCAAACCCGATTCGGCCGCTGCTCAGGCGCTTTCTGAGATTGGAGCGGACATCGTCGTCGCCGACTTCGATGACGCCGCCAGCGTGCGGAGTGCAATGGATGGCGCGCACGGCACCTTCTGCGTGACCAACTTCTGGGAGCATTTTTCGCCCGACAAGGAGCTGGCACAGGCCAACACGATGGCGCAGGCGGCGCTCGAAGCGGGCGTCAAGCACGTCGTGTGGTCAACGCTCGAAGACACGCGCGAGTTCACCAAGCCCGGCACCCGCATGCCGGTGCTGATGGGCAAGTACAACGTGCCGCATTTCGATGCAAAGGGTGAAGCGAACCGCGCATTCATTGATCGCAAAGTGCCGACGACGCTGCTCTACACGTCGTTCTACTGGGACAACCTGATCCACTTCGGCATGCAGCCGCAGCGCGGCGCCGATGGCGTGCTGGATTTCGTATTGCCGATGGGCCAGGCAATGCTGCCGGGTATTGCGGCGGCCGACATCGGTGCGTGCGCGTTCGGGATCTTCGCTCGCGGCGAGGAGCTGATTGGCAAGTCGATCGGCATCGCCGGCGAGCATTTGACCGGCGCGCAGATGGCCGAACAGCTGGCGCAAGCGATTGGCGAGCCCGTGCGGCATGTCGCGCTCTCTCCAAAGGAGTTCGCGGCGCTTGGATTCCCTGGCGCCGATGATCTCGCGAACATGTTCCAGTTCAAGACCGAGTTCGAGGACATCTTCTGCTCGGCGCGGCGCGTTGAGTCCTCGCGTGAGCTCAATCCACGGCTGCAGTCTTTTAAGCAATGGCTGGCGCAGAACGCCAAGCGGTTGCCGATTCAGCCGCGCGTTGGATCGACTGCGTGAAGACGGTCGTGCTGCTAGTACCAGTGGTAGGAATCCGCGTTCTCGAGCCGTTGCCGACGCCGCAACCGATTGCCGCGAGATAGTGACAGGTGATCGCGAGTTAACAGTTGAATCGCTGCGTACGGGCCGCTTGATACTGCTGCCCTACACTGGCTATGCAAATGACGGCGAACTCACCTTGCACGGTCGAGTCCTGCGTGCGCGCAGGTCGACGTCGGCTGAAGCGCGCACAAGCGCTTGGCGCAATTTCATCGCATTTGCTCGGTTGATGAACTCCGCCGAGGTACCGGGCGCCACTGTGTGCGCGCACGTCCAGTCGCGCAATTATCAGGTCGATACGGATCGTGAAGGGTATTTCGCGTTCACGATCCCACTGGATCGCCGATTCGAAAGAGACGTAGAGATCGACCTTCGGCTCTTGGCACCGCCTGCAGGGGATGCCACGCCAATCGCAGCGCGCGCCGTCATTTCCGTACCGCCCGCGAGCGCACGCTTTGGCGTCATCAGTGACATCGACGACACGATCGTCTGGACGCACGTCGGCAACCGCCGCCGCATGCTGTGGACACTCGTCCGATCCAACGCGGCGACGCGCAAGCCATTGTCCGGGGTTGCCGCGCTGTATCGGGCGCTACACGACGGTATCGAGGGTGACGAAGGTAATCCGATCTTCTACGTGTCGAGCAGCCCGTGGAATTTGTATTCGCCACTCGTGGACTTTCTTCGTATCAATGGCATTCCGCGCGGGCCGATATTTCTGAAGGACTGGGGCCAGCACATGCTCCGTGACTGGCGCGACCACGGCACACACAAGCTTGCGAGCATCCGCGCAGTCATGCGCACGTTCGCGCATCTACCTTTTATACTCGTGGGTGATAGCGGCGAGCAGGATCCAGAAATTTACAGCGATGTGGTGCAGGAATTTCCGGGGCGCATCGCTGCGATCTACATCCGAAGTGTCTTCGCTGGACCCGCTCGCTGTGCGGAGATCCAACGCATCGCCGAAGATGTCCGTGCAGCCGGCAGCAGTCTCCTGCTGGTGATGGATAGTCGGACCGCCGCAATGCATGAAGCGACCGCGGGTCGGATCGGCCCTGACCGCGTAGAACTGGTCAAACTGGATGAGGACGCGGAGAAGCGGTTGCCGCTGCCTGCAGGCGAGGGAAGCATTCCGAATTCGCTTGAATCGCAGCTATCAAATTCACCCGATGCGTTGTGAGGACCGACAGCGGCGCCTCGAATGTCATTCTTCGCGATCGCCGGCCGCACGCATCAGGTACTGCATCTCGACCCGACAGCCCGCTTGGTCAGACCCGATCCACGCACTGTCTTCCTGAACAGTGCACGAGAGTCGCATTGATCGCCCCGCCAAGGCGGCAAGTTGTGATGCTTCCTCGGGCGAAACCGCCAGGATTTCGAGATTTTTGTTGCGCGCCAGCGCGGCTGCGTTCTGATGCCACCACATGTCGAGTTTGCGGCCGCCGTAGGCCAGCACTACGACGCGGCTCGCTCGTCCGCATGCCTTGCGAATAGCTCGCTCGTCAGGAAGCCCGACGTCAATCCAAAGATCAATCACTCCTGTAGGATCTTTCTGCCACAAATCAGGCTCGTCATCGGTCGATATTCCGCGCCCGAACCTGAGGTCGGCGTGGGCGTGCAGCGCAAATGCCAGCAAGCGAACCATCAGCCGTTCTTCTGTTTCAGAGGGATGGCGCGCCAGCGCCAAAGCATGGTCAGCGTAGTAGCTTCGGCCAATGTCGGCGACCGAAAGCTCAACCTTGTAAATCGTGGAACCCAGTGCCATCAGAAAACCATTTTCTCAGATGACGCGCCACCCTGTCGTTAAAGCGCCGGCGAAAGTGACTGCCAAGGGGATGCGATCGAACCGTCTTTTCTACGCGCACTGACGATCAGTCCTAAGTTTCATCCGCGTGCGCAGCCTCATATCAGCGCCGCGAGCGGACTCGTGTGCGCATTTGGTCGTGCGTACATCATTGCGGACGATGAACACCATCTCGCCATTTTTTGTGACTACGATCGTCCGGGTGAGTTGGTTCGGATCGTTGCCGACGACCTGCCCAACGAAAAGAAGGCGCGCAAGCGGCGCAAACCGGATTTTGAGGTTTTATTCCGTCTGCCATCGGACCGGTCTTTCCACCTAGGGGACGGACTGGTCGCGCTAGGTTCAGGATCGCGCAGCAACAGGCAGACAGGTGTCTTCATTCCGTTAGACGGACAGGGTGTTCCGTCAAAGCGCGTCCGTCGCTTCGATCTCGTGCCGTTGTACCGGCCGCTGCGCGCGATGCTCGGTGACATCAACATTGAAGGCGCGGTTGTGATCGCCGACGACTTGCTGCTGTTGAACCGCGGCATTACGGGTCGTACGGACAACGCAACGGCGCGATACCGGCTGGCGGATTTCGCACAGCTTATAGAGGGCGAGCAATCCGACATTGAACCCCTCGAAATTCGTCGCTATCACCTTGGCGCCAGTGAGGGCGTAGGTCTGTGCTTCACCGATGCGGCCGCTCTGCCCGGCGGCGGATGGATTTTCACAGCCGTGGCAGAGAATACGAACGACAGCTTTGCCGATGGCCCCTGCGTAGGCTCCGCGGTTGGCTGGGTCAACGCCAATGGCGAATTGCACGCCATCTGGCCACTGACACCTCCTTCCAAAGTGGAAGGAGTCGATGTTCAAGACATTGATGACGGGACGTTGATTTGCCTAGTCACCGATTCAGATGAACCAAGACAAAGTTCTACGATGTGGTTGGCGAAGCTCTGACCCAATCCGCTTTTAGGTGCATCGCGTGCGGCACCACCACTCGCAGGCGTGCGGCCCGCCAGGCAGATGGCTTCACTAGAACCAGCTGGCTTTGTCGACGACGTTTCGCAATGTCTGCCCAGCGATGAAACGGCGACAATTGTCCGCAAGGATCTCGTAGCGCCGGTCATCAAGGTACGGACCGTAGCCGGCTGTGTGCGGTGTGATCAGCACACCGGGGGTGATCCATAGCGGGTGATCAGGCGGAAGCGGTTCCTGCTCGAAGACATCCAGCGCCGCACCCGCAATCTCGCCGGCATTCAACGCGGCAGCAAGATCGTCCAGACGCGTTGTCATGCCGCGGCCGATGTTGATAAAAAAAGCGCCGCGCTTCATTCGCTTGAAGCGCGCGCGATTCATCATGCCTTCGGTAGTGGGCGTGTGCGGCACGGTCAAGATCACGAAATCTGCTCGCGGGAGCAGTGAGTCCAGCGCGTCTTCCGGATGCAGCTCGGCTACACCCGAGGGCGCTTCGGTGCGGCGCGAGTCCACGCCAAGCACGCGCATTCCGAATGCGGCGGCAAGCCGCGCGGTCTCCGCACCGATACCGCCCACTCCGACGATCAATGCGGTTGCTTCTGGCAGATGGATGACACCCGTATCGAGTGGCGCTGGAGTCCACGCTCTGTTGATCTGTTGCGGCAGGTAACGATGCAAGTCGCGCGAGAAGGCGAGCACGAAGGCCATGATGTGCGCACCGATGTGGTCATTGAAGATCTCACGAAAATTTGTGACGACCGCCGGATGTGCAATCAATTCTTCGTAATACCACCCGGCAGGCGGCGCGGCCTGCGGTGCCTGAATCCAGCGCAGCTTCGACGCTGCACGCAACAACACCGGGGACACAGTGCCAAACGCACAGTCGGCCTGCCCAATCGCGACAGCTGCGTCGGCCTCACTCTCGGCAACGACCACGGACAGATCGGGTTGCGCAGCCGCAAGCCGCTTCGCCCACTCACGCGTGGCTGATGTTTGCGGCGGCAGCATTAGCAAAGTCAATGCCATTGGCGCTTGCCGCTATGCGCACCTGCGAACGAAATGACCCGGATGGTTCTGCTACTCACTGCGAGTCCGTAAAGCAACTTGTTAATCAGGTTCGCGCCGCTTCCGAAAGATCAGACGGCTCATAGCGACGCGGCAACACGACTCGAAATGAGGAGCCAAATTCCGGATTCGATTCAAGCTCTATGGTCGCATTGAGCAAATCACCCAGGCGCTTGACGATAGACAATCCAATGCCCTCGCCGCGCGCCTGTTTAACCGCCCGCTGATCAGTATCGACCCCGCCGTCCGGGTCGAGTGATTCTGGATCAACGCCGGCCTCGCGGTCAATATCGTGCGCTGCCGCGGTCGCTTCTTTAAGCGCGGTCGCTATCGGTGCCCCCGGGCCAGCGTGAAAACCAGGGCCGGTATCCCGCACCATGAACATCCAGCGGTCCGGATCGTTTTCCCGACTATCCCCCCAACTCACCGTGACCCCGCCAGCAACCGTGTACTTCAGCGCGTTGAGCAGAAGATTCTGTGCGATGCGCCGCAACTTAACTGGGTCACCCTCAACCATCAGATTCGGCAACCCGCCAGCTTTTAGATACAAGCCACGCTCGTCGGCAAGCGCATGCAACGCCTCACACAGCTCGCTCAGCAGCCGTGCCGCATCGAACTGTTTGACTTCAAGTCGCTCCTGACCCGCCTGCAGCCTGGCTAGGCCCATCACGTCATCGAGCATCGCGTGCAACGACGCGGTACTTCGCTGCAAAAGTGTTAAGAATTTGTCGCGTACGGGGGGCGCTGCAGCCGGCAATGCCAGGCCTGTCGTGGCGTTGACGACCACCCCAACGTGCCCACGCAGATCGTGCGCCGCTTGTCTCCACAGCTCCGAGCGCTCCTGCTCAAGCTCGCGTTCGTCCTTCAACGTTTGCGCAAGATCTCGCACATGCCCGGCGGCCTCGAGCTGTTCCAGTCGAAAGTACTCGGAAGTGCTCTCGCTGACGCCAGCCGCACACAATTCAATCCACGTTCGTCGTGCGATAGACATGGCGTCAAAGGAATTGGGATGCTGCCCCATCGCGTACTGCTCGAGCTCGTCGTTCAAGACGAGCTGCAAATGCCCCCACTCGCGTGTCACCTCGCGCAGCCGGTATCCCTGATGCCAGCGTTGCAAGCCGTGTGTAGTCGCATCCTTGTTGTCCTCCTTGTCCATCTCGGACACGTCATTGGGCCATGCGCGCAACCTTTGGCCGTACGAGTCAAGCACATGCGGAATGTGATCATTGAACTGGGACTGCGGCAGGCTGTTGGACGTCGTCAAGCGTGGATCGGCATCCGCAGCGGCACGCCACGCCTGCAATATCGCGTCCTGTCGCTGGTCCAACAAGGCGGCCAACGCGTTCAGCTGTTCGTTGATCAAAGGGGTACGGGTCATGTCACTGCGTGAGCAATAGCTGCGAATTGAAGGAGATTACGCGCGAAACCAAAGTTAACGCTGTTTGCTTGCCCAGGTTTGATACGCCGCCTTGTTGGCATCATTCGGGGGATAAAGGCCCGGTAGCGGTTGGCCCGATTCAACCTGCTGCATGATCCAGCCCTCGAGACGCTCCTGCTCGACTGCGGCGGTAACCACATCGTTCAGCAGAGCCGCCGGAATCAATACAGCCCCATCATCGTCGGCGACAACAACATCGTTCGGAACCACTGCCACCCCACCACACCCAATCGGCTCCTGCCAACCGACAAAAGTCAGGCCATTGACAGATGCAGGCGCCGCCACACCGCTGCACCAAACCGGTAAATCGGTGCCCAGCACACCGGCGAGGTCGCGCACGACGCCATCGGTAATCAGCCCAGCAACGCCGCGCCTTTTCATGCGCGCGCAGAGAATATCGCCAAAGATCCCAGCGTCGGTTACGCCCATCGCATCGACGACCACCAGCGCTGCAGCCGGCATTAACTCGATCGCCGCACGCGTCGATATCGGCGAGCTCCACGACTCCGGGGTTGCGAGGTCCTCGCGCGCGGGGACAAAGCGCAGTGTGAACGCTCTTCCGACCACCCGGGGCTGCCCCGTACGGATCGCGCGCGATCCACGCATCCAGACATTGCGCAGGCCTTTCTTCAGCAGCACCGTTGTCAGCGTTGCCGTGGTCACGCGAGACAGCGCGCTTGCTGTCTCAGCGTCTAGTGGCAAAGGGTCAGTACCCATCAATATCTCCTGTCGTACGCGTGTCGAGTCGCTGAGTGGAATGTGTGAAGAGCCGCGGAGTTCTAGCACGTACTGACTATCGTCGCAGAACTGCCGATTCATGGCACACGAACCTTCGACGGCTCCAGCAATTCTTGGTATTTTGCAGATAACGCCGTCGGCACCATTCACACTGAGTGCATACCATCGCGCAGTCTTGGAAACAGAACCGGGACGCTGAGCGCCGGGAGCCTGCTCTGTCCGCAGCACGGCGAGGCGCTTGGGACTGGGACGCACTCACCGATCGGGTGACGTGTCGCAGCGTACCGGGCGGACCTGCTGCCGCTGCCCGCCGCGCCACCGACTAATCAATCAAAGCGCTACAACTGAGCGAGAGCTCAGTTGGCGCCAGACCGCACCTAAATCAGCCGCGTGGTCGGCGACTCTCGTGACCTCGCGGCTCTACAGCACACCTTACCGATCAAGCTGCTCGATTGATAACTGTGGCATTAGCACTCAGGACACTGCGCGCCCGGTACTTCTGCTCGTCCAGCCGCCGCACTCGATTGTTTGCGTGGCACAGATAGCGCGCTCCCATGGCTTCACGCAGTTCCTTGGCACGCTGCTGAATACGATCCAGCTGCGCTGCAGGGGTTTCCACTCTGACAACTTCAACGTGCGATGGAGTGATCCAATCTTGAATTCTTGCGGTCATACCTGGTTTGAATAACACGGCTTCCTCCTGGTCAATAGAATCAAATTTTCACTTTTGACCTAATGACAATCATGAACAGTGCCAGTTGGCTGCGATTGCACCTGCCGTTGGTCGGCTCCGAAGGGTCGCGGCGAGCCACTTTTCGTCACAGACGGGGACAAGCCTTTAAGGACTGAAGGAAATCAAGGTTGAACAGGACGGGTTGCAGACGCCTCCCAACTCATCCAATCAACCATTGCATCTGCAAGTGAGTTGAGCACCTGTATGTCGGTCTGACCGCTGCGAGCGCGAACATGAAACGAGTGATCGGCGTCTTCGAAGATCTTGAGTGTGGCCCGATCACCCAGGCGCATCACGACATTCGACATCAGCGAAACATCGGCAAGATCGTCGCGCGTTCCCTGCAGAAAGAGCATCGGACAGTGAACGTTCGATAGATGCTCCGCGCGATCAATTGCGGGCTTGCCGGCGGGATGAAGCGGAAACCCAACGAATATCAAGCCGCCTACGCCGGACAGTGGCAACACCGATTGCGCCTGCGAAGTCATTCGGCCGCCGAACGACTTGCCTCCGGCAAACAATGCGGCGTCAGGCATCAGATCCTTCGCTTTCGACACGGCTGCCCGTACGGCAGCGTGCGCGATGCGCGGCGGGTCCGTACGCGCGCTGCGTCGCTCCATGTACGGAAACTGAAATCGCAACGTCGCTACTCCGCGTTCACCTAGTCGCGCGGACAGTGCCGCCATGAACGCGTGTTGCATTCCGGCGCCGGCGCCGTGCGCAAACACATAGCAGAACTGCGCCTTAGGCGGGAGACTGAACATGGCGGAAACAAGCGCGCCGTCGCCGCAATCGATCTTCAACACTGAGTCCCCGTTGCCCATTAGGTGAACCCCGCATCGTTCGCATCGCATAATGGCTGATGGTCGTTCACGTCGTCGACGGCACGTATGAACTGTTCCGGCATTTTTACGGGCAGCGCCGTTTTAACAAGGGCAAGGATGAGCCATACGGCGCAGTTGTCGGGGTCCTAAATACGGTGCTCGAAATGATCGAAGGAGGCGCCGCGCACATCGGTGTGGCCACCGATCATGTCATCGAGTCGTTTCGAAACCGTTTGTGGGCCGGTTACAAGACAGGCGCCGGGATCGAGCCCGCGTTGTTCAAGCAGTTTCATCCTCTCGAGCAGGCGCTGGTCGCGATGGGCGTGGCAACCTGGCCGATGATTGAACTGGAGGCCGACGACGCGCTGGCATCCGCAGCAAGAATCGCTTCCGAAGATTCGCGTGTCCAGAAGGTGTGCATCTGGACGCCCGACAAGGACCTCGCCCAATGCGTTCGAGGTGACCGCGTCGTGCAGATTGATCGGAAGACAAAAACAATCCGCGATGCAGAGGGGGTTCGGCAGAAGTTTGGCGTCACGCCTGAGTTGATACCGGATTACCTTGCGCTGGTCGGCGATTCCGCGGATGGTTTTCCTGGAATGGCGGGCATTGGCCCGGTCAATGCGCGCCAGCTACTGAATCGCTACGGCGCAATAGAGAAGTTTCCACCCAAGGTTCTTGGTGACCGCCACAATCAAGCGCTGCTATTCAAAGAGCTTGCAACGTTGCGCACCGACGCCGCACTTTTCAGCGACGTGGAGGAACTTAAGTGGAACGGGCCTACGCGCGACTTGGATGCATGGGTAGAGCGAATGCAAGCACCCCGGCTGCTCGACCGATGCGTGAAAGCCCGAAAGGCCGTGAATTTGTAGAGCACTGTTGAGTCGCGGAGGCGGGGGCCATCTCGATCACGCCACGCCCTGTTGCCTATCGTTGCGAAAAAACGCATTCAGCTGGTCGCCCGCCGCCGCATCGGCGAAACCATCAAACGTGCCTTGCGCCGCAAGCAATTCGGCAGCACGCCGGAACCCGCCCCATGCAGCACGCGCCAGCCCACCGCCGACGCTGACGCGACGCACACCCAGCGCGGCAATCCCCTCCATCGTCCACTGACTCGTCGAACCCACCAGCAGGTTGATCGGCTTCGGTGCCACGGCTGCGACGACTGTTTCGATTTGCTCGCGCGTACGGATGCCCGGTGCGTACAGGCAGTCGGCCCCGGCCTGCGCGTACGCCTTGAGCCGTGCCACCGTTTCTTCAAGATCCGGCCGACCTACAAAGAAACACTCGGCTCGACCGACCAGCAGCACGTCACCGCCCTCTTTATCGATAGCGCTACGTGCAGCACGAATTCTCGCGACCGCTTCGCTGATCTCAAACAGTGGTTTGGCCGTATCACCGGTCGAATCTTCAATCGAGAGCCCGGCGATTCCCGTCTCGAGCGCCAGGCGAACGCTTTCGCCCACGCCAGCAGCGTCTGGCGCAAATCCACTTTCGAAATCCGCGTTGACGGGCAAATCGGTCGCGGCGACGATTTCATGCAAGTGGGCAAGCGCCATATCGCGCGAGATCGCGTTATCGGCATACCCCTGCGACCACGCAAAGCCGGAGCTTGTCGTGGCCAGCGCTTTAAAACCGAGCCCTTGCAAATAGCGTGTACTCCCGATGTCCCACGGATTTGGAATCACAAAACATCCGCTTTCGTGCAACTTGCGAAATGTGCGCCGCTTATCGGCAATGCGTGTATCGGACGTTGTCACGTGGGTACTCCGCGTTGATCTTCGAGGTGCTGACGAATCACGGCGTCGAAATCCGTGTCGCCAGGAAAGCCGAGCGACCTGGCGCGCTTTGCTTCCAACTCGCCGGGCCACGTGGACACGAGTCGCTCAATACGGGGATCAAGCTCCCAGCGGATACGCTGCGCGACCTGCGCTCCCGCCACACGCTCGAGTGCTGCGACCATTTGTGCAACTGTGATTGTCAGCCCGGGAAGGTTGATGTTTCGATTGGCGCCCAGCGCATCCGAGGGTATCTCGTGCCCGAACAGGATTGCGTCGATCGCCGTTTGCGGTGACAGCAACCAGAGCCGCGTCTGCGCGCTAACGGGACAGACAGCCGCCTCGCCATTCAATGGCTCGCGAATGATTCCGCTGGCAAATGAAGACGCGGCCGCATTGGGTTTACCCGGTCGCACGCAGATCGTCGGCAGTCGCAACACGCGGCCATCGATAAAACCTTTGCGCGTGTAATCGTTGATGAACAGCTCGATCACCGCCTTCTGCGTTCCGTAGGACGACAGCGGCGTAAGAGCGGTTGATTCAAGTACCACGGCTGGCAGGTCGCCCCCGTAAACCGCGACCGAGCTGGCAAAGGTCAGCTTCGGACGGTGCCCTGTCTGACGGCACAATTCCAGCAATTGCACTGATGCGTCAAGGTTGATCCGCATCCCCAGCTCGAAATCCGCCTCGGCCTGCCCGCTGACGATGGCCGCAAGATGAAAGATCGACGCAGGGGCGTCTTCGAACAGCAGCGCCAAGAAATCCGGGTTGCTGATATCACCCACGACGTAACGGATTCGCGCGTCAGCGAATGGCACGCCCTCGACCACATCGACCAGCACGATCTGATCAATGCGGTGATCGCCCCCGTCTGCACCTTTTAGTCGACCGCGTTGCAGCAGCTTCGCAGCGAGGCGCCGTCCGAGAAACCCGGCACCGCCCGTGATTAGAACTTTCATTGAACAGCCGTTCCTGTCAGACGTTGCATCCAGCCCAAGCCCTCTTCGGTGGTGCGGCGTGGACGATACTCACAGCCCACCCACCCGGTGTAATTCATTTCGTCGAGCAGCTGCAGCATGTGGCGATAGTTCACCTCGCCCTCATCGGGCTCCTGCCGATTCGGCACACCCGCAATCTGGACGTGGCCGATATTGTCGAAGTACTTTTTAAACTTCGTTACAAGGTCGCCCTCGACAATCTGGGCATGATAAAAATCCATCTGAACTTTTAAGTTAGGTTCGCCAACTTCCTCCACGATCGCATGGGCGTCGGCCTGCGTGTTCAGGAAGTACCCCGGGATGTCGCGCGGATTGATTGGCTCGATCAACACGGTGCGTTCGCTCTTGGCGAACTCGCGTGTCGCGAATCGCAAGTTTTCGATAAAGACGCGGCGATGAGCCGCTCGATCACCGCCTGCCGGAACAATCCCGCACATCGCATGCAACGTGGGCGTACCAGTGGCCTCGGCATATTCCAGCGCTCGCAGCACCGCATCACGAAACTCCCGCTCGCGGCCCGGGAGAGATGCAAGGCCCCGCTCGCCGCTCGCGAAATCGCCGGGCCAGAGATTCAACCCGCGGTTCTGCAGTCCACTGTCTTCGAGCCACTTGGCAATGTCGCGCGGAGCGTGGTCGTATGGAAACAAAAGCTCCACGGCCTTGAAACCGTTATGCGCTGCCGCAGCGAAACGCTGTTCGAACGGAAGCTCCGTAAACAGCATGCCGAGGTTGGCAGCAAATCTGGGCATCGCGTCTAGTGCTTGGATGCGAAGACAGACTGCAACTCGGCAATCTGCGTGTCGGTCAACGTGCGCACTGGCGCATTGCGCAACAACAGAAACAATTTCGCAGTCTCTTCGAGTTCCTCGGTTGCATAGATTGCAGCTTCAAGCGTCGCTCCCGATACGATGGGTCCATGATTGGCAAGCAGCAGCGCAGAGTGCTTGCGTGCCAGCGCGCGGATCGCGTCAGCCAGTGCGACATCGCCCGGGCGGTGATAAGGCACCAGCGGCAACCGCCCGACCTTCATAACAAAGTAGGCGGTCAACGGCGGCATGCAATTGTCAGCGTCGAGACCAGCCATGCACGACACGGCCGCCGAATACGTCGCATGCAGATGGACGATTGCGTTGGCGTGCGCGCGCTCTTCGTAAATCGCCCGGTGCAGGAATGCTTCTTTCGAAGGTGCGTCCCCGCTCAACAGCTTGCCTTCCCAGTCCAGTTTGGAAAGTCGAGCTGGGTCGAGTTGTCCCAGACACGAATCCGTTGGGGTCAGGAGCCAACCGTCACCAAGCCGCACACTGATGTTTCCACTGCTGCCAGCGGCTAGACCTCGATCGAATAGAGAGCGCCCATGACGAACGATGTGTTCCCGCAGCAGTTGCTCGTTCGCAGAGGTTGTCATCGCAGCGGCGTTAACCGGGCCATGCTTTCAGAAAGAAATCCGGAGTGCCGAAATTACCGGATTTCAACGCCAGCGCCAGGGGCGCGCGCTTTGGCTCTTCCAGCATTGCCATTGTCCATGGCACGCCAGGGTCGATCTGACGACCGATCGTCAGTCGCTTCACACCCAGCGTCTGCATCACCGCGCCCGATGTTTCGCCCCCCGCAACGATCAACTGGCCGACGCCCATTGCGACGAGCTGCTTGGCAATGGCTGCCAGCGCCTGCTCAACCAGTGCCGCGGATTTTTCGACGCCCAATGCGGCATGTATCGACTGCACCTCATCCGGCGCGGCTGTTGCGTAGATCAGGATCGGCTCAGCGCCCACTCGCGCTTTAGCCCACTGTACGGCTTCGGCAACCACGTCGTGACCGTTTGCCAGTGCGAGGGCATCGACGCGAAACGCGGGATGACGTGCGCGCATCGCGTCAACCTGCGTCCGTGTTGCTGCTGAACAGCTGCCGGCGATAACTGCCTTGTGCCCATGCGGAGCCATCGGCTGGTCCACTACTGGCGAAGGTTTCAACAAGCCACGCTTTCTGAAATTTTGTACAAGTCCCTGCGCGAGGCCAGAACCGCCCGTCACGAGCGTGAAGTCAGCAGCGGCAGCCCCAATCTGATCGAGGTCGCCATTGGAAATTGCATCGACGATTGCGAAACCACAACCTTCGCGGCGCAGTTGCACACACCGCTCCGAGATGGCAGCGCTGCCACTACCGACCGCCCCATGGTCAACCAGTCCGACCTTGCGTTGGGTTTGCTGTTGCAAAACGCGCACCAGATTGGCATCCGTCATTGGCGTCAACGGATGGTGCTGCATTCCGCTTTCGTTCAGCAAAACCCCGTTGACAAATAAATAGCCTTGATAAATCGTGCGGCGTGTCGCGGGAAACGCGGAACACGCGATCGTGAATTCCGTTCCGAGCGCCTCCATCAGCGCATCGGCAACAGGACCGATGTTGCCGCGCGCGGTCGAGTCGAAGGTCGAGCAGTATTTGAAGTAGTACTGCACGCATCCGGTCGCCTGCAGCCACTTCAGCGCTGCGAGCGATTCGGCCACGGCTTCGTGCGCTGGGACTGTGCGAGATTTCAACGCGACAACTACGGCTTCAGCATCGGCGGGCCATGGGCCTTCGGGCACCCCGATCATCTGCACCGTCCGCATGCCGTTATTGACGAGGATGCCGGAAAGATCAGTGCCGCCCGTCAAGTCATCGGCAATGCAACCCAGAAGCGCTGGCATCGGCGTCTACCTGGCAGGTGTGGCGTTCGGTCGCACGCCGGTCGATCAACTACGCGGGATCGATGCGGTGAAAGAACTGCGCTTTCTTGCTGACGATCCACGGCGCCGTCGCAGTGATGAATTGCTTGTAGTGCGCGGTGGCGCAATGCGCGTCGAAGCCCGCCCGATTATCGTAGATCTCGTACAAAAAAATGTGACTCGCGTCATCGGGCGAAACGGCTACGTCGAATTGCTGGCACGCCGGCTCACTGCCTCGCGAGGCACCTGCGTTGTTCAACATGGCCTCGCGAAATTGCGCGGTGAACTCGCGCTTCACAACGATATGGACGGTCACTGCGTACACAGTCCTCTCCTTTGTTGCCGCTACTCGCCCTGCAGGTTAGCGTCTTTGATGATCTTCGCGAATTTGGCCACCTCGCTCTGCATCAGTTGCCCGAATTGCTCCGGAGTGCCACCCAGAGGGTCGGCGCCAAGCCCCGCAAGGCGCTCGCGCACGTCCGGCAAGGTCAGGATTTTTGCAATTTCACCATTCAAACGGGCCACGATTTCCTTGGGCGTGCCGGTTGGCACGACGATGCCGTACCAGGTCGAGATCGCATACTGAGGGTAGCCGGACTCCGCAACGGTCGGAACATCAGGCAGCACCCCCGCACGCTTTGAGTCGGTCACAGCCAAGGCTTTCATCTTGCCGCCTTTGATGTGCGGAAGCGCGACCGGCATCGTGTTGAAGCCCACATCCACATGGCCCGCGGCCACATCGAGCGCCGACAACGCGCCTCCCTTGTACGGGACATGGATCATTTCAATGCCCGCCGTCAAGCCGAGCATCACTGCAGCAAGATGCTCGGGACTCCCGGCGCCGGAAGTCCCGTATGTGATACGGCGCGGTTCCGCTTTGGCCTGGGCAATCAGCTCCTTTAAAGTGCCAACCGGCCGCGCCGATCCGACCACGATCACATTGGGCACCGTGGCGATGCTCGACAGCGGCGCGTAGTCCTTCAGTAAGTCATAGCGCAGATTTTTATATAGCGAACGGCTGATCGCATGCGACACCGAAATGATCATCAACGTATAGCCATCGGGTGCGGCCTTCGCCGTCACCTCGGCCGCCAGATTGCCATTGGCGCCGGGACGATTTTCAACCACGACCTGGGTGCCTAACGCCTCACCGAGCTTGACGCCGATTGCGCGCGCCATCACGTCGGTACCGCCACCGGGGGCAAAGCCCACTACAAAGTGAATCGGCTTGTTGGGATAGCCCTGCGCGCTTGCAGTGATCGCAGTGGCACTAAAAAAGATGGCCGTGAGCAGGTAACGGATCATTCGCATTGCATCTCCTTGGATTTTTTATGTATACGTTATCTGGTGACGATAGGCCGACGAGGTTCGCACTGTCAAGGCCGGGCTTTCCATCACGATTTCGTTGACGGCACGCAAGCGCGTGCCTATGCTCATGCACCAATGGATGCATTATTTGAATGAACATACTGATCCTTCCAGGCGACCATATCGGTCCTGAGATCACCAGTGCCGCGCACCGCGTACTCGAGCGCGTCAACGATGTGTATTCGCTGCGACTGAATTTTGAAACGATGGAAGTGGGCTTGGCCGCGCTGCCGCTGCATCGGACTACGTTGCCCGACAGCGTTGTCACAGCGGCGAGGCAGGCCGCCGGTGTCGTGCTCGGACCCGCTTCGATGACTTACTACCCGCCCCTCGAGCAAGGCGGCATCAACGTGCCGGGCGCTGTGCGCCGCCTGCTGGATCTGTACGCGAACATCCGGCCGAGCCGTGCACGCGCTGGGATGCCCGACGCACGTCCGGGGTTGGACCTCGTGATGGTGCGCGAGAATACCGAAGGCTTTTACGCGGACCGCAACATGTTTCTTGGCCATGCGGAGATGATGCCGACACCCGATCTCGCGCTGTCGATCCGCAAGATCACAGCGTTTGCATCCAAGCGCATCGCGCGCAGCGCGTTCGATCTTGCGCGAAGGCGCCGCAAGAAGGTGACCGCCGTCCACAAGGAAACCGTGCTCAAGATGACCGACGGCCTCTTCATGCGCGAAGTGCGGGCAATGGCCGAGCAGTATCCGGACGTTGCCTTTGAAGGCGTGATGGTCGATACGATGGCTGCGCTGCTCTACCATCGCCCCGATCAATTCGACGTGGTTGTGATCACCAACATGTTTGGTGACATCCTATCGAACGAAGCTGCCGCCATGAGCGGCGGCCTGGGATTAGCGGCCGCACTGAACGCCGGCGATGATCACGCGGCGGCAAACGCCGCCCACGGCTCCGCACCCGATATCGCAGGCCAGGATAAGGCCAACCCAACGTCGCTGATTTTGTCGTCCGGCATGTTGCTCGATTGGCTCGGCACGCGGCATTCACGCCCCGATCTGAGCCAGGCGGCCGTCTGCATCGACCACGCGCTCGATGCTGTGCTGGCGAACCCCGCCCATCGGACGGGCGACCTGGGAGGTCCGCTTGGCACACGCGCCTTTAGCGCTAATGTCGTGGCGCAGATCGAACGCAGTGCGTCTTCCCTTGCACACAAGTCGCTCGCACGCGCGACTGGATCCGCTTAAACCGGCACGGAGCACGAGTGCCTCAAGCACGCCTCTCACTTGTTCGCACCGCCGGCCTGCGTTCTGCTGCGTCGTCGCGTGCTGCTGCGCTGTCGCTGGCTGAACGCTGCTACCTCGAATTGAAGCGGCGCATTGTTGCCAATGAGCTGCCGCCGAACTTCAAGGCGTTGGAGCCCGAGTTGGCATTAATGCTGCGCATGAGCCGCACGCCAGTCCGGGAAGCCTTGATGCGGCTCGAAAATGAAGGCCTGATCGAGCGCGTGGCACGACGCGGCATGCGGGTTTTGCCGGTGGCCCCTGCCGACATGATCGAGATTTACCAGATCCTAACCGGCCTCGAAGGTGTCGCAGTCGAGCTGCTTGCGAACCGGCAGATGAGCGAAACCGAGCTCAGCCGGCTTGACGCCACGATCACGGCGATGGAGGCTGCACTGACCTCGGAAAACCTATCCGCGTGGGCCAAGGCGGACGAGCAATTTCATCGCACGCTACTCGATTTATGCGGCAACCAACGTCTGGCGCAGATGGCTTTTGCTTTTCATGAACAGGTCGGGCGTGCGCGACTGCAGACGCTGCCGTATCGCGTCAAGCCGGTGCGCTCGACCAACGCGCATAAAGAGCTCGTCAATCTGCTGAAGCGCGGAGAGGCGACCGCGGCACGCGAATTGCATTGGCAGCAGCGCCGCCGCGGCGCTGTCGAACTGACAGAAATCCTGAAGCGATTCACGATGGGTGACTCATAAGCGGAGACGTTGTTGGAATGCTTGCTCCGCGTATTGCACTGATCCACGCGACGGACGTCGCAATTAGGCCGATCCAGGCCGCATTCGCGTCGCTATGGCCGATCGCGCATACCACCAATCTGCTCGACGATTCGCTCGCGGCTGACCTTTCAACCGCCGGCCATCTGACCGAGGCGATCACGTTGCGCTTTGTCTCGCTGGCGCGCTACGTTCACAATGCCGGCGCCGATGGCGTGTTATTCACATGCTCGGCATTTGGTCCGGCCATTGAGGCAGCGCGCCGTGCAGTGCCGGTGCCCGTGCTCAAGCCCAATGAAGCGATGCTCGAGGATGCGATTGATGCGGGGCAACGAATCGGGCTGCTTGCCACGTTCACTCCCAGCATCACGTCGGTCCACGCGGAGTTACAAGCGCTCGCCGATAGTCGCGGCCTGCAAGTCGAGATCAAAGAAAAGGCCGTCCCTGGGGCATTAGATGCCTTGCACGCGGGCGACGCAGCCGAGCATGACTCGCTCATTGCAGACGCCGCGAAGGAATTGTCTGATTGCGATGTGATTTTGCTGACCCAATTTTCGATGGAGCGCGCTGCCGCGCATGTTGCAGCCGCATTGCCTGTTACGAGAGTGCTCAGCAGTCCGGCTTCAGCGGTTACCCGGCTTAAGCAGTTGCTGGGCTGAAAGAATGAAACGGTTTTAATGACGCGCCAGCTCGCTGCAGAATGCGTGCTGCCCATTCGCGGCGGCGGCGGCCCGAAGGGCGAGTCTCCCGTGTGGGACACGAGGCTGCGCAAGCTCTACTGGGTCGACATCGACGGGCACGCAGTCCATCGATTTGATCCCGTTACACAGCACGATGAGGCATGCGATGTCGGAGAGCAGGTCGCATCGGTTGCATTACGCGCAGAGACGGGTCAGCTACTGATCGCCACGCGCTCGGGCCTACACTTTCTGAACTTCGCAACCGGCGCCAAGCACCTTGTGTGTGTCCCCGAGCCCGGACTGCCGCTCAATCGGATGAATGACGGGCGCTGCGATCCGACCGGGCGTTTCTGGGTCGGATCAATGCGTGATCCATCGTCTCCTTCGGACCGCTGCGGGGCTTTGCACAAACTCGAGCGCGATTGGAGCTGCAGCCAGGTTCTTGCCGGACTCGGTACGTCCAATGGGCTCGCGTTCTCGCCGGACGGTCGGACGATGTATCTGTCCGACTCGAACTCCATGGTGCGCACGATCTGGGCTTTCGATTTCGACGCTGCAGCTGGCGCTATCAGCAACCGGCGCGTATTTGCGGACACCCATGGGCTCGAAGGCCGCCCCGACGGCGCGTGTTGCGACGCTGAAGGCGGCTACTGGTCAGCGCATATCGACGGTGGACAAATCGTGCGCTACGACTCCAACGGGAAGATCGACACCATCGTGCGGTTACCAGTGAAGTGGCCGTCGATGTGCGCCTTTGGTGGACCGCGCCTGGACACGCTGTACATCACAACCATTCGGCGCGGAGGCGCCGAATCGGAGTGGCCGGAGCAGCCACTCGCAGGCAGTCTGTTCGCGTGCTATCCAGGAGTTTGCGGGCTGGCTGAACCTTTCTTCGGCGCGTAGCTGAAATCAATCAGCGCGCGCGCCGCTGTCCTTGACGATCTTGCCCAAGCGCGGCACATCGCTTTTGATCAGCGCGGAGAGTTGCGCCGGCGTCATCTCGACAATGTTCAGCCCAAGGTCTCCGAGACGCTTCTGAATGTCAGGTGTTTTCAGAATGCGCGCGATCTCGGTGTACAGCCGGTCGACGATCGCCGGCGGCGTGCCGGCTGGCGCGAACACCGCCTGCCACGAGCTGATGTCGTAGCCCGCGAGGCCCGCTTCGGCCATCGTTGGCACGTCGGGCGATACGATCGAGCGCGTGGCGCTCGTCACCGCCAGCGCGCGCAGCTTGCCTGCGTTGACGTGCTGTACGGCGGTTGCGATGTTGTCGAACGCAACCGGCACCGTTCCGGCGAGCAGCTCCGGCATCATCTGGCCGCTGCCGCGATAAGGAATGTGCTGCATCTTGACGCCGGCCATCGTCTTGAAGAGCTCGCCCGAGATGTGCTGTGAGGTTCCATTGCCGGCAGAGCCGAACGAATACTTTTCCGGGTTGGCCTTCACCAGATCGATGAACTCGCGCACGTTCTTTGCCGGAACACTTGGGTGCACCAGCAGTACGTTCGGTTGCGTTGCGTACAGCGTGATCGGCGCGAAGCTGGTCACCGGGTCATACGTCAGCTTGTCGTACAGCGTGGCGTTGATTGCATGCGAGCTGATGGTGCCTCCGCCAATCGTGTAACCATCGGGCGCAGCGCGCGCCAGTTCGGCTGCACCGATCGAGCCGCCCTGCCCAGGCTTGTTATCGACAACGATCGGCTGGCCCAGCGCAGCGCCAAGACGTTCACCGATCGTGCGCGCCAGGATATCGGTAGTGCCCCCGGGTGCAAACGGAACGATGTAGCGGATCGGCTTGTTGGGCCAGTTCGATGCCGGTGCTTGCGCGATGGCCGGCGCGGCAGCGAGCGCAACCGCAGCGGCGATTGCGTGGATCAGGGTGCGGCGGTTGATCATGTTGCCTCCTTGTAGGTCGATCCAGTCTACGATCGCAGCTCGCCAGGTCAATCGGAAAATCTACTTGCCTTCGCACACGATCGACGTTTCCCGCCTGCACACGGCAATTCGCCTCGTCGTGCGCGGCTTTGACAGCCGCGAGGCCGAGGTCGAGGCGGTCGCCGACAATTTGATCGAGGCCAACCTCACCGGTCACGACTCGCACGGTATCGGCATGCTGCCGCGCTACGCCGATGCCTATCAACAAGGCGGCCTGGTTCCGAATCAGCACGTGCGCACCGTACTCGATGCGGGCACGTTGCTGCGGCTCGACGGCGGTGCGGGATTTGGCCAGGTTATCGGCCACGAGGCGATGGAGCTTGGAATCGCGCGCGCATTGCAGCATGGCAGTTGCATCGTCGCGCTTGGCAATTCGCATCATCTGGGGCGCATCGGCGCATGGGCCGAGCAGGCCACACGCGCCGGGTTGGTTTCGCTGCATCTCGTCAACGTGATCACGCGCAGCATCGTCGCGCCCTATGGCGGCGCCGATGCGCGCTTCGGCACCAATCCGTTCGCCGCCGGAATTCCAATCACGGGAAAGGAGCCGGTGATTCTCGACTTCGCAACCAGTGTGCTGGCGCAAGGCAAAACGCGTGTCGCATTTAACAAGGGCGAGCTCGTGCCCCCCGACTCCCTGCTTGACGATCAGGGACGCCCAACGCGCGAGCCCCGCTTCGGCGTCAACCCCCCGTACGGAGCACTGCTCGCCTTTGGCGAGCACAAAGGCTATGGGCTTGCGCTGTTGTGCGAACTACTCGGCGGCGCGCTGGCCGCGGGCATGACGCACCACTCCGAAGACGTCACACAGCGCCGCATTCTGAACGGCATGCTGACCGTGCTGATCGACCCCGCTGCGCTCGCGGACCGCGCAACATTCGAGCGCGAGACGCTGGCCTTCATCGATTGGGTCAAGGCATCACCGGCGCGCGAAGGATTCGAGCCGGTGCGCATCGCCGGCGAGCCCGAGCGCGAGAAGCGTGCGCAGCGCACCGCGCACGGAGTTCCGGTCGATGCGACGACGTGGAACGAGATACTCGATGCAGCCAGTAAGCTTGGGGTTAATCCGGTTGTGGTGAATGCGGCTGCTGGTCAAGCCTGACCGCATCGCGCGCAGCTTTTCTGAAGTTCGTTAGTACTGTCAATCTATAACGTATAG
>Ga0136634_10000220_pt1 | contig 27887 bp, 28 predicted proteins | sample AntDrymUQ8332106_2_FD_104654 | JGI IMG/M metagenome (GOLD analysis project Ga0136634, IMG submission 104654) | Polar desert sand microbial communities from Dry Valleys, Antarctica - metaG UQ833 (21.06) | ecosystem: Environmental > Terrestrial > Soil > Desert | place: Antarctica: Dry Valley... | reverse complement strand
GGGGCGGGCCTCGTCCACGGAGGCCGCACGCGATCGGGACCTAGCGGCTGCCGAGCCTCCACCACTTGACGGTGTTCGAACGTTGTCCCACCAGGGCCGCTCGTGGTGCTTCTTACAACGTTCGAGCAGGTCAAGACGCCAATCGCCTGTCCGATCGCGTCGGCGCGGCCGTGCGAGGTACTCGGTAGGCGCGGCAGCGCCAGGGCTCCTCTCGCCCGCGGCCGCCTGACCCCAAATAGCACGGGCGATCCTGTTCGCGTGCATTGCCGCGCAGGGGCACGCCTCCACGATCAAGGTCTACTTCGTCCGCCGGAGTGACACGTCTCCTACACCGAGCAGTTGACCGGCAGCGATCGGTCCGGTGGCCACGAGACGGATAATTTTCGGTCCTTCTCCGTGCTCGACAATCCCAGCGCACCCATTCGACCATGGCTTCGAGCACTGCGTACTGCTCGCGCGCAACGGCGAGCTCGTTCTGGTCGCCCGCACCGCGTAGGTAGGTGCGTGCCGCTCGTCCGTCATCAAGGTCCTGGAGCAGCTTCGCGAACCGGGGCTCGGTGTTGTCAAGCCGTGCCCAAAGTTGATAAGTGCCGCGGATCGACCTATGCGTCTTTGCGTCCGCTATCAGGCCAGCCGCGGGGACGTAGCTAAGGAGTTCGGCCTGAGCCAGGTGCTCGGCAGCGTGAAATGCATTCGTATGAAAGGCCCGAAGGGCGCCACGACCTAGCGCTGTCGCCGCCGCTTCGGCAAACTCCACGGCGGCCGCTAAATGTTCCGCTCGGCGCGGATGTGGGTGGTTCAGCCGAACGTCAATTTGCCAACGGTCACGTACCAACGCACCGGCGATGTAGCGCTGTGCTGGCTCGGCCGGTGCAGGCATCCGCGCCACGACAAGGTCAACCGGACTCAGGTTCTCGCCCTCATCGAGATCGCGCACCGCGCGCGGTACTGACCAATAGTCCGCTTCGTCGTTGATCCGCACGAGCGCATCGACATCTTTGCCCGCCGTCAGGGAGATGTGGAAGCGTTCCAGAACAGACCCATCGGTCCAAGTCCCGTTGCCGCGGCGCCCGAATAGAACGAGGTGCACGAAGCGGTTCAGAACATCGGTGGCCAGGCGATCGTCTGCCTCCCGGAGGCCATCGTCTGGTCCATGCGTCTCCGCCACCTGTGACCTCCACCTCGAGCGCGTGGCGCCGACCGCGACCTGCTGGCATCGTCAAATACTGGCCTCAGCAGACAGTGCGATGCTGCACGGTCGCCGGCATCCCGCTGACCCAGCAGGTCTGGCCGGTGTCAACAGCAAGGTGAGACTCGCGGCTCCGTACCCGCCGCACCGCAGCCTGGTGACGATCTCGACGTTTACCCTACGTGCTACCCTATATCGGTGAACAAGACGAGCGTGTACTTGTCGACGGAGGAGGCCGCGCGGCTTGCCTCGTTGGCCGACCGCGAGGGAACGTCGCAAGCGGAGATCATCAGGCGGGCCATCAGGACCTACGCGCCGGAACGTCGGACCGACCGGAACTTTTCCCTCGCACGCGCCAGCACCGGTCCCGGCGACTCGGTCGCCGACCTGACCGACGCCGAGCTCATGGATGGCTTCGGCTCGTGACTTTGGTGCTCGACGCAGCACCGTTGGTAGCCCTCGCGGATCGCACTGACCGGATGCAAGAACGGATCGAGGCTGTTCTGCGTGACGAGCCGGGCGAGCTGGTGATTCCCGCTCCAGTGTCTGCGGAGGTGGACTATCTGCTCGGGCGACGTCTAGGTCGGCCAGCTCGGCTGGCGTTTCTCGACGACCTCGCGGCGGGTCGATTTGAGGTGGCATGCCTTGAGGCCGACGACTACATCGTGATCTCGGACCTCGAGCGCAAGTACGCCGATCTCGATGTGGGATTGGCGGACCTGAGCGTCGTCGTGCTCGCCAGCCGGTTCCGCACTCAGCGCCTGCTGACCTTGGACGAACGACACTTTCGGGCGCTTCGGTCCCTGGGCGGGGAACAGTTCACGATTCTTCCCGCCGACGGCCAACACTGATCGACGTCGGCAGTCTCCCTCGTCAAGTGGGTGCCCACTCGTCCGGTCTTTGGCACCACGAGGTCAGTCGGCATAACGTCTACACCACGTACAGGCGCCACCACGCCGCGGTGTTCGAACGTTGTCCCACCAGGGCCGCTCAGGCGAAGGGAATGCTCGACGTTCGAACCCAGCCCCCGCGTCGGGGTGCGGCGGTAGCTGAGCGCGGCCGGGACTCAGCCTCCTTCTGACGCACGCGTTGGCGACATCGACGCAGCAACGCCGGCTCGTATGCCCCTGGGCAAGGAGGTCAGACAGGAGTCGCTCAGCTGGGTCGTGGCGACCGGCATGCGCTTTCGAGAGTGGATCAAGATCGCTCCGCCGGGCGACGCCGGGACGCCACCATTACGAAAGGCCACAAGACGACGCTGTCCTCCCGGTGCGGCGCACCGGGAGGACAGTGCACAATTGCTGTTATGCGATGATTCGCGAGCGGTCGCTGTATTGCAGTTGGGTCGCCGCTCAAAGCCGGTTCGGCGTCAGTAGACGGCCAGACCTGACGCACCGTCGGCGACGGGGAGTCCGCCGGTGACGATACCAAGTGGTGAAAGAGCCCCATTGTCGTCGATTTTGAACGATGCGACCCCACCGGTGCCCCGGAGAAGCAGGTAGAGGTATTGGCTGTCGACGCTGAGGGCGAGGTCGACCGGCTGGCTGGTCAGTCCGGTGAAGGCCGCGTCTCCGTCGACCAGGCTGATCGCGCCGGCGGAGTCTATCGCGTAGCTGGAGATCGTGCCACTTCCGAAGTTCGCAACGAAGGCGTTACGGCCGTCCTCCGTGATGACTATCCAGCATGCATCTGTTTGCTGGTTCGGAACCGAGCCGCTAATCACATCCAGACTTGCGTCAGAAGCCACCTTGTAGGACGAAAGCGCGGACGCCTCAGGTGCCGCATTGAACGCCTCGACGACGAGGAGGTCGTCGTTGTCGCGGAAGGCCATGCTGAACGGTCGAACGCCATGCGAGGCATTGCGGTTCGGCACCGCGCTGGCAAAGCCGGCGCTGTCGACGGTGAACACGTCGATGGCGTTGGGGGGCGGCAGCAGCTCGTTTGTCGTCTTTTGCGTGACGAGAAGGAGACGACCGTCGGGGCTGAACTCGATCTGCCCGGGGACGGCGATGGGCGAACTCAGGTCCCTGAACGAGTCCGCCAGCGGCGTCAACGTGCCGTTGCCGGCCCGCTTGAAGCCCAGGATACCGTTGCCGGCGACCGATCCAACTAGGACGTACAGCAGGTTGCCACGCATTGTCAGACTGTTGGGCACGTCACCGGCGTATATCTTCTGCAGGAATGTGAGCTTCGTTCCGTTCACCGCGAAGACGGTGACGTCGTCGCTGCCGGCGTTCGCCGCGTAGAGGAAACGATGGTCACTGCTGAGGCGCAGAGCTCCCTGGGTGTCCAAATCAGTGCCGATGCCGTTGCCCCGTGTAGATACGGTCCCGACACGGGTCAATGCGCCGTTGGCGGCGCGCCGGTAGGTGACGATCTGATTGCCATTAGTGCGGTTGCTCATCGCAAATGCGGCGCCCTCGCCGGCGCTGAGTAGGGTCAGGGAGCTCTCGGCCGCATTCGGCTCCTGGGCCCGCGCGGCCGTGACCACGCCTCCGAACAGCATGGTCAGCGACAGGGCGCTAACTGCGAACTTCTGCAAACGACTTACCATTGCTCGTTCTCCTTCAGCTCAGGATGTTGCCCATTTGGCCCCGACGACCCGATCGAGAACCGTTGCAGGTGCAGGACAGCGCGTTCTCAATTCGCCGCGGCCGCCTCCCGTCGCACGTCTCACGCCGCTTGCGGCGACGAGCGATCCGGAGTGTGCCCAGTGAAGCACAACATGAAGGGTCAACGCGTTACCAAACTCTTACAACGGGTCTCCGGCAGCACTCGGGTCAAAATGAGAGGCCGCGAGGAAAGCGCAACGGGACATCTCGGCGTTGACATCGGTGGACGATTGGTCGGCCGACCGGCACGGTGACGTCGGGGCAGCGAATTCGAACGCACGAAGCCCGGCGCGGCGGATCAGGCTCCGCCGGCAGCGAGGAACTCTTCCACCTTCCGTGTCACTTGCTCTGCCTTCGGACCGGGCGCCACCGGCTGGTCGGGGTCACCACGTCCGCGCGGCACCTGGAACTGGAACTGCTCGCAGTACGGTGCCGGTTCACCCAGGCAATAGGTCGACAAAGTCTCCGAGTAGAAGTCGCGGGCGGCGTCGACACTCCTCGTCCCAGTCACGATCTCGTGCATCAGGTTCAGCGTGAGGATGTTGGCTGCCTCCGAGTCGCACCGCGCGGCCGCCTCACCCATGGTCCGGTCAATCAGACAACTGCCGTCGTATCGTCCCAGCTCTCCAAGCTTGTCGACGGGCACCTCGTAGTCGATGTACTGGGTCAGGAAGTCGGCGTGAGGGGTGGGAAACCTATGCACTACCTCGTCGCTGGTGACCTGGATCCGCTTCCATGGCCCCCGACCGAACCACAGCAGCTTGGTTCGCGTGCCCTCGTTCGGTTGTCCGTACTGCGCCACCATCTGCAGCGCGCCCATCCGCGCCGCATCGGGCCAGCTCGCGGTGATCGTCTCGACCTCGCCCGCGGCCAGCTCTGTTCTGGCGCCATCATTCGTCTCGTGCTTCCCCTGGTCCATCAGTGACGTGGCGTCGGCAACAGCACTGGCCAACACCGCCATCCGCTTGCCCGCCTCGACGTCCGCGGGTCCATGCTCCAGCCGGTCCATCTGTCCGCGCTCCTCGCCTCGCCCGATGCCTCAGTTGGAGCCGACTGTACCCGCCGGTACACTCAAATTCTACGGTCTTATGGCCGGCCGCCACTGTTCACCCGGAGCCCCGGGCGACTAGGACTTGGGTCTCCTGTCCCGTGACGGTCTCCTGTCCGGTTACGTTGACGGCGTCCAACCACTCGTCCGCAACACTGGTGACTAGCTGATAGGGAGGTGCTGCTTGTAAAGGGGTAGCGCTGATTTCGTCGCGTGATGTGCGCGCGACGTTGTTGTTGTTCCCCCGGTGAGTGTGGGCCGGCCGGCACCTCGTTGACGTGCGTGTCAGGACGACGCGCGGTCACACTGATATGCGCGGGTTGGTTACCGCTGGACGGTCTGTTCGGCTGGAGCGTCCGCTGGTCTAGGGGTCGAGCGTGGCCCACGAGGGGCTGCTCATAGCTAAGCTAGGGACCGAGGGGATTCACCTGTGGTGAGGTGCACGCGATGAGCCAGACACCTGCGGCGACCCTGTGATCAAAGTTGGCGCCGATGTCTGAGCCGAGCACGCGGCGCGGTAAAGACACCAAGGGGCGCATAGTTGCGGCGGCTACCGCGCTGATGTACGAGCATGGCGTCAACGCCATCAGTATCGAGGAAATCGTGGCGGCCTCGGGCACCGGCAAGGGCCAGTTCTATCACTACTTCGTCAGCAAGGAGGAGCTGATCGCCGAGGTGCTGCGGTATCAGCTCGAGCAGGTCCTCGAGGAGCAGAAGCTCTTCCAGCTTGACACCTTGGAGGGGATACACGCCTGGTTCGGGGCACTCGTGGGCATGCAGGAGAACCGACAGGAGTTCCGGGGTTGCCCGTTGGGGTCGATCGCAAGCGAGGTGCTCGACCATGGCGAGAATCTGCGCAACCGGGCCGCAGATGCGTTCTCGCGCTGGGAGTCGTCGCTGGTGGACGGACTCCGAAGCATGCTGGCGCGGGGGACGCTGCTGGCCGACGCCGACCCAGATGCACTTGCCGAGGCGATGATCGCCATCCTCCAAGGGGGCTACCTCCTGTCGGCGATCAAGCAGAACGTGCGACCCATGCGTAACGCCGTGCGCGCGGCGGCGAACCACCTGGACTCGTTTGCCTCTGCCTGAGACATGCGGGAACCGGAACACATCAAACGCCGACGTCCTGGTTCCCGGGAAGTGCTGTACCGGTAAGTACACTCGCACCAGCTGGTTGCGCACGAGACGGGAGACGCTGTGCGTCATGGACTCGCCGCCGGGATGGCGCTCGGAGCCGCGGGGGCGGAAGAGTACGTGGCGGCGCGATGCCTCGAAGGGCTGGGTCGTGGCCGGCCGTCGAGGAGCCTGCCAGCCGCCGCCGCGGCGAAGTGCAGGGCGCGGGTGGCCACCACGCTGGCCGGCAAGGGCACGGCACGGGGCTCTACGCGAAGCCAATCCGCAGCATCCGATGAAGTCTGATACCGATCTCAGCCACGATCGGTCCGCTTGCCGTGACCTCGCAGCCCAACCACATTGATGGCATGCGAATCCCGACCCTGATGACGGATAGTCCTCTGGGCGGCTCGCATCGCCGAGGGGCTCGGCCATGGGCGCGGTGAGAGGCCAGGTTCAGCGTGCGCCCAAGGCGACGTCCGCTTGGGCGACCGAGCTCGGTGACCTCGTGCGCGGCGTGGCCGGCGGGTTCATCTTCGGCATACCCCTGCTGTTCACCCTCGAGGTCTGGGGTATCGGCTCTGCCGCGACTCCCCCGAAGATGCTGGCCGTGCTGGTCCTCACGTTCGTGCCGGTGATTCTGTTGGTACACACAGCGGGCTTCCGAAGTGCGCTCGACATGAGCTTTCCCAGCTTGATGCGAGACGCGACGCAGGCCGTCGCCTTGGGCGTTGTCGCGGTGTCCGCAGTGTTGATCCTGCTGGGGGAGATCACGCTGCGCACGCCGCTTGCTGATGCTCTCGGCAAGATCATCTACGAGGCCGCACCGTTCGCGATTGGAGCCGCCGTGGCCTGTCATCTACTCGGTCAGAGCCCCGATGAGACCGATGGTGAACCGGCGCACTCCGAAGACCGGGGCAGCGTGCGCGGCACTGTCGCAGATGTTGGCTCGACGTTCGTCGGCGCCCTGTTCGTGGGGTTCAACATCGCACCAACGGAGGAGATACCGAGGCTTGCCTCCGCGTCGTCGCCGCCCATGTTGCTGGCCGTGATGGTCGCGTCGTTGATCATCTCGTACTTCATAGTGTTCCAGGCAGGGTTCCGGAACCAGGCGGCTCGGCGCGAGCAGCGTGGCATCCTCCAGCATCCGATCACCGAGACCGCAGCCGCTTACTTGGTCGCCCTGCTCGCCGCGGCTGCGATGCTGCTGTTCTTCGGCAGTCTGCAGCCCGGGGACCCATGGCCGCTCGTGCTCGACCACGTCGTACTTCTCGGGCTCCCCGCTGCGATCGGCGGAGCGGCCGGGAGGCTGGCCATATGACGGCCAGCCGTCCGCGACTGACTCCGGAGCGAGCGACTTTCGCCGCAGCGTCGTCCATCCTGCTTGGTATCGGTGGTGCGATCGCCTGGCTGTGGGTCCAGGCACGCGAACCGGCTCGGTTGACGGTCGAACTGGTCGGCGATGTACGGGTCGTCGACAGCCAGAGCTACCTCACTGCGCAGGTGCGAAACGCAGGAGATGAGACCGCGCAAGCCGTTCAGGTTGTCGCCCAACTGACCGCGGAAGGCGAGGTCATCGCCGACGGGGAGCAGCTCATCGACTTCCTCTCCGGTGGCGAGGTCGTAGAGATCGTGTTCATCCTGGACGAGAGTGCGCCGGACGCTGAGACCGGACTGCGGGTCGCAAGCTACAGGATCCCGTGACCGAGGAAGCGAGTCGGCAGACGGCCTCTTGCTCGGCTTGAACGAGACGGGACCGGACCCAGGCTGTCGCATCGGGTCCGGCCGGGGCGGGCCGAGGTACCTTCGACACCGGATATTCGGCTACAATATCGGCTAGTCTCCGCTTATGACAACAGTGCCTTTGAGCGAGGCGAAGGACAAGCTGTCTGCCTTGGTGGACGCGGCCGGGACGACGCACGAGATCATCACCATCACCCGCCATGGGCGACCCGCCGCAGTGCTCATGGCCGCTGACGATCTCGAGTCCTTGCGCGAAACGCTGCACTGGCTGTCGAGGCCCGGCATCCGGGAATCGCTCGCTGCAGCCGAGGAGGAGTACGCCGAGGACAACACCACCAGCGGAGTAGACCTGCGTGCGGAGCTCGGTCTGCCGCCGCGGTGAGTGTGCAACCGCCGTACGACATCGAGATCAGCAGCGAAGCGCGGCGCGGACTGCACCGGTTGCCAGCCAAGGTCTACACCGCCGTCGTCGAGTTCGTCACCGGCCCACTCGCTCGGCAACCTGCGCGCCTGAGCAAGCCGCTGCACAATGAGCTTGCCGAGTACCGGAGCGCTCGACGGGGGGACTACCGCGTCCTCATCCGCATCGACGAGGACGCGCGTGCCGTACTCGTGGTTCGCATCGATCATCGGGCTGACGTCTACCGATCTTGACGCGGCTCCCGGCTACGCGCCATCGCGTGTCGTCCGGACAGGGCATCCCGCTCCTAATCTGAGCTGGCCGACCCGCCGTCGCCGTCGGTCACTGGCTGGCCTTTGCCGCCAGCTCGCTCTGTTGGGCGATCGCCCGTTCCGCGCGCTCGCGGTGCCAGGCAGCTCGGGCGACCACGGCCGAGATCACGACGAGTGCCACGAATCCTGCCCAGCCCAACCAGGACGGAACGCCTCCGAGGGCAGGCACGATCGTGAGGAGATTCACCAGGATGATCAACGCGCCGACGAGGGCACCCATCGGGGCGTGCGGTAAGCGACCGGCGAGACGTGCGGCAAATGGGGCGACGATGACACTGCCGACCACGAGACCGAGCACTGCAGACCAGGGGATGTCTTCCTGGGCGACCCCTGCGATGAAGCCCATGGACGCGGCCACCGCGACCAGGAACTCTGCGGCAGTGACCGTCCCGACGACCTTGCGCGGCTCGTGCGACGTGACGGTCATCAGCGATGGCGTGACCACCGGTCCCCAGCCACCACCGCCCGTCGCATCGACGAAGCCGCCGAGAGCCCCGATCGGAACCATCCAGCGGGCTCGGTGTCCGTTGCGCGGCATGGGGATCAGCCGCTTGCCCAGCCCGAACCTGGCGAAGATCACCAGGCCGAAGAAGAGCAGCAGGCCAGACATCCACGCTTTCGCAGCCGAAAGGCTGATTCCGGTCAGGATCACTGCTCCGACAAAGGCGGCTGCAGCCCCGGGCAATGCGACTCTGACCAGGATCTTGGTGTCCACGTTGCCCTGGCGCCACCAGTGCGCCAGCCCGCTCACGAGCGTCGTCGGCAACTTAGCCGCGTGGGTGGCGGCCGTGGCGGCGGCCGGAGCAACGCCGAGCCACAACAACACGGTCGCAGACGTCACACCGAAACCCATGCCGAGCCTGCCGTCTACGAGTTGCGCGAGCCCCCCGCCATCGCGAAAGCAACGATGAACCCCACGCCGCCCCCAAAGCCGACCAACAGTACCAAGAAGGTAAGGTACGAAGCCCTTGCACGTCTCGGTTTTGGCCATCTCGGGCGGTCCGCTGAGGTCGTCGCCCTGAGCGACGGCGCCGTGTGTGCCCCGCCGTCCGAGCCGCACCGGCCACGCGCGTCGCCTCTGAATCCAGGGCGGCACCGGGCCGACGTCTACCGATCTTGACGCAGGGTTCTCCACGTCGTTGGCCCCGACGCCAGCGAAGTCCATGTCCACGTGGGTGAAGCGCTCGAGCCCTCGCATCAGTCGCTTGGCCTCCGAGCGACTGACGAACCGGACGCCGAAGCCGAACAGGCGCACTGCTGTCTTGGTCCGTGTGAAGGCGTGGTCTTCCGTGAACGCCTCGAATACGCCGGCCAAGGGTCGCGTGGTGTGCGGATCCAACGCGCAGCGGACGCGAGTCCCGTCGGTGACGTCGCTCCCACCCACGGCCTGGTCGTTGCGTAGGTTGTCCACCGTCCATCGGAGTCCGGCTGACTCCAAGGTGAAGACATCGACCGCCTTTGAGGTGAAGAAGATTCCCTCGCCGGTGTGCCGCTCAGGATTAGTCGTCGTTTCGCCCTTCGTAAGCTCCCCAGCGCGTCGTCCACATCCTCGAGCTCCAGCCGTTCTTGCAAGTGGAAGAGCGCGCCGCGCCCTGCGTCGAAGACCTCGAACCGAATCTCGAATCGCGCTGCCCACATCCGAACTCGGACCTCGGCGGCGCCTGAGTGGTCGATCGCGTTGTTGAGCATCCCGGTGAACGTGTAGCTCGTGACCGAACGAGCCTCAGGTCTGAGTCGGCCGCGCAGGAGGTCGGCGGCTGCCTCGCGCCAGACGACGTCTTCTTGGAGCCCGGTGAGGGGGAGCTCGCGCTCCTGCGATGAGGAACTTGCTCGGCCGTAGGAGTTCTGAGGACGTCGTTCGCCGGCTCCGCCGCACCGGCACTGCCCTCGTCGCCCCTGGCCGAAGCACCCGCCAGCGCGGCTCGTACAGGGAATATGGGTTCAACGCACATCGACCAACACCAACCGCCCGCGCCGGGTCGTCTCGGTGCGAATCAGCCCGGCGTGCGACACCATCTGGGTGCCTCTAGGCTTGCGGGCACGAAGGAACGTTGCGCCGCCGCACATCGCACCGCGCGATACGTCAACTGGGCATGAAGGAATCAGTCGAGGCTCTCGGGGGCCTTCCAACGTTGATCAAGGAGCCCCCGTGTCACTATCCCGCCATCGCTTCCGTGCGCCCGCCGCCACCGCCACTGCTCTGTGCCTCTCGCTGGGCCTTTCGCTGGCATTCGCAGTGCCTACACTGGCCGGCTCGCCCGACAGTCCCGGCGCCACGGACGAGCAAGTCGCCTGCAAGGTCACCAAGAAGCTGGTTCCCAGTTGCGGCGCCTGGTTCGGTGTCGGTCCCAATCCGTACAACGGCGAGTCGTGGGATCAAGCGCTTGTCAACTTCGAGGACACCATCAACCGCACCGTCGACATCGTGCACTACTACGCCAAGGGTCAGACCGAGATGTTCCCGAGCGACGTCATGCTCACCCGGGCGAACGAGCCCGGCCGGGAACGGCTCCTGCTCATCAACTGGAAGCCGACCGACATGACGTGGGCGGAGGTCGCGGACGGCGACGCGGACGAATTCTTGAAGGACCTCGCCCAGCACATCAAGCAGGTCTATCCGGACCCGTTCTTCCTCTCCTTGGACGCGGAGCCCGAGGACAAGGTGATCGACACGGCGGGATCAGGCATGACCGCCGACGACTTCCACGACTTCTTCCGCCACACCGTCAAGGTGCTCCGCGCCAACGGTGCCAAGTCCGTCGTCACGGTCATGAACTACATGGGCGCGCCGCACTGGCCCGAGAAGGACTGGTTCGAGGATCTGTACCCCGGTAACAAGTACGTCGACTGGCTCGCCGAGGACCAGTACGCATTCGGGGCGGAGCCCGGCGTCTGGCTGAGCGACTTCGCCGGCATGGTCGACCGTCACTACGAGGGCGAGGAATGGCCGGGCTTCTACACCTGGGCGATGGAGAACTACCCCGACAAGCCGATCATGCTGGGTGAGTGGGGTGTGGAGGAGAAGGAGGAGTGGCCGGACTACAAGCCGGACTTCTTCGACGAGATGCTCGGCCAGCTCAAGGCGGACTTCCCCAACATCCAAGCCCTCGTCTACTGGGACTCCGACGGCGACACGATGGTGGGCGACACGCGGCCGCACTCCTCGCCCGAGTCGCTCGAGGCGCACAACGACATGGCCGACTCGAAGTGGTTCGTCGATCCGGGCGAGTACTACCTCGGTCGCGACGCCGTGCGCTGACGTTGCGTCTCGCACTAACCGAGGCGTCGGCTCGCGTGTGGCCCCGTGACAGTGAAGCGCCGGTTCGCAAGTGACGGGTTGACCCTTCGTGCTGCGCTCACGCGCAAGGAGTCGACTGAGGCGGTGACGAGCGCGGGCGCCTCGCCCGTGCTCGCCACCACCACACCCATCGGGTCGATGATCGCGCTGTGACCTGAGTAGACCGGACCGGGCTGGGCGGCGCCCACGACGTACGTCATGTTCTCGATCGCCCGTGCGGCCAACAACGCCTGCCACTGCTGGACTTTCTGCCTCCCCGGCACCCAGGCGGCAGGAATCAGCTGGACGGCTGCTCCTGCGTCCACGACGGTTCTGGCGACCTCGGGGAAGCGCAGGTCGTAACAGGTGATGATCCCCAGTCGCACGCCGCCGACCTCGAACACGGGCGGGTTCTCGTCGCCTGCGCTCAGCCGGTCGGACTCGCGGTGGGAGAACGCGTCGTACAGATGCAGCTTGCGGTAGCGCGCCAGCAGTCGACCGTTCGGGGCCATCGCCACCACGGTGTTGTACGGCGTGGCGAGCCGGCCATTCTCGGTGCGGAGCTCGAACATGCCGGCGACCACGACTGCATCCGCAGCTGCCGCGGCGGCGGACAACGTCTCGACGAACGGCCCATCGAGCGGCTCAGCCACCGCGGCGAGGTCTAGGTCGGGGGAGCCGAAGTCGTGCATGGCCGCCTCGGGCAAGACCACGACGTCGGGCCGCATCTCCGCAGCGTTCGCCACCGCCGCCGACGCCCGCGCACGATTGGCTGCGGCGTCGAGGCACGACGGATGCTGGGAGACAACGACCCTGATGAGGCCTGCGCGCGACGTCTCGTCCCTTGCCGTGGCGTCCACCCCTCACCGCCTGGCCCGGAGTGCGCCTGAACGGCCACCCTTGGCGGTCCATCTCGTACCAGTCGTTACCGGCCGTACGCCCGCTGCTCGCCACGACGGTGCTGCCAACCGTATTGCTCCGGTCGCGCCACGCGGCACTTCGGGCCCGGTCTGGCGACCGCGGGGTGGGTCCCGATGCAGCGCGATTGCCGGTTACGGTGCGTGCCATGCATGCCGTGACAATCCGACAGCCGGGCGGGCCGGAAGAGCTCGTGTGGGCGGCGGTCGAGGACCCTGTCGCCTCGTCCGGTGAAGTGGTCGTAGAAATTGCTGCGAGCAGTGTCAACCGTGCAGACATCCTGCAACGACAGGGAAAGTACAACCCGCCGGCCGGCACACCCACATGGCCTGGACTCGAGTGCTCGGGTCGCATCGTCCAGCTCGGACCGGATGTCGAAGGATGGACGGTGGGCGATGAGGTGTGCGCGCTGCTGGGCGGTGGCGGTTACGCCGAGCGTGTCGCGGTGCCCGTCGGACAGCTGCTGCCGGTGCCGGTGGGCACGGACTTGGTCTCCGCCGCAGCGCTTCCCGAGGTCGTCTGCACCGTCTGGTCCAACGTCTTCATGCTCGCCGGTCTGCGACCGGGAGAGACGTTCCTGGTGCATGGCGGGGCGAGCGGCATCGGCACGATGGCTATCCAGCTCGCTCGACATGTCGGTGCTCGCGTCGCCTGCACCGCCGGCACGGCCGCGAAGCTGGCGGCATGCCGCGACCTCGGCGCCAGCATCGCGATCAACTATCGCGACGACGACTTCGTCGAGGTGCTGCGCCAGTCGACGAGCGGCGGCGCGGACGTGATCCTCGACAACATGGGCGCGTCGTACCTCGCCCGAAACCTCGCCGCGATCGCGACCAACGGGCGCCTCGCGATCATCGGCTTTCAGGGTGGGACGACTGCCGAGCTCGATCTCGGTCTGCTGATGCGCAAGCGGGCGGCCGTGTTCTCCACGTCGCTGCGAGCTCGACCGCTCGGCGAGAAGGCGACCATCGTCGCCTCCGTGCGCGAGAACGTCTGGCCGCTCATCGAGGCGGGGGTCGTCAAGCCGGTGATCGACCGGGTGCTGCCGATGACCGAGGCCGCGCGTGCGCACCAGGTCGTCGAGGCCGGAGAACACATCGGCAAGGTGCTGCTCGTACGCCCCTGAGCGTGCACGGTGCCGTGTCTGTTTCGCACTGTGCCCGCCCGCTCCTCGACCCGTCGTTGACCACGTATCGGTGGGCGGGTGTGGTGTTACGTGGCGTGTGCGCCACGTAAGAGCGCACTCCGCCACCGATACGTGGTCAACGACTGAGGAAAGCGCCAGCGGGTGGGTGTCCGCTGGGCGAGATGGCGCGCGCGGGCTCGGGCAGGCGTACGCGTCTCTGCTACCGTCCACATCAACGCATACCCATCGAGACCGGCTGAGGGACAGGCCCTTTGACGCCGGGGCAACCCGTGGCAGCGCAAGCTGCGACGAAGGTGCCAACTCCTGCGGTGAACGAAAGTTCATCGTGCAGATGGAACGTACGACGAGACCGCTGGTCGCGCCGTACGGCGGAGAACTTGCGGTCATTCGCAGGAGTTCCGGTGGGGCGGCGTACGCCTCAGGAGACCCGGATGACGCTCACCGCAACGAGACCCGCAGTTGTCGCGCCCCACCGCGTGCGCGCCGCAGCGATCGACGCCGAGCGGTTCACCATGACGATGCGCCTCGATCTGCGCCACGCCGGTCCCCGCGATGTCACCATCCGCGCCGAGTCGTTGGGCCCCGTTGACGCACCGACCATCCTCGTCGCCGGCGGCATCTCGGCCCACCGGCATGTCGCTGCCTCCACGAGTTACCCCGGCATCGGCTGGTGGGAGGCGCTCGCCGGCCCGCACCGCGCTCTCGACCCGACGCGCCACCGCCTGGTTGCCATCGACTGGCTCGGCATCGACGGCGACCTCGACGCCCCGATCGACAGTGCTGACCAGGCCGCGGCGTCCGTCGCCGCCCTGGACCACCTCGGGATCCAGCGCGCCCAGGCCTACGTGGGGGCGTCGTACGGCGGGATGGTCGGCCTGCAGCTCGCGGCCACCTTCCCCGAGCGCCTCGAGCGCCTCGTCGTCATCAGCGCCGCGCACCGGCCACACCCGTACTCGAGCGCATGGCGCGGGGTCCAGCGCCGCATCCTCGAGCTCGGGCGGGCGTCAGGTGCCGAGACCGAGGCGCTGTCCCTGGCCCGCCAGCTCGCGATGTTGAGCTACCGCACGCCGGCCGAGTTCGCTGACCGCTTCACCAACCCTCCCGTTGTTGAGGATTCCCGGGTCGAGTGTCCGGCGGACGGCTACCTGCAGGCGTGCGGTGCTCGCTTCGCCGCCACGTTCAACCCGACGGCCTGGCTGCGCCTCTCGGAGTCGATCGACCTGCACCGGGTCGATCCCACCGCGGTGACGGTCCCCACGACGGCGATAGCGGTGGCCGAGGACCGGCTTGTGCCGTCGGCCGACATCGCCGAGCTGGTCGCCTGGCTCGGTGGAGCGGGCGAGCTCCAGGTCATCCGTTCGACGTACGGTCACGACGCGTTCCTCAAGGAACCCGAGGCGATCGGGCGCTTGGTCCGCCGGGCCCTGCGCAGTGTCGAGGGCGGCATCGCAGGCGGTGCGGCATGACAACCGGTGCGCACACCAGTCCCGTGACCCGGGCTGTCAGAGCCGGCATCGACTGTGACGTCGCGCATGGCGCGGTGACTCCGCCGGTCGTCCTCTCCAGCACGTTCAGCTTCGAGGCGTTCGGCGTGAAGCGGGCGTACGACTACTCCCGCAGCGGCAACCCGACGCGCGACCTGCTCGGCGACACGCTGGCCGAGCTCGAGGGAGGCGCCGGCGGTGTCGTCACGCCGAGCGGCATGGCCGCCGTCACGCTCGCCACGACCCTGCTCAGCCCCGGCGACCGTGTCGTCGTCCCGCACGACTTCTACGGCGGCTGCTGGCGGCTGTTCCAGGCGCTCGCGCGCAAGGGCCATTTCACCGTCGTCACCGTCGACCTCACCGACGAAGCGCAGCTCGTCGATGCGCTGAGCGAGCCGACCAAGATCGTCTGGATCGAGACCCCGTCGAACCCGCTGCTGCGCATCACCGACATCGCGCGGGTGGCTGAGCTCTCCCACGCCGCTGGTGCACTCGTGGCGGCGGACAACACGTTCCTGTCTCCCGCACTGCAACGGCCGCTCGACCTCGGAGCGGACGTCGTCTTGCACTCGACGACGAAGTACCTCAATGGGCACAGCGATGTCGTCGGTGGCGCCGTCATCGCCAAGGACGCCGCGCTGCACGAGGAGCTGGCCTGGTGGGGCAACGCGCTGGGTGTGACGGGCAGCCCGTTCGACTCCTTCCTGACCCTGCGCGGGATCCGTACGCTCGACGCGCGCCTGCGGGTGCACCAGGAGAACGCGACGGCGATCGCCGAACAGCTCTGGAGACATCCGGGTGTGGCGGCGGTCTACTACCCCGGCCTCCCGACGCATCCCGGTCACGAGCTCGCCCGGCGCCAGCAGCAGGGTTTCGGAGCAATGCTCAGCCTCGAGCTCGGCGGGGGCGAGCCCGCTGCGCGCGCGTTCGTCGATGCGCTCGAGTGCTTCACGCTCGCCGAGTCGCTCGGCGGCGTCGAGAGCCTGGTGGCGCACCCCGCCTCCATGACCCACGCGTCGATGTCGGCCGAGGCACGCGCCGTCGCCGGCATCAGCGACGGATTGCTGCGGCTGTCGGTGGGGATCGAGGCACTGGCCGACCTGCAGGCGGATCTGGCGGCCGGCGTCGACGCGGCGCAGCGGGCCGCCGAGCTCGGCGAGTCGACGCCACCGGTCGCCGCAACGATCGACCAGGTGATCGCCCCGAGTCACTGCCCGGCCGATCCCGCGGTGGGTTCCGGCCGGCAGTGGGCGCATCGGTGAGCGCCACGATCGTCGCGCCCACGGTGCCCTGGACGACGTCAGCGCCGGCGCGCGTCGCCGCCGACGTCCGTGTCGCACTGCTCGGCACCGGAGCTGTCGGGACCGCGTTCCTGCAGCGTTTGCAGGACGTACGCCGCTCTGCACAACCGTCCGTGACGCTCGTGCACGTGGCCAACTCCAGGCGGGCCGTGAGCGCTGTCGACGGTCTCGACCCCGCCGAAGCCGGTGTCGCGATCGAGGTGAGCCGCCGGCCCAGCCTGCTGGATGATGCCGAGATCGCGCTCCTGCCGTGCGGTGACTCGACCCGGGTCCTGGTCGACGCGACCGCCAGTGCCGAGGTCGCGCTGCGTCACCCGCACTGGCTCGAACGCGGCGTCCACGTCGTCACCGCGTGCAAGATCGCGACCGGCGGACCGCTGAGCCAGTCCTGGCGTCTTGCCGGCGCCGCTCAGCGCGGCGGGACGACGTACGGCGACTCGGCGACGGTCGGTGCGGGACTGCCTGTCCTGCGGACGATTCGGGAGCTGCGACGCGGCGGCGACACGATCCTGCGCCTCCGCGGTGTGCTCTCGGGGTCGCTCGCCTGGCTGCTCCACGAGTACGACGGGACGACGCCGTTCAGCACGCTGGTCCATCAGGCGCGAGCGCTGGGCTACACCGAGCCGGACCCGCGAGTGGACCTGTCCGGTGCGGATGTGGTGCGAAAGCTGCTGATTCTCACTCGTGCAGCGGGCGCCTCCCTGGAGCCGGCGGACATCCGCGTCGAGCCGTTGGTGGCACCAGGTCGATCGGACTCAGGCTTGGACGCCCTGCTGAGCGCCGGCGAGGCCGATCTTGCGGCTCGCCTGGCGGCGGCGCGCCGGTCCGGGCAAGTGCTGCGCTACGTCGCTCGGTGGGACGAGGGCGGCGCGCGCGTCGGCGTGGAGTCGCTCGCGCCAGAGGACCCGCTCGCGCCGGGGAGTGGTTGCGACAACCGCGTCGCCATCTACAGCTCGCGTTACCGCACGTCGCCGCTCGTGCTGCAGGGGCCGGGCGCCGGCCCGGATGTCACGGCAGCCGCTCTGCTCGACGACGTGCTGCGGGTTGTACGCCACTGACGAACGGCAAGCCGCACCGTCCTCGCATGGGATCGGCGCCTCTCGAGGGTCGTACGCCACTGATGGCAGCCATCTGCGTCGGCGAGAGTTGAGAGCCGCATCGATGCGGCGGGCTGGGAGATCTCGTCGGCGGCGGCTCACTCGCTGAGGGGCGCGGCGGTGCCGGTCACGCGTACGCGGTCGTCACCCGCCGTCAGATCCACCAGCAGGCGGCTCGGCCGGCCCATGTCGGCACCCTGCAGGATCGTGACGCGGGCGGGCAGGGCGACCAGGCCGAGCGCGCGGAGGTAGCCCCCGAAGGCAGCGGCCGCGGCGCCGGTGGCCGGGTCCTCGACGATGCCGCCCGGCGGGAACGGATCTCGCGCATGGAAGACCGTCGGGCTCTGCGCCCACACCAGCTGCAGCGTGATCCAGTGCCGTTGCGCCATGAGGGCGCCGAGCGCTGGGTAGTCGTAGTTCAGCGCCGCCAGCCGTGCCCGGTGGCGCACGGCCACGACGAGGTGCTCCTCGCCCGCGTACGCGACATGCACGGGGTAGGTCGGGTCGAGGTCGGCGTGTTCCCAGCGCAGCGCGCTCAGCGCAGCGTCGAGCTCGGCGTCGTCCGACGGCCTGGTACGCGTTGCGACGCTCGTCAACGTCGCAGTCGTACCAGCCGGTGTCGCAGTCGTCTCGACGTCGATCTGCCCGACCAGCGTGTCGAACCGCAGGATCCCGGGGCCGTCGCGGTCGGCCAGGGCGACTGCTGTTGCGATCGTCGCGTGCCCGCAGAAGGCAACCTCGGCGAGCGGGCTGAAATACCGAACGCGGTAGGCCCCTGGCTCGGCTGTGGCCTCGACGAACGCGCTTTCCGAGTAGCCGACCTCGGCGGCGATCGCCAGCCTGGCATGGTCGTCGAGGCCGGCAGCGTCGAGCACCACCCCGGCCGGGTTGCCGCCGCGGCCTGCGTCCGTGAACGCCGCGTAGCGCGACACCTCCGGGCGAGACGCTGACGGGTCGGGCGAGTCTCCGGCTCCGACCTTGTCGTCCGCGCGGGCCGAGGCACGGTGAGCCGAATCTGCGGCAAGCACGCTGTCGTCGATCGTCATGCCCTCACCCCCCAGATCCCGCCAGCGATGCGTCTGCCCGCTGTGCCAGGAACGTCTCCGGTGGCCCGCCGCTCCATGGCAGAAGGACGCGACGCAGGAGGTCGGTGCCGAGAAAAACCATCCGCAGGTCCGGGGGTAGACCTTCGAACGGCGACGTCTGCGAGGCATGTGCGGCAATCGCCTGCTCGCGCGCGACCAGGACGTCGGAGGTGTCGACCACCGTGGTGAGCTCGTCGTCCGGCGTGCCGAGCATCGCCACCTCCGCGGCGAGGTGCTCGATGTCCGGCCGCTCCGCGCGCATCCGCTCGGCCCAACGCCGCATCAGCGACCGCGGCAGGCAGTAGACGTACGCGCGCGGCACTCCCACAACGCGCGCGGCCTCCAGGCTGGCGTCGCGGATCCGGGCGTGGTCACGGTGGCCGTCACTCGCGTCGAGCGTCACCAGCACATCCGGCCGGAACGCCGCCACCTTCTCCCGCACCGCCTCGACCACATCGGCGTACGGCGCACCGACGAGGCTCCCCGGGTCGAGGGGCCCGCTCATCCCGGAGTCGGTGAAACCCAGCAGGTCCACCCGAGTCACGCCCAGCAGAGCGGCCGCGTCGTGCAGCTCACGCTCCCGGACGGCAGCGAGCTCGGCGGGACCGAGATCGCTGCCCTGCGGAGGCTCACCCGCCTCGCCTCGCGTTGCGCAGCACACCGCAGTCACCGCGCGCCTGCCGCGGCCGCTTGCAGAAGCAGGGAGCCACAGGCGTAGGTCTCGTCGTCGGGGTGCGCGACCACCACCTGCACGCGCGGCGTCACGGCCGACACCCGGCGAACATCTCGATCAACGCGGCCGTCTCCACTGGCACCTCGACGGTGACTGTCACGCCGTTCGCCATGTTCATCCACGGGCCTCCGATCAATTCGATACTGCCCTGTGCACTATTGCACGGATCGAGTACATACTGCCTAGGGCACCGTGTCAAGATGCACCATGCCTGATCGCGACTCGTCCGCGTCGGTTGCGGCCCGCTCGCCGCGCACGACCACCTCGCACGCGCTGCTCGGGCTCCTGTCCGTCCGCGCATGGACGACGTACGAGCTGGCCAAACAGGTCAGGCGCAGCCTCAACTGGTTCTGGCCGCGCGCGGAGCGCAAGCTCTACGACGAGCCCAAACGCCTGGTCGCCGACGGTCTCGCGACGGCGACGAGGGAGCACACCGGGCTGCGGCCGCGCACCGTGTACGGGATCACTCCGGCCGGTCGCACGGCGCTGCGGAGCTGGCTGGACGAGCCGTCCGCACCGCGAACGGCAGAGTTCGAGGCGATGCTCAAGGTGTTCTTCGCCGACGCCGGCACGCTCGAGCAGCTGGACGCGACGCTGCGCGCCATCGAGCAGGAGGCGGTCGACCGGCTGGCGGCGCTCGCCGCGATGACCGAGCAGGGCTTGGCGGGCACGACGGAGTTCCCGAAACGACTGCACCTGGGCGCGGTCACCCTGCGCCTGCAGTGCGAGCAGGAGATCGCGGTGTTGCGCTGGTCCCGCTGGGCGCGAAGGCAGGCATCTCAGTGGCGCGCAGCCGACGACCCAGGCGGCTGGGATCACCGAGCCGCAATGGCGGAGGTGGTGACCCGATCGCGCAGCCAGCTGGACGCCGGCCAGGAGACGCGGGTGGGGTAGCGCCAGCTCGGCGCAGCGGCGCACCCGACTGGGTTCTTGACCGCAACCAGGGCGCGACACGACAGCGACCGCGGCGGATGTTCGCGGCGACGATCTCACCCGTTCTCAGGCCTTGCGGCACCCGACCCTCCTGCTCGCTTCTGCACCGGTGGTAACCGAGCAGCTAGCCTCGCCGTGAGCTGGCGGAACACCCACCGCCACCGTACCGACCGGCCCACCACCGCCGATCGCAAGCCGAGCAGGGAGCTCTCATGACCGACCCGGCGACCACGGCACGAGTCGACACGCTCGTGGCAGCGCACGGCGACCTGCTCGACCGGGCGCTGACGGCGATCCGCGAGCGCGGCTACTGGTCGGCGTTCCCGGAGCACCCCAAGGCGTACGGCGAGGGCGCTGGCGAGGCCGGTGAGGCGGCGTTCAACGGGCTGCTCGGCGCCCGCTTCGATCTCGACACGCCTGGCGCAACTGACGATGTCGGTGCCGAGCGCAGCCCGTACGGGATCGACGTGGGCGTCACCTACCCGCATGTGACGGACCTCGACGCGTTGCTCGCGGCGGCCGCCGCCGGAATGCCTTCGTGGCGGGCCGCCGGCCCGCGGGGACGCGCTGCGGTGTGCACCGAGATCCTGACCCGGATCAACGCGCGGTCCTTTGAGCTCGCCCACGCGGTGATGCACACGACAGGCCAGGCGTACGTCATGGCCTTCCAGGCCGCCGGCCCGCACGCGCAGGACCGGGCGCTCGAGGCGGTGGCGTACGGGCTGGCCGAGATGACCCGGCTGCCCACCGAGGCGCGCTGGGAGAAGCCGCAGGGCAAGCGGGACCCGATCGTGCTCACCCAGCGCTACACGGCAGTCGCTCGCGGCGTCGCGCTCGTGGTCGGCTGCAACACCTTTCCCACCTGGAACAGCTATCCGGGCTTGTTCGCAAGCCTGGTCACCGGTAATGCCGTGCTGGTCAAGCCGCACCCGCGGGCCGTGTTGCCGCTCGCCATCTCCGTGCAATGCGCGCGGGACGTTCTGCGCGACACCGGTTTCGACCCCAATCTCGTGTGCCTCGTGCCGGAGGCGGACGGCGAGGGCGTGGCAAAGGCACTCGCCGTCCGGCCGGAGGTGAAGGTCATCGACTTCACCGGCTCGACGGCGTTCGGGGAGTGGCTCGAGGACAACGCGCGCCAGGCCGACGTCTACACCGAGAAGGCGGGCGTGAACACAGTTGTCCTTGATTCGACGGACAATTACCCGGCAATGCTCGCCAATCTCGCGTTCTCGCTGTCGCTCTACTCCGGACAGATGTGCACGACGCCGCAGAACATCCTCGTGCCGCACCACGGAATCGCCACAGACGTCGGCGCGAAAAGCGTCGACGAGGTGGCAGTCGACCTGGCCGGTGCGGTCGACAAGCTGCTCGGCGACCCGGCCCGCGCAGTCGAGTTGACCGGTGCGATCGTGAGCGACGCCGTACGCGATCGCGCAGACTCGGCGATCTCGCTCGGCGACGTCGTACGGACATCGACAGCCCTTGCCCACCCGCGATTCCCCAACGCGACGGTCCGCACGCCGGCCATCGTGCGACTCGATGTCGCCGACTCCAAGACCTATCTCGAGGAATGCTTCGGACCGGTGGCGTTCCTCGTCACCACCGACTCGACGGTGCAGAGCGTCGAACTGCTGCGCACGAGCGCACTCCAGCATGGCGCGCTGACCGCTTCTGTCTACTCGACGGACTCGTCGGTGCTCGAGGGGGTCGAGGCTGCCGCGCTCGACGGGGGAGTGTTGCTCTCGGAGAACCTCACCGGTGGCGTGTACGTCAACCAGACCGCCGCCTTCTCCGACTTCCACGGCACCGGCGCAAATCCGGCGGCGAACGCGGCTTACACCGACGCCGCCTTTGTCGCGAGCCGGTTCCGATTCGTGCAGTCCCGCCGATGAGCGATGCGAGCGAGTCCAACACAGCCCCGCTTGACTCGGCGGGCGCACGGACTTTCTAGAGCTCGCGCTCGGCGAGCTCGCGGAAGTCGTCCGGCACGCCGGCGGATCGGCGGAGCTCAGCGGGCAGGTAGCCGATCGCGCCCCGGCCGAATCTGGTGCGCACTGCGTCCATGGACATGTCGAGGGCCCACCGGGCTGATCCCTTCGAAGAACCGGGACGCCGGGGATCGTCCGGCGCCATCGGCAGCTCCAGCTGGAGGGCCTCATGGGGCTCGAGGTTGGACATCGAGATGGCGAGCAGGGTGATCTCGACGGTCTCGCCGTGCTGATCGCCGATGGCCTGCCAGGCGAGCTGCTCGGCGACTTCGGTTAGGGTCAGTGTCGTCGCGATGGGCGCACGCAGCGTCAGCGAGCGGGTGACCGCGCGCATCCCGGTGAAGCGCACGCGGACGGTGATGGTCCGGCCGGCTCGCTTCTTGGCACGGAGCCGGCTCGCGACCCGGTCGGCCAGGTGGGCGAGCACCCCGCGTACGAGCGCGGGCGTGGGCTGCCTGCGGCCGAGAGCGGACTGGGCACCGACGGATCGCGCCCGTCCCGCCGTCACGATGCGGCGCGGGTCCTCGTTGTGCGCCAGCGCACTGAGCTTCGCACCGACCGCGTCACCCAGCAGCCGCTCGAGAGCGGACGAGGGGGTCCGAGCGAGCTCTCCGATTGTCCGAATCCCTTGCTCGGCCAGCCGCTGCTCCGCCACTGGTCCGACGCCCCAGATGAGCGCGACCGGGAGCGGGTCGAGGAACTGCCGCTCCGCGTCCGCCTCGACCACCACCAGACCATCGGGCTTGGCCACCTGCGACGCGACCTTGGCCAGGTGCTTCGTCCGCGCTGCGCCGACCGAGATGGGCAGTCCCACCTCCGCGCGGACGCGACGGCGAAGCTCCGCGCCGATGGCGGCCGGCGGGCCGAACAGGTGCGTCGATCCCGACACGTCGAGGAACGCCTCGTCGATCGAGATCCGCTCCACCGCCGGGGTGACGTCGTGCAGGATGTCCATCACATCGTCAGCCAGGCGCTGGTACTCCCTGAAATGACCGCGGACGAACACGAGCGTCGGGCACAGGCGCTTGGCGCGCCACCCCGGCATGCCACCCTGCACTCCGCAAGCCTTCGCCTCGTACGAAGCGGCCAGGACGACGCCGCCGGACGCGCTGCCGCCCACCGCTACGGGACGCCCGCGCAGCGACGGGTCCAGCAGCTGCTCGACGGAGGCGTAGAAGGCGTCGAGGTCAGCGTGCAGGATGTTCGGCCCTGGCGGCACCCACCCAGTGTAGTCGAACAAACGTTCGAAATGAAAGGCGTCAGAAGTAGTCGATCAGGAACGGCGTGCCGGCGAAGGCTGCATCCAACGCAGCGTCGCCGCCGGGCGAGCCGCCGCCGATCACGCCGGACCGCCGCAGCACGCTGAGCCGCGTGCCGCCGAACAAGGCCGCGAGCCCGCGGGGCCCGATCTCGTACGCCTCGCCCGCATCGGCGGCCGGGACGCGGGCGAACGACGCAGCACCCGCCTCGACGGACAGTCGCCAGCGCCCGTCGAGGTCGGGGAGCTGAGGGTCGACGAGGTCGATCACGGCGTTCACCGAGGCGCCCACCGGGTAGCCGCGACCCGCAAACGCAGCAGCGGGGTCGAGCAGCCGCAGCATCCACCACGTCTCCTTTGACGGCGTGGGGCCCAGGTCCGGCAGCAGTCTCGGCAGCGGGTCGTCCGGCGCGAGGTCGGCTGTCACAGTTCGGGCTGCCGAGGAGCCAGAGCCGACAAGCGCCCACAACGTGCGCGTCGTCGCCTCGCTCGCGGCGCTCAGGTGACTGACGTGAAGGGTCCCGGGGCCGTTCCAGTCGTACGCCACGACACCGTCCTCGGCGAGATAGATCGCGGTGTCCTCGTCGTCGCCGAGATCCTCTTCCCAGTCCGCGACGCTGTACGCGAGCGGGCCGTCGTCGAGATGCGCCCGGTGACGCGCGTCGATGCGGTCGATGATCGCCTGGCCGTCCCCGGAGACGGCACGGCGCAGGGGGACGGGCACCTGCAGCGTGCGGGCAAGCGTGCGCAGCAACCCCCCGGGCACCGAGACCCGGTGCTGTCGCCCGACAAGCTCCCAACCAAGCGCCCTGTACAGCGGCGACGTCATCGGGTAGAGCGCCGACAGCGGGTAGCCGAGCTCGCGCAGGCGGGCGACGACGCCGGTCATGAGCGCGATACCGACTCCGCGGCCGCGGTGCTCCGGGCCGACGACGACGCTCGCGACGCCCCCCATCGGCAGGTCGCGTCCGTGCCACCACTGCCGGAAGTCCACGATCCGTGCCATCCCGGCAAGGTGGCCGTCGACGTATGCGGCGGGGACGCGACGCTCCTCGATCATCCGCTGCTGGTGCGCGCGCCAGTCATCGAGGTTGCCGGTGAACGGCCCGAATGACAGGGACCGCACGCGCAATGCCGCGTCGAGGTCGGAGGGGTCCAGGTCGCGACTCTCGATGACAGGCACGAAGGACACCCTAGAAGGGGTCAGATCGCGGGCGGCGCCCCGCCGTTGTCGTACCGGCGTCGCTCCTCCACCACTCGACCGCCCGGCGCGCCGTCGTCGTACACGCTGCGCTGCTCGACCGACGTGCGGCGGCGCGGCCCCCACAGGAAGAGCGTGAGAAGAAGTCCGATCGCCCCAGCCGCCATCAGGATGTAGCCGACAACCGCGATGTCGACGCCCGACACCTCGGCCTCGACCGCGAACGCGAGGATCGCCCCGACGGCGATTAGGAAGATGCTCACACCGATGCCCATGTCACTAGACCCTTCGGACGCCACGGGTGAGCCGGACAGCCCACCACTCGACGGTACGCGTACCCGCCGCTGCACGTGCGAACTCAGCGTGCGACAGACCGCCGACGCCGGCCCAGGACCGACCCGATCCCGAGGAGGACGACGAGGGCCACCACCAGCCACCAGGGCCCGAGATCATGAACCCACCGCAATACGACACCCTGCACATCGGTCGCGGCGTCGACGACGGGGTCCGGCCCGGACGTGCGCCCCGCGAACAGCCGCAGCTCGTACGCGCCGTAGTACGCGACGTACGCACCTGCGATGACGAGCAGCACACCCGAGGCTCGGGTGACGTACGGCAGCACCCGTCGCACGCGTGCCACCAGCGCCCCCTGCGCGAGCGCAGCGGCGAGCGCGAGGACGCCGACGACCAGCCCCATGCCAAGCGCGTACACCACGAACACGGCGACCCCCTGGATCACGCCGGCGTTCGTGAACGCCGTCGAGGTGATCGCCAGGAAGGGCGCGATCGTGCAGGACAGAGACGCCACCGCGTACGCCACGCCGTAGCCGGCCATCGACCGGACCGAAGCCCCGGGCGCGCCACCGCGCACGAGCGGTGCGCGGAGCCCGAGCTCTCGACCGGACGCGAGCCAGAGCCCGGTCGCGACGAGCACCACGCCGATACCGATCGTCACCCACGGCAGGTACTGCTGGATCGACAGCGCCAGCGGCACGACCACGAGGGCAAAGCCCCCGAACACCGCCACGAAGCCCGCCGTCATCGCTGCGGTCATGACCAGTGCCCGCCGGACCGCCGCTGCACGCACGGCGCCGGCCGGCTCGCCGTCGACGACGAGCAGCGCGAGATAGGCCGGCAGCATCGCGAAGCCACACGGGTTCAGCGCGGCGACAAGTCCGGCGGCAAGCGCAAGGGCGTACGGCGCCTCCACGGTCACCTCACGATGCTGCGAGCGCGTCGAATCGCTCGACCAGCTCGGACTCGTCGAGCGGTCCGGTCACGACCTCGACGTTGCCGTTGTCGTCCACGAACACGTACGTGTACTGGTACGTCACGCCGAAGCGCGTCCAGATCGCGCCGGTCGTGTCGGCGACGTTGGTGAAGTCGTCCAGCCCAGTGTCGGAGACGAAGTCGGCCATCTCCTCGAGGCTCCGTGAGCTGCCGCCGACGGTGATGAGACGTACGTCGTCGCGGCCCGCGGCGACGTCGGCCAGTGCCGGCGCGGTGGCGCGACAGATCGCGCACCACGGTGCCCAGAAGTAGAACAGCGTGTCCAGGCCGGCGACCTCCACGCCGGAGAATGTCGCGCCGTCGATCGTCGTGGCGGTGAAGTCGAGCTCGTCGGGCAGGTCGGTCCGCGCCGAGGCAGCGGGCTCCGACCGCGTCTCGGTCGGGGGGTCGGTGCTGTCCGATGCCGGGGCGGGACCTTCGATCGCCGGTATGCCCGATTGCTGGACCGAGGGCGTCGACACACGCGCGATCGGGCTTGCCGTGGTGTCGTCGGCAGCGCCGCAGCCGCCCAGAACCACAGAGAGCAGCACCACCGAGAGCACCGCGGGAGTTGCAGCGGTGCTCGTCAGTGCTCTGCCAGTCAGCGCCCTGCCGGTCGTCACTCAGCCAGTGTTGCCGAGCTTGTACCCTGGTGCGGGCTGCGCGCCATGACGAACCGCTTACGTCTCCCTCGGCCGCCGCTTCACCATGCGGTGGCGAGAGCGTTCTCGGGTGTCGTGTCGGTGCGTACGGGTAGCCTCCTGGACGCAACAGGTACGCGACGGGAGGCGGTCACGCGGTGGCTTCAGAAGGTGGGCTCGAGGTCGCGCTGGCGACGACCGAAGAGCGGGTCGACCGCGCGCTCAAGGCGGCCGCGGCGCTGACCCGCGAGCTGAAGAAGGCGAAGACCAGCGCCGCGCGGGGGCAGCTCCGAGACCTTCGCCGTGCGCTGGGCGCCGCGTCGACCCTGGCTGGTGAGGCCTCGAGGAGCGCGCGGGAGTCTGCGGAGTCGTTCAACGTCAACGAGCAGGACTATCTCGCCTCCGGCTCCTTCGCCAAGGAGTTGCTGGACGAGGCCGCCGCGCAGGGGCTCGCGATGTTCGAGGAGGACGAGCGGCTGCTGTGCTACCCGTCCCTGATCAAGATCATGCCCGCGGATACCGCCGTCGCGATCGACCGGCGCCGTGAGCGCCGGCTGCGCCCGTCGGTCCTCGTTGCGCTGCTCAAGGAGGCGCAGGCTCGACCGCCCCGTTTCAAGGCCGGCCCGTTCCTCGAGAGCATCGCCACCGCCTACGACCTCGTGCGGGCCCACACCAACCGTGGCGGGGACGACCGGGGGGGTGCAGTCGTGCGGCTGGATGCGATCTGGGGGGTGCTGACGCTGCTGCCGGGTCAAGACCGTGAGTACACCCGGCCGGAGTTCGCCCGAGACCTCTACCTGCTGGACTCCAGCGGCGCGAGGACGACCAAGGGTGGCCGCGTCCTCGGGTGGCACGCGAGCTCGGGGACGCGAGGCGCGGGCGTCGTCACGACGGTTGCGCAGACCGGCCAGCGGCAGCTGTACTGGGGCGTCTCGTTCACGGCGCAGCCATGACCGGCCAGCACGCTGGATCCGTCGCCGCGGATCCGGCGGCCCATGGTCCCGCCGACGCCAGCCGATCGGGCGCCGGCCGATCGGCCGCCGGTGCCAGCGGCGGGCTTGACCGGCACGGGTCCGGCTCCGGAGTCGACAGCTCCGGAGCTCACGGCGCAGGAG
>Ga0136634_10000219_pt1 | contig 28093 bp, 23 predicted proteins | sample AntDrymUQ8332106_2_FD_104654 | JGI IMG/M metagenome (GOLD analysis project Ga0136634, IMG submission 104654) | Polar desert sand microbial communities from Dry Valleys, Antarctica - metaG UQ833 (21.06) | ecosystem: Environmental > Terrestrial > Soil > Desert | place: Antarctica: Dry Valley... | reverse complement strand
CGGCGAGGGAAAGTCCACCATTGCCACGAATCTGGCGCGTGCGGCGGCGCTTTGCGGCGACCGCGTGCTGCTGATCGACGCCGATCTGCGCCGGCCCAGCGTCGCGGCCATTCTTGGCCTCTCGCCAGCGCCCGGGCTTGCCGAGGTGCTGGCCGGTGAAGCGGAGATCCACAAAGCCATTCTGCGGGACAATCTGAGCGGCCTGCACTTGCTGGCTGGCGACACGCCCGTGTCCGGCGCGGAATCGCTGACTCTCTTGTCATCGCGCGAACTCACCAGCCTCATCGAAACCGTCCGTTCCACCTACGAACTGGTTTTGATTGACTGCGCGCCGCTTCTGCCGGTCGCGGATCCGCGCGTGCTCGTCGGCCAGGTGGACGGCGTCGCCTTGGTGGTGGCGTCCGAGTTGACCGCAAGGAGCGCCGTGAAAGCCGCGCTGCAAGAAACCCCGGGCATCGAAAGCAAAATTTTGGGCGCTGTGATGAACCGGGTGGTGGACGATTACGGCCGCAACTACGCCGAGTACGGATCATTTTTCAAGGTAGCGTGAGCGATGAGAGCACCAGTATCCCAAATCCGGTCGAGCAGCCTTGATGAAAAGCAGGCGTCCGACCCGGACGTTGCGCAGGGTCTTGCCGAACCGGCGGACATGCAAAAGACCATGAAAGCTGCTATTGCGGACGCTTCCTTCCGCACGGCTGACATTCTTAGCTATAGCCAGCGCGGCAAGATCGCCGAGTCCAGCTTTCCGCGACGCAAGCATGGCCTTGCCGCGATTTTGACCGCCCGCACCGTCCCCATTCTGGCTCTTTTGGCTGAGTTCGGGCTCGTGGCCGCCGCCAGTTTCGGCGCCGGCGCCTTCTACCACAGCTACGCCATCGGCCATTTGCCCTTTGCTCAGTTTTACTTCGGCGCAACGCTGCTGCTCACCGCCATGCTGGTTGTCCCTTGTGGGCTGGCCCGCGACTATTCCTTGACCAGGCTCCTCGATCCGCGGGAGCAGATGCGGTCGGTGTTCCTACACTGGAACTCGGCCTATTTGCTGTTTGCCTTCTTTCTGTTTATCAGCCACGCGACCGATTTCTACTCAAGGGGCTCATTGGTGGCGCAATATGCCGCCGGCTTCAGCACGGCGGTTGCCCTGCGGCTGTTATTGGCCCGGCTTATCGCGCATAGCCTGCGCAAAGGCGTGCTGGGCGGCAAGCGCCTCGTCGTTGTGGGCGAGGCCTCAAGCGTCGCCTATATCACCCGCCGTTTGCGTCTCGACGGACGCGGGCTCGACGTGCTGGGCGTCGTGCGGCTTCCAGCTGCGCCCGAGCGCGCCGACCCGTGCGACCACGGAGATGCCGGCGACATTCGCGATGCGCTCGCCGCGGTTGAGGATATCGCCCGCAGGACGGTTCCCGACGAGATCATCATCTCCATGCCGTGGTGCGAGGAACACCGCGTCCGCGCCTTGGTGGACGGTCTTTCCGTGGTCCCCGCCAGCATTCACCTTGCGCCCGATGCGGGCGCGGCCTGGACGCATGTGCTTGCTCCGTCCCGGGTAGGCACGGTGTCAACCTTGCGGCTCTCACGTGCGCCGCTCACCCTAAGGGACTGCGTGGTGAAACGCGTGTTCGATTTGGTTGTCGGCGTGATGTTGCTCGCCGTGGCTCTCCCCGCTTTCGCAATCATCGCGCTGTGCATCAAGCTCGACAGCAAGGGGCCGGTCTTCTTCCGTCAGCGCAGGCATGGCTTTAACCAGCGCGAATTCCGCATCTTGAAATTTCGCACCATGACGACCCTAGACGACGGCGATGTCATCCAGCAGGCAACACGCGACGATGCGCGGATCACGCCGACAGGCCGCTTCCTCCGGCGCACAAACATCGATGAATTGCCGCAAGTCTTCAATGTGCTCGCGGGGCAGATGTCGCTTGTCGGCCCGCGTCCGCACGCTGTAGCGCACAACAATGAATATGGCGAAAAAATACGCCTTTATGCCCGACGGCATAATGTAAAACCAGGAATTACAGGCCTAAGTCAAATTAAAGGGTTTCGCGGGGAAACAGACTCAATAGAAAAGATGCTGAAAAGAGTGCAAAACGATCTCTATTACATAGATAATTGGTCTCTTTTGTTAGATATTAAAATTATGTTTTTGACGATTACTTCTAGGAAGTCATTTCAAAATGCTTATTAATCACATAAAGAGCTTATCTTGTGCCCAGGCTGTCCAAGCTGCGCAAAGCATCATCACGAGCGGACGCAGCAGTCGCTGGCGCGGAACGCGGCGCACCCTGCGTTCCAACATCCGCGCCTCCTAGCATGGCATCCAATTCGATCATGAGGGCTGGCGCGACTGAATTTCATGACATTTAGCGCCGTTTTCACGGGCATGGGGCAGGGAAATTGGCTCTCTATCCGGCTAGGCCGGGGAGCCGAAAGCGTCTTTTGTTTTCTCTATTTTACGGATGATCATATGCGAAAAGACCTATTTGGTATCCCCATCGATATTTTAACGTTTAACCAAACCGTGGACCGGGCCGTGCAGGCCATGCAAACCCGGTCGTTGACGCAGCATGTCGCCCTGAACGTCGCCAAGCTCGTGAAATCCCGACACAACGCGGAACTGCGCCGCGACATCGTCGAAAGCCACATTGTCGGCGCTGACGGAATGGGCATCGTATGGGCGGGCCGCTTGCTCGGCTTGCGCGTTCCAGAGCGCGTGGCGGGCGCCGATCTGATGGAAAGCCTGCTCGCCGCCTGCGCTTTCCATGGATTCCGCCCCTATTTTCTCGGCGCGCGTCAGGACGTGCTCGAGCGGGCCATGGCCCGGGCGAAGGGGCGTTGGCCCGGCCTGCAATGCGCTGGCGCACGGAACGGCTATTTCCCCCCCGAGGAGGAGAGTGAGATCGTGGCCGGCATCCGCGACAGCGGGGCGGACTGTCTGTTCATCGCTATGCCGACGCCGCAGAAAGAACGCTTCCTGCACAATTATCGTGAGGCCTTGAATGTGCCGTTCATCATGGGCGTGGGCGGCAGCCTCGACGTTCTAGCTGGGCATGTCAGCCGCGCGCCGGTGTTCGTGCAGCGCGCCGGGCTGGAATGGCTCTATCGCATCTACCAGGAGCCCCGGCGCATGTGGTGGCGCTATGCGACCACCAATCTTGCCTTCGCCGGATTGGTGGGCAAGGCGCTCATCGAGCGCGCTTTCCCCAGGCGTGCGTCCGAGAGCAGATCCTAATGAGGAGTCAATTATGAAAATCCTTGTCGTCTTGGGGACGCGCCCCGAGGCCATTAAACTCTTCCCAGTCATCTATGCCTTCCGGCAAGACCCGCATTTCGACGTCAAGATCTGCGTCACGGCGCAGCATCGGCAGCTGCTCGATCAGGTTCTGCAGATCGCCGACCTGAAGCCGGATTACGATCTCGACCTGATGAAGCCCAATCAGAGCCTTAACGACGTCACCTCCCGCATCCTGACCGGCATGGACGATGTGCTCGCCCGATGCGCCCCTGACCGCGTCATGGTGCAGGGCGACACCACAACAGCCATGACGGCGGCGCTCTCCGCCTTCTACCGCAAGGTGCCCGTCGATCATGTGGAGGCAGGTCTGCGCTCCGGCGATATTTACTCGCCCTGGCCGGAAGAGCTGAACCGGAAGGTGATCGCCTCGATCGCGTCCTTACACTTCGCACCGACCGCACGGTCGGCGGATTGCCTGGTCAAAGAGAATCTCCCGCGCGAGCGGATCTTTGTTACGGGCAACACCGTGATCGACGCGCTCTTGGATATCAAGCAGCGCATCGACAAATGCGCTTGGGTCAGAAAGGCGGCGGACAGTTCCATGCTCGAAGAGCAGGGGAACCGCCGGGTCATTCTCGTCACCTCACACCGCCGCGAGAATTTCGATGGCGGCGTTGCGCGCATCACCAGCGCCCTCCTCGATGTCGCGCGGCGCGACGATTGTTTCGTCGTCTTTCCAGTGCATCCCAATCCCAATGTGCAGGAGCCGGTTCGAGCCGCGCTCGGCGGGCATCCGCGCATCAAACTGCTGCCACCATTGGATTATCTGCCCTTCGTCTCCATACTGTCGCGCTGCCACATGGTGCTGACCGACTCCGGCGGCATCCAAGAGGAAGCCCCCGCGTTGGGCAAGCCTGTCCTGGTTATGCGCGAGACGACCGAGCGGCCAGAGGGCGTGGACGCCGGGACGGCATTGCTGGTCGGCACCGAGCCGGACCGGATCGTTCAGGAGACGATCCGTCTCCTGGACGACAGCGCGCATTACAACCGGATGAGCCGCGCCCACAACCCCTTTGGGGACGGCAAAGCCAGCCAACGCATCCGCGACATTCTCAAATCGCAAACCAAATCCGCCGACAAACCCGCTTTGGAGAGCCTTCGCTATGCCTCCTGAATTCCCAACCGTATGCGTCCTCGGGCTCGGCTATATCGGCCTGCCCACCGCGGCTCTCATCGCCGCGCGCGGCCTCAAGGTGGTCGGCGTCGATGTGAACCCGGCCGTCGTGGCCACGGTGAGCGCCGGGCGCGTGCATATCATCGAGGCCGACCTCGACGGCTTGGTGCAGAATGCGGTGCTTACCGGGGCCCTTGTCGCCCGGACACGGCCTGAACCCGCGGATGTGTTCGTCATCGCCGTTCCGACCCCGCTCTCCGACGCGAAGAAACCGGTGCTCGACAATGTCATCGCGGCAACCCGGTCCATCGCTCCGCATCTCAAAAGCGGCGATCTGGTCATCCTGGAATCCACGTCCCCCGTTGGAACCACGGCGCAAATAAGCCAAATTCTCGCGGCGTCCCGGCCCGACCTGGCATTTCCCGCCAGCGAGGCTGACGGCCCCGACGCCGATATCGCGATCGCCTATTGCCCGGAACGCGTGCTGCCTGGGCGCATCCTCAAGGAGCTTGTCGACAATGACCGTTGCGTGGGCGGCCTCACGCCGGCCTGCACCGCGAAGGCGCGGCGCTTTTACGAACTTTTCGTGCGTGGCGAGTGCATCGAGACGGCGGCGCGAACGGCCGAGATGGTGAAGCTGACGGAAAATGCCTTCCGCGACACCAACATCGCTTTCGCCAACGAGCTGTCTGTCATTTGCGATTCGCTGGACATCAATGTTTGGGAACTGATCGAATTGGCAAACCGGCATCCACGCGTGAATATCCTCAAGCCGGGACCGGGCGTGGGCGGTCATTGCATCGCCGTGGACCCCTGGTTCATCGTCGACGCGGCGCCGGAAGAAGCCCGTCTGATCCGTGCGGCCCGTGAGGTCAATGACGCAAAGGCGGACTATGTCCTCGACCAGGTGCGTGCGCTGATCGAGGCTTTTCCGGATCGCGCGGTAACGTGTCTGGGCCTCGCCTTCAAGGCCAATATCGACGATCTGCGCGAAAGCCCGGCGCTGGAGATCGTAGATAAGCTGGCGAGGCTCTATGGCGGCCGGGTCGGCGTTGTGGAGCCGTTTATTGAAGAGCTTCCGGCGACACTAAGCGGAATGGGGGTCAAGCAGCTTACGCTGGAGGAGGCCCTGAGCCAGGACGGGCTCCTGATCCTCCTGGTCGACCATGACCTGTTCCGCAAGGTGACGGCGGAGCAGCGCGGCGACGCGCTGGTCTATGACACAAGGGGCATCTGGCGAGAGCCCTCGCCTTCCACAGTCTCCCTGCCCCAGCACCTCGCTTCGCCTCAGACGGGCTTGGCCCTGTACTGATGACACGCTCCTCGCCAGATCCGAGCGAGCCTCCTTTTGTGAAAGTCTCATGCAGTTCCTAATCCGCGTTCATAAACTCTCCCGGCGGCTTCTCGACAGGCGCTTCACGCGCCTTTCCAACATCCTGGATGCCGGCATTCGAATGGTCTACTCGGCGCGCATCCCTGCCGAAGCCGAAATCGATCCCAGCGCCCATTTCAGTCATAACGCACTAGCTGTGGTTGTTACTAAGCAGGCGCGCATAGGCGCGGGCTGCATCATTGGCACCCATGTTCTGCTTGGGAGCCGCTGGGGTGTGCACGGCGCACCCACACTCGAGGAGAACGTTATCATCCATGCCGGCGCAAAAGTGGTCGGCCCAATACGCATTGGCCAGGGCAGCGTGATCGGCGCAAATGCCGTGGTGTTAGAGGATGTCCCGCCCTTCTCTCTCGCGGCCGGAGTTCCGGCGGTGATCAAGAAGAGCGGGATCCGAAGCGATCAATATCGGCCGGAGGCCGCCGATCAGGCCGCCGACGCAGCAGCCTGAAAGGGCCGGGCCAGGGCGGCGCTCAGCAGCTCGCTATAGCGGGCGCTGATCCCCGCGCGGCGAAGATGATGGAAGGCGCCCTCCCGTTGCTGCAGGCCGATCTCCGCCTTCAGGCGCGCTTCCTTGTTTACGATAAAACGAAGCCCGCCAATCACGTCATCAAGGGATTGCGGGTCGCAGCCATACCCCACCTGGCCGTTCTCGAATAGGCCAGCCACACCCTGGTTGCGCGACCATAGAATGGGGACGCCCGCCAGTACGGCCTCGATATAGACCATGCCATAGGTCTCGGGCTGGCTCGGCAGCACAAAACCAGCATAGCGGTTTACGGTTTCCTGGATTTTCCCATGCTCGAGCGCATGGCATAGCGTTACACGATCACCGACATCCAGCTTTTCGAGCTGGCGGGTGATGTCCAATAAGGCTTTGGGCCCGCCCCGTCCATAAACGTCGAGTGTGATTCCAGGCATTTCAGGAGCCAGCGCGGCCACCGCCTGGCTGAGCATGCTGAGCCCCTTGCGCTGCCAGGAGTCCCAAGCGAATACGGTAACGAGGCGAGGCTGTCCGACGACTACCGGTTCGATCTGGTCGTCCGCCGCTGTAATAACCGGCAGCATCTTCAAGCGGCTTGGATCGAGGCCGAGGTTTTCACGGAAGTAATCAGTCGTCCAGGGCGCGGGCGGAATCAGAAAAGCGGCTCTGCCGGCGAGGCCGCGGTAGAAGCCGCGGAGGGCGGGTTTGCTTGTAAAATATTTGCAGTCCGTATGGCCCCAAAGGTTGCAGATGAAGGGGATAGCTAGTTGCTGCGCCAGAAGATCGGCAACCACTCCGTCGACCGCGAATTTGTGCGCGTGGATAACATCCGGCACGATGGCTCGCTGCTTCAAATCGGTGGCAATAGCCTGCGCAACCGGCGAGAGATAGCTCAGCAGTCCCAAGCCATAGGGTGGTGCGCCGTAAGCCAGCGCAATACGATCCTCACCAAAAGGCTGAAACGCGACGCCCGCCCGCCAGCTCACGCGATTGAGCGAGTAGACCACGTGCCGAAACCCTTTGGTCTCACGAATGAGCCATTCAACCGCCTTGGTCTTGTTTGGAACGAGACTGTCAGGAAAATCGGCGCTGATATGAAGGATGGTCTTCACGAGCAATACCTTCTGGAGGGAGAAACATCGCGATGGTAAAGGCTAAGGTGCAAATGTTGGCGAGGGTCGTGAAGCCGCTCGCCTCGACAATGCCGTTGAGCAAAACAATGGCGAGCAGCGTTATGACCGTTCGGTCACGCGCAAAACTTGCGCGGGCGCCGATGCACAAAACAGCAAGGGTAAAGAGGATCACGCCGGTCCATCCGGTGGTTAGCAGAAGCTGCAAGAACAGATTATGGGCGTGCGGTACGTAGAAGCCTACAACCGGCTCATGCTCGGGCAGCACGAAAATGGAACTGGCATATCCCCAACCCGCCACGGGCTTCTGTGCGGAGAGCTCCAGCACGCCGCGCCATACGCCGGTGCGTCCGGTGAGAGAGGTAATCTCCTCCATGTTCCCGGTGCGTGCGACAGAGGTCAGGATCTGGTCCGCGAAGGGAATCAGGAGCACGAGCAGCAGCGCTGCCGCAGAGCCGGCTAGCACCAGCAGATAGAAACGCCGCGCGTTGAAGGCGTACACCATCATGAGCAGGACCAAGACCATGGCAAGCGACGACCGCGAATTCGTTAAAACCAGCGCAACGCCCATGATCAGCGCAGAGACTGGCACAAACAATGGGTTGTAACGCCGGAAATCCTTTGCATACATTGCTAGCAGGATGAGGCCGACGGAGGCGATGCGTCCCATATTGTTCGCGCTGCCCGAGATGCCGGCCAGCCTTGCGCTCAAATAAAGTTCCTTGTTATGCCAATAGGTATAGCGGCCATACTCCGGAATAATAAAATAGTAAAGAATCGAAATGAAGCAGAACAGTGTAATCGCGGCGACGATTGCACCGAATAAATCCGAACGTTTCAGGACGTTGCAGAAGTAAGCGGAACCTAACGCATAAGCCATGATCGAGAAAGACGTTACGGCCGTATAGGCGGGCACATGCGACGTCAGAGTGGTCGCGCAAATCCACAACAGGAACATCACCCCGGGGACGTTGCTGGGCAGAATAAGCAGGTGATACCATTTGCGTAAGTTAAGAAGAGATACGACGACCAGCAAAGCCCAAAGTCCAATCTTCATAAGCGCTTGAAAATCGAGGCTCTTGTCAGTCGCCTCGCGGCGGCGGAACACGGCGTCGACCATGAAGATCGCTATGAAGAGCAGGATCACGACGGCAGTCTGGTCGCCGTGGAGGAGCCGCCATAACCAGATGCCAACCAGCAGCATACCGGGAAGAACCACTATGCTGGCGAGCGACATGGGATCGAAAACCGCTAAGGCGGAGATCGCCGCCGACACCGCTGCCGCGATCAGGATAAACGCGTTGCGGCTCGTTAGGCTCATGCCGGCGAGCCCCGCCGGAGCAGTAGAAGCGTACCCCACATCGCGATCAGATTGCCGATGCCGCAGGCCACGATCGCGCCAACGCTGTCCCACACCCAGATGAAGGGCAGTGTCATAGCTAGCGCGCAAACGGATCCGAGCGTTCTGATGAGATAGTAATTCCGAAACTCCCGCCGGGCGTAGACTAGGGACTCGAAAGGCAAGCAGACACTCAGGAGAAAGAAGACGGGCACCCAGGCTATAAGCGCCGGGCCAGCGTGGTCGAATTTGTCGCCGTAGGTAAGCGAGATGAGCGCTGTGGGATCCGCGATGATGACGAGACCGAACAGCGCGGCGGCTGCAGCGTAGGGAATGGCCTGCCTTAGAGTCACGCGGAATGCTTCGGCCGAATGGGGCGGCGACGCCTTGTCAGCGAAAATGGATTTATCGGCGACATCGAGCCCGCGCAGCAGAACCTGCAAGGGCTGCATCAGGCTGCGGGTTGCAACAAAGGCCGCAGCATGGATCGGCTCCGAAACGGCGCCCAGGATGAATAACGGAAAATGGCTGTAGCCACTATAGGTGAGCGCGGCGATGAGCGCCCAGAAACCGTAGCGGTAAACGTCGGCGCTCAGCAGGCGAAGACCCTGGCGCAGAGTGAGCTTGCGAACGATGACGCCCAAAAGCCCGGCGTGGAGCAACATGGCGGCGGCGATGATGGCGAGCACTGTCTCATACTCGATGAGATTATAGAGTGCCGCGCTAGACACTCCTGCCGAGAGCGCGGCATACCAAGCGCCGCTGCCGAGCAGAAAGAGTGGCCGCTCCAGTTTGACAAGCAATGCGCGCGCAAACTCGATTTCTGCGTAGACCAGCAAGCAGGTGGCGGAAGCGGCGAGGACGAATAGACCGAACTGCCCAAGCTGTGCGACCGCGCCAAAAGCCAGTCCCGCCGCGCCGATAACGAGAACGGCCGCAAGCACGAGATAGTGCTGAGCGAGGATGCCGCCGCTTCGCCTCGCCGCGCGGGTTCTGCTTTGCAGCATCAACGGGATCGTAATGGCCTGGCGCTGCAGCCCTTGAATCATCAGGGCCACCGACAAGCCGATCCCGTAGGAGGCGATTTCTTCCGCGCCGTAAGCCCGGCCGATGGACAATGTCAGGCCGAAATTGGCGAGAGCCACCAGAAGTTGATCGCCAATTGTCGCGAGCTTGGTCAGGGCTCGGCCTATCCAGCCCGGCAAACTCCGGGGGTCCTTGACTTGAACGGCGATACTCATTGGCGGCGGCCTTTTACCAGGGAACAGTAAGGCGCGCGGCGCGAGCGCCGCGCTTGCATCCTGTTCGGAGCGGAACAGACGATCAGCTGGCCGCGGAGAGCACCGTCGCGGGCGCCTCAGTTTCGGGATGGCCACCGGTGAAGAGGGGCGTGATCGTCTCGTCCCTTGCTCCATTTTCGGCGGGCATAGCGCGATAGGCTGGCGGCCGGGAGCAGATGAACACCTTTTCGCCGCGCGCTAGGCCGTAGCGCGAGACGTTTGGTTCGAGGGCGGTATATTCCTCGACGATAAAACCGGTCGCGGCGAGCCGCATGCGCGCGTCGCGTCCGAAAAAGCGCACATGGTCATGCTGGCCGAAATAAAGGAGGCGCTCCTCGGGCGTGGTCCTGCTCGTGTCTTCATAGGTCTCGTCCCAACCTTCCACGATCGGGAACATGGCGAGGAGGATACCGCCGGGTCTTAGCACGCGAAAAAGCTCGCCGGCCGCTCTGCGGTCGTTCACATGTTCAAGGACATGCAAGCAGATCACGAGATCCAAAGAGCCGTCGCCGATTGTGAGCGCCTCGATGTTTTCCTTGCGGTCGACGCCGGCAGCGAAGAGGTCGGCGGTTGTGTACGATCGGGGGCTATGACCGACCGCGAGTTTGCGGATGGCCGTTTCCGGAGCGAAATGCAAAATCTCGCGGTCACGGAAAAAATCATGCTCGCGATTGGCGAGGGCTAAGAGACGATGGCGCTCCAGCGACCCGCATTTGGGACAAAGAATGTCGCAGGTATAGGGGTAGCCGTAGCCGAGAAATTTTCCTTTGTAGCTGCATAGCGGGCACTCCCGCGTAAACTTTCCCAAGCTGCGCCGGACAGTTCTTCCCAGAAATTTGAAAGAATTCCAATATACCCTTAGCATTACGAATGACTTCCTTTATAGGGCCTTTTACCGCAACGGCTACTCGGCATAACGATGCAACCTCGATAGCTTCCAGTTTCGCGCAACCTAATCGGGAAGGCGGAATGCGTCATCCCGATCAAGCCGGAAATCAACAAGAAGTTGCAATATGTTAATAATTGCAATCCGAAGGAGAAACGCCTTTGGCTGGCTGGTATAGTTTTTTATGATCAGCCATCTCAAGCGCGCTTTCGCGGCAGCCCTTCTCGTCACGGTCATTGGACAGCCTGTTTGCGCCCACGCTGAAGCCGCCTTTCAAGTTCAGCGTGCCATCAACATTGCTCAGTGGTTCACCTGGCCCCGCTACGAAGCCTCGGGCAGCGGCATCCATTGGCCGCCTTATAAAGACGTGCCACGGCCGCCCGATCGCGTTGCGCTTGAAAAGCTGCGCAGGGCCGGCTTTGACACCGTTCGCCTGCCGGTCGATCCCGCGCCCTTCATCGTCTTCGAAGGCGAGCGCCGCGCGGCCGTTTACGGCTTTCTTTTCCAAGCTATCGCCGATATCCACGCCGCTGGTCTCAAGGTCATCATCGACATCCACCCCAACAGCCGGCATCCCATTTGGGGGCAGTACGCTGTCATCGCTGGCCTAAAATCCCCCGCTTTTTCGGCGGTTGCCGACGTCATCGAAGAGATGGCGCGCCGCCTGTCGCAGCATACAAGCTTTGTCGCACTCGAATTGCTCAACGAGCCAAGACTGAAATGCAAGGGCAGCGATCAGGCGCTTTGGCAGGACATGGTGCAAGCTCTTGTCGCACGCGCCAAATCGGTCAACCCGGCATTGACGCTGGTTGTAACCGGGGCGTGCGTGTCGTCACCGGACGGCCTCCTCGCTCTCGACCCGGCTCCCTTCGCGGCGCCCAACGTGCTTTACACATTCCACTTTTACGAGCCGTTCAGCTTCACCCATCAAGGCGCGCAATTCATTCCTTGGCCCGACAAATATCTTGACGGCGTTCCGTGGCCGGCTGGCGTCCGTCCGATCAGCGAACCGGTGGCCCGCCTCCAAGAGCATATGAAAACGTTCAGTCAGCTAACATACCCGGAACGCCTGCTTGCGCTGAGCAGGGCCAAGAACAACCTCGAACGCTTCTATGCCAGCGGCGCAAATGCCGCGGCGATAAGGAGGCGTTTCGGCGAGGTCGCGAACTGGGCGCGGATCCACAACATCCCCTTGGCCAACGTATTTATCGGTGAGTTCGGCGTTGTGCGCCGGCAGCCGGGTAAACCGGGCGCCTTTTGCAAGGATCGCGCGCGCTGGCACCAAGATGTCCGGGACGCGGCGGCCGCGTACGGTTTTTCTTGGGCCTATTTCAACTATGACGGGCCGTTTGGCTTGGTTGAGGATGGGACGAGGCAGGAGCTCGATCCGGTCGTCCTGGCGAGCCTCGGGCTGCAAACGGCCTGTTCCGGCGCCGCGGACCCGGGCGACGAGGAAGACGCGGCGGGGAATGCGCGCGAGGGACGTTGCGAGGATCTTTGTCCGCGCGGGGAATGACCGAACCGGACATCGTTTCGATGGCTCAGCTTTTGGATCGGCTGGAGCGAATCGGGGGGCCCGGCACAGCGTTGCGAGGGAGCTGTCCGCTGTTACGGCGAGAAGCGACGGAGCGCAAAGGGAGGCGGCCAGCCCGACGCCGGCCGCCCTTATTCGCCTCTTAGAACTGTGAGACAACGGCCACGTTGGCGTCGCCGACGACGTTGACGTAGGAGTCGTTCAAATTGGCTGTGCCGCCCTGGGTGACGATGATCAGATTGCCATCACCGAAGGTTTTTGCCTCCGATTCATTTGTGTTGTCCGTTCCGCCCTGATCGATCCACATCACGTTGCCGATTCCGGCTTCCAGATTGATGAGCGAGTCATTTGTGTTGTCGGTGCCGTACTGCTTGATCGAGGCAAAATTGCCGGCGCCAGCCTGAACCAGCAGCGAGGTGTTTTTGTTGTCGTCGCCTTCCTGCGTGACGTCGGCGACCTCGGTCACTCCAAATTGGAAAACCGTGGATTTATTTTGGTTTTGGACGCCTTTTTCTTTTAGCGCGACGCTGTTCCCGACGCCGGCCTGAAAGACGATGGATTCGTTGAGGTTGCCGGTCCCCTCCTGGACCGAGATGACGCCGTTAAAGGCGCCAAGCTGGTCCACATCGGATGTGTTGGTGGTGCCGATGCCGAATTGGCTGATGCCGGCGGCATTTCCGACACCAAGTTGATCGAGCGTCGAGGTGTTGTCGTCGGCAAGCGCCGGGAAAGCCAGGCCGAGCGTCAGAATGGACGCTGCAAATAAGAATTTTCTCATGAGTTTGCTCCAAATAATGAAATTGTGAGCCGCTGGGCGTCGCATTTGCCGGAAGCGAAGCAAGCTGGAGACTTGCCCAACGGCTCCATTACCGGAAGGTGGGAACGCGGCGGAATACTCGGCTGATTGCCGCTAGGCTCCGGTTGAATCGAGCGCCGGGGTAGAGCGGTATGGCGGGGCGGCCAGCCCGGAGGCCAGCCGCCTTATAGTGTTCAGTTCTGGGCAACAACGGCGACGTTGTTACTGCCAACGGCGTTGACGAAGGAGTCGTTCGTGTTGGCCGTGCCGCCCTGCTGCACGGAGATGAAGTTGCTATTGCCGAAGGTTTTTGCCTCCGACTTGTTTGTGTTGTCCGTTCCGCCCTGATCGATCCACATCACGTTGCCGAGTCCGGCTTCCAGATTGATCAGCGAGTCACTTTCGTTGTTGGTGCCGTACTGATAGACGGAGGCAAAATTGCCGGCGCCAGACTGAACCAGAACCGACTTGTTTACGTTGCCGTCGCCTTCCTGCGTGACGATGGCCGTCTCGTTGAAGCCGTACTGGAAGATGGTGGAGTCGTTCTTATTGTCGTTGCCGCGCTGATAGGTCTCGGCACGGTTCCCGGTGCCGCTGAGCTGGCGCGTGTCCGACGTGTTTTCGTTGTCGGCGCCATCCTGATCGACGATCGCGACGTGATCGCTGCCAAGTTGTTCGATGTTCGAGATGTTAATGTTTTGCGTACCGCCGGTTCCGTTCTGGTGAACCAAGGCATCGCTGCCGTCGCCATCCTTTTGCACAATCTTGGATGTGTTTTTGGCATTGCCGTGCTGATTGACGTTGGCAAGGTGGCCAAGGCCGATCTGATCGACATCGGAGGTGTTTTCGGCGGACAAAGCAGGAACGGCCAAGCCAAACGCCAGGATGGACGCTGCAAGTAACGAATGCTTCATAAGGTTCTCCAATAATGCTAAAAATGATGCCAAAGGCATCGCTTCAAATGGGGCCACTAAAGCCCTTACCTGAGAAACGCGCAGCGAGTTGCAGCGACAGCGCGTTTCTCTATTCCGCGCCCAATAGGCGGGGAATTCACGTATTCCGCTCGATGAACTTCTCTGAAGAGCGTTCAAGTGGTCTGCAAATGAGACCGGCTCAAACAAGTTAATCCATAGCATGCAAGAAACTCACCGCGATAAAACGGAGGTGAGCAAACGCAATCACTTTGCATCTGAACAATAACGTCGTTTTCAAACACAGGCAGTCAGAATCACTTCTCGAATGACGTCGATATGACTTCCACTGACAATAGCGGTCGTGTCTGCAGAGCCAAAATTACAGGCCGCGCAAAGCAGCGTCAACCTACAATCGGAGATTGCTGTGTCTTCGGCGAATAACCTGTGGTTGTTCTGCATCACCCCCTCTTTCGACCCGCCGAGGTGACCTCATCCCGTGTTCCTGCCATGTTGGGCTTCCTTGACATTCCGAGCCGGAGCGAGCAAATAGAGTCTCGAACTGATTGCTTGCGAATGCGCAGGGAGCCGGCCTCCGGCTCTGCTCTCAAGATAATCCACGAAATCACGTCTTCTCCCCGGCTGCGCGACGGTGAAGGCAAATGCCTTCTCAGACCGTTTTCATGCGAGGACGGCTTCGGCGCAACGGGAACCCCTTTGACCACTGCTCATTTTGAAGACCTCGGCCTCTCCGAGCCTATCCAGCGCGCATTGCGCGAGGCGAACTACACCACCCCCACTCCAATCCAAGCCAAGGCCATCCCTCTTTTGTTAAAGGGGCAGGATCTGTTCGGTATCGCTCAAACCGGTACCGGCAAAACGGCGGCCTTTGCCCTGCCGATTTTGGAAAAACTGGCGGCGGCGCGGCAGCGTCCTGCGCCGAAGACGACGCATGCTCTTATTCTCGCGCCAACGCGTGAACTTGCCATCCAGATTGACGACAGCTTTAAAACCTACGGGCGCCATCTGCCTTTACGGTCCACCGTTATCGTCGGCGGCGTTGGAATGCAGCCGCAAATCCGCGCGCTGGGCGCGGGCGTCGATGTGCTGGTTGCAACGCCCGGACGCCTTCTCGATCATCTCGGGTCCGGGCATGTGCGGCTCGACCGCGTCTCTTTTTTGGTGCTCGACGAAGCCGACCGCATGTTCGACATGGGCTTCATCCGCGATGTGCGCAAAATCGTCGCCAGGCTGCCGGAGCAGCGCCAGTCCTCGCTTTTCTCCGCCACGATGGCGCCGGAAATCGCCAAACTGGCCGCGCAAATCCTGCGCAATCCGCAACGGATCGACATCACCCCGCAAACCATGACAGTGGATCGTATCCAGCAAAGCGTGGTTTTCGTGAACCAAGCCGCCAAGCTGCCCTTGCTGGTGCGGCTGCTCGGGGGCGCCGAGGTGACACGCGCCATCGTGTTTACCCGGACCAAGCGTGGTGCTGACCGCGTGGCGCGTCAGATCGACATCGCCGGGGCGTCGGTGGCGGTCCTGCATGGCAACAAATCGCAAAATGCCCGCCAGCGAGCGCTGGAAAGCTTCAGTTCCGGCAAGGCCCGCGTGCTTGTCGCCACGGATATCGCCGCGCGCGGCATCGACATCGACGATGTTACGCATATTTTCAATTTCGAGATGCCGAATGAGCCGGAAAGCTATGTGCACCGGATCGGCAGGACAGCCCGGCGCGGCGCGAGCGGGATTGCACTTTCGCTGTGCGACCCCACCGAGCGGCAGCATTTACGCGCCATCGAAAAACTCACCGGCCAGCAGGTTACCGTCCTGGATATGGGCGAGAGCACCGCGCATTCCCCGCGCGAGGCGCCGCTTCACCGCGGGCGTGCCGCCGACCCTTCGCCGGCCGCGCCGCCGAGCCGCCGCGGTCCGCCACGCAGGCCGAGGCACAGCCGGGCGGCGTAGCCTTTTTGCCTGTGCTCAGCGCAGCCGCAAGCCTTGCGGGATGGGCGGGGCGGCAGCATAAAGGCCGGCATTGCTCGCGCACGGCAGCTCAGACGGGCTCGTGCCGCACCTTGGAGAGAATGAATGACGCGACGGAGTGCCTATGACTAAGGAAGAATTGCTGGAGTTCGAAGGCGCCGTGGTCGACGTTTTGCCGGATGGCCGGTTTCGGGTGCAACTTGATAATGGCCACCAGATCGTCGCCTACACCGCTGGCCGCATGAAACGGAACCGGATCAAGACGATCGCGGGGGATCGCGTGACGGTCGAAATGACGCCCTATGACCTCGAAAAAGGCCGTGTGGTCTTCCGTCACAAAACCGGCGGGCCTGCGCCGACCAACCAGCCACGCCGAACGTTTCAAAAGCGCCGTTAGGGAAACCCGCCGGCCCATGAAGACGGGGTGAACGGACTTCAGACTTCCGAAGAAGCCTGAAGCCGTCTCTACCAGAGGGGGGCGGATACTGCGTCGGTTCTCATGTCGGTCATCCTGCAGAGGATGATGGGGCTAGAAGCAGCAGTATCCCGTATAAGCCGGAACGGAAGTCCGGTAATGACAGCCGTGGGTGTAGATGATTGGGGGACGGCTACACCAACACGCCGTTACACGCCTCAAGATTACCAGAAATCGTGTCTTGCAGCGCTCCCTGTCGAAAGCACGAGGCAAGACTAACCATGGTCCTTCGGTGGGGTCATTTTCCTAGACCTCCCTTTCGGCTATCTTGGAATTATGACAAACGTCATCCGGGTCCGTCAATGAAAAAGCTGGCCCGCGGAACTCTGCGTATCTCTTAAGGTTGTGCGCTGGTTAAGGGCATGCGTACCCTCGGCTTAAACGGAGATTTTCATGTCCAGCTCCGCCTCTGCATGTGCATTCGGCTGGAAAGCAGCGGATTTCGTGCTGCCCGCCACGGATGGGGGCCGCTACGGCCTCAGCGATATCAAAGGGGCAAACGGCACGCTGATCGTGTTCGTATGCAACCATTGCCCTTATGTGAAGGCCATCATAGGCCGCCTTGTGCGCGACGCTGCCGAATTGGATACGATCGGCGTTAAAACGGTTGCGATCTCATCAAACGACGCCGCGGCCTATCCGGAAGACTCCTTCGACAACATGAAGGCGTTCGCCGCTCAGCACGGTTTTCCCTTCCCGTATCTTTACGACGAAGACCAGGACGTGGCGCGGGCCTACCGGGCCATGTGCACGCCCGATTTCTTTGGCTTCAATGGCGGTCTTGAACTGCAATATCGCGGGCGGTTGGACGCGAGCCGTAAAGAGGCCGCCCCTTCGGCACGGCGAGATTTGTTCGAGGCCATGAAGCAAATTTCGCGCACTGGGGCCGGACCGGAAGACCAAATTCCCTCGATCGGATGTTCCATCAAGTGGAAGGCGCGGTAGAGCATCGTGCGCTAAGTGCGAACCGGTTTCGCGCAAAAACGATGCGATGAAACAATACGTAGAGCGGAATGCGCGATTCCATTTAAGCGCATTTTGCTCTAACCGCTCACCGTTTGCGCAGCGCTAACGCATTCTTAACCCAGATCAGTAAAATTTTCAGATAATTCAACAGAGCTTGCTATTCTCCCGCAGCCTGAAGAGGACGCCATGACTGCGGTTCAAATTGCGCATTTCCTCATTCTTATCGGCCTCGGCATCCTTAGCGTGATCACGTTCCTCGTGGCCGGAACCATCGTCGCGCTGATGATCGTCGAGGCGAGCGGGTGCAATTGCGTCCAATATCCGGTTGGCCTCTATATCCTTGGTGCCTTAGGGCTTTTGCTTCTGGTGTCGCTCATCCGCGAGATCGTTGAGGCGCCGCTGTTTTCCGGCGACTGGATTGCAACCAACCAGGAAGCGCTCATCCTGACTCTGCTCGTCATTCTCACCATTCTCATCATCCTGTGACAAGGCCGGCGCGCCGCAAAAGAAACGGGCGGCCGTAAAGCCGCCCTGGTCGTAGCGACGCGTGTATGTTTACACGCTGTAATAGAGATCGAATTCGATCGGATGCGGCATCATGCGGTAGCGGTCCACCTCCTCCTCCTTCAACGCGATGTAGCTGTCGATCACGTCGTCGGTGAACACGCTGCCCTTTTTGAGAAACTCGCGGTCGCTGTCCAAGCTTTCCAGCGCTTCGTTCAGCGAGCCGCAAACGGTGGGGATGTTCTTCAGCTCCTCGGCGGGCAGATCGTAAAGATTTTTGTCGATCGGATCGCCGGGATGGATGCGGCTGGTAATGCCGTCCAGGCCCGCCATCAGCATGGAGGCGAAGGCAAGATACGGGTTGGCCGCCGGGTCGGGGAAGCGCACTTCGACACGCTTGCCTTTCGGGCTCGACACCACCGGGATGCGGCATGAGGCCGAACGGTTGCGCGAGGAATAGGCCCGGAGCACAGGTGCTTCATAGCCCGGCACCAGACGTTTGTAGGAGTTGGTGGTCGGGTTGGTGAAGGCGTTGATGGCTTTCGCGTGCTTGAGAATGCCGCCGATATAGAACAGGCAGGTTTCCGAGAGATCGGCGTAGAGATTGCCGGCGAACACCGGCGTGTCGCCCTTCCAGATCGACTGGTGGCAATGCATGCCCGAGCCATTGTCGCCGAACACCGGCTTCGGCATGAAGGTGGCCGTCTTGCCGTAATTATGCGCGACCATATGCACGACGTATTTGTAGATCTGCATGGCGTCGGCCATGCGCGTCATCGGGCCGAATTTGACGCCAAGCTCGTGCTGGGCGGCGGCCACCTCATGGTGGTGCTTCTCGGTCTTGACGCCCATCTCGGACAGAACGCTCAGCATTTCGGAGCGCATATCCTGGGCGCTGTCGATCGGTGGAACGGGAAAATAGCCACCCTTGGTGCGCGGGCGATGGCCCAGATTGCCCATCTCGTATTCGGTGCCGGTATTGGTGGGCAGCTCGCCCCCGTCGAGCCTGAAACCGCAATTGTAAGGATCGGATGAGAACCGCACGTCGTCGAAGATGAAGAACTCGGCTTCCGGGCCGAAGAACACCTTATCGCCGACGCCCATTTCCTTCATATAGGCTTCGGCCTTGCGGGCGATGCCGCGCGGATCGCGCTCGTAGCGCTCGCCGGTGAGCGGCTCCAGCACGTCGCAGAAAATGGCCATGGTGGATTGCGCGAAGAACGGATCCACATGGGCCGTCTCCGTATCGGGCATCAACGTCATGTCCGACTCGTTGATGGCTTTCCAACCCGCTATCGACGAACCGTCGAACATGATGCCGTCCGCGAAAGCGCTCTCGTCCATCTCGGATGCTTCCATGGTGACATGCTGCATCTTCCCGCGCGGATCGGTAAAGCGGAGGTCTACAAATTTGACGTCATCATCGGTAAGCTTTTTGATGATGTCACTGGCGTTCGTCATTCTACGTCCCTCGTTCTGAGTTTTCTAAAATGCAGAGTCGTCCGGCGAAACCGCAAGCACATGCGGCAATGGTGTGAGGCGGGCGAACGGGCTAGATCGCGTCAAGGCCGGTTTCGCCTGTGCGGATGCGGATGGCGTCGTCTATCGTATAAACGAAGATTTTTCCATCGCCAATGCGGCCTGTTTTGGCGGCATTTTGAATAGTATCGATTGCTTTTTCGACAAGGTCATCGGCCAAAACGATCTCTATTTTGACCTTAGGCAAGAAATCTACAACGTATTCCGCTCCCCTATACAGTTCCGTATGGCCCTTTTGCCGGCCGAAACCTTTGGCTTCGGTTACGGTAATGCCTTGCAAGCCGATTTCCTGCAGTGCTTCTTTTACTTCATCCAATTTGAACGGCTTAATTATTGCTTCAATCTTTTTCATGCCGGATTGATCTCCCGCGGTAGAACCGGAATTGCCTAACGCCTCAACCGCCTATAGCACAAGGCGTGCCAGTTTAAACGCCCTGCCGCGATCTCAAGCAAAGAGCGGTTTCAGCACACCTCCTGAACAAAAAACCGAGATGCGATATGTAAAAATGTCTAAAAAATAGGCACACGTTTAAAAAATGCGCAAAGCCGTTGGCTTTTTTGACGTTTCCGGGGGCTGTAACAATTCCTCAACAACGTAAACGAAAGCGTCCAATCTTATCCATTTTCTCCCTCTTGCCACAAATTTCGGTTAGTGTATGCCCAGTCTCACCTAGGGCTTTTGCGTTACAATTCAGTAGGCATTCCATTGCTCGAACTTCTCACAGCGGAAGAAATGGGCCGTGCTGAACGGCTCACGATTGAAGGCGGGACCGCCAGCCTCACTCTCATGGAAAAAGCCGGGCATGGCGTAACCGAGGAGGTCGTCCGGCGTTTTCCGCGCGGCAGCAAGGTCCTCGTGCTTTGCGGGCCCGGAAACAATGGCGGCGATGGCTTCGTTGCGGCGCGCTCGCTTCGCGAACGCGGCTATCAGGTGCGCCTGGCTCTGCTGGGTAAGGCTGACGCGCTGAAGCCGGACGCCAAGGAAATGGCACGCCGCTGGGACGAAAGCATCGAGACGATGGGGCCGCAATCCGTCAATGGGGCGGAGGTCATCGTCGATGCGATTTGGGGTTCCGGGCTAAGCGGGCCTGTGAACGGTGTCGTGGCCCAGATTATCGAGGACGTTACGGCCCGCGAGCTGCCGGTCGTGGCGGTGGATGTGCCCACCGGGATTGACGCGACACATGGAGACGTGCGCGGCGCCGCGTTCAAGGCAATGGCGACGGTAACCTTCTTCCGCCGCAAGACCGGTCATGTTCTTCTTCCCGGCCGCATGTATTCCGGGGAGGTGCGCACCGTCGATATTGGCATTCCCAACAGCGTGCTTGCCGAGGTCGCGCCGCACACTTTCCTCAACGAGCCGGAATTCTGGCTGCGCTATTTTCCGCGTCTGCGCGTCGATGGGCACAAATATCATCGCGGGCACGCGGTGGTGGTATCGGGCCCGATGGAAACCACGGGGGCGGCTCGGCTTGGCGCGAGAGCCGCATTGCGTGTCGGCGCCGGGCTTGTGACGGTCGCCACCTCCAAGGCCGCTTTTTACATCAATGCCGCCCAGCTTACGGCAATCATGGTCTCTGCATTCGAGGGAGCGCAGGGCCTGACGGAAACGCTCGCCGACCCGCGCCTGAACGCCGTGCTCATCGGGCCGGGGGCGGGCGCCACGGGCGAAACACGGGAGCTGGTCGGCGCGGTTCTGGCCAGCGACGCCACCGCCGTGATCGATGCCGACGGCCTCACGGCCTTTAGCGAGAGCCCGCAGGATTTGTTCGCGTTGATCAAGCAACGGTCGGCGCCGACCATCTTGACGCCGCATCGGGGCGAGTTCGACCGGCTCTTTCCCGAGCTCGACAATGCTGCCTCCAAGCTTGAACGTGCCCGGCGTGCAGCCGAAATTTCTGGCGGCGTGATCGTGTTCAAGGGGCCCGACACCGTCGTTGCCGCGCCGGACGGCTTGGCCGCGATCTCGGAAGGCGCCCCGGCCTGGCTTGCCACGGCGGGGACTGGCGACGTGCTCGCGGGTCTTATCTTGGGGCTGTCGGCGCAAGGCATGGCGGCGCTGGATGCCGCCGTCGCCGGCGTTTGGCTGCATGGCGAGCTGGCACGCGCCCTCGGGCCTGGCATGATTTCGGAGGATATGGCCGATCTGCTGCCCGGCGTGCTGCAACGGCTGGATAAGAAGGCCAAGATTTTTTAAGCCTGCAATGTCTTCTGAGCCTTTGGCACGAGGGCGGCACACGGCGCGGTACGCATTCTTGCCGACTGGACGGCAGCGACACGTCTATGGCGGCGTCCTCCTTTCGCAAGCGCCCCGTCAGGCCAGCCCGGCACATGGAGCCCTGCACATAGGGGCGCATCACGCGGCGATTGGACCGGGCTAAGCGCAAGATCCTCTAGCGCGCGGGTGTTGCACTATCACCTTCGGCGCTTGCGCTGGTCCGCTTGCCGGGGCCTCCCGGTTTCGCCGCGGACAGATTTTGCAAGCGCTGCTTCAGGACCAGGATGCGATCATAGGACGCTTGCAGCTCGTCCCGGCTGATCGCACCGCTCTCGACGGCCTTTTTGATGGCCGCGATGAGCCTCTCCGGCAGATCGGGCGCGGGGGCGTTCTGATTGCTTAAGATCAGAATATCGTTGCCAGCCTTGACCGCCCTAACGGCGCTGTCTTCCAGCGAGAACCGCGAGCGTATGGCGCCCATCTCCAGATCGTCGCTGATCACCACCCCGTCATAGCCGAGCTCGCCGCGCAAGAGCTGACGGATGGCTTTGCGCGACAAGGAAGCCGGCAGGCCAGGCTCTTCGGAGAAGGACGGGTGTGCAATATGCCCGGTCATAATGGCTTGCGCCGTGCGCGACGCGATCAGATCCCGGTAGGGTTCTAGCTCCGCTTTATCCCATGAGCCGCCGACATCGACCGGCTGCGTATGCGTATCAAAAGGCGTGCTGCCATGGCCGGGGAAATGCTTTAGCACCGTCAGCACGCCTTGATCTTGATGCGCGATGCAGAAAGCCTTGGCGAAAGCAGCAACATGCTTGGGCTGAAAGCCGAAGCTGCGCTGCTTGCCTGCGATAATCGGGCTTGCGTCATTGCGGTGCAAATCCACGACCGGGCCCATATTCATGTTGAAGCCATATTGCGACAGCTCCAACGCCATACGCTTATAGACCGTATAGGCGGTCAGCGGGTCGTTGCTCTGCCCGATTTTCGTCGCCGTCGGGAACTCTTGAAAGCCTTTCTCGGCGGAAAGCCGCTGGACGATGCCGCCTTCCTGATCGACGGCGTAAAACACCGGAATGTCGCCCTTGGCGCGTTGCAAGAAACTGGTCAGGGTCTTGAGCTGCTGCGGCGATTGGACGTTGTGGCTCATGAAGAGGACACCGCCGATCGTGCCCGCTTTGATTTGCGAGGCTATTTTTTGCGGCCATGCGTCTTCCGGCGTAAGCCCGCGAAAGCCGACCACCAGCATCTGTCCAATCATTTTTTCCAGCGCGTTTGCCGGCATTTGGGGAGGCTGCGGCACGGCTTGTGCGTTCGCCGCGGCAGGCGTCGGACGCGCTTGCAGCTGCGCTTCCACAATGGGCTGCTCGGCGGCGGCAACCGGGGCGGGCGCAAGTGGCGCCGGCGCAGTGGTTTCGGCCGCAATCTCAGGCTGAGCCGGCGTGGCTGCGCTAGCAACGGGCGCCGTTGTCTCTGGCATTGCCGCCATTTTTTGCTCGACAGCGGCATCCTCGACAGCGGGCGCGGAAGCCGCAGGCAAAGGCGCCGCTTCGTCCGGCGCTGGCGGGGTTGGATCCGCCTGAGGCATGCCGGGCGAGGCAGTTTCCCCAGGAGCGACGCCGGCATCCGAAGGTGCACTCTGGGTCTGGGGGGACAGCGCAGGTTCTGCGCTACTTGCCGGGAGTGGAGCCGCTGCGATCGGCGCGGCCTCCAATGGCGGTGGCCCGGGTTCGGCAGACGCCGCCAATGGCTCGGGTTGCGGAGGCGTTGGCGCGGCCGGCGGCGCCGGGTCCAGCGCGGCCTGTTGTGCGGGGGCGGATGCGGCCGCTTCGGCAGGGACCGGGCCTTCGGCAGTGGCCGAATTGGTTTCGGCGGAAGGCGCAAGCGGTTGCGCATCAGTCACGGGCGCTGGCGGAGCAGAAGCGGCGGCCGCCTCCGGTGCCTGTTCGAGCGCCGGTGCCGCCGCCTCTTGCGCGGGAAGCTCGGGCGGGGCGGAAGGGTTGGCCGCTGCGTCATGCACGGGGTCGACCGCGGCTTGTTCCGCTGGAGCCAGCGCCGCTGCTTGGGGCTCGGGAACGGCATCGCTGGGCGGAGCGGGCGCGGTGTCCGCCTCTGTCGCGACACGCTCGGAAACGGGCTCCGCCGCCGGCGGGGTCTCCGCCTCCATTGCAGGTTCGGTCTCGACGGCATTTGGCGCCGGCGGCGCTGAGGCGGGCGCCGTTATCGGTGTTTCCGCATCCGGCCCTGCAAGCGCCGCCATCCCAGGCAAAGCGACGTCGGCGAAATCGGGCCGGCGCCACGGTAGTGGCGGCACGAGCTCGTCAGAGGTGTCGCGGTAATTGGTTTCCTGCGTCGACGACCGCTGCAGCGTGCGCGTCCGGCGCGGCTCGCGGGGCGTGACTTGTTTGATTGTGGCCGCGTTTTGCCGGTTCCGCCTTGGCTGGGTTGAGCCGTCGCCTGACATGGCCCCGGTCGGCTGCTGATATTGCGAGGGCGGGGGGGCCTGCTGCGTTTGCCTTTGAGGCGAATTTGGACGCTGGTTCAGGGGGCGCTGTGCCGGACGGGCGTTGTCTCCGTTTTCGGCCTGGGGCGGCTCTTCCTCATCCGGTAGCTCCGGACGTTCGAGATAGCCGCCAACCCCGTAGGTCTCCTGCGCATTGGCAAAGCCCGCGCTAAAAGCAAATCCAGCCAGGAACGCAATGCCAAAAACCAGCGGCCTCACTATGCCTTCCCCCTGCTGAACGTCCCGGTGGTGAAACCGCTGCTCTGCGTCCATCCGTTCTTTGTGGTTCGTCTCATTTGACTATAACCAATATTTGTCGCAGCGTTTCGCGGCGCGATTTTGTAAACTCCCCCTTTGATATCCACATGGTAGGAATATAGACGAACTCTCCGCTTCACGCCTATGGGGTTTTGGCGTCATGCAACGGATAATAGTACTAACCTGCATCTTTGTGGCCATGGCGCTACCCTGCCAAGCCGCAATCGACACCGCACTCCTCAAGATGCAAGAGGGTGCAGCGGCGATGTTGCGGGGCAAATTCGATCAGGCGGTGGCGTCTTATGATCAGGCGCTGAAAGAAAAGGATCTCCCAGCCGCGCGGCTCGCCAGCATCCACAATGACCGGGGCGTGGCGAATTGGCGGTTGGCCCGGCACGAGGAAGCGCTGAAAGACCTCAACAAGGCCATCGAAGCCTCGGGGGAATCCGCCACGGCGTTCAACAATCGCGGGAACATTTTTCTCGATCTGGGGCGCGCTGACTCCGCGCTTGCGGATTTCACCAAGGCCGTGTCGTTGGCTCCCGGTTACGGCACGGCGTACAACAACCGTGGCAATGCGAATTTGCAGCTCGGCCGGCATGAGGCGGCGGTGGAGGATTACAAGCGCGCGATCGCGCTGATGCCCACCAATGCGGTCCCCTATAACGGCCGCGCCAAGGTGCAAGGCGCGCTGGGGCGTCCCTATACGGCGTTGCGCTACATCACGCGTGCGGTTGGCCTGAACAGCAAATACACGGCCGCCTACCGCAACCGTGCCCTCATTTACCGGCATTTGGAGAGGGATGAAGACGCGCTCGGCGACTATGAGCGCTTGATCGGCCTCCTGCCCAGCGATTCCGATCTCTTTGTCGGGCGCGGGCGCATTTATTTGCGGCAGAGCAAGCACCAAACGGCGATACGGGATTTCACGAAAGCCATCGAGTTGGATAGCGAGAACGCGCAGGCCTTCGCTGAGCGCGGGGCCGCCCAAATCGAGCGCAAGCAGTACGATCCCGCCCTTGACGATTTGAACCAGGCACTCGCCCTGGATGGGCAATTGGCGCAGGCCTATTTCCATCGCGCCGAAGCGCAGGTACGGCTTGGCGAGCCGGACAAAGCGGCTTCGGATCTGGCCAAGGCGCTCGCGATCGATGCAAACTACGCCGAGGTTTACAAATTGCGTGCCGAAATCGCGGAAGGCAAGGGCGAAACCGATCCAGCCATTGCCGAGTACCGCCAGGCGCTCAAACTCGATCCCTTCTTGAAAGGCGGCCGTGAAGCTCTCAAGCGTCTGACGGGCGTGGAGGAGCCGGGCGCCAAGCCGCTGCGTGAGGCGGTGAAGGGCTGGGAGGTCATCAGCCCCTCGACCGGCCGCTATGTGGCGACCAATGCGCGTTACCCGCAGATCAAGGCGCTGCTCGAGATGCACGGCGCGGGTGAGCCTGAAATTCTCGAATGGACGGTCTTGACCGATGCCTTGCAGGGCTTCGGCCTGTTGCGTTATGCGGCCGGGCAGGTTTCCAATGCCACGGGCGCCGCCGACCGCCACGAATTCATCGTCATCATCGACCTCAAGAAAAACCAAATCGTCTCGATCGAGCCGTTCCTGTCCGGCGAAGCCAAGGCGAAGTGGGAATGGGCTCAGGCCACGGTGACGGTGACGGACGCGGAAGGGCTGACCAGCGTGCACGAGCTGCGGCCGCCACCACCGCCGGCGGTGGTGGCGCGTCCGCGTCCGCAAAACCCTTGGAATGATGAGCAATTGGCGCGATCCGACCGCCGCTACGGCGGTGGCGGCTATGGAGGTGGCGGCGGCCAGCCACGCGGCCTCTTCGATTGGCTGTTCCGTTAGGGATAGGCTCGTGGTGATGCGGTCCGTGCTGCTGCGAGCGCTTGGCGCTCTCCTCTTGTCCGCCGCGGTTGCGGATCGCGCTGCTGGCGAGCCGCTCCCCGCCATCGGCGCGGATCTCAACCGCACATCCGTGTCGGGTTTATCCTCTGGCGCGTATATGGCGAGCCAGTTCCAGGTCGCTTACTCCAAGCTCGTGATCGGAGCGGGGATCGTGGCTGGCGGTCCTTACGGCTGCGCCAACACACCCGGCGCGGCCTTCAATCCGTTCTGGCCCATCGTCGTCGGCATGAACCTGAACCGGGCTCTGAGCCGCTGCATGGATGACGGTTCGCTGTTCTCCGGCGTTCCCGGCGCGAACGAGCTGGCGGATCAGGCGCAATCCTTGGCGGAAAACAATAAAATCGATCCGCTTTCGGGCCTGGCTGACGACAAGGTCTACATTTTTTCCGGGGCCAAGGACGAGACCGTCGAACGGGCCGTGGTGGAACGCGCCGCGGAGCTGTATCGAAAACTTGGTGTTCCGCACGACAATATCCGCTTTATTAAGGACGACAAAGCCGCCCACGCCTTCATCACGGAGGATGGCGGGCTTCCCTGCGGGACGCGCGGCGCGCCGTACATCAACGATTGCGATTACGACCAGGCAAAGGGAATTCTGGAGACAATTTATGGGCCGGTTGGCCGTCCGCAAACCAACGCCGAGCACGGCTATATCACCTTCGAGCAAAAACCTTTTCTGACAGGGCTCAGCGGTTCCGGCCTAGCGGACGAAGGCGCCGCCTACCTCCCCGCGCCCTGTGCGCAAGGTGATGGCTGCGCCGTCCATGTCGTCTTTCACGGGTGCAAGCAAAACCGCGCCGCCGTCGGCGACGTATTCATCAAGGGCAGCGGCTTTGCGCGCTGGGCCGATGCGAACCGGATTGTCCTGCTCTTTCCGCAAGTCGCGGCAAGCGGCGCCAATCCGAATGCCTGCTGGGATTGGTGGGGCTATACCGGTCCGCGTTTCCTGGAACGCGAGGCGCCGCAAATGCTCGCCGTGCGCCGGATGCTTGGGCAACTCGCCGAGCGCCGCTAAGCGGGAGACCAGGCGGCGCAAATCGCTTGCCAGGACGCCGCGTCCTCCGGTAAAAGCATCCTGTTCCTTCGAGGGTGCCAGCAGTGATCGCGGATCCCCGCCAGCAAGATACGGACCGGCAGCGCGCCATGCGCTTGGCCGCCGCTTGCCCGCACGGCACCGTCGCGCCCCTCACCTCCGCGCAGCTTCTCCTTAGCCGCCCCTGAGCGCCGTCTGGCTCTTGCTGCTGGGCGCTTAGGGGAAACGCCAGCCATCAAGCCATAAAATGCCAGTCATGTTAGACTGGCGGGGAAGCGGAAAGGGCCTAAGCATGGACTTGCACACCACAGCAGACGATTTGGCGCGCGTGAAGCGCGACGCCGGCAACCGCGTCTATATCTTCGACACGACACTGCGCGACGGCGAGCAATCGCCCGGCGCCTCGATGACGCATGAGGAGAAGCTTCAAGTCGCCGAGCTGCTCGACGAGATGGGCGTGGACGTCATCGAAGCGGGCTTTCCCATCGCCTCCAACGGCGATTTCCAGGCGGTCGCGGAAATCGGCAAGGTGGTGAAGCG